>Ga0101943_1000863_pt1 | contig 35247 bp, 33 predicted proteins | sample DewCreD2012metaG_5_FD_75244 | JGI IMG/M metagenome (GOLD analysis project Ga0101943, IMG submission 75244) | Hot spring sediment bacterial and archeal communities from British Columbia, Canada, to study Microbial Dark Matter (Phase II) - Dewar... ... | reverse complement strand
GATCGTGCCTTTCGCTGGACACCCAGTGGCGGGATGGAAGACCTGAACAGCACCTACGCCAGCCTGCTCACCAACGGCTCTTATCTTGGGATAGCCTCTGCCATCTCGCCCGATGGACGCTATATTGTGGGTAGGGGCACCAACGCCGCCACAGGGCGTGGTGAAGCGTTCCTGCTGGATACTTGGCGCACAGGGGACACGAACGGCGACGGGTGTATTGACGATAGTGACCTACTGGCGGTGCTGTTCGCGTTCGACACGCCGGGCACAGGCTCCACGCGCCACGAGGACATCAATAAAGATGGCATCGTGGACGACGCCGACCTGCTGATTGTGCTGTTCAACTTTGGCAGAGGGTGTTAGGTTCAAGCGACGGAATCGCCCCCAACGACGCTGGCAACGATAACATCGGCGTTAGGGGCTATCTTCTTGCACATTGCCCCTCACCCCGTGCCCTCTGCCCCGCGGGGCGAGGGCGTTTTCGCTCGTTTCAGCGGGCAGGGCGATGGGGGTGCGCCGCTACGGGGATGGAGCTATGTGTTCAACGAGGATAGGAGCGCCTTTCCAAACCAGTACCCGATACCGTTGTCCTTTCTCCAGAATCGTGAAATAGATGTCGGGTGCGCGGAGGTATTTGCCGCCCCACTTGTCGCCTTCGTAGTTGCCCTGTTCGTTGAGACCCGCCTGCCACAGTTCGGCGCGGGTGCGCACGATTACGCGCTGGTGTTGGGGGTCGGCGATTGCCTGCTCAAACGGCGCGTTCAGCCGAATGAAGCGTGTGGGCGCATCGTCTGACGGGCGCACCTTGCACACGAGGCTGATGATTGTGTTCACATCCGCGCTGGCGAACTGACGCTCCAGCGCGGAGTCGTAAATCGCCTGAAGGTGCGCGTTCTGGAGCAGATACCGCTGCAGCTTGCCGCCGAAGCCCACATCCAGCCAACTGTTGGAGCAGACGAACACATGCATTCCGTTGGGCTTGAGCAGCTGCAGCCCACGCGCATAGAAGTAGACATACAGGTCGGAACGTCCTTCGCCTGCATCGGGGTAGAGCTTGAGCAGTTTGTTTTTGGCGGTCTCCTCAATCAACTCTTGGCGCACATAGGGCGGATTGGCGACGATGATGTCAAACCCGCCGTCTTTGAACACTTCGGCGAACTCCACGCGCCAGTCGAAGCCTTCCACTTTGCCATCGGGGTGCGTCCACTGGCGGATTTCCTCGCGCAGGGTGGTGATTTGCTGGCGCAGCTTGCGCTTCTCTTCGTCGGAGTGGGCGCGCATGTAGTCGCTTTTGAGTTGCTCGAACTCTTCAATCTGCTGGGTGCGGTACAGGTCGGGCTGTTGTCCGCCTTGTGGGTCGGGGGCGAGCAGGCTGTCGCCCACTTCGATTTTGAAGTCAAGGTTGGGCAGCGATACATCGGCGTCGGGGTCGTTTAGTGGGTTGCGCGTGTCGTCCACCACGAGGCTGAGCCACAGGCGCAAGCGGGCGATCTCCACGGCGAACGGGTCGATATCCACGCCGTACAGGTTGCGCTGAATAATCTCCAGTTTGCGTTCGTAAAGGGTGTGAGGGTCCAGGTGTTTTTGCTCAAACAGGGCGGCGCGCAGTTCCAGCAGTTCGTGGAGCATGCCGAGCAGGTAGGCGCCGCTGCCGCAGGCGGGGTCGCACACGCGCACCGTGCGCAGGGCGTCCAGCACCTTTTCAGGATCTTTGATTGCCCCTGCATCCCGCTGCTCCACGAATTGGGCGATTGCCGACTCCGATTCGCTGGTTGTGCTGTGCAGGTAGCCTTTCAGCGCCTCGCGGCACATAAACGCCACCACGGGGCGCGGCGTGTAGTAGCTGCCCGACTCGTGTCGCCCCGTCACCAGCTCCTCAAACACCTTGCCCAGCATTTCGGGGTCGACGGCGACTTCGATCTCCAGCGGGGTGCTTTCGGTGATGGTGAAGTTGTAGCGGTAGAGGAGTCCGTCGATGACGGGCTTGAGGGCGGCGTCGGGCACTTGGGCGACTTGGTCGTCCGCGCCCATTTCGAACAGCCCGCCGTTGAGGTAGGGCGCATCGCCGATGAGTTCGCGCAGCTGCCCGCCTTGGTTGATTGCCATCAGGTTGCGCTGCTGGGGATTATTGAGCGCGCTGAAGAAGAGGAGCTTCAGGCGCGCGCTGAAAAAGGTTTCGTCGTCGGCGCGGTTCGCCTCATAGTCCTGCCACAGGGCGCGGAGGTAGTCGCGCCGTTTCTCAAAGCGCAGCCAGCCCTTGCGCTCCAGAAAACGAATAAAGAGCAATCGATTAAACAGTTTCAGGGTGAACAGTCGCTTCAGCTCGTCCGATTCCACGCCTGTGATGCGTTGCTCGGCGGCTTCGAACAGGCGGCGGAAATCCTCGTAGAACTTCTCCGTGACCTTCTCCACGCTGAAGGCTTCGCGGATTTTGTCGGCGCGGGTGTAGGGGTCTTCGTCGGGGTGAGTTTGCAAGGCGAACAGGATTTCGAGGTCGGTGCGAGTGGGCGCGTCGGGCGACACTTCGAGCGTGCGTACCTCCAGGATGATTTTGTTGGAGGCGTCTTTGAGTACGGGGCGCGGGTGGATAAAGAGCAGGTTCGGGCTGTCGTCTGCGCGGGCGGTGAACAGCGCCTCCATCGGATAGTGTCGCCAGAGCGACTCGAGCATACGGCGCAGTTTGCTCCGTCGCGCCGTGTGGAGATGCAAGTGATAGATGCGCAGGGCGTTATCGTTATAGAGCAGGTAGGCTTCTTTGAAGGGTTCGCGTGCGCCTTCGGGTAGGTCGCCGAACTCTCGCGCGGGCAACGGTTGACGCAGCGTGCGGTCGTACCCCAGCGTGCGCCAGAAGTCGGTCGCATTCTGAAGCGTATAACGGGCTAAACCGTCTCGCAGAAACTGCTCGGTCATGGTGTGGTTGTATTTTGAGGTGTTGGGTGTATTTCCTGCCTATCGCTGCAGCGTTTTTTGTGGGTGTGGGGTAAATGCCACCCAATCAGGTATAGTATTATCAGCAGAATGAGTACCCACATAATACCCGATCTGGTCGACAATAGTGATGTGTCGGGGCGGCGCTTGGCGGATGTGTTGAGCGATGCGCTTCAGATGGCAGATGCCCCAGCCCTTTGGGTCGCCACCGCTTATTTTAATCTGGACGGTTTTGAGACTCTGGGCGCGGCGTTGGAAAAAGTAGAGGAGCTGCGTCTGTTGCTGGGCACCGAGCAGGAACAGGAGTTCGTTCTGACCTATCGCCTCACGCAGGAGCTGGAGCGCCACTTCGCGCTGGTGCATCCCGAATCGCAACAGAAGGTAGAACGCTGGGCAGCGTTCCTGAAGGAGGCGCGGGTACAGGTGCGTCGCTACAAGCCGCGCGAGCATGGGCGTATCCTGCACGGTAAGATGTACCTAATTCAGAATGTGCCTGGACTGGGCGGATTGGGTATCGTTGGCTCTTCCAACTTCACGGGGGCAGGGCTGAACACCAATCTGGAGCTGAATGCTGTTCTGAAACAGCACAGTGCGACCGCGCAGCTTCAGCAGTGGTACGAACGGCTTTGGCAGGATGCGGAGGACTATAAAGCCGCGCTGCTTGAGATGCTGGAGCAGTTCACGCGCCCGCTTAGCCCCTACGAGGTGTATCTCAAGGTCATCTACGAGGCGTATCGCGACCGACTGGAGAGCGATTTATCGGAGCGGGACGGCAAGCCTTCGCCGATTGCCTTAGCCGATTTTCAGCGCGACGGGTATCACGCCGCACGCGAGATCTTGGAGCAGTACGGCGGCGTGCTGATTGCCGACTCGGTTGGGCTGGGCAAGACCTATCTCGCGTTGCGCCTGCTGGATGACTACGCCTATCAGCAGCGCAGAACCGCGCTGGTCATCTGCCCCGCCGCCCTGCGTGACACCGTTTGGAAACCCCTGCTGGAACAACACGCCATCCCGCACCGCATCGAGAGCATGGAGCAGATGAGTCGCGGGGATCTTGATCTTGACGACCTTTCTCAATACGCCGTGATTGTGGTGGACGAGTCGCACAATTTCCGCAATCCGGGCGCGAACCGCTGGCGGAACCTGTTCGAGCTGCTGCGCAACGCCGACCCTGAACAGACCCGCTTGATCCTGCTGACTGCGACCCCAGTGAACAACTCGGTTTATGACCTCTATCATCAGATACGGCTCATCACGCGCGACCAGAAAGATTTCTTCCAGATTGCGGGCATCGAGAACTTGGAGGGCTATTTCCGCAAGGCGGCGGAGCAACGCGAGAGTTTGTACGAGCTGCTGGAAGCTGTCAGCGTGCGTCGCAGTCGTGCCTTCATTCGCAAGCATTACCCGAATGCCACCATCGACGGCAAGCCCATCCAGTTCCCCGAACGACATATCCACTCGGTGCAGTACGACCTGCAACAGGTCTATGGGGGGCACTTGTACCAGCGCGTTGCCCGCACTATCGAGGAGCTGAATCTCGCGCCGTACCAGCTGGACGCTTATCGCAAAGAGGTGGTTCAGAGCCGTCTGTGCCTGTTCGGCGAGGAGTGGGCACAGATTGAGCATGCCTTGCGTCGGTCGGGCATGAACGATGAGCAGATCCGCACATTCCGCTTCGAGCTGGGCGGGCAAGCGGCGCTGGCAGACCTGATGCGCGTGCTGTATCTCAAACGGCTCGAATCGTCGGTGGAGGCGTTTCGCAACTCCCTGCGCCACCAGCTCCAGTTCCAGCAGCGATTCCTGCAAACGCTCCAGCAAGGCAAATTGCTCTCCAGTCGGGACTATCGCCGCATGCTCATGCTGGAAAGCGATGACGAAGAGGAGCCGAGCGAGGACTTGCAGGCGTTGCTCAACACCCTGCAGCCTGTGGATGCCAGCAAGTACGACTTGGGCGTGGTGCAAATGGCAGTGCAGGACGACATCAACAAACTGCAATCGCTGCTGAATGATCTGAACCAGCTGGCGCCCCAAAACGATGCAAAGGTCAACACACTGGTGCAGTTGCTGCAGAATGAGCTGTGCGGTGAGAAAGTGCTGATTTTCTCTTACTATAAAGACACGGCGCGAATGCTTTATGAGGAGCTGCAACAGCGGTTGCCCGGTACGGAAATCGCGCTGGTGGACAGCGATGTGAAGCTGGAGGAGCGTCGACGCATCGTGCAGCGGTTTGCCCCGAAAGCCAATCGCTCCATGCTCCCGCCAGGCGAGCGTGAGGTTCAGATCCTGATTGCCACCGATGCCCTCAGCGAGGGACAGAACCTGCAGGACGCACGGATTATCATTAACTACGACCTGCACTGGAATCCCGTGCGCATGGTGCAGCGGATTGGGCGCATCGACCGCATCGGTTCGCCTCATGCGCGAATCGAGGTCTACAACTTTATTCCGGAGGACGCGCTGGAGAGCCTGCTGGGGCTAATGCAGCGTCTATTGGACAAACTGGGGCAGATTAATAGCACCGTAGGACTGGATGCCTCCGTGCTGGGCGAGGCACCGAATCCGATGGATTTCAACACCCTCAAGCGCATTGCTCAGGGTGATGATCAGGTGCTGGACGAGCTGGAGCAGGAGGGCGAGTTGAGTGTGGGCGAGTTCTTGATGGAAGACTTGATGATGTATCTCAAGGAGTTGGGTGAGGAGCATTTGGGACGCATTCCGCTGGGGCGCGGCACCGCAAAGTATGCCGAAAAGCCCGAACAGGTCGGCTTTTTCGCGGCATTTCGGCACACACGCACCGAGCGCCACTACTGGCTGTTCCAGCGCGAGGAAGGCACGCTGGAAACGGCGCGGCTCAGTGCCATCCGACCTGTGCGCTCTAAGCCCGATACGCCTCACGTTCCCCTTCCACCCAGTGAGCAGATCGAACAAAAGTTGCAGCAACTGCGTGCCGAGTTGGTCAAGCGTCTCAACCAGCAGGTGTACCATGCGCAGGAGCTGCCCAAAGTGCAGCGTCAGATTGTGCGCTGGCTCCAAGCGTTGCCCTCGTCTGCGCTCCGCAACGAGCTATTGGGGTATTTTAGGGATGCTCTGCCCGCCACCGATTTGTCCGCTCTGAGAACTCTGTGGCGAGAAATCCGCCCCCTTAAGACCCCCGAGGTACTTCGGCGGCTCAAAGCGTTTGCCGATTCCCATCCGCATCCGGTGACCAGCGTGCCCCGCCTTGAAGAGACGACCAAAGACGACTTGGAGTGTGTCGCATGGATGTGGCTTCTGCCGCGTGAAGGTTTCCGACAAACCGCGGCTATGCAGGAAAACCAAGCGGGTTCGTGAAATATTTACCTATGTTCAACACTGCCGATGAGGCGCTGGAATGGTTGCAGGAACGCGAGCAGGAGTGAATGAATTGATATCGATAGCGTGAGTGCGTTGAGGTGTCCATCAATGGCGAAGCGTGGCTGGTGCAGGAACGGGATGTGGCTGCAGATGCTTGGGCTGCTGCTAATGGCTGGGGCTGTTGCTAATGCGCAGCCGGTGTACCTGTTGGGCACGGGCTACCCCCCGCGCGATACCGCGCTTTATAACGCGCTGACCGCACAGGGGTTCCAGGTTACGCTCGGGGTGCCTTACCGTGATTTCGATGGAAGCCAGGATTTGAGTCAATATCAGGTGGTGGTGCTGGCGGGGGCAGGCAACTATGACGACATGCCTCTCTCTGGTCAGGATGTGTTGAAGAACTGGGTGAGAGGCGGGCGTGGATTGGTCACTTTGGAGTGGAGTATCTGGGCGACAGGGCGCGGCGTGAACAACTTTCTGCGCTTGCGCGACTTGTTTCCTGCGGTCTATAATGGGATTGCTGGCTACCGCCCCAGCATTCAATACAGCAGGGTGGTTAGCGATCCTGTGCTGGATCAGGGGCTTCCCCCTACCCTCATGCTGGGAGAAGGGAACGAAGCCACGCTGTGGATTAAACCTGGTGCGGTGGGCTACTATGTCAGCGACTATCGTAGCGGCGCGACAGGCGTGGCGGGCTGGGAATATCAAGGTGGGCGCGTGATTAGCCTCTCCGTCGCGCCTGGCTATGCGCAGGATCCGATGCCCCAGAATCCCACCTTCCGCCAGCTGTTTGCGAACGCTGTGCGGTGGGCAGCCAATCTGCGCTGCACCCCTACCGATGGCGACACTAATCGCGATGGCTGCGTGGACGATGCCGATTTACTCACCGTGCTGTTTGCGTTCGGGGTGACAGGCCCAGGTGATGCCGATGTGAACTGCGATGGTCTCGTGGATGATGCGGATCTGCTGACCGTATTGTTCCGCTTTGGCACTGGGTGTTGATACCGCTTCTCTATCCCCCGATATCCCCGTGAAAATACGAGATTTTGAGGGCGATGCCCGATTTGTGATGGTTGTGAAGGGGGCTCTCCTGTAAAGTTTCCGCCGCCCGCTGCCCAAAATAAGCGAGTGGCAAATGACGGCAGGGGTCGTGCCAGAAAAACAGAGGGGGTAAAACGCTATGGACGGTTTCGACTGGAGAAAACTGGTAGGACTGGAGCCAGAGGATGGTGAGCAGCGGTCAGCTGGCGCGGCGGATGTGGAGCTGCATGTGGCAGGTGAAGAGCTGCCCATTGAGGATGTCACTTTGGACGATTTACTGCGCCAGTGCGTGGAGCGTGGTGGCTCTGACCTGCATATCACGCTTGGGCTGCCGCCGACCATTCGTCTGAACGGGCAGCTAACGCCCCTTCCCTACAAACCGCTCACAGCCAGCGACACACGGCGACTGGTCTACGAGGTATTGAACGACCGCCAGCTGGAGCAGTTCGAGCGGCATCATGAGCTGGATTTTGCCTACTCGGTGCATGGCGTGGCCCGGTTCCGCTTCAATGTTTATATGCAGCGCGGCAGTGTGGGTGCTGCTATGCGTGTCATTCCGTCCAAAATTCCCTCCATTGAGTCGCTGCGCCTGCCGCCCGTCATCTATGAGCTATCCAAAAAACACAGCGGGTTGATCCTCGTCACGGGTCCCACCGGTTCGGGGAAGTCAACCACGCTTGCCTGTATGATTGACCTGATTAATCAGACGCGCCCATGCCACATTATGACCATTGAAGATCCGATTGAGTATCTGCACACGCACAAGCGGGCGATGGTCAATCAGCGCGAGGTGCATAGCGATACCGAGAGCTTTCATAATGCGCTGCGTGCTGTGTTGCGCGAGGATCCCGATGTGATTCTTATCGGAGAGATGCGCGACCTGGAGACGATTCAGGCTGCACTTACCCTTGCTGAAACGGGGCACCTGGTGCTGGCGACGCTGCACACGCGTAACGCGCCGCAGACTATCGACCGCATTATCGATGTGTTTCCGCCACATCAACAGGAGCAGATTCGCGTGCTACTTGCCAACACCATCGAGGCAGTATTCGCGCAGCAGCTCATTCCGATGTTGGGCGGTGGGCGCATTGCGGCGATTGAAGTGATGATTGCGAACGCCGCGATCCGCAACCTGATTCGTGAGGGCAAAACGCACCAGATCTACTCGATTATGGAGACCAGTGCGAATCAGGGCATGATTACGATGGATCGCGCATTGGCAGACCTCCACCGCAACGGTTACATCAGTTTTGAGGAAGCCATCAATCGTGCGATGGACAAAGAGAACTTCACCCATCTGCTGAAAATGGCAGGCTGACCTTTTGGTTGTCAGGGGGTCAAAACGATGCCCATCTTTGGATACGAAGCGATTGATGCCAGCGGGCGCACGCTGCGCGGCAGCTTGGAGGCGGACAGTGAGCAGCTGCTTATCAGCCGACTGCATGAGCAGGGGCTGCATGTGGTCAAAGTGGAGGCACAGAAGGAGCGGGCTGCGCTCTTCAGCGGACTGCGCAAACCCAGAAAGCCCAAACTGCAGGCGATGGTCGTCTTCTCACGCCAGTTCGCCACCATGATCGACGCTGGTATTCCCATCCTGCGCTGTTTAGACATCCTGCACAGTCAGACCAAAGATATCGCGCTGAAGCATGCCCTGGATACCGTGCGCAAGGATGTGAAAGCGGGCATGGCACTGAACGAGGCGCTCGAAAAACATCCCCTGGTCTTCTCCACCCTCTATGTGAACATGGTGCGCGCCGCGGAGGTCGCTGGCATTTTGGATCAGATTCTGGATCGTCTCGCTACTTTCCTGGAGAAGGATCTGGAGGTGCGCCAGAAGGTCAAATCGGCGATGATGTATCCCGTGATGGTGCTGATCTTTTCGTTTCTGGTGCTGGTCGCGATTTTCATGTTCGTGCTGCCGAAGTTCAAGGAGATTTTTGACAGCATGAATGTGGAGATGCCCGCTACCACGCAGTTCCTGTTTGCGGCGAGCGACTTTGTGGTGGGCTACTGGTGGGCGATGGTGGGTGCGGTCATTGGTGGTCTCGTTGCGCTGCGCCGCTACATTCGCACGCCGAAAGGTCGCTATCAGTATGACTACCTCAAGCTCAAGGTGCCCTTGATTGGCGAGCTGGTGCTGAAGTTGGCGGTGGCGCGCTTCGCGCGGACTTTCGGCACTTTGGTCGCCAGCGGTGTACCCTTGATGCGCACGCTGGAGATTGTGGGCGAGACCTCGGGCAATGCGGTGCTGGCGACCGCGATTGAGGGCACGCGCGCCAGCATTCGCGAGGGGCAACCGCTTAGCACTCCCTTCGCCGCCACTGGACTGTTTCCCCCGATGGTCATCCACATGATGGACATCGGCGAGGAATCGGGACGCCTTTCGGAGATGATGGTGCGCATTGCCGACTTCTATGAGCAGGAGGTGGACGCCGCCATCAAGGGGCTCACCTCGATGATCGAGCCGCTGCTGATTGTGTTTCTGGGGGGCATCGTTGGCTTCATTGCCATCTCCATTATGATGCCCATGTTCAAACTGGTCAGCGCAATTCAATAACGGCAATCCCCTCTCCCCGGCGGTGAGAGGGTTTGGGTGAGGGGCAACAAAGCTCAGGATGAGGGGCTAAAATTGCTCAGGAGGAGCAACGATGAAGAAGCTGGACACGGAAGAACTGGTGCAGGAATATTGTCGCACGCGCGATCTCAGCTTGCGCGATGCGATTACGGTTCAACTCTCTGGGCTGGTCGAGAGCATCGCCCGCAAATTTATCGGCTCCGGTGAACCGATAGAGGATCTCATCCAGGAGGGTTATCTTGGCTTACTGAACGCGCTTGATCTGTATGACCCTGGCAAGGGTGTGAAGTTCACCACCTACGCTACCCACCTGATCATCGGGCAAATCAAGCACTATCTGCGTGACAAGGGCAAAATTATCAAGGAACCTGCGTGGCTGCAAGAGTTGAACTCCAAAATCAATCGGGTGGTGAATGAGCTAACGGCGAAGCTGGGGCAACCACCGAGCATCCAGCAGATTGCCGAGTTTTTGGGGATGACACCCAAAGCGGTGGAGGAGGTGCTGCTCACTCGGGAGGTATTCAAGGTCAGCTCGCTCGACGCCCTCGAGGAGGACGATGAGGAGGAATGGAACGGCTATGACCTGGAAAAGCTGCCCGTAGAGGCGACGCAGGGGTTCAATTTGCCCATTGAGGAGCGTATTGTGGTGGAGAACGCGATGCAGCGGCTGAAGCAGATTGAGCAGCAGGTGCTGCACCTCTTTTTTAACGAGGGCTATAACCAGACCGAGATTGCTCACAGGCTTGGCATCTCGTGCAACTATGTTTCGCACATTCTGCGCAACGCGACCCAGAAGCTGCGCCGCATTATCAGCGAGGAGGAATGGCTTGACCAGCAGCGGATGCGTGCCCGTGCGGAGGCACGCGGCGACTTCGAAGCAAGGATCTTGGACCCGCAGACGGGGCTGTACTCGGCGGACTATTTGCAGGTGCGCGTGCGTGAGGAGGTGCAGCGCTCTGCCCGCTATAATAACGCCGTCGGCTTTGCCATCTTTGAGCTTGCGTGCGACCCGCGCGTGCTGCATTCGCTTGGTGAGCTGGCCCTGGGTGAGCTGCTGCTGCAGGCATCCGCGATTGCGCGTCAGGCGGTGCGCAAGGCAGATATCATTGGGCGATATGGGCAGGCGATGCTGGGAGTGCTGCTGCCGTACGCTGGTGAGCATGTGCCTGCTATTGCCCAGCGCGTGCGGGACGCGCTGACCGAATGGCTGCAAACGAGCTTCTCCGCCAATATGGCGGCCCGATTTGAGGTTCACTATGGCTGGGCATACTATCCGGGCGATGGGCAGGATTATGAGACCGTTCTGACCCTTGCGGAGCAGCGGTTGAGCATCCATCGCACCGAAGGCAAAGCGGCTGCTTGAGGGCAACAGGAAAGCCAGCGCATCGGCGCGAATCGATTCTGCGTGCGTGGGTGGCTGGCTGGGCTGGCACTGATTGTTGCGCTGAACGGGGGCGCCATCCTCTATTGGCATCGGGACGACGGGCTATGGCACAGCTTCGAAAACCTCGATGTGCGAACGATTCTGGCACGACTGGAGCAGCCGCATCAGCCGCTCCGATGGTTCACAGGCGACTGGGTGCTGGGAAACGGTTTCTATCGTCCGCTGCCCAGCCTGCTGTATGAGCTGGATTACCGCCTTTGGGGGCGGGATTTACTCCGGTACAAGTGGACGAATGGGCTCTTGAGCCTTGCCTGTGCGCTGCTTTTGGTCGGTTGGGTGTGGGAGCTGAGTCGTTCACGCGCGCTCGCGTTGCTGACTGGGCTGATTTTCACGGGCTGGCAAACAGGGTTGTTGCAAGGACTGTCGGAGAGGCTACTCTGGGGAGGCATCCTTGCCACTGTTGGGTTGGGTTGGTGGCTTCTTGGCGATCGTCGCGCTGCGCTGTTGCTGGGCTGCTGGGTGCTGATGTTGGGGCTGGAGCTTGGCTTTATCCCGAACCTGTCGGACCTGCATCAGGCGTCGTTTGCCTATCGGGCGATAGGCTGGATCCCTGGACGCACGGCTACCTTGATGACTTTCTTTGTCCTGCTTGCGCTCTGGGCATACTGTCGGCTGTGTTGGCGTGGTGGCTGGGGCTGGGGCGCGCTGAGTCTGGCGGGGTGCGCCGGCGCGTTAGCCAGCTATGAGCAGGCGATAGTGCTTCCGCTCCTGATGGCGGCATGTGGGCTGGCAATCCGTGCAAGAGGCGGACGGTTTGTTTGGCTGCCCATCGCCCTGAGCCTGATTCTGCTGGAGCTGTATCTCTGGTTCTATTTAGCCGTCATTCCTACCCAGACCGAATATCACCAGCAGCGTTTGCGTCGTTTTTATGCGTTAGGCAGTGCGCTCAGCTACTGGTTGCTGCCGCCCCTACCGCAGGTGCTGAACCAGCTGAACTTGCTGGCGGACGCTCCCCTGAGCTTCCTGATGCCGGCTTTCTGGCAGGCATGGCTGGTACTGGGCAGCTACCTTGTGGTCTGGACGCGCGTTTGGCGGAGCCCGCTGGTTTGGCTGGGACTGCTTGGCTCCACACTGGCTTACCTGCCGCTTGCCCCCGTCATCCCGTTGATGCACTATTACTACCTGCCCGCGACCTTTCGCGCTCTGTGGATCACCGCTCTGCTCACCACCCCCCTTGACAAAGCTGTCTTCCATCGGGTAATATTTAGTCAGGCTAAACAACAGGAGGTTAGCGGTGAACGGTAGAACGCCACTTTTGGAGATTCGGGATTTATGGGTCAAATTGCCTGACGAGGAGGAGCCTATCCTGCGTGGTGTCGAACTCACGATTGATGTGGGTGAGACCCACGCGCTGATGGGTCCGAACGGTTCGGGCAAGTCGACGCTGGCGAAGGTGCTCGCTGGGCACGAAGGCTATGAGGTGGTACGGGGCGAGGTGCGCTTCCGTGGGGAGGATTTGCTAGAGATGGAGCCTGATGAGCGGGCGCGTGCCGGGCTGTTCCTTGCGTTCCAGTATCCGATGGAGGTGCCCGGCGTGACCATCGCCAACTTCTTGCGCCTGGCATACCAGCGACGGTTCAATCGCGAAGTGAAATACACCGATTTCTACAAGATTTTGCTGCAACACCTCAAGAAGCTGGAGATGGACGCTTCCTTCGCCAGTCGCGCGGTGAACGAGGGCTTCTCTGGCGGCGAGAAAAAGCGATTTGAAATTGTGCAGATGTCGCTGCTGGAGCCGGTGCTTGCTGTGCTGGACGAGACCGACTCCGGGCTGGATATCGACGCGCTGAAGGTGGTGGCAAACGGCGTGAACAGCATGCGCTCGCCTGAACGCGCCTTTCTGATTATTACCCACTATCAGCGTATTCTGAACTACATCACGCCTGACTATGTGCATGTAATGGTGGATGGACGCATCGTGCGCTCAGGTGGACCCGAGTTGGCAGTGCAGCTGGAGGCACAGGGCTACGATTGGGTGCGCAGCGAATTAGCAGGCGTTGCACAGGAGGGATAAACCATGGCAAAGCCAGAGGTACTAAGTATCGGTGAGGATTACATTCGGAAGTACGGCTTCTACGACACGATTCAGCCTGTGTTCCAGACAGGGCGCGGGCTAAGCCGTCGCGTGGTGGAGGAGATTTCTTACGCGAAGGGCGAACCGAAGTGGATGCGCGATTTTCGCCTGCGTGCCTACGAGATTTTCATCAGCAAGCCGATGCCCACTTGGGGGCCCGACCTGTCGGGACTGAACTTTGACGAGATCGTCTACTACATCAAGCCCACTGAACGCAAAGGGCGCAGCTGGGATGAAGTGCCTGAAGAGATCAAGCGCACTTTCGACCGACTGGGCATTCCGGAGTGGGAGCGCAAATTCCTTGCGGGGGTTGGGGCCCAGTATGACTCGGAGGTGGTCTACCACAATCTCTCGCGCCAGTGGGAGGAAAAAGGGGTTATCTTTGTGGACACCGATACCGCGGTGCAGAAGTACCCTGATTTGGTGCACGAATATTTCGGCACGGTGATTCCACCCCATGACAACAAGTTCGCTGCGCTGAACTCTGCCGTCTGGTCTGGCGGCAGCTTCGTGTATGTGCCTGCTGGTGTGCATGTGGAGATTCCCCTGCAAGCCTACTTCCGAATCAACGCCAGGAACGCCGGTCAGTTCGAGCGCACCCTGATCATCGCGGAGGAAGGCTCCTTTGTGCATTATGTGGAGGGGTGCACGGCACCGGTCTATGCCGAAGAAGCCCTGCACAGTGCGGTGGTGGAGATTATTGTGAAGCGTGGTGCGCGCGTGCGCTACACCACCATCCAGAACTGGTCCAAAGATGTCTATAACCTTGTGACGAAGCGCTCGGTGGTTTACGGTGACGCTGTGATGGAATGGGTGGATGGCAACATTGGTAGCCGTGTCACGATGAAGTACCCTTCCGTCTATCTGCTGGAGCCGGGGGCGCGAGGTGAGGTGCTGTCGGTCGCCTTTGCAGGGGATGGACAGCATCAGGACACAGGTGGCAAAGCCATCCATGCCGCTCCCTACACCAGCAGCCGCATCACTTCTAAATCGATCTCCAAAGGTACAGGGCGTGCCTCCTATCGTGGACTGGTGCAGGTACTGGAAGGTGCGCACCACAGCAGATGCAATGTGGAGTGCGACGCGCTGCTGCTTGATGAAAACGCCCGCACCGACACCTATCCCTACATTGAGGTCAATGAGCAACAGGTGACCATCGGGCACGAGGCACGGGTGAGCAAGGTCAGCGAGGAGCAACTGTTCTACCTGCAGAGTCGTGGTCTCAAGAAAGATGAGGCGCTCACGCTGATTGTGTCGGGCTTTATTGAACCGCTGGCAAAGCAGTTGCCGATGGAGTACGCAGTTGAGCTGAACCGCCTGATCGAGCTGGAGATGGAAGGCTCGGTTGGATAAGTTATTCTGGAAGCGGGTGAGCCGTTCTTGCATGGGGCGCGGTAGGCGCGCCCCTTTTTACATAGTAGAGGGTATAATGCACCGTAGAGGGTATAATGCACCTGGTTTGCGAGGTCAAACCGTTATGAAGGGGAAGAAAACACAGGCAGATGAGGTAGCAGAAGCCTTGCGTCAGAGGGGTGGCTATGCCACGCTCAAAGAGCTATATGAGCTGGTGCCTCATAAAACATGGGGGACTCAAACCCCCTATGCCACGATACGCCGTATCTTACAGAAAGATCCACGATCGCGATTCTTCAAAATCAAACCCGGCTTATGGGGATTAACCGAATGTCGCGAACGAATCCTAAGTCAATTGTCGATCGATGAAACTGCCACTCCGCAGCAGAAGGAGGAATTTGATCACACCTATTACCAAGGGCTGGTAGTAGAAATCGGCAGTTTATGTGGTTTTGAAACATTTGTACCAAAGCAAGATAGGAGTAAGCTTTTTCTTGGAAAACCTCTTTCCAGCTTGGTTTCTATAGAAGACATATATCCATTCACATATCCAGAACTTGTAAAGACAGCCAGCACGGTGGATGTGATATGGTTTAATAAGCGTAGAATGCCTCACGCGTTTTGGGAGATTGAACACACAACGAGTTTTGATACAACTTTGGCAAAATTTATTGAATTGCAGGATTTTAGATCTGGATTTTATATAGTAGCAGATAGTATGCGCTATAATCAATTTAAAAGTAAGATGAGCAAAGCTGCCTACCAATCTGCTCAAAAGTGGATACGGTTTATTAGCTATGAGAAATTAGCTGAGCTACATGCAGCAGCGAAAGTTTACCCTAAGATGCAAAGATTGTTGAGGATTTCGGGAGGATTTGAGCGCGATGAAACCGATGCTTTATGAAACACTGGCTCGGTTGACGATATGACAGGCTATTGCGTACGCATGTTTGAGCAATGACCATCCTCTCTCGAATCATCGAGTCGAAGCGGGCGGAGGTGGCGGTGCGGCGGGGGCAGCTGTCCGAAAGAGAACTACGCGCACAGCTGGTGGACCTGGCTCCCACGCGCGGGTTTAGGCACGCCCTGCGTCATACATCCAACCCCATCGCGCTGATTGCCGAAGTGAAACGCGCTTCACCCAGCAAGGGGGTTATTCGTCCGGCGTTTGATCCCATTGAAATTGCCTGGCGCTACTATCAGGCGGGCGCTGATGCACTCAGCGTCCTGACTGACGAACCCTATTTCGGGGGACGACTGGAGTATCTAACCCTGATTCGTTCCCAAGTGCCACTGCCACTGCTGCGCAAAGATTTTATTGTGGACCCGTACCAGATTTACGAGAGCCGTGTGATGGGAGCGGACGCGATTCTGCTGATTGTAGCCGCGATAGAGAGCGACACCGCTTTGCGCGAATGGCGCGAACTTGCCGAATCGCTGGGACTGGATGTGTTGGTGGAGGTGCATACCGAAGCTGAACTGGAGCGTGCCCTTACCATGGGGGCGACGCTTATCGGCATCAATAATCGCAACCTGCATACCTTTGAAACCAGCCTGCAAACCACCTTTGACCTGCTGCCACGCATTCCATCGGAGGTGCTGCTGGTCAGCGAGAGCGGTATCGAGACCGCTGAACAGGTGCGCGCACTCCAACAAGCGGGTGTAAAGGCGATTCTGGTCGGTGAAACGCTGATGCGGGCGGATGACCCGCTGCCCCTCATTCGTGCATGGATGGACGCCTGCCGATGACACTTACCATTTTGCACACGAACGATGTGCACGGGCGCTGGAAGACGCCTTTTGTGGAGCGGCTGCGTCAATTGCGTGAGTCATATAACGCCCTCTTGCTGGACGCGGGCGACTGCCTGCGTGTGGGCAATATTGCTATACCGCTGAAGCCTCCTGCAGAGTGGGACTTGATGCGTCAGGCAGGCTATGATGCGATCACGATGGGTAATCGCGAGTTTCACATTATGCCGTCAGGTTTTCTGGCGAAGGTGCAGGGTGCACCCTGCCCTTTGCTGTGCGCCAATATCCGTCCTAAACACCTGGATACGCCCCTCCCTGTGCAGCCTATATGGCAGGGTGAGCGCGCCGATGTGCGGATCGGCATCGTCGGGTTGACCGTGCCGATGGTGACACTCCGCATGCAGAGCGCGAGGCTCAGTGCCTACCTGTTTGATCCGCCGATAGAAGTCGCCCGTAAATGGGTTGTGCATCTGCGTCCCGAAGTGGATCTGTTGATTGCACTCACCCATCTCGGTATTACCCTTGATCGCAAACTGGCAGAGGCGTGTCCGGAGCTCGATCTGGTAATTGGGGGACACTCCCACACCCCACTGGACACTCCAGAGCGCGTTGGGCGTGTTTGGATTGTGCAATCGAAACCCTTTGCGCGAGGCATTGGTATTCTGCAGTTGACCGCCGCGTCCGACGGTTGGCAGGTAAAATCTATAATAGAATGCTGACGGAGCGATTGCGGGCGAAGTTGGAGGAGTCGCTGGCAAGCCTGCCGCAGATTGAAGCCCAGTTAGCCGATGCCGCCGTGCTAAGCGACCCGCAGGCACTGCAACGACTGGGCAAACAGCATGCTGAGCTAAGTGAGCTGGCGCAACTCTACGCCCAGTATCAGCAGGTGGAACAACGCATTCAAGAAGCGGAGGAGCTGCTGGCTACCAGCGACGACCCTGACCTGCGTGCCTTGGCGCAGGAGGAGCTGGAAGAGGCGTCGAAGCGGCGTGCGCAGTTGGAGCGTGCGCTGGTCGCCCACCTGTTGCCGCGCGATCCGAACGATGAGCGCAGCGTGATTATCGAGATTCGTCCTGGCACAGGCGGTGAGGAAGCCGCGCTGTTTGCTGGCGACCTTGCGCGTATGTATATGCGCTATGCTGAGCGACGCGGCTGGAAATATGAGATTCTCGATTCGGAACCGAGTGATCTTGGCGGCTACAAATATATCACTTTCAGCGTGCAGGGCAAGGGGGCGTATAGCCAGCTCAAGCACGAATCGGGTGTGCACCGTGTGCAGCGTATCCCCATCACCGAAAGCGGTGGGCGAATCCATACCTCCACCGCCACCGTCGCGGTGCTGCCTGAAGCCGAAGAGGTCGATGTGCAGATCAATCCGGACGATCTGGAGATTGAGACCTTCCGCTCCTCTGGTCCTGGCGGTCAGCATATGCAGAAGAATGAGACGGCGGTGCGCATCACGCACAAGCCGACAGGCATTACGGTCTCCTGTCAAGATGAGCGGTCGCAGCTGCAGAATCGCGAGCGGGCGTTGCGCTTGTTGCGTGCGAAGCTGTATGAGATGGAGCAGGCGCGTCGTCGTCAGGAACGCGACCAGCTGCGCCGCAGTCAGATTGGCACGGGGGAGCGCAGTGAGAAAATCCGCACCTACAACTTCCCCGATCGCCGTGTGACGGACCACCGTATCGGACTGACTCTGCATAATCTGGACGAGATTCTGGACGGCGAGCTGCAGCCTCTTATCGACGCGCTGGTGGCGGAGGAGCAAGCGCGTCTGGTGGCAGCGAGCGGTGCGTAGCAAACGGCGCGGAAATCCACCAAAATCCACAGGTAGCCCTGCCCCGCGATGTGGAAAGATGGGCCCTGGTATCAAAGGGCGTTCTGCCCTTGAGCGTCTGTGCATGGCAGGCGCCGGGAGGCTCTCATGCGAAACCGAACGGGAACACGGCGGGGCTTCACGCTCCTTGAGATTATGGTTGTGATTTTCATTCTGGGCATTTTGGTGACGATTGCCGTGCCCAGCTGGATGAACGCGCGTTCGCGGGCGCAAGCGCGTACCTGCTCCGCCAACCTGCGCCAGATTCATCAAGCGAAGGAGCAATATGCATTAGCAAACCGCTTGGCAAATGGTGCACCTGTCCAGATGAACAATCTGGTGCCGGACTACCTGCAAGCCGAGCCGTTCTGCCCTGCTGCTGGTGGCGCACCCTATACGGTGAATCCGGTCGGTACGGACCCGGTATGCCCCACCGGCTTGCCCAATCACACTGTCAATTGGGGAGGTGCTCCATAGTGCGTCGTCGAAGAGGCTCCGCGTTTGTGGAACTGCTGCTGGCGGTGTTGCTGGTCACACTGCTGGTGCTTTCCATCACTGCGGTGACGCCTATGACCACCCGTATGCAGACTCAGGCACAGCAATATAGCTACGCCACCAACCTTGCACAGAGCGTGCTGGAGCGTATTCGCACGCTGGAGTTTAGCCAAATCACTTTCGAAGGCTTGCAGCAGAACGGGTTGGCGCAGACGCTTGTGCTGAACGAGTCGAACCACTTTATCGCGAGCTTCACCACGATTGCCACTCCCGGCGGCACCATCAACCTGAACACCAACTTGCGCAACGCTACAGGCATCATCGAAGTGTTTAACCTGACCACGACCAATAACATTTCCATCGGGTTGAAAACGGTTTTTGTAACGATTCGGTGGCAGGAACCGCGCACCAATCGCTGGCAACAGGTGCAACTTGCCACCAGTGTTGCCAGTTTACAGTGAGAGCTTTGTCTGTTCGGCTTGTCGAACGGGTCGGACAGGTCAGAAAGTTTCTTGGGGAGGGAGCGACCAGTGAAAACAAGACGCAGCCGCGCTCGCGGCTCAATGATGCTGGAACTAACTATCGCCAGCGGGTTGTCTGTGATTGTCATTGGCTTGCTGGTGATGACGGAGCTGGGCGCATTGCGCGAATATCAGCGCGCGCTCAGCCGCAACGCTGCCAGTCGTGGCGCTTATAACGCCCTGCGTGAAGTTCGCAACATTGCCCAGCAAGCCGTGCAGGTTTCTGTCTCCGGTGGCATCCAATCCACGCTGTTGCTGCCGTTGCGCGACGCCAGCGGCACGATTCGGCTGCCCGTGCAGCCTGACACGACGAACCCCGTCACGCTCAGCGTAAACTTCGGTACGGGCACACTCACGATGACAGTCGGCGGCAATATGCGCGTGCTGCTGACGGGCATTTCGGACCGCACGCCTCAAGGCGCGTTTTATAGCCCTTTCACGCTGACCCAGTATGCACCTGGTGTGCAGGTGCTCCATGTGCGGCTCAGTGTGCGTCAGGGCAATAGCAACACGGCGTCCGTCGCATGGTTTGAGGAGACTATCTTGTTGCGCAACGCCAGTAGTCCATGATCCGACAGGTCTGACCTGTCCAACACCGTTTGCTTTGGGGAGGGAGCAACGATGACGAAACGGCATCAGCGGGGAAGCACGATGGTCACTACCCTCATCACGGGGGGTTTAACAATTGTCACGGCAACGGCTTATCTGGAAATGGCAACCCAGGACTTGCGCACCGCCAATGCGCGCTTGCGCGAGGTCGCCACGCAGAATCTGGCGGAGGCGGGGCTGAATGCCTCCATGCAGCAGCTCTGGCGTGAGTTCAAAGTGGGTCAGCGGTTCGAGCCCTTTGACAGCATGCTGCGCGACGCCACCCCCAGCAATCCTACCCGTACATGGAATGGTGTGCTGGGCACGGTGGGCAATTACACCGCCTCCGTTATTGGCTATCAACAGATCGACTCGTACACGCGGCGCGTGACCATTCGTTCCATCGGCTGGCAGGACCGCAACGGCAACGGGCGATTGGACAACGGTGAGCCGCGTCAAGTGATGGATCAGACCTTCGACCTGCAGCTCTCGCGTTCAGGTGTGTTCGACTACGCCTATTTCGTGAACAACTATGGCTGGATGTATGGCTTTGATAATGAGCAGCTGGTCGTGAACGGTGACATGCGCGCGAACGGCGATTTCGAGTTTCGCTACGGACGCCCTGTGATCAATGGCGCAATTATTGCCGCGGCGAACGAAAAACTGAGTCCACGTGCTGAGGGACGCATCATTGTGGAGGGAGGAACCACCCCCCGCCAGTGGAGCACGAGTACCTATATCAACAATCAGAACAATAATTATCAGGGGCAGGGTCCTTACATGCGACAGGGCTACTCCCCTTCCACGCATGGCACCATCGGCAGCAGCGCCTTTAATGAGTGGCGCGACTACCTCTATGAAGCTACTGGACAGCTGCTCAGTGGTTCACCCTTTGGTGCTGTGCTGGCGGATTCGCGGGGCACGCGCCGTTTCGATGGCACCGTGCTGGACAATCGTCCCACCCGTGAGATGGTGCTGCCGAATTTAAACGACTTGAACTACTATCTCAATCTGTCTCGCACCTGGCGCGACCCGAAAGCGACCTATCGGGACGGCACCGCGAATCCTTACTATAATCAGGAGGCGTTTGTGGAGGTGTGGAACCCGCAGCGCAACCGTTATGAGCGCGTCTCCACCAATGGCGTCATTAACGGCAGCGTCGCGCTAATTGGCTACAGAGACTACCCGATTCGTATCCACGGTCCCGTCACCGTGACCCAGGACCTGGTGATACGCGGCTATGTGCAGGGTCAGGGCACGCTCTACGCGGGGCGGAATGTGCATATTGTGGGGGATATTATTTACAAGAATCCGCCCGACTTCCGTGGGAGCAACTTCAACAGCGTACTGAACTCGGTCGAGAAAAAAGATGTGCTGGGGCTTGCCGCACGCGGCAGCATCATGATGGGTAACACGCGACAGTTCCGCGACCCTTATCCGCTGCGCTATATGACACCCCCCTTCACGCGAGGACGTTACGATGAGAACGGCAACTGGATCCCGCCCTTTAATGCGCTGGAGCGCGACGAGACGGGACGCTATCGCTATCAATCGGCTTATGGCGCTGCCGACCAGAGCGATATCGAGCGACTGTCCACCCAGATCGACATTGACCGGAACGGCTCCATCAGTGCCGATGAGCGAGGTATCTCCCGTATCGACTCCATCCTGTTCACCAACTTCGTCGGCGGTGGGAACCTCGCCACTGACGGGATGGGACTGGTCATCAATGGCACGATCATCGCCAAGGATGAGGCGATGGTGCTGTGGAGCATCCCGATGTGGCTCAATTATGACTGGCGTATCCGCGAGCGCAGTCTGGACGATACGCCCCTGATCAATATCGAGCTGCCGCGGGTTGCCTCCGTGCGTCGCATAGCGTGGCAGCGTGTGTACTAAGAGGGAGGTGTTTGACCGATGAGACAACAGCAGATTGCAATAACCGTTATCGCGCTAACAGGATTGCTCACGAACGGTTGGGGCATTGTTTCGGAGGGGCGCAGCCCGAATGAGCGTCCCGATTGGTGGAAGCCCTATGAGAACGCGGCGCCCATCCAGCCTGCACCCAGCGTGGAGCCTCCGCGAGGGAGTGTGCCTGTGACGGTGGAGGAAGCCGTTACGCGCAGTGCCCCTGCAGGTGTGCCAGCGACCCTCGTGATTCAGCCTCAAAGCGGAGGGACGGCGCCGCTGCCAAAAACGATCGACGGGATGCAGGTGATGGAACAGGCGACACGCGACATTGAATGTCGGCGTTCTGCCTTCTGGCGCCCCTTCGCGTTGTTCGGCAGCTTCCTGCTGCTGGGCGGTGGTGTGGTGTTCGGCATTCTGCGCTGGCTGAGTCAGCAGGTGCCCGAACCGCCACGCCCGCGCCGCTTGCGGTACTAGAAACCCTGTCTACGCGCAACGCCTCGTCGGCTCAGGTATAATCGGCAGCACAGGGAGCAAACGAATGGTTGCCATCACACCTGAGCTGATTGAGGCGTTGCGGACAAAGGCGAATCTATTGCGCGTGCACTCTATTCGCGCGACCACGCTGGCAGGCTCCGGGCATCCGACCACTTGCCTTTCTGCCGCTGACCTGGTTGCTGTACTCTTTTTTCGTGTGTTGCGTGTTGACCTTTCGGACCCGCACAATCCGTTAAACGATCGCGTCATTTTTTCGAAGGGGCATGCGGCGCCGCTGCTATATGCCGCTTGGGCGGAGGCGGGCGCGTTTCCGGTGGAGCATCTGGACACGCTGCGCCAGTTTGACAGCGAGCTGGAGGGGCATCCGACCCCGCGCTTCGTGTGGCATCCGGTGGCAACTGGTTCGCTGGGGCAGGGGTTGTCTATCGCGGCAGGCATCGCACTTGGTCTGAAGCGAGACCATCTGCCCGCCAGGGTCTACTGTCTGCTGGGTGATGGCGAGACTGCCGAAGGCGCCGTTTGGGAAGCGGCTGCCTTCGCTTCTTACTACCAGCTAAACAACTTGACCGCCATTGTGGACATCAATCGGCTGGGTCAGAGTCAGCCCACGATGTTGCAGCACGATCTGGAGACCTATGCGCGACGCTTTGCGGCGTTTGGCTGGAGGGTCGTGCCCATCGATGGGCACAACTATGAACAGATTCTCGATGCATTTGCGCAGGCGCAATCGGCTTCGGAGCCAGCGGTTATTCTGGCACGCACGCTGAAGGGCAAAGGGGCATCGGCTGTGGAGGACAAAGAGGGTTGGCATGGCAAGCCTCTGCCGCCCGATCTGGCGGAGCAGGCGATTGCCGAGCTGATGCCCACGGCGGAGCAGATTGAGCGTGCGTCTCACCTGCGCCCCCTCCCGCCCTCCGCAAGTGCAGGCATGCCGACCTTGTCGGAGGGGTCTGACGAGTCTGACGCGAGATTGCCCACCTACATGCTGGGGCAGATGGTCGCCACGCGGGAGGCATACGGCGACGCGCTTGTCGCGTTGGGGCAATCGAACCCGCACCTCTACGCGCTGGATGGCGATGTGAAAAATTCCACCTTCTCCGAAAAATTCGCCGCCGCCTTCCCGCAACGGTTTGTCGAGTGTTTTATCGCCGAGCAGAACATGGTGGGCGTCGCGGTCGGATTGGCAACGCTGGGCAAAATCCCCTTCGCTTCGTCCTTTGCCTGCTTCCTCACTCGCGCCTATGATTTCATTCGCATGGCAGGTATAGGACGCGCGAACCTGAAGCTGTGTGGCTCGCACGCTGGTGTGTCCATCGGGGAGGATGGACCTTCGCAGATGGGGCTGGAAGACCTTGCGATGATGCGTGCCATCCCCGGCAGTCTTGTGCTGTACCCAGCTGACGCTGTTAGCACGGTGAAACTGGTGCAGCAGATGGTGCGTTATCACGGCATCGCTTATCTGCGCACCACCCGTCCCAAGACGCCCGTGATTTACGATAATGGAGAATCGTTCCCGATAGGCGGTTGTAAGGTGTTGCGTGCCAGCTCCCACGATGTGGCAACGGTTATTGGCGCGGGCATCACCCTGCACGAGGCGCTCAAAGCATACGAGCAGTTGCACGCGGAGGGCATCCCCATTCGTGTGATTGATCTCTACTCGGTCAAGCCGCTCGACGCCGAGACACTGATCCGATGCGGGCAGGAAACGAACGGTCTCCTCATCACCGTCGAAGATCACTATCCACAAGGCGGCATCGGCGAGGCGGTCGCCAGCGCGGTGCAGGGGCATGGTATACGGGTGCATGCGCTGGCGGTGCGAGAAATTCCACGCTCCGGAAAACCTGAACAGCTGCTTGCGGCATATGGCATCGATGCAGCCGCTATTGCGCACGCGGTGCGCCAGTTCGGAACAAAAGCCTGATGCCCGCAGCGCTGGCAGGGTTTCTCAAAAAGATGCGTTGGTTCGTCAAATAACTTGGACATGTCGGGTTTCGTGAACGAAGCCTATCGCTTGCTGAAGCTGTTTATTCAGACCTTTGGGGCGCGTCCTGCCACCTCGGAGAGAGAGCGCAGAGCGCGAGAGTACCTTGCACGGCAGCTGCAGGCACAGGGTGTTAAGACCGTCGAACAGCCGTTTCGCAGTGTGCCCTCGCTGACCCTGCCTTGGCTGACCGTATCGCTGCTCTTTGTTCTGTCAGGCGCACTGATGTGGTTGTGCCGAAGCCCTTGGCTGCATGGGTGCGCTGCTCTCGCCAGTCTGAGTGCCTGTGCTTTGTACTGGGGGCTGGTCAGTGGCAGGTGGGATGTGATGCGGCTGTTTCCTCAGCGTGAAAGCGCGAATCTGATTGGTGTCATCCCTGCCCGTGATCAGCCGCTGCACAGGGTCGTGCTGATGGCGCATATCGACACACAGCGTGCGACCCTGTTATGGCATCCGAAACTGGTGCACCGGTTCGGACAGGGTTTCCAGATTCAGACGGTGCTGCTTGCGCTGCATGGGCTGGGAGGGCTGGGATGGCTGTTCGGTTTTCTTCTGCAGATGGAGCTGCTGACCCCTATACGATGGCTGATGCTGCCGGGCATGTTGCTCTCGCTTTGGGGTGTGGTTGTGCTGCTTCACCGGGAGCTGGCGATGGAGTGGGTACAAGGTGCGAATGATAACGGGTCAGGCGTGGCGGTTGTGTTGAGCATACTTATGGAGCTGTCGCGTCAGCCGCTACCGGATGTGGAGGTATGGGGTGTGTTTACTGGTTGTGAAGAGGTCGGCACGCCAGCAGGCGCGTTCGCCTTTGAGCGCGAGTACCGGCTCCTGTTGCGCGATGCCCACTTTTTGATTATCGATCATGTCGGGTTGGGTGAACCCCGCTACCTGCTTGCCGAGGGCATGCTACCGCGTCAGCGTGCCCACCCGGACATGGTCGCTTTAATGGAAAGAGTTGCATTTAAACATTCGGAGTGGTCGCTGAAGCCGAGCGCGGTTCCCCATGGCGCCTACACCGACGCGCTACCTTTTCTGATGAAAGGCTATCGCGCAATTGCCCTCTGGTGTGAGCAGCGACCGGGTATCCCGCCCAACTGGCACTGGACGACCGATGTGCTGGAAAATGTGGATCCTGCCGATTTGGAGCGTGTGCGGGGGGTTGTCCGAGCGGCGCTGGAGGCGATTCAGGCTCGTTAAATGCCGAAGGCACGGCGCAAACATTCACGAACCGCTTGCCAATCCGGTTCGCTGAGCCTGCCCAATATTGACTTGACTCGCTCCATGCGGATGGTGGCAGGGCGACAACGTACAGCAGATGGTGTTGTCAAGCCTGCTTCCCGCCAATCCCACAGCTGGCAATCGGTTTCACAGACTGCTCGCTGTATTTGCGATGTTATCATTAACACGATGACCTCGTTTTCACAGTCGGGATAAGATGATGCGCTGACAACTACTGCGGGACGCTGTTTGCTGCCCTCCACATCACTGAAGGGGAACTCGACCAGAATGACATCGCCTGGCTGAGGGTTAGCCTTCACCGCCATCTTTGTGCCAGGTCTCGGCGGTGAGCATAAGCCAGCCCACCGTTTCAGCAACCTCAAACAGCTCGTTCTCGTCTACATATACTGTGACTCTGATGTAGGAGGGGGTCAAGCATTCGGCGAGGGGTTCGGAAGGGCTGACCGCGCTGTTGGGGCACGGCATGCCGTGCCCGTACATTCGCCGTTCGACCTTGAGCAGTCCCTCTTCGATCCAGCTGCGAATCACGGTCTGCGATGTTCCCAACCGCTGGGCTGCCTGTTCAATTGTGATTTTGCCCATCGTTCTATATTATACCCTATTTGCCTTCAGTAAGTGAGGCTGCTTGCTGCAAAATGAGCGCCATGCAGTAGCCTGCGCCGAAGCCATTATCGATATTGACCACGCAGACGCCTGGGGCGCACGAATTGAGCATGGTGAGCAAGGGGGCTAACCCGCCGAAATGGGCGCCGTAGCCGATGCTGGTGGGCACGGCAATAACGGGGCACGGTACAAGTCCACCGACCACGCTGGCTAATGCGCCTTCCATGCCTGCCACCACCACAATCGCACCTGCCTCCATCAGCAATTGGCGATGATTTAACACACGGTGAATGCCCGCGACGCCCACATCAAAAAGCGTTTCCACTCGCACACCCATAAAGCGGGCGGTCAGGGCAGCCTCTTGCGCTACGGGCAGGTCGGCAGTGCCTGCTGAGACCACGACGCCATAGGGATGTTCGGGCGGGGCGGGAAAATCGCCCACGGTCAGCACGCGCGCTTCGGGATGATAAATCGCCTGCGGCACGCGCGTCTGAACGGCTTCATAGTGGGTGGGTTCGATGCGCGTGGCGAGCACACGCCCTTTTGCTGCGAGTCGCTCCACCAGCAGCGCGACCTGATCGGGCGTTTTGCCTTGTCCGAACACCACTTCGGGGAATCCTTTGCGCAGCACACGGTGGTGATCGATTCGGGCAAACTCCAGGGTCTCATACGGCAGGTCGCGCAGCTGTTGCCATGCCTCCTGCACACTGAGCGCGCCTGTCTGTACCGCCTCAAGCACCTGACGCAGTCGGTCGGACCATTCCATTCGCCCTTCCCTACTGATTACGGTGTTTGAGCTGGGGACGCTCCTCGAAGTAGAGGATGTTCGTCTCGGAGAAAATCTGGTTGTGCAATTTTTTGAGCAGGACTTGTGCCTCCGAGGCAAAGCGATAAGTGCCCGTCACCTCTCCCTGCCACACATCTTCGATGACCCAGTCGGGCACGGGCATATAGACGATCGGCTCTGGTGCTGGCACGCGCACGGTCAGGATGGCAGGTCCTTGGCTTGGCTCAGTGAAAATGAACTCCAATAGGATGCTGTCGGGGTGGTAGTGGGTGGTGCCAATTTGCACGGTGGCACGGCGCATACACTCTTTGAGGGTTGCCGGGTCATATTCGCCGATGGGGGGTGCCTGTCCCTGTCGCAGCGCCTCGTAGATTTGTTGAATCTGCTCCCGCACAAATTCTCGCAGTGTCATCGCCGCCTCCTGTATCTGAGGAACAGCTCACTGCCCTCCAGATAGGCGGAAAGCAGCTCGAACTCGGCGACACGCTCGCGCGGTAAGCCTGCACCATCCACCATTGTGGGCAAATGTGCGCCGCCTTTTACCTTTGGCGCGAGGGTCAGAAATACCTCATCGATCAGTCCCGCCTCGAAAAAGTAGAAGTTCAAGTTGCCCCCACCTTCCACCAGCAGATAGCGTACCTCATAGGCAGTGTGTAGCATGCGCACCACTTCACTGATGTCCACCTGCGTCTCGCCGACCAGATGCAGGGTGGCGACCCGTTGCAGGGCAAGTTGTCGATCGGGTGGCAAATGGGTGGGCGCGAACACCAGCGCGCGACGCGAATCGGCAAAGAAGGGGTGCTCCAGAGGCAGGTCGCCCCCTGTGGTTACCACGGCGCGATAAAGGTGAGTTGGGTAGTTTAGGTGTGGGTCGGCGCGCAGCGTGCCACCGCCGATGATTACAGCGTCTGCGCGCGCCTCCAGACGATGCATTAACTGCTGATCCACGGGGCTGCCCAGTCCCTTCGCGCTGGAACCTGGCTCGCCCAGAATGAGCTTGCCGTCCAGCGTGGTTACTGTGTTGGTGAAGATATAGGGTCGGTCTGGAGGTGGCGTGGGGAACTGCACCTCCTCATAGAGCTGCTCTGGTTCGCCTGTCCAGCCTGTTCGGTCGATCAGCCGTATCATGGCATGCCTCGGTTCAAAAAGCCCCTATTGCGCAGGCGCAATAGGGGCAAGGTCGCAGTCTCTAATGTCCGCGCCGCTAATGGTTTATGCGGCATGCGCCCGCGTATCGTCTTTTATAATACCCTTCATTTAGTGAATCGATGCGCACTCGTCCACGCGCGCTGGATGCATGGATGAACTTCCCGTTGCCGATGTAGATGCCCACATGGGAGATGCGGCGTCCGCGCGTGCAGAAGAAAACCAGATCGCCTGGCTGTAGCTGATGGCGCGGCACTGGCTTGCCCATCCGCGCCTGCGCACTTGCGCTGTGGGGCAGGTTGCTCCCTATGCTGCGGTACACATGTAGGACGAAGCCGGAGCAATCGAAGCCGCGCGCGCTGCTGCCCCCATAGCGATAAGGGTGCCCCAGGTAGCGATGGGCAATCTGCAGCACGCGCTGTGCTGTATTCGACTTGCCGGACAGTTCCAGCATCGTGGCGGTGCGCGACGGATTGCGTCGAGTGACCTGACTGCGTGAGGCACGCAGCGACGGCGGCTTCGGTTGCGTTGCTGGCGTGCTCTTCACCGGGACACGAATCACGTCGCCTGGCTTGATGTTGTGCGGGTTGCTCAAACGGTTAACCCTGAGCAGGTCAGGGAGGCGCAACCCGAAACGGTGAGCGATCTTGTAAAGCGAATCGCCCTCCTTCGCTTTGTAGTATAAAATTTTAGCGTGCCTTTTTGGGTTCGAGGAAACATGGTGCTTAACGGTTCGTTGTGCCCAGGCGCCAACCATTAGGCTTACAATCAGGGCTATCAGCCCCATCTTTCTCGCACAATCACCCATGCCTGCCCTCCTTGGTAAGATTTTCGTTTAGCGAACCCGGGCTTTTAGCCAGGGTTTCTTCTTCAACCTTGCGATGCGGTCGTAAAAAACCGCTGCATTATACCCCCTACCCGCCCCCAAAATCAACCCCCTGGGAGCCTCTCCCCCTTGACAAACGGGCAAAAATGGGGTATAGTAGGTCATGTCTATACCTGCTTGCCTGTTCACAAGGGCAAGCGTCAGCAGAAAACGCAACGAGGAGGTAGGCACAATGCACACTGGGCGATCGAATCGGGTGAGAAAGGGTATGCGCCTGATCACGGCGCTGGCACAGATGGTGTTTGTCGTCGCGCTGAACGCGCAAGGCACTTGGAGCTGGGACGCGGGCGTTTGCCCAAGCAACACGAACTGGTACGGCTATTGTAGCGCAGGTACCTGTCCCGGCGACATTACTCGTGGCTATTGGGTGAACAACTGGCGTGTGTACGCCTGCGACCGGGGCAGTTTAGCTTATCCTGGGCCGGGTTCGGAGGTCTATCTCAACTGGACTGCGACGGATTTCACCGTGTTTTTGAGCGCAGGTGTAGATGTCAAAAGCATTTTTGCAAACAACCGTTGCACTTTCATCTGGCAATCCGGCTCCCTCACCCTGCGCGACCCTGCCAACAACAACGCACCTGGCACCTTCACCAACCAGGGGTTGGTGCAGGTAGTGGGCAGCTATAGTCGTGGTTTGTTGGGGTTGTTGGTGAACAACGGCACGCTGGTGCAGCAGGCGGGTAACACTTTTTTTCGACGGCGCCACTTTGCAGAACACGGGCACATTAGAAGTGCAAGATGGCGGGCTTTATCACAACTCAGGTACCAACCTCATCCAGAACAGTAGCACCCTGCGCAAGACCTCGCCTGACCCCAATAACCCCACCTCCTTCTTTATCACCGTCAACGCCACCAACAGCGGGCTGATTGAGGTACGCTCTGGCTTGCTCAGCATCACCAACCTCACCCAGACCGACGGCGAGACGCGCCTCTATCGGGGCACAACCCTCAGCTCCAGTAATCCCGTGCAGATGCAGGGCGGTAAACTCACGGGTGCGGGCACGCTCAGTGCCGCGCTGAACAACACCGCGGGCACGAGCGCCCCTGGCATCGACGACCCCGACCTGAACCCGCTGGGCATCCTGTCTGTTCTGGGCGACCTGACGATGGGCGCCGATGCCGTGCTGGAGGTGGAACTCGCGGGCACCGACAACTCCAACCCTGCCAACCCACAGTATGACCAGCTGATTGTGGGACAAAGCGGCTATACGCGCACGGTGCAGCTTGGTGGCACGCTGCGGGTGAAAGGGCGCGATAACTTCGTGCCAAATCCTGGCGACGCCTTTGACATTATTTTGCGCAGTGGCTCGTGGAACCGTTCGGGCACCTTCCAGCGGGTGGAGGTGGATGCCGACACGCTGCCGTGTATTGTGTTTGAGGTGCAGTATCTGTCGGATCGGGTGCGTCTGATTGCGCAGCCGGCAGGCGGTTCGGACATCAACCGTGACGGCTGCGTGGATGACGCGGACTTGCTGGCGGTGCTGTTCGCGTTTGGTCAGACGGGGAACGGTCTGCCCGAGGACACGAACTGCGACGGGGTTGTGGACGACGCGGACTTGCTGGCGGTGCTGTTCGCGTTTGGTCAGGGGTGTTAGTGGGTTTTTGCCCCTCACCCCTCACCTTGCCCCCTCTCCCCGAGCTTCTGCCCAGTGGGGAGAGGGGGTGTTGTTTCGTGTGTTGCTGGAGGCATGGTCGGGTAGAATCTTTTTGAGGGAGGTGGTTTCTATGGCGACACGTATCAAATGGTTCGGACATGCGACTTTTCTTGTGCAATCGCCTGAGGGCAAGCATATCCTGATTGACCCTTGGGTCTATGGCAACCCTGCCTGCCCCGAAAGCGAGAAAACGCTGCCCAAAGTGGATCTTATGCTTATCACCCATGGGCATTCTGATCACTTTGGGGATGCCGTGCGTATTGCGAAGCAGTTCTCGCCCACTATCATGGCGATCTACGAAATCTATCTGCACCTGAATCGGCACGGCGTTCAGAAGGTGCAGCCGATGAACAAGGGCGGCACGGCATATCACGAGGGCATCGCCGTTACGATGGTGAACGCTTTTCACAGCGGCGGGCTGGATGATGGAGGGCAACTCCATTATGCGGGCGAGCCGGTTGGCTTCGTCGTTCGGCTGGAGGACGGCTTCACTATTTACCATGCGGGCGATACCTGTCTGTTTGGCGATATGCGTTTGATCGGAGAACTCTATCGCCCCGACCTGGCGCTGCTGCCGATTGGCGACCTGTTCACGATGGGACCACGCGAGGCGGCGTATGCCATTCGGTTGCTCGGTGTGAAGCGTGTCATTCCGATGCACTGGGGCACTTTTCCGCTGCTCACGGGGACACCCGAGCAGCTGCGCGAGGAGGCACGCGATATTGAAGGACTGGAGATTATTGTGATGCGTCCGGGCGAGACCATCGCCGTTTGATGAGCCAGGCAGTGAACAGAACACCTGCTGCATCGATCAGCACGTCTATGCCGTTGCCGGTGCGGCCGGGCACGGTCAGCTGATGCAGTTCGTCCAGCATGGCGTAGGCGATGCTGGTTGCGATTGCCCAGCGGTGCGCGGGTTGCGGCGCAAAGCCCAGCCCGCGCCCAAATGCCCAGTAGCCCAGCAGCATCAGCACGCTATATTCAGTGAAGTGCGCTATCTTGCGCACGACGAAGTTCAGCATCTCCATCTGTTGTTCTGTGAATGCCTGTGCAAGCGTGGGGAACCAGCTTGCCAGCATCGCTTCCAGCAGCGAGGCGGTGCGTACACTGCTCCATTCCACTGACGAAAAGTGGAAGATCAATCCCATCCAGATCAACCAGCCCAGAATCGGCACGACGCGCTTCAGTTTCACCATACCCGCTCCTTTCGCAGGGGGGCGATACCTGCTGTTAGAAGGAATCCGGTGGTGGCGACCAGTGCCACCGCTGCGCCTGGCGGGATGGGCTGCCACAGCGCCAGCCCAAACCCTGCGAGCAGGCAGAGCCAGCCGGTTATGGCACTGACAAGCAACATGCCGCGAAAGCTTCGACTGATTGCGCGCGCCGTCGCGGCGGGCAGCACCAGCAGGGCACTGACCGGCAAGATACCCACGGCTCGAATGCCTACTGCCACGACCAGCGCCAGCCCGACCAGGAACAGTGTCTCCACGGCTCGCACGGGCACACCCTGCGCCTGCGCCAGTTCCCGATGGAAGCCGATTCGGATCAGCGGGCGTGTGAAGCCCAACAGCATCGCCGCGCCGAGGCAATCCACGGCGAGCAGTCGCCACAGATCGCTGCGCTCGATTGCTAACAGATCGCCAAACAGGAGCGCACTGAGCGGCAGCGAGGTCTCCAATAGGCTCACCAGGGCAATTCCTGCTGCCGAGACGCTCGTGATGGCGACTACCAGCAGCACATCGGTCGGCAGGTTCGTGCGCCACTGGAACCAGGCAATCAGCAACGCGAACAGGGGCGCGGTGATCAGAAGCATCGCGCCCATCTGCCATCCCAGAATTGCTGCCAGTGCCGCGCCTGCAAATGCCGAATGCGCCACCGCATCGCCAAAATAGGCCACACGCTGACCCACTACATAAACGCCCATTAGCGGATAGAAGGCGGCAAGCAGCACCGTTGCCAGCAGGGCATTCCGCACGAAGTCAAAAGCGAGCCAATCCAGCATATTTTTCTCCTGACAGCCGTGTTGGTAGGGTTTGATTTAGTGTTCATGGTGGTACACGGACACGGGATGCCCATACAGTTCTTCCATAATGGGCATTTGCAGCACCTCTTGCGGCGTGCCGGTGCAGATTAGGCGATGGTGAATGCACACGACGCGGGTTGCATAGCGGCTCACGATGCTCAAATCGTGCGACACAACCAGTCCACCGACACCGCGCTGCTGGCGCTGCTCTTCGATCAGGTCATAGAACTGCAGGCGCACGCCCATATCGATGCCTGTAGCGGGCTCGTCCAGCAGCAGCAGGCGCGGTTCCAGTGCCAGTGCGGCGGCGACCACCACTCGCTGCAGTTCCCCACCTGAGAGGGCGCGCACTTCTTTGTCGAGCAGGTGTTCTGCGTCCACTGCTTGCAACACATGTTGGAGCACCACTCGGCGCGAGAAAGCCTCGCCCAGCATTGCCTGCAAGAGTTCCGAGACCAGCAGCGGCATTGTGCGGTCAAATTGCAACGCTTGGGGCACGTAACCGATGCGGGCGCGATCGGCAGGTGTGAGCTTGGTAGGCGGCTTGCCCAGCACGCGCACTTCGCCGCGCTGGTAAGGAATTAATCCGAGCACCGCACGCAGCAAGGTGGTCTTGCCTGCGCCGTTCGGACCGATTAGGGCGACCAGCTCGCCCTCGCTTACGCTTAGCGAGACGCCATCGAGTACCCAGCGTCCGCCCAGCGAAACGCCCAGCTCCCAAACCTCCAGCAGGTTCATCATCTACGATGCCCTATTTCGGGCGTGGCTCCTCGTAAATTGCAAAGGCGTTATGGTTATGGATCGACTCGATCGATTCGCACTCGACACGGAACCAGCGCAGTTCTTCACGCTGCTGCAGGCGCAGCACCAGCTCGCGCACCACATCCTCCACAAAGCGCGGCGTCTCGTAGGTCTTTTCGGTCACGAACTTCTCATCGGGGCGTTTCAACACGGGATAGACCAGTGCGCTGACGGACTGCTCGATAAGTGGCAGGTAGTCATCTGGCAGCAGCAGCGCGCGATCTTTTGTCTGCAGCCAGAGGCGTACCAGCGCACGCTGGTTGTGTGCTCCGAAATCGGCGATCGCTTTGCTGCATGGGCAGAGCGTCAGCGCGGGCACTTCGAAAAAGCTGGTGCCGCATGGTGCGCCGTTGTTCAGTTGTGCATCCCACTCCACCTCCACATCGAGCAGTCCGGGCGTGCCCGTGATGGGTGCGGCGAGCGGCAGGAAATAGGGGAATCGCAGCCGCAGATGAGCGCGACGGCTTCCCAATCGTTCCTGCGTGAGTTGCAACAGTTCGCGCACGTTTGCCGGTGATAGAGGTTGAGCTGCCCACTCATAGAGTGTTTCCACAAGGCGGCTCATATGCGTGCCACGCTGGCTCGCCTCGATATCGACACTCAGTTCCGCGCTGGCAATGACGGCTTGCTCCGCGCCTGTGGGAGTGATTAGTTTCAAAGGGAGGCGCAGTTCCCGAATGCCTACTGCTTGAAGCGCGACGCCACGCGGGTCTCTCTCCATCGCCACGTCGGGTAACTGCTCAAATGCCGATCTCATATCGCCTGTATGATACCTGATGGGCGTGTTCTTGGCACTCGTCTGGGCGGTGAACATGCAGGCGCAACATGATTACCGATTTCGCCATCTGCCGCCCCAGCGTGGTAGGAATCGTCCTGTCTGTCGCTGATAGTTGGCATATTCGGGATAACAGCGCACAAGGCGACGCTCCTCCTCGCGTGCCTTCAGATTGAAAAAGAGGGTTAGCAGGATGGCTCCCAGCAGCGCGTTTCCTTTCTGGAACCAGATAGCCAGCCCGAATGTCAGCGCGATTAGCCCTGTGTAGATGGGATGGCGGATAACAGCGTAGACTCCCGTGCACAGAAGCCCCAGTTCGCGCCGCGGCTCGGGTAGAGGTGTCAACTTGCGTCCGTGTGCCCGCAAGGCTGGCAGCAACAACCCCACCCCTATCCCAATCAGTGGAACCCCCAGCCAGCGCATGATGCCCCACTCACTGGCAGGAGTGCCCAGTAGCAACGCGCCATAGAGCACGAACAGCGCCAGCTGCACCACAAGCCAGACCCAGTCCATCGCCCTTACGCATCGAATGCAATATCGGTGCGATAATGCATCCCTTCAAAATGGATCTGTTCGAGGGCAAGGTAGGCGTTCTGGCGTGCGAGAGAAAGGGTGTCGCCCAGCCCCACCACACTCAGCACCCGTCCTCCACTGGTGACAACCTGTTCGTTTTGCAGGCGTGTGCCCGCATGGAAGATCAGCACATCGGGCATCCGACTTGCTTGTTCCAGTCCTTCGATGGGGATGCCTGTGCGATAGTTGCCCGGATAGCCCCCGGAGGCAAGCACCACACACACCGCCGCGCGCGGTTCGAACTCGATGTGCTGTGTTTGCAGCTTGCCTTCCACCGTTGCTTGTGCAATCGCGATGAGGTCCGTTTTCAGCAAGGGGATCAGCACCTGCGCCTCTGGATCGCCGAAGCGGCAGTTGAACTCCAGCACATAGGGCTGCTCGGCTGTTTCTTTCGATGGGAGGGTGGTGTTGGCAATCATTAATCCTGCGTAAAGCACGCCCCGATAGGGGATGCC
>Ga0101943_1000861_pt1 | contig 35319 bp, 41 predicted proteins | sample DewCreD2012metaG_5_FD_75244 | JGI IMG/M metagenome (GOLD analysis project Ga0101943, IMG submission 75244) | Hot spring sediment bacterial and archeal communities from British Columbia, Canada, to study Microbial Dark Matter (Phase II) - Dewar... ... | reverse complement strand
GGGGCCACGGTACACGACTTCATCGACATGGTCCACGTCTACCCCACCATGGCTGAGGCTCTCAAGATCGTGGCCCTGTCGTTCTTCAAGGACCCCAGCCGGCTCAGCTGCTGCGCGGAGTGAGGTGATGGAAGCCGCTACTCCTGCAGAGATCGCAAAGCACTTCCCTTAGCTGGGCCTCACTCCACGTAGAATCGTGCACGGATCTCAAGTGGAGCGGGCGAAGCTCTTCCGCAACGGTCGTATCTATACCCTCGACGCTGCGGGGACCACGGCCCAGGCCGTCGCGTGCTGGCAGGGCCGGATCGTGGCCGTGGGCGACGATCCGGACGTGCGCGCCCACTTCCCCTCTTTCTCCGAAGTGGATCTGGGCGGGCTCGTGGTCTTCCCAGCCTTCACCGACGCGCACATCCACCTCACGGCCCTCGGGTTTTCCCTTCTAGGCGTGAACCTCGAGGGCGTCCGGTCCATCGGGGAGGCTGTCGCCCGTGTCGCCGAGGCCGTGCGGAGTGCACCACCCGGCGCTTGGGTCCTGGGCCGCGGGTGGAACCGGAACGTGTGGCCTGAGGGTCGCTGGCCCACCAAGGACGACCTCGACCCGGTCTCCCCCCACAACCCGGTGGCCCTGTGGAGCAAGGACGGGCATGTGCTGTGGTGCAACGCGCTCGCCCTGCAGAAGGCCGGGATCGGCCCGGACACCCCGGACCCGCCCGGTGGCGAGATCGTCCGGCAGGACGGAGAGCCCACGGGCGTGCTGAAGGAGGCGGCGAGCGCCCTCGCCACGCGTGCGATCCCGCCACCCGCCGACGAAGAGGTCGAGCGGGCGATCCTGGAGGCCACCCGTCTATTGCACCGGCTCGGGATCACCGGCGTCCACCACATGGCGGGTTCCGCCGAGGGCACGACGCTCCCGGTGCTCCAGCACCTTCACCGGGAAGGGCGGCTCGGAGTGCGGGTCGTCGCGGCGATCCCCGAGACCTCGCTGGACGACGCGATCCGGATGGGGCTCCGTTCCGGTCTTGGGGACGAGTGGCTTCGCGTGGGGTTCGTGAAGATCTTCGCTGACGGTACGTTGGGCTCCCAGACCGCGGCGATGCTTACGCCCTTCACCGGACAGCCCGACAACACGGGGATCGCGCTGCACGGACACGACGAACTCGCAGCACTCGTCCGGCGGGCCTCAAGGGCCGGGTGGGCTTGCGCGGTGCACGCCATCGGGGATCGGGCGAACCGCTGGGCCCTGGATGCCTTCGAGGCAAGCCTCGAACACAGCCGCCGCCTCGGGTTGCGCCACCGGATCGAGCACGCCCAGCTCATCCATCCGGACGACCTGCCCCGGTTCGCGCGGCTTGGGGTTGTGGCTTCGATGCAGCCGGTGCACTGCCCCGCCGACCGCGACTTGGCCGACCGCTACTGGGGTGAGCGGTCGAAGCACGCCTATGCCTGGCGCTCACTCCTTCGGAGCGGGGCCGTCCTCGCCTTCGGGTCCGATGCGCCGGTGGAGACCCCAGACGTGCTGCGGGGCCTGTACGCCGCGGCCTTTCGCAGGGATCCCCAGGACCCCCGCGGTCCCTGGTACCCGGAGGAGGCGATCCCCGTCCTGGAGGCGATCCGGGCCTACACCCTAGGTGCCGCCTACGCCGCCGGTGAGGAGCACCAGAAGGGGAGCCTTGAGGTAGGGAAGGTCTGCGACCTCGTGGCGGTGGACTGGGACATCGTCCGGGAACCGGAAGCCCTCGCGGACGCGCGTGTGCGGTTGACGGTGATAGGTGGGGAGATCGTCTACGAGGCCCTCTAAGACCAGTCCTCGTCTAGGTCCTCTTCCTCGAACGGGAGCTCTTCCTCTTCTTCTTCGTCCCAACCCTCTTCGTCTTCCAGCTCCTCGTCCTCGAGGTCATCGTCTTCCAGGTCCTCGTCTTCGAGGTCCTCGTCCAGTTCTTCCTCAAGCTCCTCGTCCACGGCCTCCTGGGTCTGGAAGCCGCACTCCGTGCACTCGTAGAGGACCACCGAGCCCGCGTCATCGGAGACCAGGAGCTCCATGTCGGCACCGCACTCAGGACAGGGACGCGTGAGCGGGAGCGTCATCGTGGACCTCACTGCAGATAGAACCGGAAGGGTGGCATCTCGTCGTCCAGCGAACGCAGGCCCTCGGGCTCGACCCGATGCCCGCAGATGGGACACTCGTACCACGAGGCTTCCTGGGCGCGTGGCTCAAAGTAGGTCTCCATGACGGTCTCGCAGTACGGGCAGGTCAGGACCGGCTTGCGCATCCCACTCGCCCCCTCAGACTGGCTCCCTAGCATTCTTCTCGGGGCCGGGAATTCCTCCTGCCCCCAAGAAGAACAGGAGGGGGTCTTAAGACCCCCTCCTGCGAGACGGTTTCAGGCGCCGGCCACGCCCGCGTGTCGGAGGATTCCGAACTGTTCGGCCCGCTTCGTCACGGCATGCCAGTCTAGGTTCCGGAAGAAGGCGTCGATGTAGGCGGCCTTGTTCGTTCCAAAGTCGATGAAGTAGGCGTGCTCGAACACGTCGAGGGCCAGGATGGGCGTGGCGTTCCAGACCGGGTAGGTGTTCTGCTCGTCGCCGATGTAGTTGAAGAGCTTACCGGTGTCCCAGTCGTAGGCGAGCCAGGCCCAGCCCCGGGCGGCGATCCCCGTCGCCTTCAGGTCCTTCTGCCACTCCTCGAAGGAGCCAAAGTCCCGTTCGATCATCTGCAGGATCGGTCCCTCCGGTTTGCCGCCGGGCCCTCCCAGATGGTCGAAGTAGATCTCGTGGTTCTTGATCCCGCCCAGCGCGCGGGTGAGCTCCACCTTGAGGACGCGGATCTCCGAGTAGGTGGGGTTCGCCTTCGCAGGGTCCTTGTCCAGGGCGGCGAGCCGCTCGAGGATCTCGTTCGCCTTGTTCACGTAGCCCTGGTAGAGCTTATAGTGCTCCTCCATCGTGCGCTTGCTGATCCCGTCCAGCTCCACCTCGAAGGACTTGAACTTCTTGGCCTCATACTTAGCCATCGGCATACCCTCCTTTCCTGTGCGAATGGGCACCGCACCCCGGGTAGCCACCAGTATAGCACGGCCGGAGAGGCCCTACGGGGCGACCTGAGGCGGATGTCCTTGAATCGGCTGCATCGTGCGCGCGTCGTAGAGCACGTAGTCCGCCTTCCGGTAGGTTTCCGTGGCCCCGCAGTGCGGGCAGGTGTGGTAGTTGGCGGCGAACGACCCCTTGCGGAAGGACTCGGTATCCGTGCGGATCTTCGTGTCGAACACCTGCCCACACACCCTGCAGACCACGTGGAGCGCAACCCGCGCCACCTTGATCCCTCACCGTCGGGCTGCGATCAGGTGCTCCCTGCGCCAGACGGCCTTCTCGCCCTCCCGGAAGATGGGCGGGGGGAGCTCGCCTGTCTTTACGCGCCGCCACAGTTCCTCCTTCGGGATCCCCAGCGCCGAGGCGGCCTCGTGGGTGGTCAGGATCTCTTCCCCCTGAACCACCGCCTCGCACACGAACCGCAGGAACCGCCTTGTGCCCGGACGTTGTATGATCAGGCCGACGGCCGACTTCCCGTGCGGATGGGCCTGCTTGAGGAGGGTACTGAACCGCTCGAGCTCGTCCGGAAACCCCCGCAGGTGCCGGAGCACGGCCAAGTCGTGGGAAAGGTCAGACAGGTCTTGCGCCATCGTCCCCCTTGGGGCGCAGGCGACTGGGTGCGCATGGTGCCGGAGGAGGGATTTGAACCCCCACGGGCGTTGCGCCCACTACGCCCTGAACGTAGCGCGTCTGCCGTTCCGCCACTCCGGCCCGTGCAGATCCTCATCCTAGGAGAACGTCGGGGAGCCGTCAAGGGATGCCGACAAGCGTTCCGGACGTCGTCCGTCTCTTGAAGGATCGCTACGGCGACCGGATTGTGCACGTGGAGCACCTCCCGCCGCGGGACGCGCACTACCAGGACCCGGCCCGCCCGCTCCCGCCCCGTCTCGTGGAGGCCCTCCGCCGACGGGGAATCACCCGCCTGTATCGCCACCAGGCCGAGGCCCTGGACGCGGTCCGGGCGGGAGAGTCGGTGGTCGTCACCACGCGCACCGCCAGCGGGAAGACGTTGTGCTACACCCTGCCGGTCGCCGAGCACATTCTCACAATACCGTCCGTGCGCGCCCTGTACGTGTACCCCACGAAGGCGCTGGCCCAGGACCAGCTGGACGAGCTCCGGGCGCTGGGAGTCGGCCTTCTGGCCGGCATCTACGACGGGGACGTGCCCCCGCAGGACCGTCCCTTCATCCGGGACACCGCCCAGGTGATCCTCACGAACCCCGACATGCTCCACACTGGAATCCTCCCGCAGCACCGGCGGTGGGCGCACGTGTTCAGGAACCTCCGGTACGTGGTCCTGGACGACCTCCACGTCTACCGGGGCGTGTTCGGAAGCCACGTGGCGCTCGTCCTGCGCCGGCTCCAGCGGATCCTGCGGGCATACGGATCCAGGGCGCAGTTCATCTGCACCTCGGCCACCCTCTCGAACCCCGCCGAGTTCGCCGAGCGACTGCTGGGCCAGCCCGTGCGGGTTATCGAGGCCGACGGAGCCCCGCAGCACGCCCGGCACTTCGTCCTGTGGAACCCGCCGCTGGATCCCTCCGGCCTCTTCCGCCGCAGCCCCTACCGCGAAGCGACGGAACTGTTCCGGGTCCTGGTGGGCTGGGGCGTGCGGACGATCGTGTTCACGAACGCCCGCAAGGTCGCCGAACTCATCTACCGGTACGCCGCCGACCGGCTCCCCCCGGACCTCGCGTCCCGCACGAGTCCCTACCGGGCCGGCTACCTCCCAGAGGACCGGCGCGAGATCGAGCGGAGGCTGTTCACCGGACAGCTCGTGGGCGTGGTATCCACGAGTGCACTGGAGCTCGGGATCGACGTGGGCGAGCTGGATGCGGCCGTCCTCGTTGGCTTTCCGGGTACGGTGGCGAGTATGTGGCAGCGGGCCGGCCGCGCGGGCCGCGCCGGAGAGGGCCTCGTGGTCCTGGTGGCGCTGCAGGATGCCCTGGACCAGTTCCTCATGCGCCACCCCCACTTCCTCTTCGGCCGCCCCGTGGAGGCGGCCTTGGTGGATCCCCAGAACCCCTACATCCTCGCCGACCACCTCCGGTGCGCGGCCGCCGAGCTCCCCCTCTCCGAGGAGGACTTCCACCTCTTCGGAGAGGTTGCGCGGGAGGTGGCCCGCTGGCTTGAGGAGCGCGGAGAGCTCGTGCGCCGCGGACAGCGCCTCTTTTGGTGCGGGGATCGCTACCCGGCATCGGGCGTGAGCATCCGCTCGGCCGGTAGTACCGCGGTGCGGATCGTGGACCAGCGGGGAACGGTGCTCGGGACCGTGGAGGAGGCCCGGGCCTTCGAGCAGGTGCACCCCGGGGCCATCTACCTGCACCTGGGCGAGACCTACGAGGTGGAGGACCTCGACCTGGCCAACAGTGTCGCGCACGTGCGCTGGATTGCCGCCGACCACTACACCGAGCCGCGCACCACCACCGATCTCGTGATCCGGAGTGAGCGGGCCTGCCGGCCCTTCGGATCGACCAAGGCCTGCCTGTATGAGGTGGACGTCACCTCCCAGGTCGTCCAGTTCGCCCGCAAGCGCCTGTACACCGACCAGGTCCTCGAGGTGGTCCCGCTGGATCTCCCGCCCCAACGCCTCGTGACGGTGGCGGTGGGGTTCGACCTGCCCCAGGACCTCGTCGCACGGCTCGCCGACGAGGGCCTGGACCTCGCCGGCGGGATCCACGCGGTGGAGCACGCCGCCATCGGGCTTTTGCCCCTGTTCGCGATGTGCGACCGGTGGGACGTAGGCGGTGTCTCCTACCCGCTGCACCCGCAGACCGGTCGGGCCTCCATCTTCGTGTACGACGGGTACCCGGGCGGGGTGGGGTTCGCCGAGCGCGGGTTCGAGGTACTCGAGGCGTGGATGCGGGCGACCCTTGAGGCGGTTCGCGGGTGTCCGTGCGAGGACGGGTGCCCTTCGTGCATCCAGTCACCCAAGTGCGGCAACGGGAACCAGCCGCTGGATAAGGCCGCATCCGTCCGGATCCTCGAGATCCTCTTGGGACAGACAGCTGCACCAACGGCCGAACGACCTACCGGCCGAAGCCGACCCCGGAGGTAGGGATGGCGAAGACCGGTACCCTCTACGTCGTCGCGACCCCCATCGGGAACCTGGAGGACATCACCCTCCGAGCCCTGCGCGTGCTGCGGGAGGTGGACCTCATCGCGGCCGAGGACACGCGCCACACGAGCAAGCTCCTGCAGCACTACGGCATCCGGAAGTTCCTCGTGAGCTACCACGAGCACAACGAGGCCCGGCGCGTCCCCGGGTTGGTGGCCCAGCTCCGGTCTGGCCGGTCGGTGGCCCTCGTCAGCGACGCCGGGATGCCGGGCGTGTCGGATCCGGGTTATGAGCTCGTACGGGCGTGCATCGAGGCCGGGATCCCCGTGGTCCCGGTCCCCGGGCCCAGCGCGATCCTCGCCGCCCTGGCGGCGAGCGGCCTTCCCACCGACCGGTTCCTCTTCGCGGGCTTTCCGCCCCGCAGGGCGAGCGAGCGACGGCGGTTCCTGGAGGAGTTGACGGAGGAGCGTGCGACCCTCATCCTGTTCGAGTCGCCCGAACGGGTCGTCCGGACGCTGCAGGATCTCCTGGAGGTCCTGGGCAACCGCCGTGTGGCCGTCTGCCGGGAGCTGACCAAACTCCACGAGGAGGTCTTCCGGGGGACGATCCACGAGGCCATCGCGCACCTAGAGAAGCACCCGCCGCGCGGAGAGATCACACTAGTCGTAGAAGGCGCACGCGTAAGCCCGGCCGACCCGGAGCGGGCGGAGGAAGAGCTGCGGCGTCTGCTGGATCTTGGGGTATCCGCCCGGGAGGCGGCGAAGGCCGTCGCCCGGACCCACGGCGTGTCCCGCCAAGACGCGTACCGGCGGGCGCTACGGATCCGGGGGAAGCAGTGAACCTGTTCGTCTACGGGACGCTGCGAGATGCACGGCTCGTGCGACGTCTCGTGGGCCGCACGTTCCCCGGCGTACCCGCCGAGCTAGAGGGGTGGCGCTTCATCCCGCCGCACGCCTCCCGATCGGGTTACCCCGAGATCGTGCCGGATCCGGCCTCCCGCGTGGAAGGCCTGCTGCTCCTGGGGGTGGACCCGGCCTCCCTGCGGCGGCTGGATCTCTACGAAGAAGGGTATGTGCGGCGCCGGGTCCGGGTCCGAACCCAAGACGGTACCGTCGACGCCGAGGTCTACGTTCCCACGTGGTGCGCGGAGGCGACCACTCTTCCGCAGGACCCGCCGTGGGGTGCCCTCGGCCGGTCGCTGCGCCGGTGGATCTACGGGGAGGCAAGCGCCCTCGTGGTCGCCCACGCGGCGCGGACCCAGGTCGAGGCCGAAGTCCTCCGAGATGTGCTTCATGAGGCCGGAATCCCGGTGCTGGTCCGGCCGCGCGGGATCCCTGGCTATGAAGGCGTCGTGGAGCGCGCCCAGGGAGTGTGGGCCGACCTGCTCGTAGCAGAACCGGATCTCGACCGCGCCCAGGCGGTGATCGACGAGTTCTTCCGGAGCTCGAGCGAGGCAGAGTCGCCTTGACAGTTCAGATGCGGGGCCCTATGTTCACAGCACGGGTGACGACGGAGCGGGAGTAGGTGCGGTCGGAGGGTGAAGCGAGCCGGGAAGGGTGCAAGCCGGTGCCCGGGCCGTACCGAACATGGCTCCTGAGCCGCCGGGCGAACGAAATTCCAGTAGTCCGGCCGGTTCCCCACCGTGAGCGGGGGAGAGGGCCGGCCGAGCACACTCGGCCGGAACCTGGGTGGTACCGCGGAAGGCCCTTCCGTCCCAGACGGAAGGGCAATTTTTGTTCGGAGGTGAGGGAGCGTGGTGAGGAAGTTCTACATCACGACCGCCATCGACTACGTGAACGCGACCCCGCACATCGGTCACGCCTACGAGAAGGTCCTGGCCGACGCCCTCGCCCGCTACCACCGGCTTGCGGGCGAGGAGGTCTTCTTCCTCACCGGGACGGACGAGCACGGCCAGAACATCGCCACCGCCGCAGCCCGGGCGGGTCGAGATCCGCAGACGTTCGTGGACGAGAACGCGGCTGCGTTCTTGGCCCTGTGCCGGGCCCTCCACATCTCCAACGACGACTTCATCCGCACGACCGACCGGGTGCGCCACTGGCCCGGCGTGCAGGAGATCTGGCGTCGGGTGGCCGCATCCGGTGACCTCTACAGGAAGCACTACCGGGCCCTGTACTGCGTCCAGTGCGAGGCCTTCAAGACCCTAAGCGACCTCGTGGACGGCCGCTGCCCTCTCCACCTCACGGAGCCCCAGGTCATCGAGGAGGAGAACTACTTCTTCCGGCTGTCCAGGTACCGACCCCACCTCCGGAGGCTCTTCGAGGAGCGGGCGGACTTCGTGGTTCCGGCCTCGCGCTACGCGGAGATGCTGAACCTCATCGACACCCTCGAGGACATCTCGGTCTCGCGCCCGGTGGAGAAGCTCACCTGGGGGATTCCGGTACCCGACGACCCCTCCCACGTGATCTACGTGTGGTTCGACGCCCTTACGAACTACGTGAGCGCCATCGGGTTCGGCCGGGACGAGGCGCGCTTTGAGACGTGGTGGCCCGCCCACCACCTGATCGGCAAGGACATCACCCGGTTCCACGCACTCCTGTGGCCGGCGATGCTCATAAGCGCTGGGCTCGAGCCGCCGCGGCAGATCCTCGTCCACGGCTTCCTCACCCTGGAGGGCCAGAGGATCAGCAAGACGCTCGGGAACGTGATCGACCCGGTCGAGGTTAGCCGCCAGCTGGCCGAGCGGAGCGGTGCGGAGGTGGACGTCTGCGTGGACGCGATCCGCTACTTCCTGCTCCGAGAGGTGCCCTTCGGAGAGGACGGCGACTTCAGCCGCGCCCAGCTGGTGCACCGGTTCAACGCGGACCTCGCCAACGACTACGGGAACCTCCTGAACCGCACGCTGCCGCTCGTGGACCGGTTCTTTGACGGCGTCCTGCCCGAGCCCGGCCCGGAGGAGGGGATGGACCCCGCGTTGCGCAGGGAGGCCCAGACCCTTGCGGACTCCGTGTGGGAGCACGTGCGCCGGTACGACTTCCAGCGGGCCCTGGGGGCGATCTGGCAGCTCCTCGGGGCGGCCAACCGCTACCTCGACCAGGAGGCTCCATGGGCCCTCGTCCGGGAGGGACGGCGGGACCGCGCTGGCACGGTACTCGTAAACGCCCTGGAAGCCCTCCGCGTCGCCACGATCCTCCTGGAGCCGGTCCTGCCATGGGCCACGCTCCGGGTGTGGACGCAGCTCGGCTATCCGGAGTTCGAGGAGCGAGCGCAGGAGGTCCGCGCAAGGGGCGAGCCGTACAAGGGAACGGGCCTCCGGTTGGAGGATGCGCGGCGGTGGCGGTGGCTGCGGCCCGGGGTGCGCGTGCGCCTTGGGCCACCCATCTTCCCCCGCATCGAGATCCGTACGGGGAGGGAGATGAGCACCGTGGAGACGGTCTCCATCGAGATGTTCCGGAAGCTCGACCTGCGCGTCGCGAAGGTCCTGAGCGCAGAACCCGTGCACGGTACCGACAAGCTCATCCGGGCCCAGGTGGACCTGGGCACAGAGGTGCGCACGATCGTAGCCGGCCTCAAGCCCCATTACCGGCCCGAGGACCTCGTGGGCCGGACGATCGTCGTGGTGGCGAACCTGGAGCCACGGAAGGTGCGCGGGATTGAATCGCAGGGGATGCTGCTTGCTGCCGAGTGGGACGGCGAGATCGCCCTCGTGACGCTGGACCGGGACGTGCCTCCAGGAGCGCGGGTGTCGTGATCGACACGCACCTTCACCTGGACGACCCGAAGTTCGACCCCGACCGCGACGCCGTCGTCGAGCGGGCGCTTCGGGCCGGCGTGACCGCCATGATCACCATGGGGGTGGACCTCCCGACGAGCACGCGGGCGGTGGCCCTCGCCGAGCGGTTCGAGGTGGTGTACGCGGCCGTGGGGATCCACCCGAACCAGGCGCACCGGGCAAACCCGGACGACCTCCAGGAGATCGCGCGTCTTGCACACCACCCAAAGGTCGTCGCCATCGGCGAGTGTGGACTGGACTACGTCCTCGGGCGGTGCCCGCCGGAAGTGCAGCAGGAGAACCTCCGGCGGCACGTGGCTCTTGCAAACGAACTCGGGAAACCCATCGTGATCCACAACCGCAACGCCCACGGGGACCTCTTGCGGATCCTCCAGGAGGAAGGGGCGGGGCAAGTCGCGATGCACGCGTTCACAGGACCCCCAGGCCACGCCGACCGGTGTGCGGCCCTGGGATACTGGATGGGGGTGGCGGGGGTGGTCACGTACCCCAATGCCGACGACGTGCGGGAGGCGGTTCGCCGGATCCCCGACGAGCTTCTCCTCGCAGAGACCGATGCACCCTACCTCACGCCCCACCCGCACCGGGGGAAGCGGAACGAGCCGGCCTACCTCCCCCGGATCGTGGAAGCGGTCGCGGTGGTGCGTGCCGAGGAGCCCGAGTCCATCGCCACCCTCGTCGGCCGGAACGCGCGGAGATGCTTCGGGCTGTAGCCGTCCTGGTGTGCCTTGCGCTCCTGGCGGTGCCCGCGGGGGCGCAGTCAGACGAGGACCGCGCGGACATCGAGCGGGGCCGGCGGGCGGCCCAGCAGATCGAGCGGGCCCTCCGGGTTGTGACCGACCCGGCGGTGACCGAGCGGGTGACCCGCATCGGGAAGGCCATCGCCGCCGTGACCGAGCGGCCGGAGCTTCCCTGGACGTTTAAGGTCGTCGAGCACAAGGTCCCTAACGCCGTAGCACTCCCGGGCGGGTTCGTCTACCTGACGAGCGCCATCGTGCGGATCGTGCGCACGGACCACGAGCTGGCGGGCCTCCTTGCCCATGAGGCGGCCCACGTGGCCCTCCGACACCACCGCCGGATGGAGCGAGAGGCAGTCCGCACGAACCTTCTCGTGATGCTCGTGGCGATCCTCGTGCGGGACCCGAAGATCCTCACCGGCGCGCAGCTGGTGGGCGGCGGGATCCTCAGCGCGTTCTCCCGGGAACTGGAGCGCGAGGCTGATCTCGCCGCGGTGGGTTACGTGCAGCGTACATCCTGGCACCCAGTCGGTGTTCTGACGCTCCTGGAGCGGATGGCGCGGGAGGACCTCCTCACCGCGAACTCGGACCCCGGTGCCTTCCGCACCCACCCTACCTGGGGCGAGCGGATCCGGGCGGTAGAGGACGAGCTCGTCCGGCGGGGGATTCCGCTGTACCGCCGCATCTCCGTCGGCTTCCTCCGCCTCGAGGTCCGGGAGGAGGGGCGGGCGGGTGTGGTCCTCGTGAACGGGGAGGTCGTGATGCGGCTGGCAGGGGGACTTGAGCGCGCCCGGGAGGTGGCTTCCCGGCTGGACCGCGCCTTCAACGAGGACCCTTCGCCCTTGGACGTGCAGGTGACGGGGGTGCTGGACGAGTGGGAGATCCGGATCGGAGGGGAACGGATCGTTGTTCTCACCGATGCAGATGCGCGCCTGTTGAACCGTTCCCGCCGCGACCTCGCCCTGGACTACGCGGCCGCGCTGCGGCGGATCATCACCGAGGACCGCCGCCGCCGCGCGATCTCGGGATAGACAGGGTCTCGGGGTTCGGAGCGTCTAAGTCCGTGAGGTGGATGAACGCCTCGACGACGCGGGGGTCGAACTGCGTCCCGGCCTGCTCCCGGATGTAGGCGAGGGCCCGCTCGGACGGCCACGCCGACCGGTAGGGACGCTCAGAGGTGAGGGCATCATACACGTCCACCACCGCGAAGATCCGGGCCGAAAGCGGAATCTGCTCCCCCCGGAGACCGCGCGGGTAGCCCGTGCCGTCCCACCGCTCGTGGTGGCTGTAGGGGATCTCGAGGGCCGGCCGGAGGAACTCGATGGGCGAGAGGAGCTCGTAGGCGTACACGGGATGCCGGCGCATCACCTCCCACTCCTCGTCGGTGAGTGGGCCCGGCTTGTGGAGGATGCTGTCGGGGATCCCGATCTTGCCGATGTCGTGGAGGAGGGCACCCCGCCAGATGTGCACGAGATCCGCCTCTCGGACGCCCACCACCCGGGCGAGCCGGACGGTGAGTTCCGCGACCCGCCGGGTATGCCCCTCCGTGTCCCGGTCCCGCAGGTCCAGCGCCCGCGACCACCCTTCCAGGGTCGTGTCGTACGCCATCCGGAGGTCCGTGTTCGCCCGCTCAAGCTCGTCGAAGAGGGCGGCGTTGTCCACGGCCACCGCGGCTTGGGTGGCGATGGACTCCAGGAAGTCGAACCACTCTTCGTCCACGCAGGGTGGCCTCCGGTGGAAGAGTTCCAGCACTCCTTTGACCTGGGCCTTCGCCACGAGGGGCACAGCGACGTAGGCAACGAACCCCTCGCCTGAGGCGTCCTGGAACTCCGGGACGGAGATCAGGCGGCGCTCGAGAGCCGCTTGCCCCGCGTGCCCCTCGCCGAGCCGCACCGCTACCCGTAAGGGGGCCGTGCTCCGGAAGCCCCGCGCGTACGCGTACTCCAGGGTGTGGAGGTGGGGATCCATGAGCCGGACGCACGCGGCGTCCACGCCGAGGTGTGCTGTGACCTGGTCGAGGATCACGCTGAGGGTCACGCGGAGGTCGAGGCTGCTCGTGATGGAGAGGTCAACTAGGCGCAGGGCCTGGAGCCGCTGGAGCTGCCGCTCGGCGCGCGAGCGCGCCTCGCGCTCGCGCTCCTCGGCCTCCCGCCTGGCTGTGATGTCCTCCGCGACGATCACGTAGTGGGTGACCGCACCGTCCTCGTCGCGGACCGGGGAGATCGTGAGCAGGGCCCAGTAGAAGCTCCCGTCCTTCCTGCGGGCGCGGCGCTCCCCCTGCCAGGTGCCGCCGGTCCGCAGGGTCGTGCGGAGCGCCTCCTGCTCTTCAGGCGAGAGGAGGTCGCCGAGGACATCTGCCGTCATCCCCAGGACGTCCTCCGGGGCGAAGAGGCTGATCTGCGTGAACCGCGGGTTCACGTACTCGATCCGTCCTTCGGGATCGAGGATCACCACGACCCCTGGCCCCTGCTCCACCGCGCGGGATAGCTTGCGCAGCTGCTCTTCGGCCTTCCTCCGCGCGCGGCGGACCTCGGCCTCCCGGAGTTCCCGCGCCACCGCCGCCGGCAGGCGCGTGAGGTTCCCCTTCAGCACGTAATCGTGCGCCCCCGCCTTCATCGCCTCCACGGCGACGTCCTCTCCTACGGTACCGGAGACGATGATGAACGGCGCGTCCACGTTTCGCTCCTGGACGATCCGAAGGGCCCTGAAGGCGTCGAACCGGGGCATCCGGAAGTCGCAGAGGATCACGTCCCAGTTCCCCTCCTCGAGGGCTGCCCGGAGGTCCTCCGGAGTTTCGACCCGGCGCCAGATCGGTGCGTACCCTGCCTGCTGGAGCTGGCGGGCCGCAAGGAGAGCATCGTCCTCCGAGTCCTCGACGAACAGCACGCGCAGCGGCGTGTCCGGCATGACCATCCTAGCCCCTCGGGGGTGGTGGCTCGTTCAGCACGAGCCAGTACAGGCCGAGCTGGCGCACGGCCTGGACGAACTGGTCGAAGTCCACGGGCTTACGTACGTAGCTGTTGGCCCCAAGCGAGTACCCGGCCACGACGTCCTGTTCTTCCTTGGAAGAGGTTAGGATCACGACGGGCACCGTCCGTGTCCGCTCGTCGGCCCGCAGGCGCCGCAGCACCTCGAGCCCCTCCACCTTCGGGAGCTTGAGGTCCAGCAGGACGACGGCGGGCTGCTCGCGCACGTCGCGGCCGGAGTACTTCCCGGTCCCGAAGAGGTAGTCGAGGGCTTCGACACCGTCCTCGGCCACCACCACCTCGTTGGCGATCTGGTTCGCTCGGAGCGCCCGCAAGGTGAGGAGCACGTCGTCCGGGTTGTCCTCAACCAGTAAGATCGCCTTCCCGCGCATCCTTTCCCTCCTCGGCATTCAGCAAGAAGTAAAATGTAGCCCCCCCACCCGGTGCTCCCTCGGCCCAGATCCGGCCGCCGTGCCGGTGCACGATGCGCTGGACGGTCGCAAGCCCGATCCCGGTTCCCGGGAACTCCGAGGGTGGGTGCAATCGCTGGAATGGGGCGAAGAGCTTGTGGGCGTAGGCCACGTCGAAGCCTGCACCGTTATCGCGCACGAAGAAGACGCGTCCTTCAGCCGAGTCCACTGCTCCAAACTCGATCCGGGCGTGCTCCTGTTTACCCGTGAACTTCCACGCGTTCCCAAGCAGGTTGACGAACGCCACCTCCAGGAGATGCACGTCTCCCTGCGCGGCGAGGCCGGGCTGGATCCGGACCTCTACACGGCGCTGCGGGTCGCGCCGTCGGAGGTCTTCCAGGATCCGCTCCGCGAGGAGGCTCAGGTCCACGCGCTCCCGCCGCATCTCCTTCCGCGCTACCCGCGCGAGCCCCAGGAGGTCATCGATGAGGTCGGCCATCCGTTGGCTTGCGGCCCGCACCCGCTGCAGGTAGTCCCGACCCACTTTGTCCAGCCGGTCGGCATACTCCTCCAACAGGGCCTGGCTGAAGCCGTCGATGCTCCGGAGGGGAGCCCGGAGGTCGTGGGCCACCGAGTAGCTGAAGGCCTCGAGCTCCCGGTTGGCGGCCTCCAGCTGCTGGGTGCGCTCGCGGACGCGGGCCTCGAGCTCCTCGTTGAGCTGCCGGATCTCCTCCTCCGCGCGCTTGCGGGCGGTGAGGTCGAGGAGGGTGCCGATCACCGCGGGACGCCCCCGGTAGGTCGTACGGGTGCCGTAGACCTCGACCCAGATCACCTCTCCGTCCCGGCGGACGCCCCGGAACCCGTAGTGGAGGGAGTGGAGTTCGCCCGCGATGCGCTGGCGGAGGTTCGCCTCGACCGTCGGCCAGTCCTCTGGGTGTACCAGGTCCTTCGGGCCCCGCCGCTCGATGAGCTCATCCACCCCGTACCCGAAGATCTCCGCGAGAGCCGGGTTCACGTACCGGAACCGACCGTCCTGGATCAGGTAGACCCCCACGAGGGACCGCTCCACCAGGCTCCGGAACAGTTCCTCGGACTCCCGCAGGGCGGCCTCCACACGCTTGCGCTCGGTGACGTCGTGGGCCACGACGAGCACCGCCGGTCGGCCCTCCCACTCCAGCATGTGGGACGTGACCTCCACGTGGAGGATCCGGCCGTCCTTCGTCCGGTGTCGCCACGCCCCCGAGAACTCGAGCACTGGCCGCGAGGACTCCAGGTTCTCGAGGGGGCGCGGGACGTCCTCGGGCGGCCGGATGTCGGTGATCCGCATCCGGAGGAACTCCTCCCGGGTGTAGCCGTAGTGGGCCTCGGCCGCCCGGTTCACCTCCAGGAACCGCAGCGTCCCGAGGTCGTACACCCACGTGGGGAGCGGGTTCGCTTCAAAGAGCGCGCCAAAACCGGCCATCCCCACCTCCCTACCTAAGTGGGCGAGCAAACTCCGTGCCACGAGTCCACGAAAGTGGGTTGCAACCGGGTCTCAGGAGCCAGTAAACTGGGGTTGCCTGCTAAAACCAGGCGCAGTCGGCCCCTAGAGGGGTCTAGTTTCCAGAGGATTGGACGCGCCCGTAGCTCAGGGGACAGAGCGTTGGCCTCCGGAGCCAAAGGCCGCAGGTTCGAATCCTGCCGGGCGCGCCAGCGGCCTGGTCTGGCCCTACCTCAAGTTCGCAAGCCCGCAGAAGGGCCAACGTTCAAAGCGCCCAACCTGGGCGGGCCCCCACAAACAGGCAGAGCCTCTTTGTGTGATGCTCTTAGAGCACCGGCACGTACCCGCGGCGGGGTCGCGGGAGCGGAAAGACCTGGTCGATCTGCCGGATCTCCTCCTCCGTGAGGCGGAGGTCACCGGCCCGGGCGTTCTCCTCCACGTGCGGGATGCGGCTCGCCTTGGGGATCGTGAACAGCGGTGCCCGCCGGACGAGGAACTTAAGGGCCACCTGCCGGGGCGTGGCGCCGTGGCGGGCGGCGATCTCCTCCAGCACGGGATGGGACCGGAAGCGTCCCTGCCCGAAAGGGCTGTAGCCCACCACCGCGATCCCGTGTCGCTCGCAGGTGGGAAGGACGTAGTGCTCGATGGAGCGCTCCTCCAGGTGGTAGAGCACCTGGTTGCAGACCACCCGGCTGGGTCCCGCAATCCGGACGGCCTCCTCCACGAGCTCCTCGTTGAAGTTCGAGACGCCCCAGAACCGGATCTTGCCTTGATCCACGAGGTGCTCGAAGGCCGCGATCGTCTCGCCGAGGGGGTAGCGGCTGGGCCAGTGGAGGAGGTAGCAGTCGAGGAAATCGGTCCGCAGCCGCCATAGGCTCGCCTCGCACGCGGCCACCACTCCCCGCTTGGAGGCATGCTCGGGAAGCACCTTGGAGACGAGGAACACCGCCGCGCGACGTCCTGCGATCGCCTCGCCTACGATCTCCTCCACGCGGCCTGCGCCGTACATCTCGGCGGTGTCGATGTGGGTCATCCCGAGGTCGATCCCCCGACGCAACGCCGCCACCGCGGCGGCTGGATCGCGCTCCATCTGCCAGGTACCCTGCCCGATCACCGGCACCTGCACGCCCGTCCACCCGAACGCCCGATGCTCCACCGTCCACCTCCGCCCGGAAGACCGCGCACCCGCCTGTGGGCTACACTACCAGACAAGAGAATCCCGCTGGAGGTGATGAGCCGATGCCTGAAGTGACGATTACGCCCCGAGACAACGGACCCTACCTTGTACGGGGACCCGTGCGCCTCGTGGACCCCGAAGGCCGTGAGTGGAAGGTGGACCGCGAGGTGATCGCCCTGTGCCGGTGCGGTGGGTCCGCGAACAAGCCGTTCTGTGACGGGACCCACGCGCGCGTCGGCTTCCAGTCCCAGTGCCGGGCACCCTCCCCGTGAGGGCCGTCCACGCCTACGAACCCCTCCTGTGGACAGCTATCGCCCTCTACGGGCTCGTCTTCCTCGTCGCCCTGGGAAGCGACCTTGGAGGCCGGCGGGAGCTACCAACGTGGGTGTGGTGGGTCTACGGACTGGGTTCGGTGCTGATCCTCCTACAGGCCACAAGTGGGGCCGCGCTCTACCTGTGGGGGGCACGGCCCCGCACACCCCTCCACCTCCTGTACGGCCTCCTATCGGCGGCGGGCGCGATCGCGGCGTTCGGGGTGCGTCATGCAGGGGTCCTGCGGCGTGAGGGAGGGCGCGCGACCCGGATCGTGACCCTGCTCTCCCTGACGGTCACCGCCCTCCTCCTGCGGGCGTACACCACCGGTGCTTTCGGCCGGTAAAGAGCTCCATCCGAGGATCCCGGCCGCGGCGATGAAGGCCGCGGCGAGCAGGAACACCGGTCGCGGCCCGAACGCCTCCGCGAGGAGCCCGGCGAGGGGCGGGGCGACGAGCCCCCGGAGTCCGATGAGGGAGGTGTAGGCACCGGCGTAGTGGGTCACGCGGTCGGGGGGCGCGAGCTCCATCACTGTGGCCATCCACGCGAGCTCCACGCCGGCCACGAAAAGCCCGTCGGCGGCCGCGGGGAGGATCGCAAACCAGGGGGAGGGCGCAAGCAAGTACAAGAGCGGGGTCAGGATCGAGGCGGCGAATACGGTCCGCAACACGTGCAGCCCACTCGACCGGTCAACCAGGCGTCCCCACCCCACGAACCCGAGGAGGGAGGCAAAGGACGTGGTCGCCGCGAGCACGCCAACCTGGGCGTTCGTGGCGCCGAAGACGTCCACGAGGAGCAGCGGCACCGCCGGGGCCATCGTCCAGCCGCCGAACCCGAATACCGTCGAGATGACGAGGACGCGCCGGAACCGGACGTCTGCCCAGGCCACCCGCCATGCCTCCCGGAAGGGGGGTCGGGGGGCGAGGGCGTAGGAGCGGGGCGGCCGGATTCGGATGTAGACGAGGGCGCTTGCGATCCCCAAAAGGGAGGCGATCGGGAAGACGATCCGATGACCAACCCACTGGAGGGCGGGGCCGGCGAGGAGGGAGCCGAGGATCGCCGCACCGCTCAGCCCGGTGCGCACGAGCCCCAGGAGTGTCCCGCGAAACTCGGCCGGAAACAGGAGCCGCACTGCCGAGGCGTAGGCGGGGACCGTGACCCCGTTCAGGACCTGGAAGCTTAGCACGAGGGCCGTGAAGGCGGCCGGGCTTGGGACAAAGGGCGTGAGGAGGAAGAGTCCGCGGGCGAGCACACCGGGCCACGTGATGAACTGGATCGGGTTCCGACCGGCGATGAGCACGCTCCACCAGGCGGTGAGCACTAGACCTGCGGCCGGAGCGGCCACCACGAGAGACACCTGGAGAGAGGATGCTCCGATCCGCCGGGCGACGATCGGGAGGAAAGGCACGACCATGCCGGTGAACAGTCCGAACAGCACGCTGCCCGCTAGGTCGTACCAGAACGCCTGCCGCGCACGTGGACGGAGGGGCGGGATCCAGCGCACGCCCCGAAGTATAGCGCCTCCTCCCCCCGCGGCACAGGCGCAGGATCGTTCATTAGAACGCTAATTTGCATTCCGCGGCGAGATGGGTATACGCTAGCGTGCAAGGAGCGGAGGGAACCGGTGCCCAAGATCGCGGTCTGCGGGAAGGGGGGGCAGGCAAGACCACCATCGCTGGCACCCTGGCGCGGCTCCTGGGCCGCGAGGGCCCTCTGGTCTTGGCCATCGACGCCGACAGCAACCCAAACCTGGCCATCACCCTGGGGATCCCACCGGAGGAGGCCGTATCCATTCCCCCGCTTCCCCGAACACTCCTGGAGCAGCGGCTCGACGAAGCGGGGAATCCGCGGCTCGTACTGACGGAGCCTCCCGAGGAGATCGTCCGGCGGTATGCGGTCCCGGCCCCAGATCGAGTTCGGCTCCTCCTCATGGGGCGGGTGGACCATGCGGGGGCAGGCTGAATGTGCCGTACCCACGCTACCGTGCGTAGCCTCATCGGAGCTCTGGTGGAAGCAGTGGCCGAGACGACCGTAGCGGACATGGAGGCGGGGTTGGAGCATCTGAGCCGCGGCACACCCCGCTACGTGGACACGATCCTCACGGTGGTCGAACCCTACTTCAAGTCCCTGGAGACCGGGCGCAAGATCTGCGAGCTGGCGAGAGAGCTCGGGGTCTTGAGGGTGCACGTCGTCGCGAATAAAGTTCAGGGGCCCCTGGAGGAGAGCGCGATCCGAGCGTTCTGCGAGCGGCACGGGCTTGACCTCGTGGCTGTCGTGCCGTACGACGAGGCATTCGTGGAGGCGGACCGCGTTGGACGTGCACCGCTGGATATCGCACCAGATGCACCCGGCATCCAGGAGATCGTACGGATCGCGGAGAGACTCTCACAGAAAGCGGGCAGCGGAGGAGGGGATAGAGATGGCCACGGTTCTTGAACCACCCATCGCGCCGGAGCAGACGCTGGAGAGCACGGCGCGGGTGTTCCTAGAGCGCGAGCCGAAGCCGCAGCCGCAGGAAGTATCCTTTGGACCCCTGCGGGTTGTGCACGCCTTCTGGCTCGCGGGGATGAGCTGTGATGGGTGTACGATCGCCGTCTCCGGAGCGACGAGCCCCGGGGTGGAGGGACTCCTCACAGGAACGATTCCGGGCCTCCCCAAGGTGATCCTCCACCATCCGGTGCTCTCGGTGGAGGCCGGGGACGAGTTCGTGGAGAACTTCCGGCTCGCCGAGGAGGGCAAGCTCGGCGCCCCCTTCGTCGTGATCTTTGAAGGATCCGTGCCGGATGAGAGCATCGCGGCGGAGACCGGAGGGTACTGGGCGGCCCTGGGCGTGGAGCGACTCCCGGACGGCCGACACCGGCCGATCCCCACCGCGGAGTGGCTCCGGAGGCTCGCCCCGAAGGCCGCCGCGGTGATCGCCATCGGCACGTGCGCCACCTGGGGCGGGATCCCGGCCGCTACGGGGAACCCCACGGGTGCAATGGGGGTGATGGACTTCCTCGGCCGGGACTACCGAAGCGCCTTTGGGCTTCCGGTGATCAATATCCCGGGCTGCTCCCCCGTAGGCGACAACTTCACGGAGACGGTGGCGGCCATCCTCTTGTTCCTTCAGGGGCTGGGCCCGCTCCCGGAGTTCGATGAGCTGGGACGGCCCGCTTGGCTCTTTCGGGACACGGTCCACCACCGGTGCGTGCGGGCCGGCTTCTATGAGGAAGGGATCTTCGCTCGGGAGTACGGTGATCGGGAGTGCCTCGTGGAGATCGGCTGCTGGGGTCCGGTGGTCCAGTGCAACATCACGAGCCGCGGCGCGATCAACCACATGGGGGGATGCATGAACGTGGGCGGCATCTGCATCGGGTGCACGATGCCCGGCTTCCCGGACCGCTTCTCGCCCTTCTACCAGGCTCCTCCGGGCTCCGTAGTATCCAGCAACACATCGCGCCTCGTGGGGTCGTTCATCCGGCCCCTGCGGCGCCTTTCGATGCGGTACGCGAACCGCGAACCCCGGTGGGACGAGACAGGTCAGGTGCCGAGCGGCTGGGGGTACGTGAAGGAGCCCTCGATCTTCGAGCGGGCCATTCACTTCTTCTACGACAAGTGGCAGTTCTGGTCAGCGGAACGCCCCGGCCGTACGAAGCCAGAGGAGATGTACGCGGGCGGGTATGAAGTGCCGGCGGTCCGCAAGCGTCGGGAGGCCCGGCGATGAGCGATGCGGAGCTTTTGAGCCGCTGGACCTTGATCCTCGTCATCGCGGGTGGCGTTGTCCTCATCGCGGCCGTGCTTCTCCTCATCGTCCTCGTCCTTGCACGGCGGATCGAGGCAGCCGCAGCCCGCTGCCTGGTGGCCGTTCAAAGGATCGCCGAAAACACCGTTCCCATCTGGGAGCTAGAGAAGACGAGCGCGGTGGCCTGGGAGATCCGCGAGGTGGCGCGCTCGATCCGCCGCCATGCGGAGGAGATCGCCGAAGCGCTCCAGGCCCCAGCCGGTCCGAGGGCGTAGCGATGGTCTTTGGGGCGAGCGTCGAAGTGATCAACCGGGTATGGGGCACTTCGCTCCTCCTCGGTGTTGTGGTGATCCTCGTCGTGGCCCTCCTCCTCCACGGGATCCGGAATACAGCCCGGCGGATCCTCCGGTTGGTGGGGGATATCTGGACGCACGGGCAGCGCGTCGCGAACAACACCGTGCACATTGCCTTCCTTGATCGGGTAAACCAGCTCCTCGAGGGTACGCTTGCGGAAGCACCTCCCCTGGCGCAGTCCACTGCCCGGATCGCAGAGGCAATCCGACGCACGAGAGGGCGGCTATGATCGTCACGTGGATGATCCTCACGGCCATTGCAGTCGTAGCCTTCGTCGCAGTACTCGCGGGGTACCTCATCGCGATCCTCCGCACCTTAGAGGCGATCGGAGGTAGGCCGACGAGCTTCCTCGCGAAGATCCGGTGGGGTGTGCGGGCGATCGAGCAGCAGACCGGGATGCTCCCCAGTGAGATTCGGCGGCTGAATGAGGGAGCAAGCGCCCTCCTCCGGGGACTGCAGCAGGTGGCCGGTGATCTCGAGTCTGCTTCTCGTGCACTGCGGAGGGAGACATGACCATCGTCTTCGTGCTTTGGTGGATCCTGTTGGCGGTCGCCGTGGTGGTGGTTCTCCCGCTCGTCTGGTACCTGCTCCACCGGATCTACCTTGCGGCATCAAACATCGAGCGGTACGCCTCTGAGACACTCACAGCGGGGGTGGGGATCCTGAACAATACCCGGGCGGTTCAGGAGCTCAGAACCACGCGTACGGTGGCCGGAGAGCTCCTTCGGGGTGCGGAGTCCATCGGGGAGAGCGCGGAGGCCATCGAGGTGGCGTTGCGTGCTTGAGCTCTTCGGGACGAAGAGCTGCCCGTACACCGCGGAGCTACGCGCGGAGCTGGAGTGGCGGGGAGAGGCGTACGTCGAGTACGACGTAGAGGCTGACCCGGAGGCCCTCCGGCGGATGCTCGCCCTCACGGGCGGGGAACGCCTCGTTCCCGTCCTCGTGCGGGACGGACAAGTTCTCCAAATCGGCTGGCAGGGCCGAGGCTGCTATGTCTAGGCCCACACCTCTTGAGCCGGCCGCGATCCGTGCGGTCCGAGTCCACATCCGGGGGGTCGTGCAGGGCGTGGGGTTCCGGCCCTTCGTCTACCGGGAGGCGGTACAGCACGGGGTCCGGGGCTGGGTCCTAAACGGCGAGGACGGGGTCGAGATCCACGCCGAAGGAAGCCTTGAGGCGGTGGAGGGGTTCCTCGTCGCCCTCCGCACGCGCACCCCCCCTGCGGCCCGGATCGCGAGCTTCGAGGTCGCCTCGGTTCCTCCTCACGCGTACGGGGCCTTCGAGATCCGCGCAAGCCGAAAGCAGGACCGGCCCACCGTGCGGATCTCACCCGACCTCCCGATCTGCGCCGCGTGCCTGGAAGAGCTCTTTGATCCGTCGGACCGGCGGTACTTGTACCCATACATCAACTGCACGGACTGCGGGCCGCGCTACTCCATCGTCCTCGGCCTCCCCTACGACCGACCCCAGACCACCATGAGGGACTGGCCCCTCTGTCCGGACTGCGACCGGGAGTACCACAACCCGCTGGACCGCCGGTTCCACGCGCAGCCCGTCGCCTGCCCCGCATGCGGTCCGCACTACCGGCTCCGGGTCGGGGATCGGATCGAGGGGGTAGATGCGGAGGCGATCACCCGGGCGGCTAAACTCCTCCGGCACGGCTGGATCCTTGCGGTGAAGGGGATCGGCGGCTACCACCTGGCCTGTGACGCACGGAACCGGAAGGCTGTCTGGGCTTTGCGGGAGCGGAAGTTCCGGAAGGAGAAGCCGTTCGCCCTCATGGTGCGGAATCTCGAGGTGGCCCGGCGGATCGCGCAGGTCTCGGAGGCCTCAGCCGCCCTCCTCCTGGATCCCGCACGGCCCATCGTGCTGTGCCCGGCCCGGGTGGAGCTCCCCGGCGTCGCCCCGGATAACGACGACCTTGGAATCATGCTCCCCTATGCACCCCTCCACCACCTCCTGTTCGCTCGGGGCGCTCCGGACGTCCTCGTCATGACGAGCGCCAACCGCTCCAGCGAGCCCATCGCCTACCGGGACGACGACGCCTTCGCGCGGCTTGGAGGGATCGCCGACGGGTTCCTCGTCGGGGAGCGGCCCATCGCCCGGCGCGTGGACGACTCTGTGGCCCGCGTAGGCCCCTTCGGCCCTGTGATCCTCCGCCGGTCCCGAGGGTATGCGCCGGCCGTCGTTGCCACCCTCCCGACCCGCACGCCCATCCTCGCGGTCGGTGCCGACCTGAAGAACGCGATCACCCTCGTGGTGGAAGGACAGGCGTTCTGTAGCCAGCACATCGGGGACCTCGACCACCTGGACGCCTACCGAGCCTTCCAGGAAACGATCCGGGACCTGTGTGCCCTGTACGAGGTGGACGTCCAGGAGGCAGTGGTGGCGTACGACGCGCACCCGGAGTACCGCTCGACCCTCTATGCCCAGCAGCTGGGGCGGGTGCGCGTTCCGGTCCAGCACCACCGGGCCCACATCGCGAGCGTGCTGGCGGAGCGGGCGGCCTGGGACGTGCCCGTTGTAGGGTTCGCCTTCGACGGCACGGGCTACGGGGATGATGGGGCGATCTGGGGCGGAGAGGTGTTCGTGGGAAGTCTCCGGGACGGACTCCGACGGGTAGCCCACCTCCGGTACGCGCTTCTTCCGGGCGGGGATGCGGCGGCCCGCTTCCCCGTACAGGCGGCCGCCGGCTTCCTCGCCGAGCTCAGCGACCTACCGGACCTTTCAGCACCTCCCTTCGCCCTCGGGGACCGGTTCCGGTTCGCGTTGGAGCTCGTGCGCAGGAGCGTGCGGACCTTTCCCACGACGTCGGCGGGGCGCCTGTTCGACACCGTCGCCGCACTGTGCGGGTTCGTGCGGGAGATCACGTTTGAAGGGCAGGCCGCCATGTGGCTCGAGCACCAAGCGCGCCGCAGCCCCCCTGTAGCGCCCTACCCCTTGCCGTTTGCGGGCGAGGAGCTGGACTGGAGGCCGCTCCTCGCGAGCGTTCTCCGGGATCGGGTGGGGGGGCGTCCGGTCGGGGAGATCGCCCGTGCGTTCCACGCCGCTCTGGCGGAGGCCATCGTCCAGGCGGGCCGCACCCTCGCCCACTCAACCGGCGCTCGGGTGGTCGTGCTCTCGGGAGGCGTGTTCCAGAATGCGCTCCTCCTGGAGGAGATCGCCGCACGGATGGAGGGAGCGGGGTTCGAGGTCTGGACGAACCAAGCCGTACCGCCCAACGACGGCGGCATCAGCCTCGGGCAGGCCGCGCTGGTCTGCGCGGCGGGGTAGGCGGCCGTGCCCGCTCCAGGAGGAAGGCGCGGAAGGCCCATGCGGCCCGGCTGAGCCTGCGGTCGGCCCGGTGGACGATATGCCATTGCCGTCGGATCGGCAGCCCCTCCACGTCTAGGAGGATGAGTCGGCCGAGGGCGAGCTCCATCTGGAGGGCGTGCCGGGAGAGGAGCGCGATCCCGAGTCCTGCCGCGACGGCCTCCTTCACCGCGCTGTTGTCGCCCAGCTCGAACCCCACCTTCGGCTCAAGCCCGTGCCCTGCGCAGAACTCCTCAAACGCGAGCCTCGTCCCTGAACCCGCCTCCCGCACGATGAACACCTCCTCCTGGAGCCGGAAGGCGGGGATCCGCCGCGCACCTGCCAGCGGGTGATCCGGGGATGCGATGAGGACCATCTCGTCGGGCAGGAACGGCTCGGCCACGTGTGGCACTCCCTCGGGTGCCCGGCCCATGACGGCCAGGTCCACCTCGGCGCCGAGGAGCCGGCGGGCGACGACCGTGCGGTTCGCCACCTCCAGGCGTACGACGATCCCGGGGTACTGCCGCCGGAAGGCGCCCAGGATCGGCGGGAGCACGTACGCTCCGGCGGTGCTCACCGCGCACAACCGCACGACACCCCGTTGGAGGCCCCGGAGCTCGTCGGCCACCGCCCGGGCCTCGTCGGCCAACTCGCAGATCTGCTGGGCATAGGGGAGGAGGGCCTGGCCTGCGGGCGTGAGCCGCAGACTCCGTCCGCTCCGCTCCAAGAGGGGTTCACCGACGGTCCGCTCCAGGGCGCGTACCTGCATGAAGACGGCGGGCTGGGTAAGGTAGAGGGACTCGGCGGCCCGGGCATAGCTCCCCAACCGGGCCACGGCCAGAAAGGCGCGCAGCTGCGCAAGCGTCACGCCCTGATATTAAGTGAAGCTTAGTCTAAATGCAATAGAGTTTGAATTGACTTAGCCTCGTGGGGGGCGCACACTGGGGGCAAAGACGCGCACTGGAGGGAAGAGCGATGGCGACCGTTCCGGGCTACGCAGGGACCCACCACCGCTACCAGCGGGCCGGAGTCAAGGAGTACCGGGAGATGGGGTACTACGACCCCGACTACGAACCCAAGGACACGGACACCCTCGCGCTGTTCCGGATCACCCCGCAACCCGGCATCCCGCCGGAGGAGGCCGCTGCGGCGGTGGCCGGAGAATCCAGCACGGCCACGTGGACCGTGGTGTGGACCGACCGGCTCACGTACCTGGATCGGTACCGGGCGAAGTGCTACCGGGTGGAACCGGTCCCCGGAACCACTGACCAGTACTTCGCGTGGATCGCCTACGACCTCGCGCTCTTCGAGGAGGGCTCCATCGCGAACATGACCTCCTCCATCATCGGGAACGTCTTCGGGTTCAAGGCGCTGCGGGCGTTGCGCCTGGAGGACCTCCGGGTACCCGTGGCCTACCTGAAGACGTTCAAGGGCGCCCCCCACGGGATCCCGGTGGAGCGGGACCTTTTGAACAAGTACGGACGGCCGCTGTTGGGCTGCACCGTGAAGCCCAAGCTCGGGCTATCGGGCCGGAACTACGGCCGGGTCGTGTACGAGGCGCTGGCGGGAGGGCTGGACTTCACGAAGGACGACGAGAACATCAACTCCCAGCCCTTCATGCGGTGGCGGGATCGCTACCTCTACGCGATGGAAGGTGTGATCAAGGCCGAGCAGGTGACAGGTGAGCGCAAGGGCCACTACATGAACGTCACGGCACCCACCATGGAGGAAGTCTACAAGAGGGCGGAGTTCGCGAAGGAGATCGGCTCGGTGATCATCATGGCCGACCTCACGATGGGGTACACGGCGCTTCAGTCTCTCTCCCACTGGTGCCACGACAACGGCATGATCCTCCACCTCCACCGTGCCGGACACGCCACCTTCACCCGTCAGAAGAACCACGGGGTCTCTTTCCGGGTGCTCGCGAAGTGGATGCGGATGCTCGGGGTAGACCACATCCATGCCGGCACGATCGTGGGCAAGCTGGAGGGTGATCCGAACCTCGTGCAGGGGTACTACACGATCCTCCGGGAGCAGTACGTCCGGGCCGACCCGGTGAAGGGGATCTACTTCGACCAGGACTGGGCGTATCTCCCGGGGATCTTCCCGGTGGCGAGTGGCGGCATCCACGCAGGCCAGATGCACCTCCTCCTCCACCTCCTCGGGGAGGACTGCGTGCTGCAGTTCGGAGGAGGGACGATCGGTCACCCCATGGGGATCCAGGCCGGTGCGACGGCGAACCGGGTGGCTCTGGAGGCGATGGTGAAGGCCCGCAATGAGGGTCGGGACATCGTGGCGGAGGGCCCGGAGATCCTCAAGGAGGCCGCGCGCCACTCGAAGGAGCTCGCCGTGGCCCTGGAGACCTGGAAGGACGTGACGTTCGACTTCACGCCCACCGACACGCCAGATGTTCTGGCGACCTTGACCCTGTAGGAGGGAGCCATGAGGATCACGCAAGGGACGTTCTCCTACCTACCAGACCTGACGGACGAGGAGATCGAGCGTCAGATCGAGTACATCATCCGGAACGGGTGGGCGGTATCCATCGAGTACACGGACGACCCCCACCCCTACAACGTCTACTGGACGATGTGGGGGCTCCCGATGTTCGACCTCACCGACCCCGCCCCTGCGATGTACGAGTTCAAGAAGTGCCGGGAAGCCTTCCCGAACCACTACATCAAGATCAACGGGTATGACCCGAGCCCCATGTGGCAGGCCCAGCGGGTCTCCTTCATCGCCCACCGGCCGCCCGTAGAGGAGCCCGGGTTCCGGCTGCGGCGGACGCTGTGGAGCGACGGTCGCGTGCAGAAGTACGGCCTGGAGCCCTACGTCGAGGACCTCCCGCCGGGCGAACGCTACCGGACCGACCGCTAGGAGGAACGGATGATCGAGACCCGAGTCCCCGCAGGCATCAACCTCCGGCAGACCTTCGAATCAAGTGGGGTGCTGGAGGTCCTGGAGAGCATGGAAGGGGAGCTCGTGGGCCTTCAGCCGGTCAAGGAGCGGATCCGGGAGATCGCCGCCTACCTCGTAGTGGACAAGGCTCGGCGGGAGCTCGGTCTAGTCGCGACACGGCCCGTGCTCCACATGGCCTTCTACGGAAACCCCGGAACCGGCAAGACGACAGTAGGGCTCCGGATGGCCACGATCCTCCACCGCCTGGGTTACATCCGCCGGGACCACATGGTGGTGGCCTCGCGGGACGATCTTGTGGGCCAGTACGTGGGCCATACCGCCCCCAAGACGAAGGAGGTCCTCAAGCGAGCGATGGGCGGGGTCCTGTTCATCGACGAGGCCTACAGCCTTTATCGGCCCGAGAACGAGCGCGACTACGGACAGGAGGCGATCGAGATCCTCCTCCAGGTCATGGAGAGTGAGCGGGAGAACCTCGTCGTGATCCTGGCCGGCTACAAAGACAAGATGGAGCGCTTCTTCGCCCAGAACCCGGGGCTGCGCTCCCGGATCGCCCACCACATCGAGTTCCCCGACTACACGCTGGACGAACTCGTGGCCATCGGGGAACTCATGCTGGCCCAGCAGAACTACGTCCTCGACGAGGAGGCCCGCGCGGCTTTCCGGCGGTACATCGAGTGCCGGATGCGCCTTCCGAACTTCGCAAACGCCCGTTCGATCCGGAACGCCATCGACCGGTTCAAGCTGCGCCAGGCCCGGCGGCTCATCGAGGGGGGTGGACCCGTCACCGAAGAGGACCTCCGGCGGATCACCGCTCAGGACATCCTCCAGAGCCGGGTGTTCCGGGAGTGTGAGGAGCGGATCGCCCAGGCATGACCCTCCGGGCGCTCCTCTTCGACGTGGACGGCACGCTCGCCGAGACCGAGCGGGACGGCCACCGGGTCGCCTTCAACCTGGCCTTCGCGGAGGCTGGCCTCCCGATCGTCTGGGACGAAGGGGTCTACGGAGAACTCCTTCGGATCAGTGGCGGCAAGGAGCGGATCGCGTACTACGTTGCGCGCGCTGCCCCGGAGGTGCGGCTCTCGTGGGAGGAGATCAGCCGATTGCACCGCCGGAAGAACGAGATCTTCGCCTCTCTCGTCCCGCACCTCGCGCTCCGACCCGGCGTCCGGCGGTTGCTCGAGGAGGGCCGGGCTGCAGGACTCAAACTGGCCATCGCCACCACGACGAGCCCTGAGAACGTCACGACCCTGCTCGGTGTCCACGGGCTTGTGGGGTTCTTCGACCTCGTCGCCGCGGGAGACGTGGTGAGCCGAAAGAAGCCGGCCCCCGACATCTATGAGCTCGTGCTCCGGGAACTCCGCCTGGCACCGGAGGAGGCCGTTGCGTTCGAGGACTCCCGAAACGGTCTGCTCGCGGCCCAGGCGGCTGGGATCGAGGTCGTGGTCACGCCGAGCTTCTACACGCAGGAGGAGTCCTTCCCAGGGGCACTCGCGGTCCTGGAGCACCTGGGGGAGCCGGGCCGGCCAGCACGGGTACTCGCAGGGCCGGATTCCGGACCGGTGGTGGTGACCCCTCAGTGGATCGCGGATCGACTCCTGCGCCGACGGGTGAGGGTCGGGTGATGGTCATCAAGCCAGCAGAGCGCTACCGGGAGATGCGGTATGCCGAGGCGGCCCAGCGGGCCGCGCGCGTGTTGAGCGACGGGTACGGGGAGGCCCTCATCCTCCAGGATCCAACCGGTTACTGGGGGCTGTACTACCTCTTTGGGCTCGCCGGTTACCACGTTCCGCCACCGGATGCAGTCCCCGACTGGGTCGAGGGCCCGCGCCCAGACCCTTGTGAGTTCCAGGAACCCTACCGCGTGCGGGACCGGCTGGAGGAGAGCGGGTACTTCGTATGGATCAACGAGTCAAAGTAACGCGCGCCTATGACGAGCTTCCCTTCGCAGCGGCTTGCGCGAGGGCGGTCCGGGTCCTCGCGGACGGCTACGGCGATCTTGTGGTCCTGCAAGATGAGGCCGGGTACTGGGCCCTTTACTACTTCTACTGGGCCCAGGAGCCACCTCCCGGGGCCCTGCCTCACTGGGTCGAAGGTCCTCTCCCCACCCAGGACGCCGTGCGGCCTCCCTTTGCGATGAAGACGTGGCTTGCGGAGATGGGCTACGAGGAGTACATGAACGATGTGGACTAGAGCGGAGGGCGGCTCAGGCCGGTGCGACCTCCTGTCGTGCGAGCCGGGCCCGGAGGGCGTGCTCCAGGTGTGCGCGCATGACCGCTTCCGCTCTTTCCGGGTCGCGGGCGGCGATGGCCTCGAGGAGCTCTTTGTGCTCTTCGAGGGCCCGCTTGGCACGCTCGGGGTCTCGGAGGGTGGACTGAGGCGCCCGATGGACGAACGCATAGAGCTTTGTGGCCAGTTCGGCCAGGCGGGCGTTTCGGGTGGCCTCGTAGAGCACCTGGTGGAACCGGAGGGCGATCCCCACGAGCCGATCCCAGTCCCCCTGATCGGTCGCCTCCTCCATCTGAGAGAGGAGACTGTGGAGCATCGTGAGCTCCCCCTGCGAGGCGCGCTGGGCGGCCAGGCGGGCGGCCAGGGGATCGATCCCGAACCGTACTTCGAACACGTCCTCGATCTCCTGGGGTGTCACCTCCCGGACGACGAGACCCCGAGGAGGGTGGTAGGCCACCAGGCCCTCGGCCAGAAGGCGCGCGAGGGCCTCGCGTACGGGAGTTCGACTCACCTGCAACGCGGTGGCGAGGTCTGCCTCATGGAGGGGTTCACCACCGGGGAGGATCTCGCGGTAGATGGCCTCGCGGAGGGTAAGGTACGCCACCTCGGCGGCCGGCACCAGCCGCTCGATGGAACTGCGCAGGGCCGCCAGCTCTTCGAGCCTGCGCGACTTCATGCCGGACCTATCGTACTCTGAAGTATACCAAGTCGTCAACGAGGTGGGGGATGCCAGTTCGAGACATCATGACCCGTGAGGTAGTCACCCTCCGACCGGAGATGCGCGCCTCCGAAGCTGCCCGCGTCCTCTTCCACCACCGGATCCACGGCGCACCCGTGGTGGACGCGGACGGGCGGGTCGTCGGAGTGCTGAGCGCCATGGACCTCATCGGCAAGAGCGGGGAGACCGTGGGGGATCTCATGACCCGAGAGGTGATCGCCGTCCAAGAAGATACCCCGGTCACCGAGGCCGGGACCCTCATGCTCCAGCACCGGATCCGGCGGCTCCCGGTCCTCCGCGGAGATCGGCTCGTGGGGATCGTCACGATCACCGACGTGGTGAACGCCTTCCTCCAGCTCGTCGAGGAGTAAAACCACTCGCCGCCCCAGGTGAACCATTCACCCCCCGAAACCGACCGTTGATCTGCATGCTATTGCATACGACAGTATTCACAACTACGCTCTTAGCGGGTGATCGATCAAGACCCCCCGGACACCGCCAGGGCGGTGGTGCTCGGGGGGTTGGTATTCCCGAAGAGGCTCAACGGGAGGAGGTGTCGGGATGCGGCCGCTCATCGTGGGGATCGCCGGAGACAGTGGCACGGGAAAGACGACGTTCGTGCGCGAGTTGGCCTGCCTGCTGGGGGAGGACCAGACTACCCTCGTCGATCTCGACGGCTACCACACCCTGGATCGTCAGCAGCGTCGGGCCCTAGGGATCACCCCCCTCGACCCGCGGGCAAACGACCTTCCCCGGATCGCCGAGCACGCACGCGCCTTGCGGTCGGGGCAACCCGTGGACGTTCCCACCTACGACCACACGACGGGGACCTTCGGACCCACCCGGCGCGTGGAGCCACGACCGTTCGTCATCCTTGAAGGCCTGCTCCCCTTCCACCTTCCGGAGGCGTGCGCGGCGTTCGACGTGCGCATCTACTTCGACACGCACCCGGAGGTGAAGCTCAAGTGGAAGATCGATCGGGACGTGGCCGAGCGGGGCCACCGCCTGGAGGACGTGATGGAGGAGATCATCCGGCGGCTTGAGGACTTCCGGCGGTACGTCGACCCCCAGAAGGTACATGCCGACCTCCTCGTCTCCTACGTCCCTGCCCAGCTCAACGGGAACGGCCGGAACCCGTGGCGCCAGCCATGGGTCTGGGTGGCGGAGCGGGCGGAGAGGTCCTTCCTCACAGAGCGCGTCGCCGAGGAGGGTCGCCGGTGGGGGGTGCGCGCCTTCCCCTACGACTGCCTTGGGGTCGCGTTTGCCGCCCTGGAGATCCGGGATGGGATGTCCGGGGGTCAGTGTGCCGCCCTCCTGGAGGCCTGCGGCGTGGATGCGCCGCTCGTCCGGAGGGCGCGCGCGTCCGGTCACCTGAGCGCCGCGCAGGTCGCTCAGTTCCTGGTGGCATGGAGGCTTGAGCATGAGCGAGCGGTCGTTGTCCGTGGCGGTCGCTAGACCCTCGGTGGAGCACCTGCGCCAAATCGCGCGGGAGATCCGGAGGCTCTCCATCGAGATGACGGTGGCGGCCCAGTCCGGGCATGCATCCACGGCGCTTTCGGCCGCGGAGATCATGGCCTGCCTGTACTTCTCGGAGTTGCGCCTGAACCCCGAAGACCCAGAGGACCCTGACCGGGACCGCTTCGTCCTCAGTAAGGGACACGGGTGCCCAGCCCTGTACGCCGCGCTGGCCCTACGTGGTCTTGTGCCCATGGAGGAGTTGTGGACCTTCCGCCGACTGGGCTCGCGGCTTCAGGGCCACCCGGACCGTGTGAAGCTGCCGTGGATCGAGGCTCCTACCGGCTCCCTGGGCCAGGGGCTGTCGGTGGGGATGGGGATGGCCCTTGGGGCGCGGCTGGATGGCCGCAGCTACCGCGTGTACGTCCTGCTGGGGGACGGAGAGTGCCAGGAGGGACAGGTGTGGGAGGCGGCGATGTCGGCCGCCCACTACCGCCTGGACAACCTGGTCGCGATCGTGGACCGGAACGGCATCCAGCAGTCCGCCCGGACCGAGGACCTCTGCGCTCTGGAGCCGCTGGAGGCGAAGTGGGAGGCGTTCGGGTGGTGGACGACGCGCGTGGACGGCCACAGCGTCCCACAGATCCTCGAGGCCCTAGACGCCGCCCGGCACGTCACCGGACGGCCTCAGGTAATCGTCGCCGACACCCGCAAGGGGAAGGGCGTGTCGTTCATGGAGGACCGCCTGGGCTGGCACGGCAAGCCGCCTGCGCGGGATCAGCTGGACCAGGCCCTCGCTGAGATCCTGGCCCAGGAGGAGTCGGGATGAACGGCGTCGTGCTCGCCTCAGACGGGCGGAAGGTTGCCCCCCGCGAGGCCTACGGGGATGCGCTCGTCGAACTGGGGGAACTCCGTCCGGACGTCGTCGTGCTGGACGCGGACGTAGCGAACTCCACGTTCACGGAGCGGTTCGGCAGGCGCTTCCCCGATCGGTTCTTCAACCTGGGGCTGTGTGAGGCCCACATGATCGGGGTCGCCGCAGGGCTGGCGCGCTGCGGCAGGATCCCCTACGCGAGCACCTTCGCCATCTTCGCAGCCCAGCGGGCCCTCAACCAGATCTTCCAATCCGTCGCCTACGCCCAGCTCCCTGTGCGGATCGTGGTCACGCACGCCGGGATCACGGTGGGCGAGGACGGTGCCACCCACCAGACCATAGACGACATCGCGATCCTGCGGGCGATGCCGGGCATGACCGTCATCGTTCCCTCCGATGCCACCCAGACCCGTGAGGTGGTGTTCGGGGTCTGTGACCACCCGGGTCCGGTCTACGTGCGGCTGGGCCGGCCGGCGACCCCGGTTCTCTACGAGCGGTGCCCGTTCCGGGTGGGGCAGGCGTACGTCCTCCGGGAGGGCACCGACGTCACCCTGGTGGGCTGCGGGATCGGAACCTGGCTGTGCCTTGAGGCTGCCCGGATCCTCCTGGAAAAGGGGATCTCGGCGGAGGTGATCGACAGCCCGACGATCAAGCCGCTGGACCGTACCACCATCGTCGCGAGTGCCAGGCGGACGGGTGCGGTGGTGACCGTGGAGGAGCATTCCATCCTCGGCGGACTTGGCGGCGCGGTGGCCGAACTCCTCGCCGAAGAGTACCCGGTACCGGTGCGGCGAGTGGGAGTGCGGGACCAGTTCGGGCAGTCCGGGAAGTGGGACGAACTTCTGGCCCACTACGGCCTTGTGCCCGAGCGGGTTGCAGGGGAGGCAGAGGCCCTCCTTGAGGGTCGGGCACGGGAGGTGGCACAGTGGACGTCCTGGTAGTCGGCACGGGGAGCATCGGCTCGGCACTCGCGCGACTTTTGCTTGCGCTACGGGAGCCGCTCGGTATCGGTGAAGTCCTCGTCTACAAGCACACCCCGCAGGTCCAGGATCGGCCGCTCCTCCTGGACCTGCGCACCCGAGGCGTGCAGCTGGTGGTACGGCGGGAGCAGGCGGGCGCGTTCGACGCGCTGGGAGTTCCCCCAGACGTCATCGGGCTGGAAGAGGGGGTCCGGAGGGCCCGGGTCGTGTTCGACTGCAGTCCGGACGGCGGGGGGTTAGAGAACAAGCGGGTGATCTACGACCGCTATGCCGAGGGCCGCCTGTTCATCGCGCAGGGCTCGGAGGCGGGGTTCGGCGTGCCCTTCGCGGTCGGCACGAACGACGCGGCGCTTCATCCCGGTACCTCCTTCGTCCAGGTGGCCAGTTGCAACACCCATGCCACCTGCGCGATCCTCTCTACGATCGGGTTGGGCGGACGGGACGTGGCGTGGGGGCGGTTCGTGTACGTGCGCCGCGCCAGTGACGTCGGACAGGAGGGCGGCTTCGTGCCGGCGATCCTTGTGGACACTCCGGAGGGCGAGTACGGCGCCCACCAAGCGGAGGACGCCGCCGCGGTGTTCCGTACGGTGGGGGTTGAGCTGGACCTATGGGGTACGAGCCTCAAGGTGAACACTCAGTACATGCACGCGATCTACTTCCATCTGGGACTGCGTCGGCCCACATCTTCGGAGGAGGTTGAGCGCCGGATCACCTCGAACCCCTGGGTTGCTCGGACCCACAAGCAGATGTCAAGCCTCGTGTTCTCCTACGGCCGTGACGTGGGCCCAAGTGGGCGCTTGATGAGCCACGCGGTCTTCGTGATGCCGACGGTGTGCGTGCGGCGGGAGCGGGAGGTCGTGGGGTTCTGCTTCACCCCTCAGGACGGGAACGTCCTCTCGTCCACCGTGGCTGCCCTCCGGGCCGTCGAGCCGGACCTGGACGCGAGGTCCCTGCTGAGGCCCTACCTACTACCGGAGGTCTAGGTGGTCCGCATCGCGCCCTCCATCATCGCGGCCGACTTCTGGCGGCTGGGCGAGGAGATCAGTCGGGCCGAGGAAGGAGGAGCAGACCTCCTGCACGTGGACGTGATGGACGGGCACTTCGTCCCGAACCTCACGGTCGGGCCCCTCGTGGTGGACGCGATCCGGCGCCACACGGACCTGCCGCTGGATGTGCACCTGATGATCACGGAGCCGGATCGCTACCTCGAGGCCTTCAGTCGCGCAGGGGCCTGGGGGCTCACGGTGCACGTGGAGGCCTGTGTGCATCTCCACCGGACGGTGGCGCGGATCCAGGAGCTGGGCTGCCGGGCCGGGGTGGCCCTCAACCCGGCGACGCCGCTGGGCGTCCTGGAGGAGATCCTCCCCGAGGTGGACTTAGTACTCGTGATGAGCGTGAACCCTGGCTTCTCCGGCCAGACCTTCATCCCGGCAACCTTGGACAAGGTGCGCCGGTTGCGGCGGATCCTGGAGGAGAGGGGACTCTCGACGGACATCGAGGTGGACGGAGGGGTCCAGCCGGCCAACGCCCGCGCCCTAGCGGAGGCGGGTGCCACGATCCTCGTGGCGGCGAGCGCGGTCTTCGGGCAGGGCAAGGACCCGGCTGCCACGGTGCGCGCGCTGCGCGCGGCGATCGAACATCCCACACGAGTAGGGAGGGAGAGAGCATGAAGATCACCATGAGTATCCTCAAGGCCGATGTGGGGAGCATCGGGGGGCACACGCTTCCCAGTGCGGAGATGTTGCGGGTCGTTCAGGACCGTGTGTTCGCCGAACGGGGGAGGTTACTGATCGACGCGTACGTGTTCC
>Ga0101943_1000858_pt1 | contig 35362 bp, 27 predicted proteins | sample DewCreD2012metaG_5_FD_75244 | JGI IMG/M metagenome (GOLD analysis project Ga0101943, IMG submission 75244) | Hot spring sediment bacterial and archeal communities from British Columbia, Canada, to study Microbial Dark Matter (Phase II) - Dewar... ... | reverse complement strand
CGGTGTGTTCGATCGGCCACCCCGCTTGGGCCGCCGCCGCTAGCACCTCTGCCGTCGTCCAGCAGCGTGCAGGCCACCCCCAGCGCCGTTCCAGGTATTCCCGCACGATCCCGGCCATCTCATCTGCCAGCATCCGTTGATCGCAATCCGCCGTTAAGCCGCCGTCCCTCAGAGATTGCAGTTTCGCTTCCCATTTTTCCCACTGCTTCAAGGCCCATTGCCGGGGTGTGGGCGTTTCCGGTCGTCGCTGGCACTGCCAGAGTACCACTGCTGCCCCCAGCAGAGCCAGCCATGTCCAAAACACACCCAGCCAGCCCAAGCGAGCACTGCTTTCTTCCACTGCTGGCTCGGCTTCGATTTCCTCCGGTGCTGGCGCGATAGGGCGAATCGGACTTTTTCCCGCCTGGACATGGGTCCGCACGTCCGCCTCGAAAACCGGTCCATCGTACTCCTGCTCATTCACCCGCAATGCCGCAAACGCCACCATCTGGCCAGCCCCGGCCACATACGGCTCCAAACGGAAGCGCTGGAGCCACCGTTCCCGTCCCGCCGCGCTCTCTTCCTGCCGAGATGGACCCAGAGGAGTGATTCCCCAATCGCGCTGACTAGCCGGTGTCAACCACTGCGGCGGTGTTTGCACACGCAAAGGTGCCGGTCCTTCGACCGCTAACTCGACTTCGATGCGATCCGATAGAAACAAGCTGGCCCGCGGCGGATGAAGAGTAATCGCCACACCATCCTGGCCGCAGGTCTTGCCCAAGAAACCAAGCAGCAACCCGACGACGCTGAGTGGTAGCCACCAAGCCGGATGGCGCCTAGCTGTTCCAGTCATTGGGAACGTCCTCGGCGGCGTCGTTGTTCGAGATAGCGAACCAAGCTCTGCACATAGCGATCCGCCGGACTGAGGGTCAGGACATCAACTCCCGCCTGAGCGGCGAGGCGTCGCAGCACTTCCCGATGCTGGGTCACCTGGGCTGCAAAGGACCGGCGAACATCAGCGTCAGCCGTATCCACCAGCAACTGCTCCCCGCCCTCGCTATCCTCCAATTGCACCAGCCCCCACTGAGGGCACTCCAACTCGTAAGGGTCCGCGAGGCAGATAGCAATCAGATCATGCCGTCGCGCGACCTGGAGGAATGCATGTTCGTAGTCTTCGGTGAGGAAGTCGCTCATCAAGATCACGATGGCGCGGCGCCGTTGGGTCCGGAGCACAAATTGAAGCAAAACGGCAAGGTTCGTGCCTTTCTGGAGCGGTTCGTAAGCCAACACATCCCGCAAGAGTCGTTGCAAGTGCCGCGGGCCTTTCGAGGGAGTCACAAAACGCTCGACCTCCGTCGTCCCCAACACGGCCCCGACCCGATCATTGTTCACCGCCGCACACAAAGCCAGCAGTGCCGCCACTTCCGCCGCAGCCTGCCGCTTGGTCCGTCCCGTACTGCCAAATCCCAGACTCGCGGAGACATCGACGACCAACAGCACGGTCGTCTCCCGCTCTTCCGTGAAGCGCTTGATGTAGGGCCGGCCCATCCGAGCGGTCACATTCCAGTCGATCGCCCGTACATCATCACCCGGTTGATATTCACGGACTTCCTCGAAGATCAAGCCAGCTCCTTTGAAGGCTGTATGATACGCCCCTCCCAACTGGCCCTGAGCCAACCGGCGGGCGTATAGATGCAGCCGCCGTACCTGTCGTAGCAGTTCCGCACTCAGCACTTCCCCACCCCCCCGCTGCTTATCTCCTCTCTCAAGTTGCCAGGCTGCACGTCCGGCCCGCCCCCCCGCACTATTGTCCCCACTCCTCTGCAATCTTGGGTCCACGTCCTTCCGTGTCTCGGTCACTTCTCGTAACTTCATCGAAGCGCAGGCAGTGTGACGCCTCCTTCTCCCACGTCGTGATGCGTCCTTCTCCCACGAGCAGCCCTTCCTCTTCCGTACCTGCTGCATTTTACGCCGGGTACCCCTTCTGATTGACTCCACGAGAGGCTTTCGCAGGCACACCTGATGGACACTTCACCTGTGGATCAAGATTCGCTGGAGTCGGAGCGAGCAAAGGTGAGGACGGCATCCACCGCTCGCCGCCAGATGCGTCGCTTGTGTGCCCGCTGTTGCGGTGTCCATTTTGGCTCGAAGCGGGCCGTGACGTGAAGGTGCTGCCGCAATGCCGCTTCATCTGTCAAACCCGCGCCGACCGCCGCCAGAAAGGCCGCTCCCTGGGCCGTCGCTTCGATCTGACCCGCCTGCACGACGGGCCGGCCGAGCAAGTCTGCTTGACGCTGCAAGAACCAGGCATTCTTCGCCATTCCGCCATCCACGCTTAGGGGAGCCAGGGCAGCCTCCGGCGTACCACTCCAATCCCTCACGGCGGCTTCCACCAAATCGACCACTTGGAGCGCCACCCCTTCCAGGACAGCACGGGCCAGGTCGGCTGCCGTCGTGGCACGGGTCAAACCCAAGATGGCTCCGCGGGCTGCCGGCTCCCAATGCGGTGCTCCCAAGCCGACAAAGCCCGGCACGCAAATCACCGGTTCCTCCTCCCGCGACGACGCTGCCAACTGCTCGACTTCGGCGGCCTTGCGGAAGAGGTGCAGGCCATCCCGCAACCATTGGACGGCGGCCCCGGCTATGAATACGGCCCCTTCCAGGGCATACTTCGGCGTGGCGTCACACATCGCCGCTACCGTGGTAAGCAGCTTGTGATGGGAGGTGACGGCCTTCTGACCCGTGTGGAGTAGGTAAAAGGCTCCCGTGCCATAAGTGCACTTGCTCTCCCCGGCTGCAAAACATCCTTGCCCATACAAAGCTGCCTGCTGATCCCCCGCGATTCCGTGAATGGGAATCCCATCCGGCAGAAAATCCAGGCCGCGGGTAACCCCAAAATCCGACACACTTGGGCGCACCTGTGGCAGCAGGGCTGCCGGTATCCCGAAGAAGCGCAACAAATCGTGATCCCACTGCAAAGCATGGATATCGAAAAGCAAGGTCCGGGCGGCATTGGTCACGTCCGTACCATGAACCTGACCTCCTGTCAGGCGCCATAATAGAAAGGTGTCAATTGTCCCGGCGGCCAACTGGCCCGATTCCCCCGCCGAGCGAACATGGTCCACGTAGTCAAGCAACCAGCGGATTTTCGTCGCGGAAAAGTACGGATCGAGAAACAAACCGGTCTTGGCCGTGATGAAGGGCTGAGCACTGGCATGCTGTTGGCAATAGCCGGTCGTTCGCCGGTCCTGCCAAACGATGGCTCTGTGGACCGCCCGACCCGTAGCCCGCTCCCACACCACCACCGTTTCCCGCTGATTGGTGATACCAATGCCTACTAGTTTTTGCGGCTCCACCCCGGACTGGCGCATCGCCTCCTGCACGGTCTCAGCCACAGTCCGCCATATCTCCTCGGCATCGTGTTCCACCCAACCGTCTTGAGGGAAGTACTGCCGGATCTCCTTCTGCGACGCTGCAAGCGGCAATAGGGTCTCCGCGTCGTACACCACGCTGCGAGTACTTGTCGTTCCTTGATCAATCGCCAAGATGCCTCGATTAGCCATGCACAACCCTCCAGCAGGCAGCAGCTCTTGCTTTCACACACTCTGGCCTTCATACCTCATGACTGCACGAAGGAATAGTCCACACACCCCCTCACGATGTTGAAAGACCCGACATACAATAGACTCTAACATCCCGGTTGTGGCACTGATTCCAAGGAATCGAACAAGCCCATGGACGAATCGACCCATTTGACGAACTCGCGCGGGGGGCAGCACTCTTCCCTACCGCATCCCGTGCGTTGGGTCTGCTATGAAATCTGCTACTCCTTTGTGTTGGCCACCGTGGTTTGCCGATCGCGCCCTGTGGCCACTCATTCCTGGAAACAACGCTTGAGTTACGGAATAGGCTACTCCTTGCTGGCGCTCCTGCTAGGTCCCTGGGGCATACCCTGGGGCATTTTCCATACCCTCCGGATCATAGGCATCAATCTCACCGGAGGAATTGACGTCACTCCCCATGTGTCGCCTGCTGTCAACACCCCCTCTCAAAGTGACGTCCAGTTATTGACCAATCACTGACCCGCCGGGCCATCCTCCTGAACTTAGTCCCTAGCACCTTTGTGAGCTGGGGATGTCGGTTTCCGAGCTAGCGCCGCCGCCAGACTTCGTCCGGATGCACGCCCACCTCTGACAACAACGGAGCAATCCGCGCATACCACTGCCGGGCATGCGGGAGATAACCCCCGGTTGTATCGAGATTGGGAATGTGCCGCTGCCAGAAGCGCTGGAACTGACCCATCCAGATTTCTCGCACATACTTGGCCAGCATGGAAGCTAGAGCCACAACCAGACTGCTCGCCTCAGCACGGGGCGAAAATTGTACGGAAATTGCTCGCGTTCCACCGTCAATCCGATAGCGGCTTTCGAGGGGCTTTTCGCGCAGTGGAGTCACCCATCGCCCCGTAAAACACTCTTGCAACATCGGCCAGTAGAAATGCCGCCCGCCTAACTTATCGCTATAGATGACAAGATCCTGTCCATCTTCGGGAATCAGCGGCGGAGATGAAGAAGTCTCCAGCTCTCGGATCAATTCGATCCAGCCTTGACCGAGCACTTCCGCTTTGTTTCCCGTTTGATCACACAAGCGATTGAAGGCTGCCGGTGTCAGAAGACGAATCCGTGCACGGGCCGGAAAGGGCCAACATAAGGGCGATTCCCAGGACCTCTTGGGAATTACCTCCGCCCCATCAAACCAGCGTTCCCGCTGCCAATCCTGCCGACTGCTCTCCATAACATATGATTTTATCCATGTATCTAAAGTTTGATGCCCCATATGGAGCGATCTGACGATTCCACTTTCCAGACCATCGAGGCCATAACGACTATAGACCGCCTTGGAATCAGTAATGAGCACCCGCTCATCCGGGCTTTCGCGGGCCTGCCGAATCATGGAACGCAGGGCATTCCAGCCCGTCGTGTCCTCCGGCGGCAGCCATAAAACCACTACCGCCTGTACCAGAGGACCCAAAACTGGACCATACCCGGCTTCATCAATTCCTACAACCCAAGGCATAGGTTTCTCCAGATATACGAATCGTGGCACCAAAAGCGCATTGATTCATCCTCATACCCCACTGGCAACGTTCGGGCGTTGCTGACTCGCAGAGGAATGGCGGCACTGCATCAAGCGATCTGCTCGATCGCTTGCGCTGGCGGGCGTCCCGATCTCGCCTTCATCTCTCGCCAGCGACCCAGCGGTGTGGTACAATTCCACTGAGGTGTTGTGGCGCATTGGGATTACCGCCAGACCAACTAATGATCGCATCCTCTACATGTATTCCGTGTATTGAATGCAAAGAATCGTAGTAAGGCCAGGTATATCCTATTAGGATATCTATTTGAGTATTTCTAAGAGGTTTACATTCATGATGGCAGATAATATCTTCATGAAAATCATTCAGCGTACAATTCCAGCGAAGATCATTCACGAAGATGAGTGGAGTCTGGCATTTCATGACATTAATCCTCAAGCACCGGTACATGTTCTGATCATTCCGAAGAAGGAAATTCGCACGTTGGATGACACGACGGAAGAAGATCAATCCCTGTTGGGCCATCTGCTCCTGGTCGCCCGGAAGCTGGCCCGGCAGCTTCAATTGGATCAGGGATACCGGCTGGTGATCAACTGCCGGGAGCAGGGAGGTCAAACCGTGCCGCATTTGCATGTCCACTTGTTGGGGGGCCGCTCGATGACTTGGCCGCCCGGTTGAAGCTGCGCGGCCGTTTTGACATCGGGGGTCATTTCCGGGGGACAGTCGGACGCACATGCCAGGACCTGTGCGGGACCTTTTGCAGCAGCGCCTGACGGAGGTACGCGGGCGCATCGAGGCAGCCGCCCGGCGCAGCGGACGAGCCGGGGGAGAAATCACGATTGTCGCTGTCACCAAGTCGGTAACTGCCGCTACCGCCGCCTGCTTGCCGGAGCTGGGCCTTTTCGATCTCGGCGAGAACCGGCCGCAGGAACTCTGGAAAAAGGCCGCGGCTATTCCCCAGGCTCGTTGGCATCTCATCGGCCATCTCCAGCGGAATAAGATCGAACGGACAGTTCCTCGTGTCGCACTCATTCATTCTGTGGACTCCTTGCGTTTACTCGCCGCCCTCGATGAGTTTGGCCGGCGGACGCAGCCGGTACCTATCTTGTTGCAGTTCAATTGCAGCCGGGAAAGCAGCAAACAAGGCTTTCCGCCGGAGGAAGCGGACATCCTGGCCGAACAATTGCCCCACTATCCCGGCTTGAACATTCTCGGTCTGATGACCATGGCCGCCTGGCAGAGCAATCCCCAGGACACCCGTCCAGTCTTTGCGGAGCTGCGCCAGCTTCGAGAGCGCCTGCGCCAGCGGACGGGTTTGTCTTTGCCCCATCTCTCGATGGGAATGAGTCACGACTTTGAAGTCGCCGTCGAAGAGGGAGCCACGATGGTCCGATTGGGGAGCGTCCTGTTTGCGGGATTGGAGGCTACTTCCGCGGAGTCATAGCTTGGCGAGCATACTCAGCCAGTCGCTGGACGGCAGCGGCGGGGCCTTGGGGATCGGAGAAAATGGCCGTTCCTGCGACGAAGACATTGGCACCAGCCCGTGCAGCTTCCACGATCGTCTGCGCATCGATGCCGCCGTCCACCTCCAATTCACACTCGGCCTCCTCAGCAGCAATCCACCGCCGCAACTCGGCAATCCGGCGGGTACTTTCCGGTATGTAAGACTGTCCTCCGAAGCCGGGGAAGACCGTCATGCATAAGGCCACGTCGATATCCCGCAGGTACGGCCGGAGCCGCTCCACGGGCATATCCGGATTGATGGCCAGACCACAGCGTTTCCCCAACCCCCGGCGGATATGTTCCAGCATCGAGCGCGGATCGGGCAGAACTTCCAAATGCACAATGAGCGTATCAGCTCCCGCCGCGACGAAGCCATCGAGGAAGCGCCCCGGTTCCTCCACCATCAGATGCACTTCCAGAGGAAGTCGAGTCACCGGGCGCAAACTCCGCACCACCACCGCCCCCATGCTCAGGTTTGGCACAAAGTGGCCATCCATCACATCGACATGAATCCGATCAGCACCCGCCGCTTCGACCTCACGCACCTGGTCCCCCAAGCGTGCGAAATCCGCGGACAGGATCGACGGTGCGATCTTCACGCCTAGCTTGGTCTGATCTCCACTCATGCCTCCTCCTGCCCATCGGCCTATCCGTAGTGACACCTGGCCGGCAGTATGGCCATCAGCCGCCTGGCGCACCGCAGGTTCCGCAGACACTGGCCGCGGGGTCTCCATACCTATTACTACGAACTTGCTTGTGCAGCGGTGGACCTGCTGGCCCGAAGGAAAATCCCCATGGCTTACAACTTCCCGATTGCGCGGCGTGTCATCCGCTGGAGCCGCTCGGCGGCGCGCCAGTGGCGGTTGCGGCATCAGCATCCGGTCAACTTCGCCCTGCACCTGGTGGGCATCCCCTTGGCCCTGGCGGGACTGGTGTCGCTGGCGTTCCTCGCGTGGCCTTATGCCCTGTCGGCTTTCTGCGGCGGCTATCTGCTGCAATGGATCGGCCACCGGATCGAGGGGAACGATGTCGGGGAACTGATTCCGCTCAAGCGCTGGCTTGGCCTGCCGGTAGTCGCCATCGCGCCCCAGTATCTGCCAGTGGCAAATGATTCGCACCCCCAACACCAGCAGAACCCCGTCCAGCCAACCGAACACTCCTAACGCGGTCATCTGGCTGCAAGACACCTTGGGTCGACGCCTGGCGTTGAAAACATCGTCAATCATGGATTGATCCCTCCCTCAGCACGATCGATTCCCGTGAATAGGCACCCCTCCTCCTCTCTGCCGATACCAAAGTCACGTAGAAACGACACGGAACTCCCTAGCGAGTCGGATGCGTGACAATCGATCTCGTCCCCTCGTGCCACTGAGGCGGATCTCGCAGTTTCGCGGGGGCGGCGGAGGGATGAGACCCCAGCACCCGATGGCGGAACCTCAGGAGGGAAAAGGCGGAATGGCGAAAGTCATAGGCAACAGAGGCGGCGGGATGATCCGGATCGGTGAAGCCGATGAAGCGGGCGAAGGCCCAGGAGTCCCCTTGGCGGAGCATGCGATCGAGGACAGGAGCATCCACCCAGAAGCCGGCGGGGGGAGCATGGGGCGGCACGCGCGGGCCGGTGTGGGCTTGATCTCCCCAGGAATTGAGGAGGAATCCGCCAGGGCGTGGGTGGCCTCGGTAGCCAATCAGGGCCATGGCGTGATACCAAATGCCCCGCGGAGCACAGAAGCCGTCCCGGTCCCGTTCCATGCGGAACCCTTGATCGCTGCACACCAGGACCGGATAGCCCCGGCGGAGCGCGGCACGCGCTTCGTCCCAACTTTGGACCCGCATCACCTCCAGGACCGGATGGCGGCGTGCCAGCGCAGCTAGTTCTGGGGGAACGCCCCGCCGTCCAAATTCGCGGCACAATTTCTCATCATACTGACGTAAATCATACCGTTGATATACACCACGTGGTACAACTCCATAGTCTTTGACCCATTTGGCTGCCCATGCTCCAATGGAACCATCGCCCCGAATGCGGCCGCCGCCGATCTGAACACGAGAGCCGCCATAGATGACCTCGCTAGCGACATCCCGATAGCGGGCTTTCTCCCCGGCGGCAATCTGAACGCATTGGAGATGTTCCAGAGCTGAAGCCGTGGCGACTGCCACACAACTGCCGACAGCTCCTTGATCGCGTCCGGGCAGAATCTCGCCCGTCACCTGCCGGACGGTTTCCCAGAGATAGACCGGCTCGTCCGCCTCCGCACACGGTTCTTCACCCTCCGCCGGTGCGGCCCGGAACTCGCGAATACCCAGGTCTTTGAGGCATTCGCGCACTGCTTGCGGATCAGGGATCCAACCGCAGTATCGCGGCGGCGGTTCCGGTTCATCCGCCTTTGGAGACGACGGCGGCAGCTCTCCGTCCGGCTGGGGTACCGCCCCCTGCCAAAACAGAATCCACCCTCCGCAAACTAGCACCACCCCCATGATCACCAGCACACGCCGCGAACTCGCTAAGGTCCCCATGGCTCACCCTCCTTTGGACATTCGATGGTCTTGGTCTCGGACCGGCCTTGCAGCGGGAGAGGGTCCAACCGCAAAGCCACTCAATCAAAAGCATCCCCGCGATGCCACGCCACATGCAGGACATCGCCGGCTGTACTAAGGAACATATGCCCACTAAATCGCGCGAAGTCAAATAAAAAGTGGAAAAATTTTCATTACCCTTGTCAAGGGCTAGATTTCGAGCCAGAAGGGGAGCCTTTTTGATTGAGATTCCTGGTTCGATCGTTTCCAATCGAGGGGCCGGTGGAAGCAGAGGGCAAATGCCAGGGAGTTGATTTGCTATTCAACCGAGAAAAAAGAAAAGGACAGCCGGGGTGGGCCGTCCCTTGGGGGTGCCGAAAAAAAGAAAAGGACAGCCGAGTGGCTATCCCAGAGGGCGCAAGTTCCCGATAGAACGCCGACAGTCTCAGGGGCAGGAGGAAGGGTTTATTTCCGCGGTTCGAGTTTGCGGCGCAGTTCCTCGGCTTCACGGGTCAATTTTTCGAGGCGTTGCAGCAATTCTGCACGTTCCGCCGCCGGATCCGCCGGCTTCTTCACCCCTTCCTTAGCTTTCTCCCCCTCCGCCGGCTTCTTCACCCCTTCCTTGACCTTATCCCCCTCCGCCGGCTTCTTCACCCCTTCCTTGACCTTTCCTCCCTCACCGGGCTTCTTCGGAGTTTCGAGGGCTTGGTCCTTACCGGTATCTTTCCGCGGTTCTTTGTCACTTTCCGGGCGGCGTTCGGGCCGGCCTTTCGGGGCTTCCGGGCGTTTGCCTGTTCGTTCCTCCAAGGCTTTCTGGAGGCGTTGGATCAGGTCCTGGAGTTGTTCGGTGGACATGCGTTCGATGGGGGGCAAGGCACGGGGTCCTTCCGGTCCGGGCAGAGCTGGGCGGCCACCCGGTCCGCCGGGTCCACCGGGTGCTCCAGGAAAACCGGGACCTGCAAAGCCTGGCCGACCGAAGGGGGGATTCCCCGGGCCGAAGGGCGGGAACGGTCCCGGTCCACGTCCCATCTGTTCGTGCATCAGTTCCATGTGAGCTTGGACGAGTTCATGGACCAGTTGCTGCATGCGGGCTTGGGTTTGAGCCAGTTCGCGCTCAAGCTGGCGAATCCGTTCGGCAGGGGGCAGCCGTTCGCCTTCCGGCCGCGATCCACGTTCTCGCCGTTCTCCGTCTTTGCGTTCTCCCTCTTTCCGTTCCGCGTCTTTGCGTTCTCCCTCTTTCCGTTCCGCGTCTTTCCGTTCTCCTTCCTTCTCTTTGAAGGCCGGTCCTTTGCCGAAGCCGAATTTGCCCTTGCCGAAACCGGGAGGCTGGGCGTGGGTCTGGGTGGCCAAGAGTGCGACGCCGGCAGCAACGGTAGCCAGCAGTCCGGCGGCCACGAAGGCTCGTCCGCGAGTCATGGGAATCATCCTCCGATCCGGGAACATGGAGTTGGGGAAGCCGGGACGACACTGTCCCCTTCACTGCTTCCTCCTGTAGGTGGGTTCTCCACTAGTATATCCGCCGCAGCATGAGGGGCGGATGAGTGTTCATCCCTTCGATGAGGGGCGGATCAGTTTGCCCCCCAGGGGATTAACCCCGCCGCCCGTGGAGGGTAGCGGCCCACCAATGTAACAGGAATACGAAGGCAAGTCAAACCTTGATGATGTCCCGGACGGTCATGCCGCTGGGGATCATGGGCAAGACATGTTCCTGATGCGGCACCAGGATATTCAGGAGGAAGGAACCCGGAGATTCGACCAGTTCGCTGAGGGCCTCGTCGAGGTCGCCTTTCTCCTGGATGGTGCGGGCGGGAATGCCGAACCCCTGCGCTATGGTCACGAAGTCGGGATACGGGGGGTGGTGATCACCGGCGCCGAGGTAGGTATGGGCACGGTTGCCGCTGAAAAAGCGGTCTTCCCACTGGACGACCATGCCCAGGTGCTGGTTGTTGAGGAGGAGGATTTTCACCGGGATGTTTTCGGTGTAGGCGGTGGCCAATTCCTGGATGTTCATAAGGAAGCTGCCGTCGCCGTCGATGTCGATGACGAGGTGATCGGGCCGGGCGACTTTGGCCCCGAGGGCCGCCGGGAGGCCGAAGCCCATGGTGCCCAATCCGCCGCTGGTGATCCAGGTGCGGGGCTGGTTGAAATGGAAGAACTGGGCGGCCCACATCTGGTGCTGACCGACCCCTGTGGTGATGGTGGTACGGTCGAGGAGCTGCCGATCCCGCAGGATTTCCCAGAGGCGGCGGATGGCATACTGGGGAAGGATGGCGTCGTCCCGTTCCGGGATACGCAAAGGATCGCTGGCGCGCCAAGCGTCGATCTGCCGCCACCAATCGGTGTAACGTCCGCCGGCGATCAGGTCGGCGTTGGCTTCCTCACGCAGCATGGCGTTGAGGTCCGCCAGGGCATGCTTGATATCCCCATGCACGGGAATGTGGGCATACTTGTTTTTGTGGATTTCGCTTTTGTCGATATCGATGTGCACGATCTTCCCGTGTTTGGCGAACTCCGAAAGTTTGCCCGTGACGCGGTCATCGAAGCGCACGCCGAAAGCGAGCAGCAGATCGGCATCGTTGATGGCATAGTTGGCATAGACGGTGCCATGCATGCCGAGCATGTGGAGGCAGAGGTAGTGATCCGCCGGGAAGTTGCCCAAGCCGTGGAGGGTGAGTCCGACGGGGATGCCGGTCAGTTCGGCGAATTGCCGCAGTTCTGCAGCGGCGTGGGCATGGGTGATCCCACCACCGGCGTAGATGAACGGTTTTTTACTTTGGCGGAGGGCGTGCAGGATCGGTTCCAATTCTTCGCGGCGTGCCCGGCGGAAGGGCCGATACCCCGGCAGGTCCATCGGCGGGTCCCAATCGGGGCAGTGGCGAGCCGTTTGGACATCTTTGCAAATGTCGATGATGATCGGACCGGGCCGGCCGGTCGTGGCGATGTAAAACGCCTCCTTGACCACCCGGGTGATGTCTTCGACGCGGGTCACCAGGTAATGGTGTTTGGTAATCCCCCGGCAGATTTCCACGATGGGGGTTTCCTGGAAGGCGTCATTTCCGAGAACCGAGGTCGCCACTTGGCCGGTGATGGCAATAACGGGAATGGAATCCATTTTGGCATCGGCCAGGCAGGTGACCAGATTGGTGGCTCCCGGTCCGCTGGTGGTGATGCACACCCCGGCTTTGCCCGTGGCCCGCGCGTAGCCATGCGCCATGAACCCGCCCCCTTGCTCATGACGGGGCAAAATGGTGCGGATGCGGTCCGCGACCCGTGTCAGGGCCTGATGAATGGGCATGCTCGCACCGCCGGGATAAGCGAAAACCACCTCCACCCCCTGCCGCACCAGAGCATGGACCAGGATGTCAGCTCCACTCATCGCCGTGGCTGAAGCAGACAGAGCAGCGGAAGGGGATGTCGCGGTCATTGTCCTGGAGTCTTTCCACAAATTGGCGGGAAAAACAAAAGAGCTAGAGGCAGGCCATCTGCCCCTACTGCCGGAATGTCGCCATTCCATTCCGAAACCTTTGCAATACTTTAGTATAAGGAACCAGGAAAAAAGTTGGCAGAGGAATTTGCCGAAAAACTCCGTTCCTTCACACCGCCATCCTGAGCTGTACTTTAGGGACCAGAACACCCAAATGCCTACCCTGAACACCGGGAAGGCTCACGAGGCTTCCGCTCCCTCCGGGTCCGAGGGCCGCTGCACAGCGTGCTGGTTCCGCGAGCGGGCGCGGGAGAGGCGCCGCCCGAACCAAACGAGCAACAAAGCGGCGGGAATGATCACGGGCAGCCAGGGGGTCAGAGCCACGGCGGTCAGGGTGCATTGCGTCAAAAAGCTCAGGAAGCTGTCCCAAGAGTTGCGGAAGGTGACGCGGATGCGTTCGCCAAGCGTCGGAGCGGCTTTGGAGGCGGGAGGCTGGTAATTCTGCTCTTCCCGGAGCTTGAGGTGAATGGTGGAAAAGGCGGTCAAGCGGCTCAGAAGGTTCAATCGGGCTTGGGCCCGCTCGATTTGGCTGCGGACCTGGAGGATGTGGTCCCGCGTCTGGAGCAAATCCGAGCGGCTCGTGGACTCGAGCAACAGTTTGTTGAGGGTTTCCTCTTCCCGTTTGAGGACTTGCAAGCGGGCCTCGATATCGACGTACTCCTCCGTCACATCCTGCGATTCCAGGGCATTGCGTTCGGCAAAACCAAGCTGAAGCAAGCCTTCCTGGAGGGCCGTGAAGTGGTTCGCCGGCACGCGCAGGACATAGTCCGCTGTTCGGCGCTGGCCGACTTGGCCGCGAACTTCCGATTTGGCGATGTACCCCTTGTGCCCCTGGACGAGCTGTTTCACCTCCGCCATGGCGGTCTCCAGTTCCTTGACCACCAGTTCGATGTGGGCGGTGTAGATGATTTTCCGTTCGACTTCGGCGGTGAGGAGCTTGGGGTCCACGTCGGACTTTGGGGAATTCGCCAAATCTCCCCCGCCCTTTTCCGGTCGCACTGGCGGTGGCCGACTGCCCACATTAGCGGACGTTGCCATGGTGATTTCTGGCGCTTCCCGCGGAGCTTTGACTCCACATCCCAGCCAGGCCAGGCAACTGCTCGCCAGCAGAAGGCAGAAGCCTGTGCGACACCCAGAGGCGATGAAGAGAGATGACCGAGGTGACAGCATGGTTCCACTCACCGGGGAACGGGGTTGAGGTGCTAACATGGCTCCACTCCTGAGAGAAAGGGATGATCTATGAATGGACCACCCGGTTATAGAGGTGGGTCCACTCGGCCAGCCGCTCGATCATGTCCGGTGTAAACTGTTGGAGGCGGAACCGCCAGCGCCAGTTCCCTTGGTTTGTAGAGGGGGTATTCATGCGGGCTTCATTCCCCAGGCGTAGCAGGTCTTGGAGGGGGGCGATTGCCACCACGGCGACCGAAGACCAGGCCAGGCGGATCATGTCCCAAGCGGGGTCCTCCAGGCGCTTGCCGACAGTTTTTTCCAGGTAGTGGCGTTGCGAGGGGTTGAGGTTGTTGTACCAGCCGACGATGGTTTCGTTGTCGTGTGTGCCGGTGTAGCAGAAGCAGTTGCGCTCATAGTTGTGGGGCCAGTGTAAATCCGCCGGTCCATTGAGGGCAAATTGCAGGACGCGCATTCCGGCCAGTCCCAATTGCTCCCGCAGAGCGTGGACATCCGGGGTGATGTACCCTAAGTCCTCTGCGAAAAAGGGGAGCGTACCCAGGGCGTTCCGCAGGGCGTCGAAGAGTGCCCGGCCGGGGCCATCCACCCATCGTCCGTTGCGGGCTGTGGTTTCTCCGGCGGGAATGTGCCAGGCTTGCACGAAACCGCGGAAATGATCAAGACGCAGCAGGTCCACCTGGGTCAATTGCCGCTGCACGCGCGCGATCCACCAGTCATACCCGCGGGCGGCTAAGCGCTCCCAATTGTAAATGGGCGTGCCCCAATTCTGGCCGTCGGCGCTGAAGTAATCGGGAGGCACACCTGCGACAACTCGCGGCCTCAGCTCTTCATCCAGGAGGAACAATTCCGGGTGTGCCCAGACATCCGCGGAATCCAGAGCGACGAAGATGGGAATGTCGCCGAGAATCTGGACGCCGCGTTCCGCTGCATACCGCCGCAGAGCGGACCATTGGCGATCGAACAGGAATTGGCCGAATTGGTACATGCCGATGGCATCCGCATAGGCATGGCGGGCGTGGGCCAAAGCGGCGGCATCTCGTTTGCGCCATTCGGCCGGCCAGTCCGGCAACGATGCCCCCCCCAGCGCATCCCGCAGAGCATTGAAAAGAGCGTAATCGTCCAGCCACTCCGCTTCCCGAGCGCAGTAGGCTGCAAAGTCTTCTCGCAAGTGAGATGCACGGCCCGCCCGAAAATTCCCCCACGCCTCCCGTAACAACGCCAGCTTGAAAGCATGGACACGGGGATAATCGACCGCCTCCTCCGGCAAATGCACTCCCGCCCAGAATGAACTCGACACCAGCCCCTCTTGCTCCAACAGCTCCGGGCTGAGCAGTTTAATCTCACAGGCGAAGGCGGAGTAAGTCTGATAGGGCGAATCGCCCAGACCGGTCGGAGTCAAGGGCAGGATTTGCCACCAGCGCTGCCGCATGGCTGCCAGTGTTTCCACCCAGCGATACGCCATCGGCCCCAAGTCTCCGATACCAAACGGCCCCGGCAGACTGCTCGGATGAAGCAACACACCACTGGACCGCGGCCAGACTGGCACACTCATGATCCACCTCCTGCACTTTGTTCTTCGTCCTTCCACCAGGGGAAAGCCCTTCCTGACCGTTCTCTAATCTCCAGGACGGAATTTCTTCCTCCCGTATTCCGAATGAGTGGAAGCCTTTCCCTTCCTTTCTCCGGTGGAAGAACCTTCGCCTCAAGCCGTGGGATGCTGCCCCTGTATCACCAGACCCGTGCGTACACCGCTTTGAGATACCGCCCCTCCGGGACATTGAGCAGGAAGGGGTGATCCGGCCCTGCACCGCCCACATGGAACACTTGCAAGGTCCGCCCCGCTTGCCAGGCCGCCCGGCGCAGCGATTCCAAAAACTCCTCTTCCTTGACCAGACCCGTACACGAACAGCTCAGGAGGATTCCTCCCGGCGCGGTCACTTGCATGGCCAGGCGATTCATATCGCAATACTTGCGCAAAGCTGCCGCTACACCCTCCCGGTCGCGGGTCAACTTGGCCGGGTCCAGGATCACTACGTCGAACCGCTGCCCGCTCGGCGCTATATCCCGCAACCAGCAGAACAGGTCCGCCTGTACCCAGCGGATTTGGACCTGATTGAGTCCCGCGTTGGTCCGCGCCAAGGCCAGAGCGTCCTCGTCGATATCGACGCCGATCACTTCCCGCGCCGCTCCCCTGGCTTTGGCATAAATCGCGAAGCCTCCGCTGTTACAGCACAGGTCCAGCACGCGCTTGCCGGCGCACCAGGAGCTGATCCGCCAGCGATTCTCCCGCTGATCAACGAAAAAACCCGTCTTGTGCTTGCTGCCCGGCAGAACCCGGAAGCGTAATCCATATTCCTGAATGTCCACAGGCCCCGGCGGTGCAGGCGGGCGGCAGTCGAACGACTCCTGCTTGCCCACGTGTTCTTCTGCAAAATAGTAGAAGCGGGCGCCCGGAAACTCTGCCTGCAGGGCCGCCATGATCCAGTCCCGATACCGATACATCCCCGCTGCAAAAAACTCCAGCACGATCACGTCCGCAAAACGGTCCACCACCAGCCCGCTCAGGCCGTCTCCCTCTGCATGGACCAAGCGGTAGGCATCCGTGATCGTGTCCAATTGCAGCACGTGGCGGCGAAAGGCGACGGCCTCCTGAATGCGCCGGGCAAAAAAAGCCGCGTCCACCGCCTCCTGTGGATCACGCGTGAGGAGCCGCACGCCAATCCGCGAATGGCCATTGTAAAAACCCCGTCCCACCCACCGGCCGGTCTTGTCCACCACCTCCACCAACGTCCCCGGACGCAACCGCTCCGCAGGCTTTTCCACCATCTTTTGGAATATCCACGGATGCGACGTCTGTCGCTCCACTTTCAGGCGTACCACCGGCAATCCCGTTCCCACCGTCTCACTCATACCTTCCATCATACGACTCCTGCGGCCGCCTCCACCGCAAGCAAGTGCCGATCTCATCCCTGTCCTGTCTGACCCAGAGTTCGCAAGCGCTTCGCTTCCCCCTGTTCCCCAAATCACTTTCTCCAAACTGTGCAGATGGCTTAAACGCCATTATCGCACGGGAACTTCCTATCTCTCTCAACGGCTGCACTTTTCCCAGATAGGAGGAACACTTCTTCCCAGTGCACGATCAGAATCTGATCACTTCGGCAACTTCCGGTTTCGGATGACGTCTATCAGGCGATGAAAAGGGACAAATATATCCACAGTTATCATTTTTTTCGTGGCGATCGCGTCCATTTTCGTATAAAAATGGAGTCTCCCGCTGCTGTGGAGGCGGCGGATGATCAAGGATTGTACGAACACGGAGGAAGCAGACATGACGGCGACATCTTTGGCTTTGGCGGCTCTGCTCGGCGGTTGCATCACCGCAGGAAATGAGGCCGTGCCGGCAGCACCGGCGGTCTGGACCGACTACGCCCGCGCCTTGGCGGAAGCGGCACGGACCCACAAGCCCGTGGTGGTTTTCATCAGTGAAGCCCCGGCACCCTTGCGCCAGCAATTGCAAGCCGGTACTGTGCCCGCCGAAGCGATCCACCTGCTCCAGGAGCGGTATGTCGTGGTGGAAGTCAGCCGCCAGCAAGCCGAGGGGCGCATCTTGGCCAGCCAATTTGACCTGCAAGAGGGTGTGGTAATCAGCGGTCCGGGCGGCCAGTTCCAGGCGTATCGTCACGGCGGCCCCTGGCAAGTGACCCAGCTTCTCCCGCAACTGCGGCAGTATGCCACAGCGGCAGCACCGACCACGACGGTTTGCAGCGGCACCGCGACGGCTTCCTCCGGCTCCAGTACCACCTGCGCCCAAGGCACCTGCGGCACCTCCACCCTTGCGGGAGCGAGCACCTCGTGCGCCGGGGGAACCTGTGCCAGCAGCGGAGGAACCTGCTCAAGCGGCGGAGCAACTTGCTCCAGCAGTAGCGGTACCTGCACCACTTGCAGCGGCACTTCGGTGAGCACCGGGGTGACTTGCACGACTGGCACCTGCCCCACCACCCCAGCCCGGCGGGGCATCCTGCGGTCGGTCCGCCGCGCCTATGCCGTCCCGGTGTCTTCCTGTCCCAGCGGGACATGCCCCGGTCGATGAAAAACTCGCCGATGGAGCAGCACTGCAAATGGCAGAATAAATGATGAGGAAAGCCAAGAGGAAACGGCCATCAGGGCGGCGATCACCGCAGGGAAGCGGTTAGGACCCTGCCTTGACCAATTCGACCTCGAAGATGAGGGTGGCATTCGGCGGAACTTCCCCTTTGCCTTGGGCACCGTAGCCCATCTCCGGCGGGATAACCAGCTTGCGGATGCCGCCCGGTTTCATGCCGGGGATGCCCTTACGCCAGCCGGCGATCATGTCGTCGAGGGAAAGGGTCATGGGTTGGCCCCGATTGCGGCTTCGGCTATCGTCGAAGACTGTACCATCGGGCAGCCAGCCTTTGTAGTGCACCGTGATGGTGGCCCCAGGTTCCACAGGAGTACCTTCCCCCAGGCGAAGGTCGCGGATGCGAACCCCGTCGCCTATGTGGGTCAGTTGCAAATCTTCCGTACCCCCATCTGAACCATCCGACATCGGGCGGCCTGGACCTTGCGCCAGATTGGCTGAGGGAAGTATCTCCAGCAACTGCACCTCAAAAATCAGAAAGCTGTTCGGGGGAATCCGGTCGGTCCCTTGATTGCCATATCCTTTATCGGGCGCAATGACGAGTTTGCGGATGCCGCCGGGACGCATCCCTTGAATCCCATACACCCAGCCGGTAATCACCCCATCCATTCCCGGCTTGAGATTGCAGACAAACGGGGCACGGCCTTCCGTGCTGTCGAAGACCGTACCATCCGCCAGCCAACCCTTGTAATGCACGCGAATGCGGGCGCCGATCTGCACCGGCGGTGAGCCTTCCCCCACCTTCAAGTCCCGAATCTTCACACCGGCGACCACCTCTTGCAGATCGGGATCATGCAGTCCGCCGGGAGAACCGTCCGACATCTTCGGCCCGCTGCCGCCGAACATGCCCGCGACCACCGCTGACACAATTATCAACAAGGCAATTCCTCCCGCCGGCAACAGCACGCGTAACATCCGCCGACGCTCCTCGGAGGGAGGCAGTGAGGATGTGGGAATATCCGCTGACATAACCACAACTCCTGCACCAGGTCCATTGCCCGCAGGGCAATCATCGCTGGCCCTGCTTTGCACCGGATTCACTCCCCAAAGCGACATTTTTCCTGATCTTTCAGGGATATTCTATCTAAGGCTACGCTTCCTATGGCCGACCCGGTTCGCCGCGTCTTCTCCAGCTTCAGTTCTCCCTAGGGAGAAACAAACCGCCATCAGATTTCGAGGGGGGAAAAGCGAGGAGCCAAGACCGGCTGGCGTTAGACCGAATGCGGAGATTTTCGGCAATCTGCTGGTATTAAACGCACGTGCGGAAAAACCCCGACGTGTCCTAACATTGTCCTAACAATGGAGGGGCGTTTAGCGGGCGGATCGGGGCGGTCTCCACAGCCAAATCACGGCAGCAGTCGCCAGCAGCGGAGCCAACCCCGCAATGGCCAAGCCCAAGTCATAACTGCCCGTCGTGTCAATATGGCGGCCTAGATGCTGCTGCACTGCTCCCGCTAGGAACCAGGCTATGGCGGCGAGCAATCCTGAACCCAGCCCCAGAAAGCGCTGGGGCAACTCTTGGACCAAGGCGTAGTAATAAGGATGCAAGCCGAGAATACCTGCCCCGGCCAGCCACAGCAGAACCACAGCCGCCCAACCTCCGCCGCTCCAACGGGTGGCTGCCGCTAAGAGGGTCAAGCCAGCAAAGAGGACGAATCCCAAGCGGCGGGCCGCGGTCAACTCCCAGCCGCGAGCCGTCAGCAGGCGCACCACCGCTCCCGAAAGCAAGCACCCAATATCCGCCGCAATGTAATAGCCCGCCACGGCCACATCCGCCGCATCCGCGGAAAAACCCTCCGACTCTTTCAGATACTTGGGCAACCACGCCCGCAGGAACTGCCAGCTCACATTCAGACAACACACAATAATTCCCAGGCACACCAGCGGCAGAATCCAGCGTCCCGCAGAGACCGGCCCATCGGACTCCGGGCGATCGCCGCCACTTCCGAGTTCATCCACCGACGCCGAAGGAGGAACCGATCGCAGGTCCGCCGCCCGCACTAGGGTCAGCCATAAGGGCACCCAGAGCAACCCCGCCGCTCCGATGGTCCAGAATACCACCGGCCAGTCGCCGCCCAGATGGCGAATCCCCAGCACATACAGGGGAATCAACACGGCTCCCAGCGAAGCACCCGATTGCAGAATCCCGTTGCCGAGAGGGCGATCCCGGCCCGACAGGATCAAGCGAACCGTGATCAAGGCACATGGCCAGTGACCTGCTTCAAACAATCCCAAGGCCGTCCGGCAAATCAGCAGCCACCGGAATGCCCCGGAGGATGGATCATCTGGGTCCGCCAGGATCGCGGTCCAGCTTTCCTGGGCCAGGAGCGGCGTGGCCAAACCCGCCAGCGACCAGCCTGCCAAAACGAGCGGATAGAGCAGCCGGGGACCGAAACGATCTGCCAAATACCCGAACAGGATCGAACCGATGGCAAACGCCCAACTGAAGTTCCGCTCGACTAAGCCATAGCGGGTATCGCTCAACCCGTGACGCTGTTTCAATTCCGTCGCCGTTTGCGGCAAAGCCTGGCGATCCATGTAATTCAGCAGTGTAGCCAGCAACAGGACGCCACACACCCACCAACGCCAGGATACGCCACGCTCGAAGCCAACGGTGTGCATAGCGGCTTTTCCCTGGTGTCTACGCTCTGAACGATACCGTAGGGGACTATGAACGATACTCTAGGGGAAACGAGTCAAACGCTCGGATGCCTGAGGAGGGTGATGAGTCCGGCTGGAGGGAAGGCGGCAACTGCTTGGATGCCGCATCCTCACGGCGGCGTCTATCTCACGGCGGTATACCCGTCACTGCCAGCTTCCATCCCAATGCACCACCCGTTCCAGGAAGTCTGCCACCGAGCGGGCGAAGAAGGTGAACAGGGCCTCGCCTTTCTCCGCCGTAGCCGCTGCCGGGGCGCCGATGTGCCCTGGTTCGCTCCGTTCCGGCATCACCCAGGCCCGGTAACCAGGGGCAAAGCCGCTTCCAAAGGGTACCTCCGGCAATTGGGACACGTCTCCTACAACCCACTGCGGGGCCAGGCGCAGCATCATGGATGTTTCCCACTCGCAGGCGTGCCCCATCTGCGACTGCACCAAGCCGCTCACCGCCTCCCGTGGGTTTCCCCCTGCCTCCCAATACGTCAGCGACAGGAGCAACAACTCCCGATAATCCCGGAACTCTTGCTTGAGTTCAAAAAGGGCCTGCTGCGCCGGCACGATGTTGCCGCCGTGGCCGTTGAGGAAAACCAGGCGGGAAAAACCATGTTCGATCCAGCAGCGGGCCAATCCCTGAAGCATCTCGATATAGTGCCGGCCCGCCAGGGACAGGGTACCGGGAAAGTCCAGGTGGTGATGGGAGTGGCCCAGCCATTGCACCGGCGCAAACAAGCACTGCTGCGCAATCGGCAACTCCTGGACCCGCCGCACCACTTCTCCCAACAGCAAAGTATCGGTGAATACGGGCAAATGCCGGCCATGTTGCTCCAGGGCCGCTATAGGCAGAACAATCGGCGTCTTCCGGGGCAGCTCCGCGATCACCGGCCAGGACAACTCGCTGAGATTCATCTTTACTTCCTTGCCCAAGTCCAAGCCGATGCTAGGCTTCTCTCCACCCGCTGGGACAAGTAGCACCAGCTCCAGGAACCGGGGCGCTCCGCACCAAACAGCTTGGACTCAGTTTAGTCCTTCACGATGCTATTGGACTGATTTTCTGGAGAAAACTTCAGACACCGTGCCCGCGGAACCTGTCACCGGGTTCCGAAATCCTGCCCCCACTGGCCTCAACTCGTCCTGCCGCTTGTTGCAACCTCACCATTCCATCTCTCAATCACAATGCCCGATCGCTAATCGCAGGACATAAACATATGATATAGCTACAATCCAGTATGATTCAATTTGAATAATACTTTTTACATAACTCTATCACACCGATTCCAATCGCTCGCACATTTTCCTCAAAATGTATTATCATAAACATTAATTCTCCCACAGTCCATATCAACATGCATACAAAAATTGCGATAGGCGTTGAAATCAACATTACTCTTAGCCATGCCCATACCATAGCACTTTCTAATGGATTATCGGCGATGATATATTTGATAAAACCAAAAAATAATGCCAAAATAAATAAGCCCAAAGTTATACAAGCTAAAACCTTAAAGCAATACCCCATGATCACCAGGACTGGGTATTTACGCTTCGTAGGAAGGCGGGGCAAGGAGGGCATGGCCTTGGCGGAATACTCCGCTTGGGGCACGGGCAGCGGCTCCTCGATCCATTCCGGTTCGACGAAGGCGGGTTCGGAAGAGGAAGGATAGGACGGCGCCACTGGTGGCGAGGCGTAATTCCCAACGGCCTTGGAGGGGCCGGCAGGGGGAGCCTCCACGGGAGGTGTCGTACCGGCATCCTCGGATAGTTCAGATCTCGAGACCGCAGCCATGTCAGCGGGGAACTGCAAGACCGTCTGACACCGAGGACAAGGTTTGGTTTTTCCGATGAGCCGCTCAGACACTTTAATACGAGCTTGACAGTTAGGACACTGAACCAATAAGCGGGACATATTCTCGTCTCCCAGAGGTCAGAACACGTTACTCTAATATCTATCACTATAACTGTTCAATTGTTTCGATGAATATATCACACTGGTTCCTCCACTGTCAAGCAGTGGTAGCTTGCCGTAACCCCAGCGTCCACTCCGAGGACATTCGAGGATGCGGAATCCCCAGCTCAGGCGGCCAATCTCATTTTTCTTTCATGCAGAACATGGTACAACGGAATAGCAAAAAGTAAGGGGAAGAAACTCTCGGCGAACATGCCTGGCCTGTGCCAACCCGGCATCCATCAGGAGGGAACGCTGCCATGTTCAAGAGCCGTTATGGGATAGGACTAGTCATTTTGTGTGGGGGGATGAGTTGGGCGGTGGTGCGTTCAGCGGAGGAGGTGGCTCCCCATCCCCGCCTCGTCTTGCCGGGATATCGCACGGTGGTCGATGCCGTGCGTGCTGACCCGAAGCAATTCCGCCTGCAAGTGGCCAGTACCCCGACTCCCGCGGGTTTCCTGGGAGTTGTCCTGGCCGAAAAGAATGGGGCGGTGATCGTCGAGGAGGTCGCTTTGGATTCTCCGGCAGAAGCCGCCGGTTTGCAAGCGGGGGATCGCCTGTTGGCCTTGGATGGTCAGCCAGTCCGGCACCTGGCAGCAGCACGAGAATACCTGCGCGATCTGCTCGCAGGCCATACGCTCCAGTTAGAAATCGAGCGGAAGGGCCTACGTCAGAAACTTCAGGCCACTCTGACGCCGGTGTCCGCTCCCCTAGCCCCTCCGGAGCGTCCATTCGGCAAAGGACCTGCGGGGAAGTTCGGCGGCTGGGACGATCGTTTGCCTCGCGCCTGGCGCAAATCGGTCTATCGCCTGGCTGTGTTGGGTATTGAATATCCCGATGTCAAGCACAATCCCAAAATCACGGCGGAGGATTGGACGCGAGCCTTCTTCAGTACGGACGAGTACCAAGACAAATCCCCAACGGGAGAGAAAGTTTATGGCAGCATGCGGGATTACTACCACGAGGTAAGCTACGGCAAGCTGAAGCTGGAGGGGCAATTCCTCGGCTGGGTGCAGGTGTCCAAAAAACGCCAGGACTACTCGACGGGAAGCAGCAGTTCTCCAGCGGAACGGCGAGCCTTACTGGTCGAAGCCTTGGATGCCTACACGGCCAAGCATGGGAAGGATTCGCTCAAGGATTTTGACGGCGTTTGCTTCCTGTATGCAGGGGGGCGAGTGCAAACCAGTCGCGGCGGGTTATACTGGCCGCATCGGGCCAACGTGACCTATCAGGGCCGGTCAATTCCCTACTTCATCGTTCCGGAAGGAGGGAACCGCATGACTGATATCAGCGTCTGCTGCCATGAGTTTGGCCATTTACTCGGCCTGCCGGACCTGTACGCGCGGCCCGAACAACCGGGCAGTGAAGGGGTGTGGCAATGGTGTGTCATGTCGAATCAATTAGGCGGCGGGCGGCCGCAACATCCCTCGGCTTGGTGTAAAGAACAACTGGGGTGGATCGAACCCGTGGTGCTCGACCCGCGCATTCCCCAAAAGTTGATTCTCAGCCCAATCTGGAATGATCCCCGGCAATGTTACAAGGTCATGATCCGGCCCGATGGCACCGAGTATTTCCTCCTGGAATACCGTACCCGCAACGGTTGGGACGCCGGCTTACCAGCGGAGGGTTTGCTCATCTGGCGGGTCTTCGCCGGTGCAAATCGTGGCGGCCAACCTGTGTATCTGGAGGAATCCCACGGCATTCAGGGAGCTAGCGGACCGCGCCTGTTCCCCGACAGCGTCCCCTTTCCGAGCAAGTCCAACAACAGCTTCACCCCTTATACTATCCCCAGCAGCAAAAGTCAGTTGGGTGGAGGACTCCCCGTCTGGATCACCAACATCCGGAAATTGCCTGATGGCCGTATCACTTTCCACATTGGTTACGAGTACCACTGAGAGCGTGGCTTCCCGATGCCAAGGAGGGCCACGAACTAATGACCGCCGCTGGTTCTGGTGTCTCGCCTTGATCGTAACGGGAGTGGGAAGCAGCGGCTGCCACAGCCCGGCTTCCTCCGTGCAGGAACCTGCCCAACTGTTCCAACTCCATTGCGCGCGCTGCCATGCTCAGGTCGGCGAAGTCGGGGGACCACAATTGGGAGCCTCCCAAGGTCCCGATTTACGGGAGATTGGCCGACGGCGCTCCCCAGAATGGATCGCTGATTACATCCGGCAACCGACCAATCGCCGGCCAAATGCTCGTATGCCCGCCTTTGCCGGCCAGCTCAGCGAGGAGCAAATCCGCGCCCTAGCGGACTACCTCTATCAGCGAAGCGCTACCTCCCCTTCCAGGACGCCGACCGCTCCCTCACTTCGCGGCAGCGATGAACATTCGACAGATTAGGCAGAAGTGCTCAGTGGCGGAATGAAAATCTCTCCCCGCTTGGGGTCGTAAAGCCCGACACCCAAATCCTGAGCCACGGTTTCGATCCTTCCGTACAGCGCCATGGCGAACACCGCGGGCACATATGGCTCTGGGAAGCCCTCCCGCCGCAACCAATTGAGAAAATCCGCGTCAGCCAATCGTTGGAGGATTTGCTCGAAGGGGCGGGAACTGAAAACCCGTCCTTTCACCTCGAGCACCAAGGTGAAACGGAAGCCGTTGGCTTCCTCCACCTCCAGGACCAAGTCCACCTCCCCATCGTACTGAACCTTGGCAATTCGCCGCACGATGCGCTGGCTTCTCTCCAGAATGTACGGCATTTGATCCTCCGCCAAATCCTCGTGAAGCAACCCCCACCGTTCTTGCATGCGTCCGATGCTTTGGCTGATGCTCCGAAGCTCCTCCGTATGCTTCTCCATCTGCTCCTCCACACGCTCCATCCGCACCGTCAACGCCGCTATCTGCTCCTCCACACGCTCCATCCGCACCGTCAACGCCGCTATCTGACGACTGTTCTCCGCTATCTGCTCCTCCACCTTCTCCATCCGCACCGTCAACGCCGCTATCTGACGACTGTTCTCCGCTATCTGCTCCTCCACCTTCTCCATCCGCACCGTCAACGCTGCTATCTGCTCCTCCACACGCTCCATCCGCACCGTCAACGCCGCTATCTGCTCCTCCACACGCTCCATCCGCACCGTCAACGCCGCTATCTGACGGTTATTCTGCTCGACAACCTCCCAAACACGCCGAAATTGTTCGTTCATTTCCTGACGCAAGCGAGCGATGGCTTCCTCCATCTCGCGCCGGAATTGTTCCATCCGCTCAGGGAGCGCCAGCAATTCTTCGCTCAAAAGTTTGCGGCGGACCTCCTCGCGAAAGGCGGGGTCCCGATCGAGCAGCTCCAGAAACTTGGCTCGGAATGCGGGATCTTGCAGCAACTCATCAATCGAGGATGCCATGAAATCTCTCCCGATAGCGGTTTTTCTTGGGACCTCCCACGTTCAAAAATACCTCATCCACTGCATCCTTACCCGAACAGACTACACACGTCATTCCTGCAATGCGGTAATCTTACGAGGCGGTACTCCCGCTCCGCGATCCGGAATACGTTTTCTTCCCCCAAAGTATCGATCTCCGGCAGGGGTGGTCCAGATCTGTTTGTTTATAACCATCATACGCCAAGCAGGTGTACTCCCCTCGATTAAGAACCGCCCAAGGCCCAGTTGCGGGGAGGAATTTTCCCTCTCTTCTCAACCGCGATTTGCCGCTGAAAGCCGACGGTATCCGGCCGCCCCTGGATATCAGAAGAAAGGGATAAATTATGAACATGCGATGATAGTTATTTGCTGAGATAGGACCTGTCATATAGAGTGGTGTTGATAAGAATGGGCCGCTGAATGACCGGGAAACATCAAGATGGTTCAAGATTACCTTTCCGGCTCATCCCATTTCAGGAGGGAAGCTATGGATATGCGATTGCAGCATGAGTTTTCCAGCCAGCAGGACACAACAGGGCGGCTGTGGGTTCCACAGTCGGGCGAGGCACATTGCAGCCGGCGGACCTTCCTTCGTACAGCCGGGATGATGATACCCACAGCCCTGCTCCCGTTCTGGACCGTGCGGGGCGCTTTCGCCGAAGAATTAACTCGGACCCCACCCCAAACGGAAGGGCCATTTTACCCGAACCGCCTCCCCTTGGATACAGACAACGATCTGCTCATCATCAACGATTCGATTACACCTGCGGTGGGAGAGATCACCCATTTGACCGGACAAGTTCTGGATCCCAAAGGTCAACCGGTGAATAACGCGGTCGTGGAAATCTGGCAGTGTGATGCGAAGGGGGTGTACTTACACACTTCGGACAGCGCACGCAAGCAGGACCAGCAGGATAAGAACTTCCAGGGGTTCGGCCGCTTCATCACCGGCAGTAAGGGTGAATTCTACTTCCGCACGATCAAGCCCGTGCCCTATCCGGGCCGCACACCCCATATCCATTTCAAAATCAAAAAGGGACGACGCGAGTTGCTAACCACGCAGTTGTACATTCAGGGACATCCCCAAAACGAGCGGGACGGCATTTGGCGCAGCATTCGCGATCCCAAACAGCGGGACAATGTGACTCGTCCCTTCGAGAAAATCCCAGAGTCCAAGATCGGCGAGTGGCGAGTGCATTTCGTCATCGTGCTCGGAGTGACTCCCGAAAGCTAGGGGCAAGGGAACTACATCCTGAACTGGCTAGGAAGCAACAACCTAACATAGGTCGTTCAAACTCGATAACTCGCCCACCTAAAGGGGGGATGGGCGAGGCTGAGAAGTGATGATGTTTACTGGTTTTCGCCAATATGGTTAGACTGTTGATCGTAAGGAAACATTCCCGGTTTAATCTGAGCGAATGTCTAAAATCCAGTCCTGTGAGTCAGGAGTTTTCCCAATCGCATCCTGATCTTGGGGTTCTAGTTGGGCCGGTTGCTTTTTGCCGGTTCGCGGGTCAAACCAGTAGGCCTGGAATGTTTCGGGCAACGCGGCACGGCGCAATCGCAAGGTACCGCCTACGGGCGTGTAGATAACCATCCATTTTTTTGTCGGCGTAGCGGCTGCGGCTATGAAATGAGCAGGGGCTTTGGCACCGGGTTGTTCAGCTAACACATTCGGAGCTGGCCGCAACTGCGTCCAGGGACCGCTGAGAAAGAACGCTTTGAGAATGCCCATAGCTTCAGCACCCGAGGTCTGAAGACTCGTGCTCCAAGGAGAAGCCTCCCCCAACCGTTTATGCCCTTCCACGGGACCACGTTGTTCCAACCAGGGCCAGATGTTGTGGTGCCCATAACTCACCCCGGCCGGGGGCGTGACTAACAACGACCAGTAAGCAGCGCGGCGGACATGATACGGTTGGAAAAGTTGGCGGCTGTGGTAGGAAGGATGATCTTCGTAATTCGGTTCCAGGTTAATAACCGGTTTGATCGGCTTGCGGTTCCACTGCTTAGCGGGCGGACCTTCGATTAGCCAACGCAAGTGGTCAGCGTTATCCCCATGGCCCGATTGGTAGCCAAGGAAGTCAACCCAGGGTTCGGCTCCGAATCGATCCCAAACCCAATTCTGAGTCGAAGGATGCAACGTCACGAGCCGATCGCGGGATGGGTGCGGAAATAGCGCTCGGCCCAACCGCTGCCAGCGCTCGGTGTCGCGGTAGGTACTATCTCCCCCCAAAATCCAAACAACTTGATAAGCTCCCCAACGGGCGATGAGATATTCGCACAGGCGCTGGGCTTCAGCCTCAGGTAACACTATGCCGGGATCATTGGCCGTGAGTGCCCACAGGAGGACCGGTGCTGCGATCAAACCCTCCTCGTTGACCATCGCCACCTTTTGATCGAGCTTTCGCATGGTTTCTAATTCCATCCCCAATCGCCGATTGCGGGTAAAAACATGTTCTGTTAGGGTTTTGTTCGCTCCGCGCCATTGAGTCGAAACGAACTGCACGGCGGTGAATCCCTGCTGCCGCCGAACGCTGAGATAACGCTGCCAATCTTCAGGCCGCGCTCGGAGGACTCCATTCCAAGCAGTATCACTGAGCCAGAAAAACGGTGTGCCATCAACGTGTTCGAGATGAGTTCCGGTCGCGGCGACGCGCAAGGCGCCGTGCCGATACAAAGGGTTCTTCCCTTGGTAAGCAACCGCCTGAAATTGACCCTTTTGTTCGTGCAAACCTTTGTCTTGGGCTGGTCGAGCATGGGTATGCCAAGACCACGCTCCCACCGCTGGCGGGCTGAAGCGAACCCGCCAAGTTCGGCCGCCGTCCCAAAAGGCTTCCCGCACCCACTTCTGCCCTTGGGGACCAGTGAAGGTGACTTCAAGCCGCACGTCCCAGAGGGGCTCCGGATAGTCTTGTTCGCTGATAAAGACGGCCTCAAACACTCCCCATTGATGAACAGTCGGATTGGCAGCGATGACCGCAGGGATCCAAGGAGTGACCCAACAACCCACTAAGACTATGCCTAGTCCCATCCCAAAGCCGCGAAACAACCGTTGGCGGCCGGTATCACGAATGACGGCTGACTGGGACTGAAACACACTTTGCAGAAACATGGCACGTCCTCGGCGAGGTCATCATGTTTCCGGTGAGGTGATTTTGGGTGAAGTGCCTCCCCTCTTCCCCTTCCACGAAGTATACGGTGAGCCAACGTAGCCCACAATCGTTACAACTGCGTTACAGCTTCGGCGGCTGAGCGACCTATATTAATGCTCCCAGCGCATGGCCATTGCGGAGTGACAGGTGGTAGTCGCCAGGACAAGGCCGATAAGCTCCCTTGTTTTAGCTCCTTGAGCCTCTCCTCCCAGCGGAACTCCGAGGATGGCGATAAATTCAGTCGAGTTCACGCTTGACGGAGCGGGAGGCGCGCATCACAATGGAAGCGGAGCTTCCTGTTCCTGGCGATGCGAAGATAGACCGCCGGGATTCCGCTCGGCAGACGATGGATGAGAAGTAAGGAAGCCCTTGACGTAATGGTATCGGGTGAACAGATGAATGTGAGTCTGTGAGAGGAGGGCAAACCATGGCAGCTATGCATGTGTGGTTGGCGGCTTTGCAGGTCTTAGCAATATCTGGAGTGGACAAACCCGCCCCGTCAGTACGTGGGCAGTATCTGGAAGCGCGGACGTGCGACGTTTACACCGGTTCGTGTTTCGCCAACGCGGATACAAGCCTAACCGGGCGCAATGCCGTGCTCGCCTGGAAGATCGAGCAAGGAACCTATCGTGGGGTGAAACTCGATGGTCTGGGTGTCGCTGCCGTTTTGGCCACCAGTGATACACTGGGACTGAAGCAATCCACACCCGCGAAGGCTGTCGTGATTGTAGATCGCACCGCCACACCAAGCCAGCGCGAGGCTTTGGTCGCCTTTGTTCAGGCTCAGACAGGCGGCTTGATTGGGGAAATTGTCGCTGTGCGTGAAGCCTCCGTGGAATTGGAACTCTGCCCCTGCGAAAACGGAGCTTGCGCCCGCCTGGAGGCCGGCGAGGTGAAGGTGGCGACCCGCTGCATCTATCCCGAACACGACAAGGCTTGCGGCAATGAATCTGTGCAGTATCCGCCGCTGGCACGAGGTGTTCAGGCGGTTGCCGCGATGGCTGTGGAGCACACCTACTCCGGCAAAGATTTGAACCAGACTTGGCAGGATGCGGGTCGCCGAGGCGCCTTCGTTGGTCATTTTGCGACTCGCTGAAAGACCGCCGCCCGGATCCGGTAGTTTCCTGGTAGACTTGGCGATCCTCGGAAACCCTCTCCGGCAATTTGCCGCCACGAGAGGGCAAGAGGATTTTGTGCTGACTAAACCAAAGGCAAACTTCTCTAGGAAGTGCGAAGCCTTCTGCGTCTGCTTCACAAAAATTCCATGCGAGGAAACACCGATGTCTGGTCGAGGATGGGCGGGTGCAGGATTCTTGCTGACGATAGCTCTCATCTGCTGGGTCGGGACGGAAGGGGCCATCCGGGCCGATGTGCCAAAGTGGACGGTCAAACCCGTTGAGGCAGCTATCCCCAAGTCTGTCTCGGCATCGATCCAAGCGGTGCTCTCGCCAGCCGCCCTGGAGGTTCAGGACGAGACCGGCAAGCCCGTCGCCACTCTCTGGCGCCGTAAGGAGCTGCCCCTCCAGCAAAAAGGAGCCAACAGTTACGCCGCTTTGGCTGAGGGCATGTTGATCGGCCTGATCCAATGGCATCAGCCCTGGACCGACTACCGCAAGCAGAAGGTAAAGCCCGGTGTCTATACCTTGCGATTCGCCCGGCAGCCGATGGACGGAGACCACATGGGCACTGCCCCTTATAACGAGTTCCTCCTGCTGGTCCCCGCTGCCCTCGACGAAAAGCCCGACACCCTGATGGTTGACGAACTGCATGAGCTGAGCGGCAAAACCGTGGGCCGCAAACATCCGAGCATGATGCTGCTGTTCCCATATCGTAAGGGAAACAGCGATGCAGCGACTCTGACCGCTCGCCCTCAGGACCATTTGACGCTGGATTTTGTCATCCCTGTAGGCGGCGGAGGCACCTTGGGATTTGCCCTGACCGTGGTGGGACACACCATGGCGGAGTGAGAGGACCAAGCTGGTTCAAGCCCGGTGCTGAGGAGTTCGCCTCGATACAAGCTGCTCGACTCGATTACGGGTGTCCAGAATCGATTCCACTGCATGCTGCGGATTCGCTTTGCCATAGAGGATGTTGGGGAGGTCCAGCGGCACTATGCGTTCCGTGCTCGATGAACTGATAGCCGCACGGGAACGAGGGCTGGAGTGTGTTTATTGCCAAGTGGTGGAAACACGAGGGAGCACGCCGCAGAAAGCGGGTGCGGTGATGCTCGTGTATGCGGATGGCCGCCAAGCGGGCACCTTGGGAGGCGGATGCATCGAAGCGGATGTCAAGCGGCGTGCCTTGGCTCGGTTGCATGATCAGGCCCCGCCGTTGCTCTGCACCTTTACGCTCGATGGCGACTATGGCTGGGACGATGGCCTGATCTGCGGCGGGCGCATGACTATTCTCATTCATCCCCTCAGTGCACGTACCGATCCGGACTCTTTGGCTCTCCGGTACTACCGTCATCTCCACAGTCTGGTTCAAGGAGGCAAGGGACATTGGGAAGCGGTGGCGCTCGAATCGACGCCGCACGGGCCGGCCGCCAGCCGCTGGTTGTTCGACCATCAGGCCAATTTGGTCGCCTGGTGGGGGGGCGCCGCGGTGGCTGCGCCGGAGGTCGTGGCGAATTTTTTGGCCCATAAACCGGCCAACGTCACCGTCGGAACCGCGGCTACCCTGCGTCGGGCCACCGTCCGGCAAGGGATTGCCTGGCTTCCTACACCGCGGCGGAAAACCTTGTTGATCGTCGGCGGCGGACACGTGGGACAAGCCACAGCTCAACTGGCAGCGGCGGCTGATTTTGACATTTGGGTGCTGGACGACCGCGAACGCTATGCCAGTGCCGATCGTTTCCCCCAGGCGCAACGCCGTCTGGTCGGTCCCATCGGAGCGACCCTCCAGGAACTGGCCCCGACCCTGACAGAGGATGTGTATGCCGTTATCGTCACACGCGGACACAACCATGACGAAGAGGCACTCTTCCATTTGGCTGGCACAGCCTGCGGTTACGTCGGCATGATCGGCAGCCGGCGCAAAATCCGCTTGATCTTTGAGGACCTCCAGCGGCGCGGTATTCCGGCAGAAGCCTTGCAGCGGGTCCGCGCTCCCCTCGGCTGGCCCATCGGGTCTCAGTCCGTTATGGAAATTGCCATCAGTATCGTCGCGGAACTGATCGCCTGGCGCAACCTGGGGCCGGAATCCACCCGCCGCATGTATGCTCAGCTCTGCTCGGATCCGGAACAGGATTGCGGTTTGTCTGAAGACGTATCCTGTCCGACGGCCCCCATCGCTCGTGAAGGAAAATAGTCCCCCATCGTTCGCCAACGGAAAAGTGTATTTCCCGCTGCCAACAGGGTGTCGTCAACAAGAGAAACGAGACAATCGAACCCCACAGTATCCCTACAGTTCCGAGAAGACATTATGGCGCCAGCATCCATCCTGACTCCCAAAGGCGGAGTCCAAGTGATCGCCGTGGTCCCTGCTGCGGGCCAAAGCGAGCGGATGGGGCAGCCGAAACTGTTGCTGCCCTGGGGCCGCCAAACCGTGATCGAAGCGGTGGTGGCTGCGTTGCAGGCGGGGGGAGTCGATAGGGTCCTGGTAGTCGTCGGGCCGAAGATGGAAGCGATCGCCGAGCGAGCCACAGCAGCGGGGGCCTTGATCCACCATCTTGCCACACCCACTCCCGATATGCGAAGTACTGTGGAGCAGGGATTGGCTTATCTCCAAAGGCAAAAACTGCTCCAGGAACAGGACGGCTGGCTGCTGGCCCCTGCCGACCATCCCACACTGTCTCCCCGAATTGTCCGCCAATTGCTCGGAATGTTTGCTGCCGATTCCGCGATAGAAATGAGCGATCCGCCCGCACCCGTCCCGGAGGAACACTCCTCCACCCGCCGCGTGATTCTGGTTCCCGTTTATCAAGGACGGCGCGGCCATCCTCTGCTATTGTCCGCTCGCTGCATTCCAGCTCTTCAAGCCTTGCCCCCAAATCAGGGCATCAACGCCCTTCTACGCCATCCGGCAGTGCAGGTGCGTGAAGTCCCTTGTGATGATCCGGCCACCCTGGATGACCTGGATACACCTTTGGACTACGTCCGCTTGCGAGAGCGTATATTTCCCGGCTGAACTCCACTTTTTCCCTGCACCCCATGTCACTGTACCCATGCCTCGAAAGAGCAGGCGGTGCAGGAGGGGAAAAACTCCCGCCGCGACGGACCCCGTAGCGCGAAGCGCTCCCCTTCCTTGCGGGAAACCGTACAACGACACAGTTGCGAGCCGATCACCGACTGTTTCCGCCGCATCGAGAACGGCAGGTTCAAAGGAGGAGACTGAAGTATCATGGCGCTGGCGATTCGTACCGATGCATGTGCCCTGGATTTTCTAGCTTTAGGAGCTTTGGTGCATCGTTTGGACCCTGGAGTCATTCCCTTCCGCAAGGCCCGCAGTGTGGAAATTCATGTTTCCGGCGGGGAGTACAATGTGGCGGCCAATCTCTCGGACTGCTTCGGGTTGAAGACCGGCATTTGCACGGCGATGGTGCGTTATCCGATCGGGGATTTGGTTCAAGCACGAGTGCGGGAAATGGGGGTGCAAGCGTTTTACAAGTATTTTGAGCACGATGGGGTGCGTGGTCCGAACATCGCCACGGTGTACAGCGACCGGGGTTATGGCGTGCGCCCGCCGATTGTCTTCTACAATCGTGCCAACGAGGCGGCGGCTTTATTGCGGCCCGGCGATTTCGACTGGTCCCAGATCTTTGGCCAGGGTGTCCGCTGGTTTCACTCCGGCGGGATTTTCGCTTCGCTCTCGGAAACGACGGCGGAACTGATCATTGAAGCCATGCAAGCGGCTCGTAGCGCGGGAGCCATCGTCTCGTTCGACCTGAACTATCGGGCCAAGCTATGGAAGGCTGCCGGGGGAGAAAAACGCGCGGTGGAGGTACTGCGCCGCATTGTCACCCACGTGGATTGCCTGGTGGGCAATGAGGAAGACTTGCAGAAGGGCCTGGGGATTCGCGGGCCGGAGGTGAGCCGGCCGGACGCCTCGCGGCTCGATCCCGCTGTCTTCTTCGAGATGATCCAAGCGACGGTGCAACAGTTTCCGAATATCCAACTGGTAGCCACCACCCTGCGGGAAGTCCATTCGAGCAACCGGCACGACTGGGCGGCGGTTCTGTGGTTGCAGGGGCAACGCTATGTTAGTCCAACCTGTCAGCTCGACGTGCTCGACCGCATCGGCGGAGGGGACGGTTTTGCCGCCGGCCTATTTTACGGTCTGCTCACGGGGCGGCCTCCGCAAGAGGCTCTCAATCTCGGCTGGGCGCATGGAGCGTTATTGACCACCTACCACGGCGACACCACCATGGCAACCCTGGCGGAAGTCGAAGCCTTCGCCCAAGGCGGCAGCGCCCGCGTCCAGCGCTAAAGCTAATTTCCCAAATTAGGGGAACACACCCCCCACACTCGCCCAAGCTAGAGGGGGAAGACTCCCAAGCCGAAACAACCCTTCGGACTGAGGCTGGTTCGACCGGGTATTCTCGGCTTACTTGTGAGCATACGGTCTGCTTATAAACAGATGAAAAGCTACGGCTTCGAGTGGCGAATCGGCCTGCGTTCTGCTACTCTTGTGGGCAAGCCCCTGGGAATGTTGGATTCCCGCCAGAGAAAACCCAGGTGGATACCGGCTGTTGCTGGCCGCAGCAGCTAGCCCCCCGACAGGACCTACCTCGTTCCCCCTTTGGAAGGAGTGAATTCCAATGCGTTCGACTCTGTTACCGCTGCCCGTTGTGGGAGTCGTCCTGGTGATCGCCGCGGGGAGTTGGGCCGCGTCCTGGCCGCAATGGCGCGGACCGAAAAATGACGGCCAATCACCCGAAACCGGCCTGCCTGTGGAGTGGGGACCGGAAAAAAACGTGCTCTGGAAATTCCGCTTGCCCGGACAAGGGGAATCCACTCCTTGTATTTGGGGCGAGCAAATCTTTCTCACAGCCACGGCGGACAACGACGTCGTCCTGCTTTGCATCGGTACCGATGGCCAGGAACGCTGGCGGCGGGTTGTTTCCAATAGCGGTATGGTGCGGTATCGCAACCCTTCGGGGGTGCCGATCACCAATGCCTCCTCGTCGCCTTCCACAGACGGCCAGCATGTCTGGGTCTTCGTCGGCGATGGAACACTCGCCTGTTACAGCGTCAACGGCGATTTGGTCTGGCGCAAGGACCTCCAGAAGGAATACGGCCGGTTCCGCATTCAGTTTGGCACGCACTGGACGCCGGTCCTCTACCAAGGCACGTTGTATTTGCAGATCATGCACCGCGGAGCGCAGTTGC
>Ga0101943_1000852_pt1 | contig 35732 bp, 26 predicted proteins | sample DewCreD2012metaG_5_FD_75244 | JGI IMG/M metagenome (GOLD analysis project Ga0101943, IMG submission 75244) | Hot spring sediment bacterial and archeal communities from British Columbia, Canada, to study Microbial Dark Matter (Phase II) - Dewar... ... | reverse complement strand
TCCGCGAACTGGAACACCGTGCCGAAGAGCTGCTGCGCCAGAACGAAGCGCTCATGCACGAACTGGTCAAGCACCTGCTCGAGAAGGAAACGCTCGATGCAGCCGAACTCGATCGTCTCATTGAGGAATACCACCACGCACACCCAGTCTCAGCCGAAGTGGCATCGTAGCGTCAGCTTGCCGGCGCGTTGTTGGTCGCTGGCTAAAACGCGTGTCCAATGCCGATTTGCCATTCGATCGAGCCAAGCACGCTTCGTTGCGTGATCCAACGGCGGTCTGGTTGCATCGGATCATAAACCCGCAGCCCAAAATCCAAGCGTGCCGGGCCAGCAGGCAATGCATAGCGTATGCCGCTGCCAATCACCCATGCCCATCGCGACGGATTGAGCACATCCCCACTGCGCGCGGTCCCATACGATTCCCGCGTGAGCCGATTGAACGCGTTGCCTGCATCAGCAAAAAAGACAATCCCCAGACGGCTGACCTGCGATGCCAGGAATTCCCCCAATGCCTCGTAGTACGAGAGCGTGTACCGAAGCTCGGCGCTGAGTTCAATAATGGTGCCGCTACCGATGTAGTTAGTCAGCGTGCCAACCTCCGATGGATTGGTGCCCCCGGATTGCAGGTCCACAAGCTGTCGGCTTGGATACCCACGAATGCTGATCGCGCCTCCGGCAAAGTAGTGCCGATCAAACGGCACAATCGTCGTCGCCGGATCGTGCCACCAAATCCACCCGCCACGAAATTTGAACGCCGCCACGCCACTGCCCACGGGGTGGTAGGTTGTGTAGGTCATCTGCGCTTGCGAATACCCCGATAGCAGGCGTGCGACCGTGCTTTCGATAAACATGGTCAGCGTGTTGCCCCGCGAAGGGTAGAACACATCGTTGCGGAAATCGCGGAAGTATCGCAGTGCCACAATGGCCGACGTCCAGCGGAGCTGACCACCAGTGTAACTGTTGAGTAGGCGGTATTGCTCGAGTGTTTCGCGGATAAGCATGCTATCAATGGTTGGGTTCCGCTGGACGGCACGCTCGACAGCCTCATCGAACCGTTCGGGGCGATTGGCTTCCATGATTACATCGAACTGGAGGCGCTCGTCGAAGCCACTCAATGGCACCATCACCCCCGCACGGAACGAAAGCGAAAAGAGTTTGAACGGATCCACAACAAACCGATACGATGCGATGAGCTGGGCGCTGGCATCGAGGCGGAACCGATCTCCAAGCCGCAGCCAATCCGGTTGCGTAAAAAGTGCACCAGCTTCCAGGTCCTTATCCACGATCGCAAAGGTGCGCCCCAGCCCGGAGTCGGGGAGAATCTGGGCAAAGTACGACGTGTTGCGCAGCGTCGGGCGAACGTACATCGTCACCGCCTGCGCTGCATTGAACATGTTGCGGTGAATGTACGAAAGATCAATGCCGGTGTTGTTGAAATTGTCCGGGAAGGTTGAGTTGAAGAACCACCCAACGCTTGCCTCCCAAACCCGACGGTAGTACAGATGCAAGCGAATGTTGATGAGCGAATCGCTCACCGATGCAGTGTCTGCCCAGATCCGATCGAAGGTGCCCAGCGCCATCAAGTTCGCAATGCTCCGTTCGATCCGGAGTGGGCTGTACCATTGCCCTGGCGCCACGGCCAACTGCCGCTGCTTGAGTTCAGCACCCACGATCGGGTTGCCGCGTGTGCTATCGGCAATGCTGATATCTCCCACGCGAGCGCGGCGGCCCGGTGCAATGGTTATCGTGACACGATCGCGCTTGGTTACCGTGTCGCTTGCAACCGCCGGAAGCACGCGCACGATCTGACCGGTTACAGAATCGCGCTGCTGCGCAAACCCTGCACCGACGTAACCACGATTCCGCAATGTATCGAGCAGCGTTTCGACCATTGCACGGATGCGGTCCTCCTGGTACGGTTGCCGAAGGGGAACGGCTGCGATGACCTGCTCGGCACTGGCACGAACATCTGCAGGCAGCGTTTCGATGCCGCCAACGATGACCGTGTCGAGCCAATACCGCTTCCCAAGGTGGAGGACGTACTCAAGCTGATTGTTCCGGCCATGGTCACGAATACGGAACACGTACCGCACCTGCGCATCGTGGTAACCAAACTGGTTGAGATAGTCGCTCAGGCGCAGCACATCCTGGTCGGCAGCAGCGCGGTCGAAATACCGCAAGTCGTGCTCGACTGATTGGGCATAGGCTCGTGCAACGATCAAGGTGATTGGACGGGGAAAATCCGGCACCGCCAGACCGTTGTAGGTAATCTCGCGCAGAATGCGGCTGGGAACGGAAATGTCCGAGGCTTGCTGCGACAGGATACCTTGCAATTGCCCGCTCGTAAAGGGCACATCGAGATCGCTACTATCGGCAACGATGGTGAGCGTGAGCCGATGAATAACATACCGGTGCGCAACACGGGGACGCTCGCCTGCTGTTTGTGCCAGCACAGACCACGATGCAAGAAGCAGCAGACTGCACCAGAGCAGCAATCGCATTCAGCGTGGGTGGTAGTAGAACGATCGCTGCAAAGTTACGCCCGTAGATTTGAGCCTTCGTTGAAGGCGACACTAACCAAAACATCGGATGAATCAGTGGCGTTGGTGGGTCCAGGCAAGCAGACCGAAAACGCTGGTACTGAGCTTTTTCCCAACAGCCTGCGGAATTGCCTGGGCCTGGCATGATGGAGTGGTGATTCCCGTCCGCGCTGGTATCACGCTGGTATGCGCAGTTCTGCTCCAAGTGCTGGCCAACTACGTCAACGAGCTCGGCGACTACGTCCGTGGCGCAGATACACCAGAGCGCCTCGGTCCACCCCGCGCCGTGGCCATGGGGGCAATCTCGCCCTCTGCCATGCGACGAGCATCGCTGATAGTTTCGGCAGTTGTGCTGGCATTGGGACTTGTGTTGGTGGCCCAGGTTGGATGGTGGCTCCTTGCGGTTGGACTTGCCGCACTCCTGCTGGCATGGCTCTACACAATGGGTGCGCGACCGCTTGCCTACGTTGGCCTTGGCGAGCTTGCCGCTGTTGTGTTTTTTGGCCTTGTTCCATCGGCAGGAGCCTACGCTATCGAACGCCTGGCGCTGGCAGCAGAACCTATCATTAGCGGCCTTGCCTTCGGAGCCTTTGCTGCCGCTGTGCTCGGCATCAACAACGTGCGCGATCTCCAGCTCGATCGGCAGGTCGGTAAGCACACGCTCGCTGTTCGATTGGGCAAGGATGCCGCAACGCGACTGCTCCACCTGCTTTTGGCGATACCTTATGCCACGGCACTGGTGCTGAGCATTTGGTATCCAGCAGCAAGCAGTGCACTTGTAACGCTGCCGTTTGCATGGACGATTGCTCGGGACCTGCAGCATGCCGACGGGAAAGCCTACAACCAACTACTTGCACGCACCCTCCTTCTGACCACGCTCTATGGCGTTCTGCTCATCGGTGCGATAGTTTTGCGCCCGTTGACCACCACCAAGTGACGATGACCTACGACCTTGCCATTGCCTATCGTGTGTACCCCGGAATCGCCAAATCTCCGGCTTTCTATGCCGACAATAAGCTCAAGCTTGCGGAGCTGGGTTTGCGCTCGCTCCGGCAGGCAGTCGGCGATACGCTGCGTGTGCGCATGTTTGCGCTGCTCGATGGTTGCCCGCCAGAATACGAAACAATGGTCTTACGTTACTTCCCCCGTGAACATACCGACCTGTACCGGCTCGATCGTATCGGCAATGCGGGAACGTTTCTCCTCCAGCTCAAACTGCTGCTGGAGCAATCCTATGCCGAGTTCGTGTACTTTGCCGAGGATGACTACCTCTACCGAAGCGGCACCTTTTCGCACATGGTGGACTTTGCTGCTTCATCCGATGATGTGCACTTTGTGACCCCCTGCGACCATCCCGACTACTTTCGGCTTCCCCTCCACGAGGGCTGTTCTCGCGTGCGCTACGGCTGCGGGCACTTTTGGCGGACCGTTGGAAGCACGTGCCTGACCTTCCTGACGCGACGTTCAATTCTCCGGAAAGCAGCACCGATTTTTCGCACCTACCGACGCGGCAACTTCGATGCCAGCATGTGGCTGGTGCTGACCAAGCATGGCATGTTCAACCCTCTGCACGTTGCTCGTGCTGCGCTCCATAGCAGACTGGAAGCGGCCATACTGGCCAAAGCATGGCTCTTCGGTTGGTGGCATATTCTTGCCGCGCGCCGTCTGACACTCTAGGCGCCGATGCCCTCGATTGGGACGCAGATCGAAAGTGATACGCTGGCTCCCGGTGTTGATTGGCACACCGTCGCGGCACAAGTTGAGCGCGCTTACGCCGACTCTTGAGCGCCTGCCATTTCTAAGAACGGTTCCAACTCACCAGCCAATTGCGCTGCCGTCCGATACCCCGTGCCGCGCCATTGAACCGCCCCACGACGGAATAGCACCAGCGTCGGCACACTCCGCACCCCTTGCGAGGCAGCGAAGGTTTCGTTCTTGGGATTATCCACATCCACCGTCACAATGGTCAGCCGATCGCCCAGCATCCGGGCAAGTGTCTTGAGTTCTGGTTTGAGTATCTGGCATGGCCCGCACCATTCGGCAGAAAAATCTACCAGCACGGGACGCTCACCAGCAATCAGATCGCCAAGCGTTGCCATAAACGGGTATTGAGTGAGATACAACCGCCAGAGCAGACGAACACACGCGCCCTTCCGTGTTCGTGCCCTGCTCAAACAAACCCCGCTGTTCAACGTTATTAGCGCTACTGCTGTCGAAACGCAGCAACTGTTGTTTCACGTTCGTCCTCAGAACACTCCATGGTTCGTCGGTCTGTTGTATTCCTGCTGCTGTCGGTTGCGGCCTCTGCTCAAGTTGTCATTGGCACGGTTGCCGATAGCGTCAACGGCACGCCCGTCATAGGCGCAACAGTGACACTGCGGCGTCCCAGTGGTGAGGTTGCCGGTGGTGCGGTGACCGATCGGGGAGGGAATTTTTCGGTCCGTGTCTCGGAAGGATTCTACATGCTCCGCATTCACTCGATCGGTTACGATACCATCAGTCGCCCCCTACGCGTGCGCGCTGTTGATACGCTTCTGCTGGGAACAATCCGCTTGCATCCTTCCAGCGTCCAAGCCCAAGACGTCGTCGTCGAAGAGACAGCACCGCGTATCGAGGTCAAAGGCGACACCCTCGAATACAATGCCAGCCAATTCAAAACCGAGCGCAACGCTGATGCGGACAAACTGGTCGCTAAGCTTCCCGGTGTCGAGGTCGAAGGCGGGCAGGTCCGCGCACAAGGACAGCAGGTGCAACGTGTGCTCGTTGATGGCAAACCATTTTTCGGACAAGACCCCTTGGCAACCTTGCGTTCGCTCCCAGCAGAAATTGTTGACCGCGTCCAAGTCTATGACCAGCAGAGTGACCAGGCACAATTTACTCGCTTCGACGACGGCGAGCGCATCAAGACAATCAACCTGGTCACGCGTCCCGACCGGCGCAACGGGCAATTTGGCAAACTCTACGGCGGCTACGGGGACAATACCCGCTACACCGCCGGCGCAACGGTCAACTACTGGGGTGGCGAGCAACGCGCATCCGTGCTTGCAATGAGCAACAACATCAACCAGCAAAACTTTGCCATCGAAGACATTGTCGGTATGTTCGGTGGCGGCGGCAATCCATTCATGCGCACGATGGGAAGCGCCTTCGGTGCTATGCGACAGAGCATGCGTGGCGGTGGCGGTCCGGGTTTTATCAACAATTTTCTGGTCAGCCCCACCGACGGTATCATCACCAGTCACGCTGCTGCCCTCAACTACTCCAACGAATTCGGTTCGTGGCTTGACCTATCGGCAAGCTACTTTTTCAACACATCCACCAACGAGGCGCAACAGTGGCTCAACCGCCAACTCTTCGTGAGTGACACGGCAACGCAGCTCAACTCTCAATCCACCAGTGCCACCACGCGCAACACCAACCACCGTTTCTCGATGCGCGCCGACATAACGCTCGACTCCATGAATTCCATTCTGCTCACCCCACGATTGACTTGGCAGAATAGCGACCGATCCCAACAAACGCAAACAGCCACCGTAGCACAGGCACAACTGCTCAACCAACTTGCAACCACCACCCACACACCAGCCAACGGCTTTACCAGCAATTCCGAATTGCTCTACCGTCACCGCTTTGCAACCGAAGGGCGCACCCTCTCGGCACGGCTTCAGTGGAATCAGTGGACCAATACAACCGATCCCTCGACCCATTCCTTCAACGAGTTCTTCACCGATGGCGTTCCTCGATACGATACCGTCGAGACAACACAACCACAGGATGGAACAACCCGTACGCTGAGCGCTAATGCCCTCTACACCGAACCGCTGGCAGAACGTCACCAACTGCAACTTGGCTACACTATCACCAGCACCACCACCGACTACGACCGTTCCTGGATACAACCGACCGGACCGAATGCAACAACCGCTCGATGGACCACAACCAGCACCGCACTTGCGCAGCAACCGAGCCTGCGGTACAAGCTCATTCTCGGCTCGCCAGATACCAGCAGCGCTACCCAACTGCTGGGAACGATCATGAGAGGATTTGCACCGCGTGGCATGCAGCGGATGATGCAGCAGAGCGGGGTCGGCATCTGGAACATCGAGCTTGGCGCTGACTATCAGGGCACAACCTTCGATGCCGAGCAAACGGGCTCAATCACCACCAGCACTGGTACCATACCGGATGCCTTCAACATTGGCCGCCAGTTCCACAATATTCTGCCCACACTCTCGGTCTCGACACGTCCCTCTATCACCAGCTTTTTCCGTCTCTGGTACAACACCCGAACAAATTTGCCGAGCGTTTCTCAACTCCAGGAAGCACTCGACAACACCAATCCTCTCCAACTTTCCATCGGCAATGCCGCGCTCAACCAAGAATACACGCACTCGATCTGGCTCAACTACGGCACTTTCGACCTCGCATCGGCGACGACGTTGTTTGGTGCAATCAGCATTAGTCGAACCGACCAGCGCATTACCAATGCTGTCGTGATTGCTCCCAGCGATACAACAGTGACGTTAGCGCTTGCCAGTGGAAATAGGAGCATTCCTTTGCGGGCAGGAACCCAGCTCACCCAACCGACCAATCTCGACGGGTTTTGGAGCGCTTCTGCATTCGTGCTCTACAGCCGTCCGGTTACGCTGTTTGAGAGCATCAAACTCAACCCCAGCGTCTCGCTGGCCGTCAACTACCAGCGCGACCCCAGCTTGATCAACGGTGCCGAAAATATCGCCCACAGTGGAACCATCACCCCAGGCATCAACATCACCAGCAATATCAGCGAGAACGTGGATTTCACCATCAGCGGGCGCACCGCCTGGAACACGGTCACCAACACCATCCGTCGTGAGCTCAACCAGCAGTTTGCTACCCATACACTGTTGGCACGCGCGACCTTCATCACCAGCGACTCATCGGCATGGCTGGATGGATGGGTCTTTACCGCAGATTTCAACTACGTCGCCACGACTGGCTTGGCGGAAGGATACAACATCGCTGTTCCTCTGCTCAACCTTGGTATCGGGAAACGTTTCCTCGACGGGCGGGGCGAGGTGCGCCTGTCGGTTTTCGACGCACTCAACCGCAACAACTCGATCAACCGCACCGTCGGCAGTGGCTACATCGAAGACACACAGACGGTGGTGCTCCGCCGCTATGCACTGTTGAGTGTGACCTACTTTCTCCGCGCTTTTCGGAATCCGTAGAACGGGTGCAGCGCTGTTGGCACCAGCTACACGCAAGCCAGCTCGCGCGGGGCAGTGGTCAAGATTTCGATCGTGCCTTTCTCACCGACGAACACATCATCTTCCAGTCGCATGCCGAACTTACCCGGCACATAGATCCCCGGCTCAACGGTCACCACACACCGAGCTGGAATAGTGCCCTTCAGATTTCGCGGCGACAGTGCTGGCGGCTCGTGCACCTCGATCCCCAACCCATGCCCCAGAGAGTGCCGAAAGTACTCGCCATACCCTGCACCCTCGATAACCTCGCGGGCAGCGCGATCAACATCTGCGGCAGCAACTCCCGGACGGAGCTGCTCGATTGCACGCTGGTGAGCACTGCAGACGGTGTCCCAGGCGCGCTGCACCTCGGATGGAATCCTGGCGCCGATGTAGAATGTCCGCGTCATATCGCTGTGGAATCCATCCACGCGGCAGCCAAAATCAACGGTCACAACATCGCCTTTGCGCAGCCGGCGGTCCGAAGCGCGTCCATGCACAAACGCCCCATGGTCACCGGCAACGACGATAATCTCGAAGGCATCGCCCTCCGATCCCATGCGACGGGCACGGTAGGAAAGTTCTGCCGCAACATCGCATTCCCGCATCCCGACCCGTACCTCCGCCAGCACGTCTGCATAAACGGTGCTGGCAATCTGCGCAGCTTTGCCGATAGCAGCAACTTCCGAGGCAAACTTGGTCATCCGAAGGTGATCGAGGGAAAACAGCCGGCGGACTTTGATGCCACGCATGACCTTGCGCAAGACCGCATGCTGCGCAAGCGTGATATGCTCTTCCTCGATGCCGATCGTTGCAACATTGGCAGCACGACAAATATCGGCAGCAGCGGAGAAAAATTCCCGCGTAATGTGAACCGAAAGAGTGGGAAGTGGGCTTAGCTCTGTTTTGACTTGCTCGGCATAGCGATCGTCGGTGAAAAAGTGCACTGCCCCGCCACCGCCATCACCGATCACCAGCAGTGCTGCATTCGATCCCGAAAACCGCGTCAGATAGCGCACCGTGGGCAGGTGCAGAATGAGTGCAGCATCGAGCTTCGCCGATGCGAGCCCAGCCCGAAGCTGTTCCAGTCGCCACCGCTGCGGATCAGTGCGCATTGGACACGCGCTGATCGAGACTCTTCTGCTGCGGTGTTGTCGCGAACACGTAATCCCAGAGTGGATTGCTCACGCCAAATGCCGAACGGTCGTCCACGTAGTGATGCTTCATGTGGTAGGCCTTCAAAAAACGACCGATCCGCCCGCGCATCGGCCAATGGTGGGTCATGTAGTGAATCGAGTCGTACGCCACATAGCCCGCGACAAAGCCCGCAAAGAACCCTTCATGCCAGCCGGAAGGAAGTATCGCACCATAGGCAAAGTAGAGGAGCGTTGCCAACGGCACGCTCACCAGCAGCGGCATGACCAGACGCGTCCGATCGCGCGGATAGTCGTGATGGACACCGTGTACCAAAAAATGGAGCTTCTTCCCCCATTGGCTCTTCGGTTCGTAGTGGAAAACAAAGCGGTGGAACACATACTCGAACAGCGTCCATCCGATTAGTCCCAGCAGCGCAATGACGATGAGCTGGTACCACGCCAGCACCTGTGCTGACCGAACGAGCATCCACACCACCACGGGAACGTACACAACGACCGGTGTCGCTGGGTGAATGTGCGAAAAATATTCGAGCACCGGGTTCTTGAACAGTCGGACAGTCTCGTCTTTGTTCGATACATACATCGCCATGGCACACGGCAGTGATGGTGGAACCACACGCGATGCGAAATTACGGAGTGCTCGCAATGCGGTGCTGTTCTCTCCGGCTCGTCCTGATCGGCGGTTGGGTGTGTAAATTGCGCTTGCAGCATTGTTGACCTCTCGCGTTCCATGTCCCATCGGAAAAGTGTTTGGTTCGTCGCCGGTGCACTGGCAGCAGTAGGGCTGGTGTTCTGGCAAGTGAGCAACGTCGTCAGCATCAACGCATTGTTGGTACGGATCGAGCAGAAGCAACGGACACTCGATTCGCTGCAGTGGCGTTCGCGGCAGGAGCAGATTCTCATCGCCCGCTTGGAATCAGCCGAGCGCATCGGACGCATTGCGCGTCAACGTTTCGGCATGCAGACACCGGACCGACCGCCGATTCTCATCCGCGCACAACTGCCATGAGCATCGAGCATCTGATCAGCTACCAACCGCAGATGCTGCAGTGGCGGCGGCGCCTGCTGGTGATCGTCATGGCGCTGCTTGCCGCTGCAATTGTGGTGCGGATTGTCGTCGTTGGGATCGTCGAACGTGATCGGTGGCAAGCGCTTGCCGAGCAGCAGTACCGCGCAACGATCCCAATCAGCGGGGAACGGGGCACGCTCCGCGACCGCACGGGGAGAGTGCTGGCAACGGCAGTACCGACTGTCTCGCTGGCGCTCGATCCAAAGATGGTGCGATCAGCTGCAACGATTGCGCATGCGGTCGAACGCATCGGGATTACCTCCGCTGCAGAACTACTCGCGCGCATCGCTGCATCGAAGGATCGAAACTTCGTCTGGATTGCACGGGGCATCCCGATGGAACTTGCTGCAGCTCTCGATACCATCAACGATCCGGGTCTTATCCGTCTACGCGAGCTGCAGCGAACCTACGTCCTCGACTCGTTAGCTGCGCAACTGCTCGGCACAACCGACGTTGATGGCCGCGGTATTGCTGGCATTGAACTGGAGTACGATACTCTCTTGCGTGGCACCACTGGCGTGCGTAGTATGGAACGGATCGGACGCGGCCGCTTGCGTCCGATGCTGGACGACCGCACCAGCACTGCACGTCCTGGTGCGTCCATCGAGCTGACGCTCGATGCCGATCTCCAGCAGATTGCTGAACAAGAATTGGCGCGGAGTGTCTCCTCAACTGGAGCTGCTGCCGGAATTGTTCTGGTGCTCAACCCCACAACCGGAGAGCTACTTGCCTGCGCACACCAGCCTGCTTACTCCCACACTCGCCGCAACACGACCGATGCGCTTCGCCTTCGCGCGGTAACAGACATGTACGAGCCTGGTTCGACGTTCAAAGCAATCGTCGCTGCTGCGGCACTGGCCGAGGGTCGCGCCTGGCCGGACCGACTCTTCGACGGACACGGCGGCACGCTGCGCACCACCGACGGACGAACCATCACCGACCATGAGCCGCTGGGATGGTGCACTTTGACCGATGCTCTGGCACATTCCAGCAACATTGTTTTTGCCGAACTGGCACGCCAACTTGGTGCGCGCACGCTCTACCGCTACGCCCGCGATTTCGGTTTTGGCATACGTACCGAAATCGAGCTCCCGGGAGAGGCGCGTGGCGTGCTCCGCTTGCCGCGTCAGCTCGATCCTGGTGATCTGCTGTTCATGGGGTTCGGCTATGGCATTGCATGCACCCCGCTCCAGCTCGCTTGTGCGTACGCCGCCCTTGCCAACGACGGCACACTCATGAAGCCGTATGTGGTGCGTCGCATCCTCGCTGCCAATGGTGACCTCATCGAAGAGCATGTGCCCCAGCGCATTCGCCAGGTTATCCCCCCAACAGTTGCACAGCAGGTGCGCTCGATGCTCCAACAGGTCGTTGAGCGGGGCACCGGCACCAACGCACGCATCGAAGGGATACCGATCGCAGGCAAGACGGGAACAGCACAGCAATGGGTCGAAGGCAGTTACTCCAAACGCGACTATACTGCCTCGTTTGTTGGCATGGTGCCAGCAACCAAGCCAGCGCTGGTCATTGTCACCATGCTCGACCGTCCGCGGAGCGACATTTATGGTGGGAGCACAGCAGCACCCCTGTTCCGGCGGATTGTCGAGTCACTGTGCGCCATACCACACCTGGCACTGCGGTATGGTATTGTCGGGCAGGAAAGTCTCCCTCGGCAGGTCGCTGGCGATAGTGTCACCGTTCCCACCGTGCGGGGTCTCGACGTTGCCCATGCCCGTACAGTGCTTAGCGCCGTTGGGCTTGATCCAGGCAGTATCCCGCTTGATCGCACCCGTATCGTCGTCGAGCAAGAGCCCGCCGAAGGCAGTCGCGTCGAACGGGGACGTCGCATTCAGCTCCGAACAGTGCCAGCAGATTCAATCGAGCAGTGTTCGTTGATTGGACTGCCGCTCCGCAATGCTGTTGCCTTTGCCCACCGACTTGGTGCTGCTGTCCGCGTTGTCGGCAGTGGTACTGTCCGGCGCTACCATTGGCAGCGCGTTGGCACCGAGCGGCAGGTAGTGCTCTATTGCAGCAGGTAGGGCTCCACTGATTGCCTATTTCCCGATGACCTGCTCGACCACCTCACGGGCGCGTTCGAGTGTAGTAGCTAAGTCCTCGTTGATAATCACAGCATCGAATCGGTCGCGGTAGCTCATTTCGAGTGCCGCACGTTCCAAGCGTCGCTGAATCTGGTCCTCACTTTCGGTGCCGCGATGTCGCAAGCGCCGCTCTAACTCCTCCAGCGATGGCGGCTCGATGAACAGCAAAAACGTATCCTGCGGATATGCTTGCTTGAGCGACAAGGCTCCCTTGACGTCCACGTCGAAGATCATCACACTGCCGCGGTGGAGTGCATCTTCCGTTGCCGAGCGGAGCGTGCCGTAATAGTTGCCGAAGATTTCTTCGTACTCGACGAGCTCTCCGTGTGCAATTTTCCGTTCAAATTCCTCGCGGGAGAGAAAGTGGTAATCGCGCCCATCAATTTCCCCGTTGCGGCGCGGGCGTGTTGTGGCCGATACCGAAAAGACTGCTCCCGGTATCGTCTCGAGCAAGTAGCGGGCAACGGTTGTCTTCCCTGCACCGCTCGGCGCCGAGAGCACGATCAACCGCCGTGGCTGCATCACTCGATATTCTGGACTTGTTCGCGAATGCGCTCGAGCTCCTCCTTGATGACAACCACATGCTGACTGATACCCGCATCGTTTGCCTTCGCACCGATGGTGTTGATCTCGCGATTCATCTCCTGCGTCAGAAAGGTCAGTTGCCGTCCCACTGGATCGGTGCTTTTGAGCAACTCGGCAAAAAACTTCAGGTGGCTGCGGAGACGAACAATTTCTTCCGAGCAGTCGAGCTTATCAGCAAGCAGGAGGATTTCCAGTTGCAAGCGTTGCTCGTCAATTTCATCGGACTCAAAAAGCTGTGCAATCCGTCCGCGAAGTCGCTCCCGTTCTTCTGGAATGCGCTGCATACTGCGCTGCTCGATCTGGTCAACTCGTTCCTCGATGGATTTCAGGCGTGCGCGGATGTCTTTTGCCAATTCTTTCCCTTCGTTTTTGCGCATGGTATCCAAACTGGCGAGCGCAGCGCGGACCGTTTTTGCGACCACTTTCCATTCCTGCTCTGCCTGCTCGAGCGCGACCGCATCGTCAGTGATAAACACATCCGGAATGCGAAGGATATCTCCCAACGACAGGGGCGCCGAAATTTTGAGCTTCTTGCGGAGCTTTTCCAATTGCGTCCAATAGGCTTCGATACGCTCGGGATTGAGCGCGGCGGCCACTGGAGTATCACTTTCGGTTTTGATGCTGACATGAACCGATCCCCGGTGAATCGCGCTGCGGATAATCTCGCGCAATTCGACTTCCTTGTGCGAAAGTTGTTTGGGCAATCGAGCAGTGATTTCCAGATAGCGTCCGTTGACGGTGCGAATTTCGACAGTGGCTCGAATACCGTGCTCGCTCAACGTTGCAGTACTGAGCGCTGTCATGCTCTTCATGCGCGTTCTGAATCCGTGGTAGAGTGGAAAGTTGTGGGCGCAAAGATACGGCACCAATCCTAGCGAAGCTGTCCGAGCAGTTTTGCACCGTCAATCCCCACCGACTGTGTCTGCGATGAATACAACACTCCTTGTCCTCGTGCAACAAATGGTTGCTTCCAGCACGCACGTCGTCGCACGGTCGATCGCAATAGCGGTACCGGCAACGACGATTGTGCTCTACCGCGGTTTGTTCTCCATCCTTGCCTATGCTGGATGGTTTGCCTTCCGGCGTCATCGCTCTCCGATGCGGCCGATTGAGGCTAACGATTGGTGGCGGTTTGCAGTGCTGGGCCTTCTCAATATGCCGATCAATCAGTTTTTATTCGTTGCCGGATTGCAGCATACAACCCCGCCGAATGCAGCGCTTGCGTTTGCGCTGTCGCCAGTTTTTGTGCTGGTCTTTGCATGGGCGCTCTTGGGCGAGCAACTAACGCGAGCCAAACTTGCCGGTGTTGCGCTTGCCGTCACAGGTGCTGCTGTCGTTGCGGTGGGACGGGGTGCATCGGTCCACTCGGCAACCACCCTGGGGAACCTGATGGAGTTCGCTGCCAGTTGCGCGTGGTCGCTCTACACCGTCTGGGGTCGCCCGCTCGTGCAGCGGTACGGTGCCGTACAAACAACTGCCGTGGGAATGCTTATGGGATTGGGTTTGTTTGTGCCCGTTGCGTTGGTGGTGCCCGATGGCATCGTTCATCCCTGGACACTAACAGCCCGGCAATGGTTCGAGATTGCCTACTTGGGCATTGTCACCAGCGGCATCGGTTGGGCGCTGTGGTATGTCCTGCTCCGCCGGATGGAAGCTGGGCGCCTTGCTGTGTTCAACAATCTTCAGCCGGTGCTGACGGTCGCACTTGCGTGGCTTGCCTTTGGCGAGTTGCCAGCGGTGGAATTTTGGATTGGCGGCACTATCGCCATCGCTGGCGTTATCATCACCCAGCGCGCATGATCGCTACAACCGATTTCCACTGCTATCGAAGACTAATACAGCCGCCCGATCAAAGCACAGCCCAATCGTCTGGCCCCTTTGGATTGCCTCGTGGCCATTGAGCCGGAGCACAACTGGCACGCGCCCCACTCGAACATGCACAAGACGTTCGTGCCCGGTGTATTCGATCGCCTCGATGATCCCCGATACATCCGGTGGAGCATCCGATGCAACGAACACATGCTCAGCTCGAACAGCAAGGGTTGCTCGCTGCTCACTGTGGGAGAGCGGTCGGCGCAGCACCGACTGCGGAAGCACCAGTTGCAGTCCGGCATCCGGTGCAACCAAGTGGAGCTGCTCACCAGCCTGAACAAGTGTTCCTTCAATCGTGTTGATTGGCGGCGTTCCCAAAAACGTCGCCACAAAGAGATTGTCCGGATTGGTGTAGAGCTGTTCGGGTGCGCCAACCTGGAGGAGTTTCCCCCCTTCGATGACAGCGATTCGATCCCCCATCGTCATCGCTTCGACATGGTCGTGGGTAACGTAGAGCGTGGTAATGCCAAGTCGGCGCTGCAGGGCAGCCAGTTCGGTGCGCATCGCCGACCGAAGATTGGCATCGAGGTTCGAGAGAGGCTCATCGAACAAGAACACCCGCGGCGATCGTACCAGCGCCCGCCCGACAGCAACCCGTTGCTGCTGTCCACCCGAGAGTTGCTTGGGCAACCGATCGAGTAAGCCTTCCAAGCCGAGCAATGCAGCAACGTGGCGGATGCGCTCCTGCTGTTCCGATCGCGGCACCTTTCGTACCCGGAGCGGAAAGGCAAGGTTCTCTGCGACCGTCAAGTGGGGATAGAGCGCGTAGTTCTGGAAAACCATCCCGACATCACGCTGTTGGGGTGGCAGGTTCGTGATTGGCTCATCGTCGAAGTAGATGTTGCCGCTGCTGACCGTTTCCAAGCCAGCAATCAGGCGCAGCAGCGTACTCTTTCCACAGCCGGAGGGGCCAACAACAACCATCACCTCTCCCGCCTGGATGCGGAGAGTCACCTCCGACAGTGCTGGGGCACTGCTATCGAACGATTTGGTTACGCGATCGAGCCGAACATTGGTCATGCAACGCTGGGGGAATGTTCCTGCTGGCGGGCAAGGAGTCCAGCCACTTCCCCAACCAGCGCCATCATCTTGGCATAGTTCATCCGCTTGGGACCGACAACCCCAATGGCATACGTTGCCGAGCCGATACGATACCGCGTCGAGATCAATGCGTAGTCGGTCAACTGCCGGTCCCCCAGCTCGTGACCGATTTTGACCTGCACTCCGTAGAGCGGCGCATCGCTGGAGCTTTCCAGCAGGTGGATGATCATTTCCTCGTTTTCCAACAGCTCGATGACAGCGCGGAAACGATCAGGAGACGAAAACTCTGGAAGCTGAACGAGCTGCTGTGCGCCAGCAACATACACACGGTGACTCTCGTGCTGCGCAAAGAGCACTTCGATCGAATCGGCAAACAACCGCAGCACCGGATGGCTGAGCCGCTCTTGTAATAGCATCGAAAAATGCTGACGGATAAAGTCCAACGTCCGACCCGAAAGCCGCTCGTTGAGCAACTGCGCAAGCTGCGACAGCTCGCCCGGATTGAGTTCAACGTCGGTTTCCAGCGTCAGTGTCCGGACAACGGCAGAATCGAGGTCCACGACAACAGCAAACCGCTGCGATGATAAGGGCACCAGTTCAACGCGCCGGATCACCAGATCCCGCAGGCTGGGCAATTGCGCAACGCCAAGCAAATGCGAAAGCTCTCCCAGAATGCGCGAAGCGGTTCGTAACGCCAGTTCGCCACTGACAGCAGAAAGATTCTCGCGCAAGGTTTGCTCTTCCCGTTGACTCAGCCGCCCTTGATGCATCAGGTAGTCCACATAGAACCGATACCCTTTGTCGGTGGGGATACGTCCGGCAGAAGTGTGGGGATGGGTAAGGTAGCCGCGATCTTCAAGCTCGGCCATCACATTCCGAATGGTCGCCGGCGACAGCCGCAGCGTGCGCGCAAGCATCCGCGCCAGCGTGTGCGATCCGATCGGCGCCGCACGCAGCACGTAGGTTTGGATAATTGCTCGCAGAATGATTTGCTCACGTTCGCTCAATTCGAGCTCCGGTTTCTGCAGTGACGATGTCCGAGCAACCAGACGGCTCATGGTTGACGCTTGCAATTGTGCTTCTGGATCATTGGGCAGACACACCAACGGTGGCATGCACTGCCCATCGTAAGAAACGCAAAATTCCACCCAACATTTTACGGGAAAAAGATGGTGCCGAAATATCCCAGGTAGGTTAGCAGTGCTACCTGTGATTGGAGAACCATCACAGCACCGGCCGCAATGACCACGATCGCGCCGATGCCAATGAGATACACCCACAATGGCGCAGCCTCGAAGACAATGGCAATGCCGCGCAGCAAACGCTCAACTCCCCAGAGGGTCACTCCTCCAAGTAATCCGAACCAGAGCAATGGGGGCGTAACGCCAAGCAACCGAAAGAGCACCATTGCGATCGGTAAAAACAGCACAATCGGTACCAACGACCAAACGACCATCGTCAACGCATCAGCAAAGAGAACTCCCCGCGACGCTAGAGCTGCAACAGCGCGAACCACCAGCGCGACCGCAACGATTTTGACCAACACCAACAGTTCGATCACCGTCAATGCCAGCGACGGTGACCAGGCAAGTTGGATGTAGAGAGCTTTCCCCGCAGGCGAAAGCGACAGCACATTGCTCAAATAATCGGCAGCCGGATCGTTGCGCGTCACATAGAGCAGCGTTGCCAGCACCAGTGCGTAGGTGGTGGCAATCACGACCGCCAGCAGCAGCGTCTGCCCTTGCAGCAAGATTCGCTGGTCGCGAATGTCCACAAAAAAGTTATGCAAACGCACAAACGCTCGGAGCATGTACTCCCGAAATCGCCGTGAACGATTCAGGAGCCAGAACAGAAGGATTATCCCTCCCATCCCGCCCGCAAGGAAAACGTAGGGTGTTCCGGCATCGTAGCTGCCGGCTTGCAGCAACGGCTCGGTTTCCTGGAAAATCAGCGCGCGAAGCATCTCGAATGCCAGGCGCCGCTGCCGTGCGGTATCAACCACCCCTTCATAGCAAACGCGCTCATGGGGACGATTAGTTGGCAGCAGGGGATATTCCGTCCGGTAATCGCAGAACGAACCAACGATGAGCCCATCGGCACGCGTCGTACTTGCCAGACGGTAGAGCCCGCTGATGTATTCCGCCTGTGCTTCAATTGAGAGCGGATCGGCATAGCCATTCCGATTTGATGGCTGCACGAGCGCACCACCAAGGAGCACCCATGGCACCACAAGTGAAGGACGTGTCCGTTCCAGCAGCGACGATAGGTCACGGCGGCGCGCGGTGGCCAACTGATCACTGACCAGTACCGCGTCGAAGGGTAACCCCTGCGGCAACAGATGACCAGCAGGAAGCACTGCCAAGCGGAGCAGACCCGCTCTGTGCACAATCGGCGACACAGCACGGAGATACTCTTGCACCGCAGCGTCGGTATAGTCGAGGGCGTTCCCGAGGACACAACCAACAACGCACGGTTGCTCCCCATACGCATCGCGCATGCGGATTGCGATGTTCTGTGCACGGGTGCGGAGCTCCTCGCCTGCAAAGTAGCCTGGGGGAATCATCCCAACGGGCAACTCAACGAGCACCGATAGCCCTGCACGAATGCACTGCTCGATGAACTCCTCCGATGGTGGAAGCCATGCACAGTACACCATGTTGACTCCCAGCTGCCGCAAGAGTTGAATATCCCTCCCGTAGTCTGGCCGACGCAGACTGCCATCGGGGGCCGAAAGCCACTGGTCAACATACACAATGCCCTTGGCCGGTAACGCTTGGCCACTATCGGCACCGGCAGCAACCATCCACACCCCATTACTGGGCACAGGAGCAACCCGACGGAACGCAATGTCCCGCTCGACCTCATCAACGCCGACACCATTGACCAACAACTCGCATCGCAACTGGTAGAGGTCTGGCGATTGGGCTGACCACTGGTGGGGTTGGACAATGCGCAATGCCGCAGTGACAGACACTGTGCGCTCTGGAACAAGCCCAACACTCTGCTCGGCGGTTGCAACGACCGTTCCATTGAACAGAACGCTGGCGCGGAGAACTGCTGCTTGTGTGGCCGCTCTCTGCATCGAAGCAACCGAGCACGTCAGGCGAACAACTCCCGTCCCGCCTTCGACGCTCCGTTCGGTAGCGACGCGCTCGATGAACACCGGTGCACTCCCGACCAAAACAATCGGGCGCACTATTCCCAGCGGACGCTCGGGCGCGCGCCATTGCAGGCGTGCTTGCAGCAGAGATTCGTCCGATGCAGGAATGGCTGCCACTTCAACCGTATTGCGACCGACGCGAAGCATGCGAGGTGGCACTGCAACCGAAAACGGCACTTGGCCGCTGAAGTAACGCCCGACGTATTGTCCGTTGATGCTCAGCTCGACCGCGTCGCGAACACCGCCGAAGGCAAGGTGCCAGGCTTTCCCCAACGCGCTGCTATCGAGAAATACCGTCTTGCGGTACAGAATGCGATCGGCACCATAGTCAGCACGCGGAAGCTGCACCTGTTCCCACGATCGCCCCTGGTCGAGCGAACGCTGCCAGTTCCCGTCGAGCGGGATAACTTGTCGCATACTCGATCGCCACGGTAGCACCTGGCTGTGCGCTATTGCCGGTACAAGACCATACGCCAACACAAGGAGCAAGAGAGCATGCATGCTCGTCACCATTGGACGCCACATAGGTAGCCAGCTTGGAGAATACTCGAATGCCGCCGGGATGACTATCTGCCAGCTCCCGACCGAATGCGGGCGAAAATACGGGAGCTGCGGCACCGCGCCTTACAACACAGCGCGGCACGATTCGTCACCTACCCCGCCGCCACAACTGGTACATGGCACTCGCATCGTGTATTTTTGGGTTGCAGCAAAAGTACCACCAGTCGCAACAAGGAACCATCGTCGCATAGTGCTACCCGCTTCTCCTGTTGTAAGCGCTTCCGCCGAGCACTCGCATGCATCCGGCGGATGTGATCGTGTTGTTTTGTGAGCTCTCTCGACCTCGACGTGAGCATTTATTCATTCAGCCTTGTGTCGGATCTACGGCGGATCGCGGCTGTTACCGTCATTGTTGCATGGACGGCGGGCAGCACCTGCGCCAGCGCTCTGTGCTGGAAACGGGTAGCACCACCGGATAGTCTGCGGCCATACCGGCAACTCCGCTATGGCGATAACACGCATCGCCGACGTCCAACAGGACTGGAAATCCTCCAGCAGCTCGACACGAGTGGTACTGTCCGCATCCACGAGCAAGTTGGCGGAACCGACGTCTCGTTGCCACGGGTTGTGGAACTTGATGCTTACCTTGCCGAACGGCGTCGCACCGCGAGCCGCCGCATTTGGGATTCGCTTTCGACCAACTACGACCTCAAGCGCGCCCTCAGCGGTGGAAACTTGGCAAAGCTCCTGGCACAGTCCTCGGGCATTTCGATTCCGCTCCCTCCCAATCCACTCACCACCATCTTCGGAAAGCCAGAAATCAGCATCACCGTCAATGGCGAGGTCAATCTCCGTGCTGGCTGGCGGTGGGACTCCCAAAACTTAGGGGCATCGAGTGCCTTCGGGCAAAGCCAGTCGGCCCCCGTGTTTTCGCAAAACATCCAGCTCAACGTCAGCGCACGCATCGGGGACAAGTTCCGTTTGGGCACCGATTGGAACACGCTCCGCCAGTTCGACTTCGACAACCGTTTCAAGATTGGCTACGAAGGCTACGACGACGACATCATCAAGCTGGTCGAACTTGGGAACGTGCAACTGCCGACCAACAGCGCCTTCATCAGCGGTTCCCAGACGCTCTTCGGTGCCCGCGCTGATTTCCAGTTTGGCCCGCTCTACCTGAAGACAATCGGTGCGCAACGCCGGGCAGAGCGTCGCATCCTCCGTGCCAATAGTGGTGCTGCCCGAACAACGTTCGTGCTGCGCGCCTACGACTACGCCGAGAACCATTATTTCCTCGACACTGCCTACAAAGCGCTCTACCGCCAGTACTGGCAATTGACAACGCCCGTACCTGTCCCGGCTGGTCCGCTGCTGGTCAAAGAAATCGAGGTCTACGAAAGCACTGCCGATGTTCGTGACCAAGCAGTCGGCGGCATCGAAGTGATTGCCTACGACACGCTCTCGCCGATTCGCTTTGCGCAAGGGGAACGCTACCCCGCTTCGATGAAAAGTCCCTCAGTCCGCATCGAGCAGGGGAAAGTCGAGCGCGGTCGTTTTGTGCGCCTGGACCCGACACGTTTTACATTCAACCCCAATCTTGGAACGTTGGACATCTGGGGATTCCGCCGCGATCGCACCTACGCCGTTGCCTACCGCACCGAGGGAGCTTCACCTGCGAAAGAGGACGATCTCTACCATGGTACGCTGTCGGCAACAGCCAAAGATGGCGATACACTCATCTTGAAGCTCATCTACCGCCCCAACCTCCAGCCAGGCTTTACGAATCTGTGGGCACGGCAAATGCGGAATATCTACTTCATCAATGCCACTAACGTCTCCACCCAGGACGCACGGATCACCATCTACTACCTGCGCACGAACAACGACTCGACCGATATTCTCGAAGGCACATCCGATAAGCTCGTCACGGCGCTCGGTGTCGATCGCGTCAACAATGCAACAGGGCAACCGCCCGGCGACGGACTCTTTGACTTCAACGGTGGCGCTCCACCAACACAGCAGCAAGCGGGAGCAGGATTTACGCCAGGACAAAGTATGCTCCCCGGTCAGCAGCAGCAAGCTTCCGGTGGAAGTCCCTATTTCAATCCCGTCCGCGGTGAAATCATCTTCCCCTGGATCGAACCCTTCCGCGAAGGGTTGGATTCTGCTTTTTCCCGACGCGGCAACCCCGCATTGGCAAAGCAGTACTACTACAGCGCCGTCTACGACGTCCAGAAAGCCTTCGCCCAGCAACAAACCGCCCAAGACCGATGGCTCATCGTCGGGGACGTTCAGGGACAAGCCGCCGGACGCATCTCGCTGGGCTTCAACGTTGCTCCCGGCAGTGTGCGCGTGTTCTTGAGCGGTCGGCAGCTTCGGGAAAACGATGACTACGTTGTGGACTACTACTCCGGCACTGTCAGTATTCGCAATCCCCAAGCACAAGCGGCCGGTAGCGATTTGGTCATCGAGTACGAATCCAACGATGTGATGAACATCCAAACCCGGACGCTGCTCGGGATGCGGGCAGACCTGGTGCTCTCCCGTACCCGGAATGCCTCGCTAACGCTGGGAAGCACACTGATGAACTTCAACACCGCTGCCTTAGTTGACCGCGTCCGTATCGGCGAAGAGCCAATTTCGAACACTATGCTTGGCTTCGATGCCAACTTCAACTGGCATGCTCAGTGGCTCAGCGATGCACTCAATTGGCTACCATTTTACAGCACCAAAGAACGCTCGACCATCACCTTCCGTGGCGAATGGGCGCAGCAAATGCCCACCCCCAACAAACGCATCTCGGAAATCCCCGTGGACAACAACCAAGCTGCTGCCTACATTGACGACTTCGAAGGTGCTCAACGCTTCATCTCAATGGGACTAACCGGCACACTCTGGACACACTCGTCGCCGCCTGTGGATTCGAGCATTGATGCAGAGCATGAACGGCGCGCTCTCTACCGGGGAAAACTCTACTGGTACAATTTCTTCCTGCCCCGTGTCCCGATCGCAGAAGTCTATCCCAACCGGCAGACCGTCCAAGGGCAAACCCGACTGTCCCCACTGGTGATCACGTTCGACCCCGACCAGCGCGGCATCTACAACCCCAATCCCGAATACCTCGACACGCTCAACCCTCGTTGGGATTCGGTCAAGACTAACCCCTGGCAGCAACGTCCGGCAAATCGGCAGCGCCTGTGGGCAGGGATGCAACGGCTGATCTCCACCTTCAATGCCAATTTCGACCTCGACAATATTGACTTCATTGACATCATGATGCGCATCGAGGATCGGGAACCCGGCGCGCAGATGTTCATTGACTTAGGACAAATCAGCGAGGACATTATCCCCAACTACCGCCTCAACACCGAAGATGGCATCACTGCCGGCGCACCCATTCCCAACGGGCGAATTGATCCAGGCGAAGACGTCGGCATTGACGCACTCGACAACGCCGACGAACGTGCTGCGTACCCATACCCACTCAACCTCGAAGACGACCCTTCGCGCGACGACTACTTTTTCAACTTCACCAAACCGAACGAGCAGCAAGTCGATCAGGACTTCCTCCGCTGGAACAACTTCGAAGGCAATGCTGCCCAATCCGAGCTGGGACAATTCCCCGACACCGAAATCCTGAACAAGCAGAACGGACAGACCATCGCACTCGACGACAGCTACTTCAGCTACGAAGTCAATCTCGATCCCTCCGATGCGAACCCACAAGTCGTCGGCGGTGGCACTAATGGCTGGCGGCTCTATCGGATCCCACTGCGTGGCGCCAAACGCATCGTCGGTAATCCACTGTTCTCGAACATCCAGTACGTCCGCGTCTGGTTCAAAGGAGGGCGTATCAAAGTCTCGATTGCCGATTGGCGTTTTGTCGGCGCGCAGTGGCAGCGCACCAACTACGCACAAATCCCCAACAGCGCGGTCTCGAACGACACCGTCATCCGCGTTGCATTTGTCAACCGCGAGGAGAATGCCGGCCCACCCGACTACTACACCATGCCGCCGGGTGTGCAGCCGCCGCGCAACCTTGCCAATCCTGATTTCCAAAACGACATTCTGCTCAACGAGCAATCGCTGGCGATCGGCGTTTCGAACCTCCCGTGTGGCGACGAGCGCCGAGCAACGCGCTTTTTCTTCCGACCGATGGACTTTTTCTACTATCGCTCGCTGAAGGTGTTCATCAAAGGCGTCGGCGGACAGGACTACATCCCACCGGATTCCCTGCTCCTGACTCCTGCCGATACGAGCGCACCGCAATTTTTTATTCGCTTCGGTATCGACAGCGCCAATTACTACGAATACCGCGCTCCCATCGTCCGTCAATGGCGCAACGTCGCCATCCCACTGCAGACGCTGGCAGCGCTCAAAGCCCAGCGCGATAGTCTCCTCCAGTGGCAGCGCATCACCTATCCCGTGCCTGGAGATCCGTACGCTCGCTTTGCTATCGTGGGGAACCCGCTGCTGACGCGGGTGATGTTCATTTCGATCGGGATCGCCAATCCGCGGGAGCGATGCCCCCAAGCACTGGGCACCACCATTTGGGCAGACGAACTACGCCTGGTCGGACCCGATGCCCGCACCGATTGGGCTGGAACAGCAAACCTGGATATCAAACTTGCCGATCTGGGCAGCATTCGTACTGCGTACACGCAAACCAACCCATTCTTCCACCGCTTGGAGGAGCGCTTCGGCACGCGCGAACAGGCGCGCGACTTTACCTTCACCCTCGAGCTTGGAGGGGAAAAATTTCTGCCCAAGGAATGGAAAGATGCACGCATTCCGTTTGCCTTTACGCGTACAGTTCGCGAGCGTCTTCCCATCTTCGCTGCCCAAAGCGATGTCAACATCGAGCAGGCAGCAATGATGGCCTACAATAGTGTGCTCTCTGCCGGTGGTACGCAGCAGGAAGCGCTCGACCGTGCCGACTACGTCCGTCGCCGCGCCCGCACCCGTATCGCCCAGACACAGTGGAGCATTCTGGGCTTTCGCTTTGGCATTCCCACGTCGCTGTGGTGGATTCGCGAAACGCTCAACCGATTGGTTCTCGGCTACGCATACACCCAAGAAGCCGAGCAATCCCCTGTCTATGCAGAGCGATTCCGCTGGCAATGGGACCTGACGGCGCAGTACGCACTTCCACTGCCGGCAACGCTGGCGCAAGTGTCGCTCGGCGGTTGGATGCAAGGCATCCCTCTGCTCGAAACATACGCCGGCTGGAAAATCAACCTGCTCCCACAGAACATTTCGCTCTCGACACGACTGTCGCGCTACCGCCGTACCGAACAATCGTGGTTTCTGCCCTTTCCCTCACCGGTCGAACGTGGATTTACAGCAACCAACTCTGCTGCAATCCAGTGGAAATTCACCGAAGGAGGTTTACTCTCGCCAATGCTGGACTATCAGCTCTCCCAAACGAGCACCCTGGTCCCACTCGAATTAGATCCTCTCGGGCAGCAGCGCACAGGCTCCCAGATCGCACGCCAGATGTTTTTCAACAGCGGACGCCCGATCAACTTCGGGACACCGATCTCGGTACAGCAAACTACAACGCTCACCTTTCGGCCTCTTTTGCCCAACGTCGGGAACCTAAACCGATTTTTTGACCTGTCGGGCACGTTCACGACGACGTACTCATGGAACGATCCGCTCCAGCCCGATCCGCGCCTGCGCGATGCAGTCAAGCAGGTCGGCTATACCAACACCATTCGTTGGAACGCGAACCTCCGGCTGCAAGCGATGACGAATTCGTGGTTTGGTATCGAGCAAGCACCGACGCGACGCCCCGGACAACGCGACACCACTCCCCCACGCCAATCCTCCTCCCTGCTGGGCGATGCGCTCGACGTTCTCCGTTCGATTCTGTTCGACTACCAGCAACTGACCATCAGCTTCACCCAAACCAACACCGCCAACACCCCAGGCGCCTTCGGGGGAACAGGCGTCAGCAACCTGTGGGGACGCATGCTCACCGGCCGCAACAGCGAACTCTTTCTGGGACCATCGGCTGCCTACCAGCTTGGGTTGGTGCGCTATCCCCATGCGGGGATTGGCATGCGATTGACCTCGCGTTTCCCGTTTGTTGCCTTCTGGGAGGACATCGGCATTCGTCCCCCCAACGCGCAGTTCCAGGACAACATCTCCCAACAAACGGGACTGGAAATTCGCACCACACGTCCGCTCTGGAAGGGAGCAACGCTCGACCTGACGTGGCGGACGCAGTTTGGAATCAACCGCAACCAACTGACCACCACCGATGCGCAGGGACGCATGACCTTCACCAACGTTACCTTGAGCGAACAGTACCAGCGAACGTTTTTGACTGCACCCTACTGGCTCTTCTTTGCAGCATTCAACAATCGCCCCGAAACCGTCGTCGAGCGATACCGCCAGCTCCGCACCCAGATCATCGGCACCAAAAACGAAGACTCGCTCAGCATTGACGAGCAACTGGCGCTTCAGAATGCCATGACGAGCGCATTCATCTCCGGTTTGCAGGCGTTCGAGTTTTTACCCGGCGTGCTCCAGCGATATTTGCCGCAGGTCAATTGGTCGCTCCGCTGGGAAGGCATCGAGAAATTTTGGATCCTCGACCAATTTGCCCAGCGCATCACACTCGAGCACGCCTACCAGACGCTCTACACTGAAAGCGCCTACACAACCGACAATGGGCGCGTGGTCAATGCCCAAACCGTCCAGATGCAATTTCAGCCGTTAGTCGGCGCCATCTTGTCGTTCGACGAGAAAAAACTCCAGGGGCTGCTCACTGCTAACCTCCGCTACAACACCCGCACCAACTACAGCATCGCCGCCGCTGCACGAACACTGACCGAGGAAGTGCAGAATGAGCTTTCCTTCAACGCCAACTATGCGCTCCGTGGCTTTAGCTTTCCGTTGCTGGGGATTGACTTGAAAAACGACGTCGAGTTCTCGCTCATCGCATCCTACCGTGCCAGTAGTCGGCGGACGTTCCTGCTGGGACAGCGCTCCGAGCAAGCCCAGCAGAGCACCAACGGCACCGAAGTAGATGGACGCCGCTCATTCCTGATTGAGCCACGGGCACGCTACACTCTTAGTCGCTTGGTCACTGCTACGGCATTCTTCCGCTACAACGGCGAGTTCACCACCGGTGCTGCGAATCCCGGTTTCAGTGTGACCGAAGTGGGGGTTGAACTGCGCATTTCGATCAGTGGCGGGCGCTAAGCCTCTTGGCTGCTGCCCTGACTGCTCTCCGATAGCCGCCATCCATACTGCTGGCGATAGTAGCTGCGGTACTCTCCCGATCGAACCGCATTGACCCATGCTTGATTGTTCCGGTACCAGGCAATCGTGCGTTCGAGTCCTTGGTCGAAATCAACCGTGGGTGCCCACCCGAGCTGCTGGCGTGCTTTGGTGCAGTCAATTGCATAGCGGCGGTCGTGACCAGGCCGATCGGCAACATGCTGAATCAGCGACTCTGGCTTGCCCAACAACCGGAGAATCGCACGCACCACATCCACGTTGCGCCGCTCACTTTCCCCGCCGAAGTTGTAGACTTCTCCGACCTGTCCGTGCTCGTAGGCAGCGATCAAGCCCCGGCAGTGATCCTCGACGTAAATCCAATCGCGCACCTGCTGTCCATCGCCGTACACAGGCAGTGGCTTCTCCTCGAGCGCATTGGCAATCATCAACGGGATGAGCTTTTCGGGGAATTGGTAGGGACCGTAATTGTTTGAGCAGCGCGTAATAATGGCTGGCACGCCGTAGGTGTGCACAAATGCCCGCACTAAACAGTCAGCGGCGGCTTTCGATGCCGCATAGGGTGAATTGGGACGAAGGGGCGATTCCTCCGTAAACGGTGGATCCTCGGGTTCGAGCGAGCCATACACCTCGTCGGTTGAAACATGGACGAAGCGCTCAATCGAACAGGCGCGTGCTGCTTCCAACAGCACCAGTGTCCCGCGAACGTTGGTTTCGATGAATGGTTCGGCCGAAAGAATCGAACGGTCCACATGGCTTTCGGCAGCGCAGTGGATGATCCCACCGACGGCATACTGCTCGATCACCTGACGAACCAAGCGCGCATCCTCGATCCGCCCGTGCACGAAGTGGTAACGGGGGTTCTGCTCGACTTGCCGGAGGTTGTCCAGATTTCCTGCGTACGTGAGCGCATCAAGATTGACCACATGCCAATCCCGCCAGCGAAGAATCCACCGCACAAGATTGCTGCCAATGAACCCTGCTCCACCGGTGACGATAACAGTATGGCTCACGTGCCTCGCCCCCAACCATCCAACGACACAAGCGCGCGGAACACATGCCCGGCAACTTGCGGATTCTCTTTGAGCCGCCGCAGCGAGTAGCCGTACCAATCCTCGCCGTAGGGAACGTAAATGCGCATCGGGTAGCCACGCGCGATCAAGGCATCGCGCGTGGCTTCGCGCACCCCAAGCAACATTTGGAACTCGTAGCGATCGCTGCTCAATTGCCGCTCTGCGATCAAGCGCTCGGCATCGTCAATGAGCACATCGTCATGCGTTGCAATGCGAACGGTCATTCCCAGGTCCAGGATCAAGCGCAGCAGGAGGCGGTAGTTGGCCCGAATGCCCTCGCGGTCCTTGATAGCGATCGAAGGATCTTCGTTGTAGATGCCCTTGCAGAGTCGAATATCAGCGCGGTAGGGTGCCAGGTCTCGAATGTCGTCGGCGCTGCGGTAGAGGTAGGCTTGAATGACCACGCCGAGGTTGTCGAAGCCAGCATCGCGCATGCTGCGGTACAGCTCCAGGGTGGCAGTTGTGTACGGCGAATTCTCCATGTCCAAACGCACGAACAATCCCAACTGCTGTGCACGGGTGAGAACGCGCCGCAGATTTGTTTCCGCAAGCGTGCGATCAATGGCAAGCCCGACCGAGGTTAGCTTCAGCGACAGATATGCCGGCAACTGGTGCGTCGCAATTGCTTCGAGGGTGCGGAGTGCCTGCTCGGTTTCCCGCTCTGCCTGGTCGGCTGCGGTCACAAATTCGCCGAGCGCATCAATAGTTGCCGTCGCACCACGAGCAGCAAGCCGCCGGACGGTGGCAATGGCGTCGTCGAGCGTGGTGCCGGCAATGTAGCGCCAGGCAACACGCCGCACAATCGGTTTGGGAATCAGCGGTAAGGACCGCGCAACGAGCGTATCGAGAAGGCTCATGAGGATCGAAGATGCAACAACCGTGGACGCAAAATTAGGCGACGCGTTCGGCGCTCTGCCGAGCAAGAATCCCCGCAACAATGGTTCGGATGCGCTCCTGCAAGCCTTCGACAGGCTCGGCAGCATCGAGCAGGTGGACCCGTTGTGGGTTCCGAGCTGCCAGTGCGTGATAGCCAGCGCGGACACGCTCGAAGAACTGACGAGAGGCACCCTCCATCCGATCAGCAACGTCGGCAGCCCGTCTGCCCCGGCGAGCCAGCGCTGTGGCCACGTCCAGGTCCAGCACAAAGGTTGCTTGCGGCACAACGTCCTCGATGGCGTAGGCGATCACGTGTTCGACCATGGCAATGTCGAGTCCGCGACCATAGCCTTGGTAGGCAAACGTCGAGTCGGCATACCGATCGCAAATGACAATCTCGCCCTGCTCAAGTGCCGGGCGAATAACTTCCTGCACCAATTGCCGCCGCGCAGCGCAGAACAGAAAGAGCTCTGCAACGGAATCAATTTGCTGTTGCACATCGAGCAGGACACGCCGAATTGCTTCCGACAGTTGCGTCGAGCCTGGCTCCCGAAGTATGCGCACGCGGTGTCCGCGGGACTGGAGCCATTCTGCCAGCAGCACAGTGTGGGTGGATTTTCCTGCGCCGTCAATGCCTTCGAATGTGATGAGCATACCGTTACTCGGATCGTCCGTGCAAAAGTACCACGAATTCTCCCCGCACAGGGATGGTGTTCCCAATCTGCAGGGCGATTTCGCCAAGTGTGCCGCGGTAGAACGACTCGTGCACCTTCGTCAGCTCACGCGCAAGCGTACACCTGCGTTCTGGGCCACAGACAACCACCAGTTCGGCAATCAACCGCTCGATGCGGTGGGGCGACTCGTAGAGAATCACCGTCTGTTCGAGCGCGGCGATGCGGTCGAGGAAAGCTCGGCGCCCCTTCTTGTGTGGTGGAAATCCGACGAAGGTGAACTCGTGCACGGGCATACCGCTGGCTATCAGCGCGGTCAGTGCTGCATTGGCTCCCGGCAATGGGACCACCCGCACACCGCGCGCTATTGCTTCCTGGACAAGCCGATAGCCAGGATCGCTCACCAGCGGCATCCCCGCTTGGCTGCAGAAAACAACGGCTTTCCCTTCCGTGACCGCGTTGATAAGCCGGCGACTTTGCATGCGCTCGTTGTGTTCATGGCATGAAACGATCGGTGGCGGTGCAATCTGGTACATTGCCAGCAACTGCCGCAGCGATCGCGTATCCTCGGCGGCGATGAGATCGGCACTCGAGAGCACGCGCAAGGCTCGGAGGGTAATGTCTTCCCGATTCCCGATCGGCGTTGGCACAAGGTACAGTGCGGCCTCCAGCGGCTGGGGTTTCATTGCCGAGTCCGGTGGTGGTCGAAAAATGTTTGGAGCAGAACTCGTGCCTGATCAGCGCAGACACCACCACGAACCACAGCACGATGATTGAGCCGCCGATCGCTGGTGATGGTGTAGAGCGTCTCACAGGCGCCAGCTTTGGGATCATGGGCACCGAAAACAACGCGCTCAATTCGCGCCAGCACAATCGCACCAGCACACATCGGGCATGGCTCGAGCGTCACGTAGAGTGTTGTACCGCTGCCGAGCCATTTCGAGCCAGTCGTAGCGCACGCCTGTGCAATAGCCAGCACCTCCGCATGTGCAGTTGCCAAGCTAAGCTCTTCGGTGCGGTTGTGCGTTGCAGCAAGAATGTTCCCCTGGCGGACAATGACACAGCCGACGGGAACTTCGCCGCGTTGTGCAGCCAATTCTGCTTGTTCGAGTGCCGCAAACATGAAACGCTCGTCCTGGCTGGAGTCCAGGTACTGCCGAAGCTGCGGAAGAATACGGCGATTGGCGTCGAAGAGTGCATACCCCTCGAGCGCATCGGGGGACACCCATGCATGCTCTTCCCAGAGCGACATGCTCGGCGTGCCTTCCCACTGCGTGACCAGAAAGTACCACACACGGAAGTGTCCGCCGTCGCTGTAGCGGTGGTCGGTTGCGGTCAGGAACGTAACATGGTGGGCAGTGATGCCGAGTTCTTCCTGCACTTCGCGGCGGAGTGCGTCCACGGGCGATTCCCCCGGTTCGACTTTGCCGCCAGGAAATTCCCAAACGCCTTGGTAGCGCGTTCCGTGCCGGCGCTTGCCGATGAGCACCCGTCCAGTGTCCATCACGATCGCCACGGCAACATCCTGCATTGCCTTACACCTGCACTGTTTCACCACGCGATGGATTGGTCACCGACCGCCAGCCAAGCTCGCGCAGTCGCTCGGCAAGGGGTGCCTGGGCCGGTGGTTCTCCATGCACAAGGAAGACATGCTCAACGTGGCTCTTGTCCAGCGCGGACAAGTACTGGACAAGCTCTTCCTGGTCAGCATGTGCCGACAGCGAATGGAGCGTTTCCACCCGCGCACGCACACGGTATTGCTCACCAAAGATGCGCACGCTCTCTGCTCCGTCGGCAAGCCGCCGCCCGAGGGTATGCTCGGCCATGAAGCCAAGCAAAAGCACGGTCGTGGTCGGGTCCTCGATAGTGTTCCGCAAGTGGTGGAGAATGCGCCCGCTTTCGCACATCCCCGACGCCGAAATAATCACCAGCGGTCCAGCTCTCCCGTTGAGCGCTTTGGATTCTTCGACGCTGCGTGTGTAGCGGAGCGACTCGAAACCGAATGGGTCTGGATCAGCAAGCATCGCGCGTCGCACCGTATCACTAAAACACTCCGGGTGGAGCCGATACACATGCGTTGCGCTCGTCGAAAGTGGTGAATCAACTACGACCGATACATTGGGAAGTTGGCCGCTGTTGTAGAGCTGGTTGAGGTAGTACACCACACTTTGCGTCCGTCCTACGCTAAAGGCTGGAATGAGCAGCTTGCCCCGCTCGTGGGCGGCGCGCTCAACAAGACGGCGGAGGACCTCCATCGTTGTCCCGACGGGTTGATGGTGCTTGCCGCCATAGGTGGACTCGCTGATCACATACGTGGGCGATGGTGGTGTATCGGGTGGGCGAAGCAGCACTGGCGCCGGTCGCCCGACGTCGCCGGTAAACAGGAGCGTAACGGTTCGTCCGTGCTCGGTGAGCCACAGCATGATTGCCGCCGAGCCGAGAATATGCCCCGCATCGTAGAACGCCGCTTCAATGCCGGGCAACACCAGAATGCGCCGGCGGTACGGGACCGCATGGAACAGCTCCATGGTTCTCCCAACGTCGGAAAGATCGTAGAGCGGCTCGGCAACCTCCTTCCCATGACGGCGGAGATAGTCGGCATCGCTTTCTTGAATGTGTGCGCTATCGGCGAGCATGAGTGCGCACAGGTCGCGCGTTGCTGCCGTCGTATAGATGACACCGCGAAAGCCACGCTTGACCAGGGTGGGCAAGTTGCCCGAATGATCAATGTGCGCGTGCGACAGAAGCACCGCATCAATCGAGCGTGGATCGAACGGGAATTCGTGATTGATGGCGTAGGCTTGGGCACGATGGCCTTGGTAGAGTCCGCAATCGAGCAAGAGCCGATAGCCGTTACACTCAACCAGATGCATCGAGCCGGTCACTGTCTGTGCTGCGCCCAGGAAGGTAATGTTCACTCCTGCCTCACTGCTCGATGGCTGCTTCATAGACCGATGCGTTGCTCGGATCGAGCGCGCGGAGCATATCGAGCACGCGACGATTTCGGGTACCGCGGAAGACTTCACAGAGCTCGTTCATCTTCGCATCGAAAAACAGTCGCAGCAGGTAACTCGGCTGCGTCAGATCGCGTTTGAACAGCACCATTTTCGCTAACACCTGTTCCAGAGCAGCACGGGCGCTATCGGGTTCGGTAGCGAAGCGATTCATGCCGTCGTAGTGGTAATCGAAAATCAACTTGCGAAAGTTCTCGAAGCGTGGATTGAGCAATTCGGTCACCAGGGAAATGCGACTGAGCTCGCCCGGCTGCTGCACCACTTGCGTATAGCCAGGGGCATTGGTAGCAGCGCCGAGGAGGCAGAGTTCCTGCGCCCGCTGGTAGTACGGCGTTCCACCCAGGTACTCGTAGGAATCAGCGTCGAAGCCAAGCGCGATGAAGGTGTAAAAGTCTATCAGCGTCGAGAAGGGATCAAAACGCAGGGACTGAAACGTCAGCTGCTGGTTGAGTGTGTAGGGAAACGTCCACTGCTGATCGAGCACGCGCAGAATGGGCGAGGTGCGCCCGCTGTCGAGATTGATGCTTGAGCTGTAGAGCAACCGCGCGGTGTAGCGCCGCGTTGCAAGGTTGCCACCGGTGACGTAGATCGTGAGCTCGACGGGGATTTTGGGTCCTTGCCACTGCTTCCCGCTAAAACTCTGCTGCCGAAGGTAGGTCAGAACGTCGTACTGCATTGTCGAGACATCCTGTCGCAATTCGGGCGAAAGCATCGAGACATCAACGACCACGCGCGGCTCGAGTTCTTGAGCAAGGAGCATGGAGCTACTGGCAAGGATAGCCGCGACGAGAATGCATTGTATTTTCGGCATGGCGAAATTGTTGGTGGTGATGCAATGGACTGCACACCAAAAATACTCCGCTGCTGCGCTATTGCATGCATGGTCGTCCGGCTCGGCAGCACAGCGCTTGGGCAGACAGTTCTTACCACCCCAGCAACAATCGCTACAGCAACGGGGCGCACAGTCATCACACCCTTTGCCGATGGCACGATGCCAGCAACAATCGGCTACCGGCATCGTTGGAGCATTGCAACATGGGTCACGCCATCACGGCTGGGTAGTTCGGAACTGCGCACGGTATATGGGCAAGCAGGGTACCATCAGGAGACGTGGTCGGCAGCAGTGCTCATCGGTGCATTGGGGATGGATCGGTACACCGAATTGAATCTTTCCGCCCTGGGATCGATCGCGCTCAGCGACGCACTGACCATTGGCGCTACGTGTGCGTACACATTCGCCCGTGCCCGCGGATTTGCTGCCGAGCACATTCTGGTGATCAATGCACAGATGCTCTTCGCACTCGATACCCTCACCGTTATTGGTGCAGTCGGCACTAACATCGGGCAAGCCGAGCGCAGCGGTTCATCGGCAGGTGCACTCTCGCAGTTTCGCATCGGCATCAGTCGCACCATAGCCGATGGGCTTACCCTTGATGCCGATGTTGTGCTTCCCCTTCGGCTGGCAAGTGGGCTGGCCGTTGCTCTTGGATGGGATGCCCTCGACATTCTCCGTCTGCGTGCTGCCTATAGCACAGTTCCACAGAGCGCCGAGGTAAGCATTGCGCTTGCTGTGCCGGGCGAGCTTACCATCCTGGGAACGCTGCACTATCACCTGAGCCTGGGAGCAAGTCCCACCATCGGCATCGGCTACCAATGGTGAGACGATGGATGCTCCTGCTGGTGCTGCTCCCCGGCGCAGGAATGGCACAAGATGCCCTGCTCGAACAGATCGCCGGCGAAACGGTTCCGACACCGGACCTGGACCGTATCGAATACTATCGCGACAACCCGATCCTGCTCGATTCAGCCAGCGTTGACCAGCTTACCGAGTTGCCCTTCATATCGCGAAGCTTGGCTCGCCGCATCCTGAGCAGGCTCCACGCACAACGATTCAGCAGCGTCGCCGAGCTCTGCGGGGCGATCGAGTGCACCGAAGAACAGCGGTATGTTCTGGAACGTTGCACCCGTCTTGCTGGTGAGCCAGCCTTGGGATTCCCGCTGAGTCTTCGCACGCGTGCGATGCTCTGGGCCACACCACCGGTTGCTTCCACTGATGGACGCTTTCGCGGTAGCTCGGCGGAACTCTACAACCGCGTCTTTGCAACGGTGGGGCAGACGACAATCTCCGCACTAACCAACAAGGACGCTGGCGAACCGCTCGTGGCTGATTTCGCCTCGATCTCGATCGGATCACGGCTTGGCTCAACACGTCTTGTCATCGGCGACTACTACGCTGAGCTGGGGATGGGACTGGTGCTCTGGCGTCCATTCGGTGCGCGCAAAGGTACCGACGTTATCACGCCGTGCACCGAGACCGGACGTGGCCTCGTCCAGTATCGCTCGGCGCTGGAATATCGGTTCTTTCGCGGCATTGCTGTCGAGCAGCCCTTTGCGATCGGCGACTCCACAGAAGTCCTCCTCCGCGGCGGCATCTCTGCTTTGCCGCGAAGCGCAACGCTCGACACAGCAAGTGGCACGCTTTCCTCCCTTGCAACCGATGGATACCATCGCACCACGTCGGAATTAGCGCGGCGCCACCAAATCACCGAGCAGGCAGCAATTGCCGGTGCTGAATTGCGCACCGCACATGCTACCCTTGGCATTACGGTGCTTGCACTGGCGTACCCATTCCCCATCACGAGCACATCCTCCCTGGTCATCAGTGGACAGCAGGGCATTTTCGGTTCCGTGTACGGCGTGATGACACGCGACCGGCTAAGCTGGACAATTGAGTGCGCGCGTGACTACGCAGCAAACCTTGCATTCCGCACCGGTCTTGAGTACCGCCTTGACCACACAACCCTTGCCCTCGGTCTGCGGCGGTATGCACCAACTTTTCGTGCCCCGTACGGATACAACTTTGGCGAATCCTCCCAACCCACCAACGAAGAGGGCATCTATCTGGGCATCCGATCGTTTGTCGCAAAGGGCATTCAATACCTGGCGTATGGGGACATCTACCGTCATGCGGCGACAACTGGTTCTCTTCCCCGTGTGCGTCGTGGCGTTGACCTATTCAATGAGCTACGCATACGGATTGGAAGCAGCACACTGCTTCTGGTACGCCTTCGGCAGGAACACCGAACCGACGATCGCTCGATGGAATCAGGCACAATGGCGGAAGAGATTCTCCGCACCATTCTTCGATGCGAAATCCAGCACAGCACCCCTGGTGGCATCATTGCTCGCTTTCGGATCGAGAGGGTCTGGTCAATAGCAACCGAATCTGCTGCCACCAGCTCCGAGGGAGGCATCGCTGCCTTTGCCGAAGTGACAATCCCCCTTAGCCAGCAACTGAGCATTGGCGGTCGGTGCACGATGTACCGCACCGATTCCTTCAATGCGGCGGTGTACACCTTCGAGCAACTGACGCCGGGGTTACTGGTCAGTGTGCCGCTCTACGGTAGCGGTAGCCGCTCGTTTGGATTCGTACGGTGGCAACCCCTCGATCGCATCACGCTCTGGGTACGGTATGGATCAACCGAGCGACTGAACGTAGCCTCTCTCGGGAGCGGGCTGACCGAAGTTCCTGGTACACACGAGGGGCGAGCATACATTCAGCTCGATGTGCGCTTGTAGCAGGTGGAAGCTTCTATTGTCGC
>Ga0101943_1000848_pt1 | contig 35777 bp, 26 predicted proteins | sample DewCreD2012metaG_5_FD_75244 | JGI IMG/M metagenome (GOLD analysis project Ga0101943, IMG submission 75244) | Hot spring sediment bacterial and archeal communities from British Columbia, Canada, to study Microbial Dark Matter (Phase II) - Dewar... ... | reverse complement strand
GCTCGGTTCCGGGCTCGGCGACGCCCTCCGGGTGGCCCGGGAGCTGGCGGGGGCGCGCGACGAGGTGGAGGTGGCCTACGGGGAGCTGCCGGGGTTCCCCCCGCCCTCGGTCCCCGGCCACGTGGGCCGCCTGTGGCTCGGCAGGCTCGGGGGACGGCCCGTCGCCTGCTTCCAGGGGAGGGTCCACTACTACGAGGGATACGGGATGGCCATGGCGTCCCTCACCGCCCGGGTGGCGGCCGAGCTGGGGGCCCGGGCGGTGATCCTCTCGGCGGCCACGGGGGGCGTCGATCCCACGGTCCCGGGCGGCGCGATCGTGGTCCTCCGCGACCACCTGAACCTCATGGGAGAGAACCCGTTGCGCGGATGGCGGATGCCCGATGGCACCCCTGCCTTCGTCGACCTCTCCCGGGTCTACGACCCCGAGCTCACCGACGCGGCGCTCGCCGCGGCCCGGGGGGTGCTCGGCCCGGCAGCCGTGCGGGAGGGGGTGTACGCGGCGCTCCCCGGGCCGTCCTACGAAACCCCTGCCGAGGTCGAGTTCCTCCGCCGGGCCGGGGCCACGGTGGTCGGGATGTCCGTGGTGCCCGAGGCCGTGGCGGCGCGGGCCCTGGGCCTGCGGGTCGCGGGGATAAGCTTCGTCACGAACGCCGCCGGGACGCCCGTCTCGCACCAGGAGGTGCTGCGGGCCTCGGCCCGGGCCGCGGACGTGATCGGACGGGTGACCGTGGAGCTCCTCCGGCTCCTCTAGGGAAGGGTGGGCGGCATGGACTGCGACGTGCGGGACCTCGGCCTCGCCGAGGCGGGCAGGGAGCGGATCGAGTGGGCGGGGGGCGAGATGAAGGTGCTCGCCCAGATCCGGGAGCGGTTCGAGGAGGAACGGCCGCTCGAGGGGATCCGGATCGGGGCCTGCCTCCACGTGACGAGCGAGACCGCGAACCTGGTCGAGACCCTCGTGGCGGGCGGGGCCGAGGTGGCCCTCTGCGCCTCGAACCCCCTCTCGACCCAGGACGACGTGGCCGCCGCCCTCTGCGAGCGGGACGGGATCTCGGTCCACGCGATCCGCGGGGAGGACCACGAGACCTACTACCGCCACATCGATGCGGTCCTCGACCGCCGGCCCCGGATCACGATGGACGACGGCGCGGACCTGGTCTCGCGGCTCCACCGGGAGCGGCCGGAGCAGGTGGCCGAGGTGCTCGGCGGGACCGAGGAGACCACCACCGGGGTGATCCGCCTGCGGGCGATGGCGGCGGACGGCGCGCTCCGCTACCCGATCGTCGCGGTGAACGACGCCCGGACCAAGCGCCTGTTCGACAACCGGTTCGGGACCGGGCAGTCCACGATCGACGCCATCCTCCGGGCCACGAACCTGCTGCTCGCCGGGCGGGTGGTGGTGGTCTGCGGCTACGGGATGTGCGGGCGGGGGGTGGCCTCGCGAGCCCGGGGGATGGGCGCGCAGGTGATCGTGACCGAGGTCGACCCCCTCCCGGCCCTGGAGGCCGCGATGGAGGGCTACCGGGTGATGCCGCTCCGCGATGCCGCGCGCGAGGGCGACGTGTTCGTCACCGTGACCGGGGACACCTCGGTGATCCGGAGGGAGCACCTGGAGGTGATGAAGGACGGGGCGGTGCTGGCGAACGCCGGCCACTTCGACGTGGAGATCGACAAGGGGGCGCTCGAGGAGCTCGCGGTCTCCAGGCGGCGGATCCGGGGCTCGGTCGACGAGTACCGCCTGCCGGACGGCCGACGGCTCCGTCTCCTCGCCGAGGGGCGCCTCGTGAACCTGGGGGCCGCCGAGGGGCACCCGGCCGCCGTGATGGACATGTCCTTCGCGAACCAGGCCCTCGCGGTGGAGTGGGTCGCCCGGGAGGGCGGCGCCCTGGCGCCCGCCGTCCACCCCGTGCCGGCCGAGATCGACGCCGAGGTGGCCCGCCTCAAGCTCCGCGCGATGGGGATCGAGATCGACCGGCTCACGCCGGAACAGGAGGAGTACCTGCGCTCGTGGGAGTCGGGGACCTGACCGGCTCGCCCTGGACCGTCGGGGCCCTGATCGAGCCCGCCCGGGCCGTCGGGGACCTGCGGGATCTGGAGGTCGTGGGCGCCGCCATGGCCCGCGCCGGGCTCGTGCGCGGGAGCGAGGGGAACCTCTCCTGGTGGGACGGCCGGACCTTCCGGATCACGCGGACCGGCGCCCGCCTCGACGCCCTGGGGCCGGCCGACGTCGTGGAGGGCGGGCTCGGCGGCCCCCTGCCCGGCGCCTCCTCCGACCTCGGGGTCCACGTCCGGCTCCACCGGGAGCGGGGGCCGGGGGCCGTGGTCCACGCCCACCCCCCCGGGTCCGTGCCGGAGGGCTGGCGCGAGGGCGAGCCGCACGGCGTCTACGCGCACGCCGCCACCCTCGAGCTCGCGTTCGCCGCCGTCGCCTGCGCCGCCGGCCGCCTCGCACCGGGCGCGATCGCCGAGCCGCCGATCCGCCCTCTGGCCCTCGCCGCCTCGGAGCGGCGGGAGGAGCGTGGCCGGACCGTCGAGCGGGCCCTCGAACTCTCGGTCCTCGACCAGCGACGCCTCCCGAAGGAGGTGGTGCATCTCCCCTGCCGGACGGCCGCAGAGGTGGCCGAGGCGATCCGCGCCCTCGCGGTCCGGGGGGCGCCCGCGATCGGGATCGCCGCCGCCTACGGGCTCGCGCTCGAGGCCGCGCGCCTGGAGGCCGCGCCTGGAGGCCTGGACGACCTCGAGGCCGCGTCCCGCTCCCTGGCCGCGGCCCGCCCGACCGCGGTGAACCTGGCCTGGGCGGTGGCGCGCACCCTGGCCCGGGCCCGGGCCTGCGGGCCCGACGACGACGTCCCCGCGGCGATCCTCGACGAGGCGCGGCGGATCGAGCGGGAGGACGCGCTGGCCTGCTCGGCGATGGCCCGTCTGGGGGCGGAGCTCGTCCCGGCGGGGGCCCGGGTCCTCACCATCTGCAACACGGGGATGCTCTGCACCGGCGGGATCGGGACCGCGCAGGGGGTCATCTACCGCGCCCACCTCGAGGGCAAGCGGATCCGCGTCCTCGTCTGCGAGACGCGGCCCGTGTGGCAGGGCGCTCGGCTCACGGCCTGGGAGCTCGGCCGGCTGGGCGTCCCGTTCGAGCTGATCCCCGACGCCGCCGCCGCCTCCCTGATGCGGGCCGGGGAGGTAGACCTCGTCCTGGTCGGGGCGGACAGGATCGCGGCGAGCGGCGACGTGGCGAACAAGATCGGGACCTACGGGCTGGCGGTGCTGGCCCGCCACCACGGGCTCCCCCTCTACGTGGTGGCCCCCACCTCCACGATCGACCCGGCGACCTCCTCGGGGGAGCGGATCGTGGTCGAGGAACGGGACCCGGCGGAGGTGACCGCCCCCCTCGGGGTCCCGGTGGCGCCCCCGGGGACCCCTGCGCGGAACCCCGCGTTCGACGTCACGCCCGCCGAGCTCGTCGCGGCCATCGTGACCGAGGCCGGGGTGGCCCGCCCGCCGTTCGCGGCCTCCCTCGCGGCGCTGCTGCGCGAACGGAGGTCGGCGTGATCGTCGAGCGGGGGGTCGGCATCCGGGTCCACTACGACCGGTTCCCCGCCACGATCAAGGGCGCCTTCGTCCTGCGGGGCGAGGATCGCGACCCTCACCAGGTCCGGATCCACGGCGCCCGGGTGGCGGCGGTGGGGCGGGACCTGGCCCGGCCGATGGGGCTGCGGCCGGCGGTGGTCGACGTGGCGCCGCGCCGGGACCTCTTCGTCCCCTTCGAGTTCCCCACCGTCGACCTCGAGCCCGCTTGGTACGGCCTCGAGATCGACCTCGAGGTCGACGGCCATCCGGCCCGGGTCGCCTGCGGGCGGCCGTTCTCGGTGCCCTGGCCGCGGGCCGCGGTCCGCCGCGGCCAGGTCCGGGTGGCGAAGCTCGTGTCCGCCGGTGGGGTCCAGGTCCGGGTCGAGCGGCTCGACCTGTCGAGCGACTCGCTGAAGCTCCGGCTCACGGCCGATGTCCCCGAGCTGCCCCCGCTCCGCCTCTCGGCGGACGGGGAGCCGGTGCCGATCGTCGAGCAGGCCTTCGATGCGGGGCGCCGTGAGGGGACGGTGGTGGCCTACCCCCTCCTCCGCTCCCAAGGCCGCCTCCGGATCGAGGTCGGCCGGGGCCGGGGGCGCGGGACCCTCGAGGTCCCGCTCCCCTGAGCCCCGGACGGGCGGCGCCCCCGAGCCGAGCCGGACCCCGGGCCCCGGCTCCTCCTGGGGATGTCGGTGCCGGGCGATAGGGTCGGAACCCTCGGCGATGGGGCTGCTCGAGGTGCTCTTCCCTCCCCGGTGCGCGGGCTGCGCACGGGGACCCTGGCCGTTCTGCGGCCGGTGCCTGGCCGACCTCGCCCCGCTGTCGCCGCCCTGGTGTCGACGGTGCGGGCTCCCCCTCCAGGCCGACGTCGAGCGTTGCCCCCGCTGTCCGGCCCCGCCCCTCGCCGGGGCCCGGGCGGCCTTCGCGTACGAGGGAGCGGCGCGGGCGGCGGTCCACCGACTCAAGTTCTCCGGGCAGCGGCGGGTCGGCGAGGCCCTGGCCCCGGCCATGGCCGCGGTGGCCGGCCCGTCCCCGGACGTGATCGCCTGGGTGCCGCTGTCGCGGCGGCGGCGGGCCGCCCGGGGCTACGACCAGGCCGAGGTGCTGGCCCGCTCGGTGGGCCGGGCGCTCGGCGTCCCCGTGGCGGGGCTCCTGGTCAGGGTGGAGGAGACGCCTCCGCAGGCGCGGAGGCCGGTCGCGGAGCGCCGGGGGGCGATGCGGAACGCGTTCCGAACGGTCCGGGACCCGCCCGCCTCGGTGCTCCTCGTGGACGACGTCCTCACCACCGGCGCGACGGCGGCGGCCTGCGCCCGGGCCCTGGTCGAGGCCGGGGCCCGGGAGGTGGTGGCGCTCGCGGCGGCACGGGCCCTGCCTGGGGCGGCCCCCGGCCGGATATACTCGGCCCGTGGGTCCCCGTCCGGGTCTGTGGTTGCCCGGGGAACGGTTCCCCGGTAGTCGATGCCAGCCGCAGGCGAAACGACCCACGTAAGGTGACCCTTGGTCGCTGAGCATGGTGCGGTTTAGATGTAAGCCCTGCCTCGGCCGGGTCCGCCCGGACCGGGAGAAGGTGCTAAGCCGCGGGAGCGGCGATCCCCTCAGCAGGCGAGTGTGGGGGCAAAGACCAGGTCAGCCGGGCGGGGACCCACCTCTCCATCCCGTCTCGCACCGCCGTCGTCCGGAGGAGGTCCGCATGGAACTGTCACTCAAGGGCCGCGGTGTCCGGATCACCGAGCAGCTCCGTCGCTCCGCCGAGCGGAAGCTCTCCCGGCTGGCCCGGATGGAGCCCCGAGCCGTGCGTCTCGAGGTCGAGGTGATCGCGGAACGCAACCCGCGGCTCGATGGGGCCCGGAGGATCGAGGGCGCGCTCCACCTCCCGCGGCGGACGTTCCGGGCCGAGGCCGAGGCGAAGGACGTGGACGGCGCCCTCGACGTCCTCGCGGAGCGGCTGGAGCGGCAGGTCCGGGACCACCACGAGCGTCGGCGGCGCCGGACCGGGCCCCGGGCCGTGCTACGATCGGCCGGGCCCGGGGGGCCCGAGGAGGCGGCCGAGGCGGAGGCGCCGGCCGAGGGCACGTGAGCGAGGAGCGGAACGACGCGGAGAAGCTCCGGGTGATGGTCGTCGACGACCACGCCCTGTTCCGCCGGGGCCTGGAGATGGTCCTCGCCGGCGAGCCGGACATGGAGCTCGTGGGGGAGGCTTCCGACGGGGCCGAGGCGGTCCAGCGGGCCCAGGAGCTCATGCCGGACGTCGTGCTGATGGACGTCCGGATGCCCAAGCGGTCCGGGATCGAGGCCACCCGGGAGATCAAGGACCTCCTCCCGCACTGCAAGATCGTGATGCTCACGATCTCCGACGAGGAGGCCGACCTCTACGACGCGATCAAGGCCGGGGCCTCGGGCTACCTGCTCAAGGAGATCCCGATCGAGGAGGTGGCCGACGCGATCCGGTCCGTGTGGGCCGGGCAGTCGCGGATCTCCCCCTCGATGGCCTCCAAGCTCCTGAACGAGTTCGCCCAGGTCTCGAAGGAGGGCGGCCGGCCCCAGGTCCCTGGTCCGAGGCTCACCGAGCGGGAGCTCGAGGTGCTCCGCCTGGTGGCGCAGGGGCTCGCGAACCGCGACATCGCGAGGCAGCTCTACATCTCCGAGAACACCGTCAAGAACCACATCCGCAACATCCTGGAGAAGCTGCACCTCCACTCCCGGATGGAGGCCGTCGTCTACGCGGTCCGGGAGAGGATGATCGAGATCACCTGAGGCGGACGGTCCGGGCCTCGGCGGGCGGCCCGGGTCGGCGCGGACCTGGGCTACGATAGGGGCGGAACCCCGACCCCCCGGAGGACCCCCCGTGGTCATCAGCAAGCTCGCGACGATCGGCGAGGGGCGCAAGCTGAAGCGCCTCGAGCAGCTCGTCGGCATCGTGAACACGTTCGAGCCGGAGGTCGAGGAGCTCTCCGACGCCGAGCTCGCGGCGAAGACCGAGGAGTTCCGCCGACGCCTGGCGGACGGGGAGACCCTCGACGATCTCCTGCCCGAGGCCTTCGCCTGCGTCCGGGAGGCGGCGCGGCGCACGATCGGCCAGCGGCACTTCGACGTGCAGGTGATGGGCGCGATCGTGCTGCACGAGGGGAACATCGCCGAGATGAAGACCGGCGAGGGGAAGACCCTCGTCGCCACGATGCCCGCCTACCTGAACGCCCTCACGGGCAAGGGCGTCCACGTGGTCACCGTCAACGACTACCTGGCGAAGCGCGACTCGGAGTGGATGGGGCCGATCTACCGGGCCCTCGGGCTCACGGTGGGCCTGATCCAGGCCCAGATGACCCCCGCCCAGCGCCGCCCGGCCTACGCGGCCGACGTCACCTACGGGACGAACAACGAGTTCGGCTTCGACTACCTCCGGGACAACATGGCCATGCGCCTGGAGGACACGGTCCAGCGCGGCCACCACTACGCCATCGTGGACGAGGTGGACTCGATCCTGATCGACGAGGCCCGCACCCCGCTCATCATCAGCGGGATGGTGGCGGACTCGGCGAAGTGGTACCAGACGTTCGCGCGGATCGCGCCCCGGCTCCGCCGCGACGAGGATTACGAGATCGACGAGGCCAAGCGGACGGTCGCGATCACCGAGGAGGGCGTCCGGAAGGTCGAGGAGTACCTCGGGATCGAGAACCTCTACGACCACGTGAACACGCCCCTCGTCCACCACCTCCACAACGCGATCCGGGCCAAGGAGCTCTACAAGCGCGACGTCGACTACATCGTCCGTGATGGCGAGGTCAAGATCGTGGACGAGTTCACCGGCCGGGTCCTCGAGGGCCGCCGGTACTCCGAGGGGCTCCACCAGGCGATCGAGGCCAAGGAGGGGGTCCGGATCAAGGAGGAGAACCAGACCCTGGCCACGATCACGATCCAGAACTACTTCAAGATGTACGAGAAGCTCGCCGGCATGACCGGCACGGCCAAGACCCAGCAGGCCGAGTTCGAGCAGGTCTACGGCCTCGGCGTGGTCGAGATCCCCACCAACCGCCCGATGATCCGGGTCGACCACCAGGACGTGATCTACAAGACCGAGGAGGCGAAGTGGCGGGCGGTGGTCGAGGACATCGCGGAGCGTCACGCCCGCGGCCAGCCGGTCCTGGTCGGGACCATCTCGATCGAGAAGTCCGAGAAGCTCTCGCGGATGCTCGAGCGCCGGGGGATCCCGCACCACGTCCTCAACGCGAAGCACCACGAGAAGGAGGCGATGATCGTCGCCCAGGCGGGGCGGAAGGGCGCGGTGACCGTCGCGACGAACATGGCGGGCCGGGGCGTGGACATCCTCCTCGGCGGGAACCCCGAGTACCTCGCCCGCCAGGAGATGGCGGCGAAGGGCTGGGACAACGACCGCTACCTCCTGTTCGAGATGGACGAGGAGGAGCGGCGGGCCTACGAGGCGGAGTTCGAGCCGATCTACCGCAGGTACAAGGCGCAGACCGACGCGGAGCACGAGGAGGTCGTGGCCCTCGGGGGGCTCTACGTCCTCGGCACCGAGCGGCACGAGTCCCGCCGGATCGACAACCAGCTGCGCGGCCGCTCCGGCCGCCAGGGCGACCCCGGCGAATCCCGGTTCTACCTCTCCCTCGAGGACGACCTGATGCGGATGTTCGCGAGCGACCGGATCGCCTCGATCATGGAGCGCCTGAAGTGGCCCGAGGACGAGCCGATCCAGGCCCGGATGGTCACGCGGGCCGTCGAGAGCGCGCAGAAGCAGATCGAGGAGCTGAACTTCGAGCGCCGCAAGAACGTGCTCAAGTACGACGACGTGATGAACACCCAGCGCCGGGTGATCTACGGCGAGCGGCGGAAGATCCTCGAGGGGCACGACCTCCGGGCCGAGGCCCTCGAGATGGTGTCCGAGGTGGTGGGCGAGCTCGTCGACCGCTACGTCCCCGCCGACGTGTTCCCCGAGGAGTGGGACCTCGACGGTCTCCTCGCGGGGCTCTCGGAGATCTTCCCGGTCCGCTCGACCAAGGCCGATCTCGCCGCGCTGGGCTCCGCGGAGGAGGTGTCGGAGCGCCTGGTCCAGGAGGCCCTCGAGGCCTACGAGGCCAAGGAGCGGACCCTCGGGCCCGAGGTGATGCGCCAGCTCGAGCGGATGGTGCTGCTCTCGATCATCGACACCAAGTGGCGCGAGCACCTCTACGAGATGGACTACCTCCAGGAGGGCATCCACCTCCGGGCCTACGGGCAGCGGGACCCGCTGTCGGAGTACCAGCGCGAGGCCTACGCGATGTTCGAAGAGCTCATCCAGGGGATCCGCCGCGAGTTCGTCCGCTACATCTACCGCGTCGAGCTGGTCCGCCAGGACGAGCCGGCGAGGCCGCGGCCGCAGCGGGTCGCGCTGAACCGGGGGGAGCGGGCGGCCGAGACCGCCGGGGGGGGACCGGGGAAGGCCCAGAAGATCGGGCGGAACGCCCCCTGCTGGTGCGGCTCGGGGAAGAAGTACAAGAAGTGCCACGGGGCCACGGCCTGAGCGCCGTGGCCCCTCGCGGGAGGGCCGGCGGGGTCGTCCCGCTGGCCCGGATCCGCTCGGCTGGTCGGTCTCATAGGCACCGGTGGCACGGCTCGCCGTTCACCACGATCGGCCCGCTGTTCGGTTGGTCGAACACCGACGACTTCGGCGTGAGGTGCCCGTGGCGGCGCACCGGCGTGAAGCGCTCCTCCGTGGCCCCGCCCAGGCGCCCGGTGAACCCGGCCCGGGCCGCGACCACGTACCAGGGCAGGATCGCCCCCTGCTCGCGGACCGCCGCCGTCGAGTTCTCGAACGCCGACCGGGCCTGGGACAGCACCGCCCCCTGCTCCCGGACCGCCGCGGCCGAGTTCTCCCAGATCGCGGTCGGCGCCTGGGCCTGGACCGTCGGCACGACCCGGTCCCCGAGGACCTCCCGGGTCACGAGGATCCCGGCCGTCAGGCCGACGGCGAGCCCGGCCGCCGTGAAGCCGGCGATGATGCTCCGCCCGATGATGCTCCGCAGGTGCGCCGGGCGCCCGAGGGTGAGCGTTCCGGTGGTCATGGCGTCCCCCTTCCTCTCGGCAGCCACGCCATGGCCCCGACCCTATGCCCTTGGCGGCGCGGGTTCGGTGCCGGCGGCCACCGGCCGGCGGTGCCGTGCCCGCGCCCTCCCCCGGGACGAACCGACTCCCTAATGCTGCCACGGTCCGGCGGCCTCGGGCGCCGGACGGAGCGTCCCGCGGGCGAAGGCCCCGGCCACCACCCGGCGGAACCCGTCCCGGTCGAGCCGGAACACCCTGGCCGGCGTGAGCGCGCGGACCGCCGCCGTCCTCGGGACGTCGCGGAGGAGCGCGATCTCTCCGAAGTAGGACCCGGGCCCGAGCTCCCTGACGCTGACCCCGTCCTCGAGGACCTCGAACCGCCCGGAGCCCACCGCGTAGAAGGCGTCGCCCTCCTCCCCCTGACGCACCAGTTCGGTCCCGGGGACGACCCGCACCCACCGGCCGCGCGCGGCGAGCGCCCCGAGCTCATCGAGCTCGAGGTGCGAGAAGCACGGCAGGGCCCGGAGCTCCTCGATCGCCTGGGCGGTCGGCAGGAGGGAGGGCAGCCGGGCCCGGTCCGCGAGGAGCCGCTCGAACGTTCCCCGGTCGACCGCGAAGAGCTCCGCGTCCGTGCTCGCCCGGACCGTCGCCGACCGCGGCGCGGCCTCGACCAGCCCGAGCTCGCCGAAAAACTCCCCCCTGCCGAGCGCCCGGAGCACGCGCTCGCGCCCGTCCGGGAGCTCCTCCACGACCTGCAGGACCCCCGTTGGACGACGTACAGCGCGTCGGCCCGCTCGCCCTGCCGCACGACCGCCCGCCCGGCGGGGACGGTCCGAAGCCGGACCCGCCCGGCGAGGTCGCCGAGGGTCTCCTCGTCCAGGCCCCCGAAGAGCGGGAGCCCGTCGATCAGCTCGGCGGCCTCCACCCGCCACCGGGTCTCGAGCCGGAACCGCGCCCGCCGCCAGACGGCCCTGGTCCGTCGGCCGGCGGCCCGGGCCGCCCGGATCCCGCCGCGGATCGCGGGGCCCCCGACGAACAGGGCGAGGGCGAGGAGCAGCGCGCGGCCGAGCGCGCCCCCGCGCCAGAGGGCGGTCACGAGCCCGCCGAAGATGACCCACCAGAAGAACGCCGCGGTCCAGACCGAGAAGGCGGTGAAGGCGATCCCCGCGAGCCCGTAGGCGAGCAGGCCGACCTCGCCGCGGCCGAGCCGCTCCCGCGCCCGGAGCTTGCGGAGGAGGTCCTCGCGGAGGAAGGCGAGGGACCGCTGCCGGAGGTCCGGCACCTGGATCAGTTCCGAGGCGATCCAGTACCCGTCGAGCTCGAGGAACGGGACCAGGTTCATGAACAGCACGAAGTAGTTGAGGACGCAGAAGCGGTAGAGGGTCGGGGCGAGTGGTCCCCCCGGGAAGGCCCACACGGTGAGCGCGGCGGTGCCCGCCGCCACGAGCTCGGCGAAGGGTCCGCCGAACGCCTGGAGGATCCGCTGCCCCCGCTCGAGCATCAGGCGCTCCGAGGCGTCCACGAAGAACGCGGGGGAGCCGAAGCAGAGCATGAAGCCCGCGCTCTTCACGCGTCGGCCGAAGTGGACGAGGGTGAGGGCGTGCCCCAGCTCGTGGAGGAACGTGAGGAGGTAGCCCAGCGCGAGCAGCGCCAGGGACTCCGCGACCGGGGAGGTCCCGGCGAGCGCGAACCTCCCGGAGCGGTGGACCGCGGCGAACGCGAGGAGCCCGGCCCCCGACGAGAGGACGGCCATCGCGCCCACCGCCGCGGGGTGGTAGAGGCGACGCAGGCCGTGGTCGTGGAGGAAGCGGACCAGCCGGTCCGCGCCCCGCCACTCCACCGAGAGGGCCCGGACCGCCCGCCGGGCGACGCGGGTGGTGCGGGACCCCGGCTCGAGGGTGCGGCGGAGCGCCTCGTCCACCCGCAGCGGCCACCGGTCGAGGAAGCCCTCCTGGTGGAGCAGCTCGACCAGGTCGGCCACGCCCGAGAGGTGGAGGTCGCCCTGCTCGCGGAACCGCTCGACCACGATCTCCCGGACCGTCCGGGTGCCGCGGTCGGCCCCCGCCGGCCCGCTCCCGGTCGATCCGGCGCTGGACGGCCTCGTAGACCGAGACCCGACGGGGATGGCGCCTGGCGGAGAGGGCGCCCCCGAGGAGGACGCCGGCCAGGAGGGCGCCGAACGCGGCCCCGGCCACCGTCGCCCACCCCACGGGGGAGGACCGGGCGCCGGCGACGGCGAGCGCGCGTTCGACCGAGGCCCGTCGGCCCCGGTCGTCCTCGGCGCCGAGCCGGAGGGGCGCCCCGCCCTCCAGCCCGGCGAGGACGCGCGCCCGCAGGGTGAGCTCGATCCGCGCGCCGCCGGTCGTCACGACGACGTCCGCGGCCTCGACCCGGAGCCGGCGCCCCTCGACCACGGCCCCGGTCCCCACCACGATGGGGCGGCCGGAGACCGTGAGGAGGTTGTCCTCGATCTCGAAGGCGATCTGCTCCTCGCCGCGGGCCCGAGCGCGGCGGTGAGCAGGTGCAGGGCCTCCCAGCCCTGGGGCGACGAGGCCCACAGGTGGAGCGTGAGGCGAGCGCCATCCCCCGACAGCCGTCCCCACCCGCCCACGGTCGGCCCGACCTCCGCGCGCGCGAAGGCCGCACGCGGGGCCAGGAGCGCGAGCGCCGCGGCGGTCAGCGCGACGACGGCCGCCGTCGGGCGCGCGCGGGCCCGGCCACCTGCCGCCCTCCTCCCCGGATCCGCCCCGCCCACCCCCGCAGCATCCCCCTCCGGACCGCTCCCCGCAACGGGGCCCTCGCGGGCCGCCCCGGCCAACGCCCGTGTCGTGCGTCACGGGGCGAAGGTGGCGGACGGCACGCGGCAGCGGTGCCGGGCGACATCGCCGCCGAGGCCCCTGCTCCCTACCGTGCACCGAGGAGGTGGTCGAGGGTGGTCGGGAACGAGATCGCGCGGTACCGGATCGACGACCTGGTGCGAGAGGCGGAGGCCTTCCGGGCCACGAGGCCGGCTCGGATGGCACGGGCCGCGGCGCGGCGGCGCCGCGCCCGGCGGATCGCCGCAGGGGTCGCGTCGGTCCTCCTCTGGCCGATCAGGCACTAGGTCGGGCACCGGGTCGCGGTCCGAGCGCCGGCCGAGCGCGAGCCGGGGCCCCTCGGGCCCCGGCTTGCTACGATGCCGATATGACCCCCTGGCGCGAACGGATCGAAGAGCTCGCCCGACGGGTGGCGGCGGCGAAGGAGTTCCTTTGACGTCGAGGCCAAGCGCCGCCAGGCGGCCGAGCTCGAGCGCCGGGTCGCGGACCCCTCGCTCTGGGACGACCCAGCGCGGGCCCAGGAGCTGACCACGCGGCTGGCCCGCCTCCGCGCCGACGTCGAGCGCCACGAGGAGCTCGAGCGCCGGCTGGAGGAGGCCCGGGCCATCGACGAGCTGCTCGGGGAGGGCGAGGACCCCGAGCTCGCCGCAGAGCTCGAGCGGCTCCTCGCGGGGCTCGCCGCCGACCTCGAGCGGCTCGAGCTCGCGTCCCTGCTGGGCGGCGAGTACGACGCCCACGACGCCGTGGCCACGATCCACGCGGGGGCCGGGGGCACCGAGTCCCAGGACTGGGCGGAGATGCTCCTCCGGATGTACCTGCGGTGGGCGGAGCGGCAGGGGTTCGAGGCCGAGCTCGACGAGGTCCTCCCCGGCGAGGAGGCGGGGATCAAGAGCGCCACGTTCATCGTCCACGGGCGGGGCGCCTACGGCCTGCTCTCGGCCGAGCGGGGCGTCCACCGCCTGGTGCGGATCTCGCCCTTCGACGCGCAGAAGCGCCGACACACGAGCTTCGCGAGCCTCGACGTGATCCCCCTGCTCGAGGAGGAGGACGAGGAGGACATCGAGATCGACCCGAAGGACCTCCGGGTCGAGGTGTACCGCTCGACGGGGCCCGGCGGGCAGTCGGTGAACACCACGGACTCGGCCGTCCGGATCACGCACCTCCCCACGGGGATCACGGCCGCCTGCCAGAACGAGCGCTCGCAGATCCAGAACCGGGCCGTCGCCATGCGGATCCTCAAGGCGCGGCTCGCCGAGCGGATGCGGCGCGAGCGGGAGGAGGAGCTGGAGCGGCTCCGCGGGGAGCGGCGGGGCATCGAGTTCGGTTCCCAGATCCGCTCCTACGTCCTCGCGCCTTACCGCCTGGTGAAGGACCACCGGACCGGCGTCGAGATCGGGGACGTGGACCGGGTGCTCGACGGCGACCTGGACGAGCTGATCGAGGCCGAGCTCCGGCGCCGGGCGGCGGAGCACGGCCGAGGTGGAGGGGGGTAGGCCGGGCCTGCTCCTGCCCGCGTCGGGTGGCCCGGCGGGGCCGGGGCTCAGGTCGGCTCGGGCCGGATGCGAGCCTCCCGCCAGCGGGCCGAGAGCGCCGCCGCGACGAGGAGGGCCCAGGCCAGGGCGGAGAGCGCGAGCCCGCGCCCGATCCAGGGATCGCGGTAGCGCAGGCGGACCTCATGGCGGCCGGCGGGGACCGGCACGCCCAGGAGGGCAAAGTCGGCCCGGAGCAGCGGGACGGATCGACCGTCCACGGTTGCCTGCCAGTACCGGTCGTGGTTGGTCCGCACCACGACGATCCGCGGGCCGGGGGCCTCGACCCGGATCCGGAGGTCCTCGGGGGTCGCCTCCTCCAGGCTCGCCCGACCCGGGGGCCCCGGAGCCCCGGGCGGGAGCCCCGGGTCCTGCTCCAGCACGGCGAGCGCGGCGGGGTCGAAGCCCGGCTCGAGCACCGCGCGGAGCGCGTCCCGCGGCCCGTCCGCGACCCGCCAGTCGGGGACCGCGGAGACGAGGGGCTCCCATCCGGGCACCTCGATCAGCTCGTAGCCCGTCCCGGAGGAGTCGTCGCTCGCCACCGGCGTCCCGGGGAGCCGCCGGGGCCGGAGGCCCTCGGGCACGACGAGGTACCGGACGCCGAGCAGCCGGACGTCCTCGAGCGTGGGATCGGCGAGGACCGAGGCGTTGTAGAAGATCGGGAGGGGGTTCGTGGCACGGACGTAGGCCCAGTACCGGGGCGGCTGGACCGGGTTGTAGCCGAGGGCGTCGCGCAGGCCGAAGAGCGTCCCGCGGTTGTTCGCGAGCATCGGCCAGTCGCCCGGATCCTGGGCCCACAGGTAGCCCTTCTCGAAGTAGGCGTAGGGCGGGACCCAGGTGAGGTAGCGCTCGCTCCTTCCCTGGAGGAAGCGCGCGATCGGCCCGGGGCGGGTGTAGTCGGCGGCGCGGACGTCCGGCCAGCGGAGGGGCCCCGGGGCGAGGTTCGGGTGGTCCTCGCCCTCGAGCCCGAGGAACACGGTGCCGCCGCGGTAGGCCTGGGAGTAGGCGGCGCTCCCGAGGAGCTCGGCGGCGAGGAGGCCGACCACGACCAGTGCCGCGCCCCGGCGCTGGCCGAGGGCGGTCAGGGCCGGGGCGGCGGCCAGGACCCCGGCCGCGAGGAGCGCGAACCGCACCGGACGGGCGCCGAGCAGGACCGGGAGGAGGAGGAAGCAGACGGCGGGGGGAGCGAGCCACGCGAGCGCCCCCCGCCGCGAGAGGGGTCGGTCCGCGAGGGCCTGGATCCCGACGGCGCCGAGCACCGGGACCACGAGGTAGGCGAGGTAGCGGAGACGGCCCGGGTTGTGGAGGTACACGTCGCCGTAGGGGATCCGGAGCACGACCGAGCGGAACCAGCCCGCGGTCACGAGAGCGTTGAGCGTGAAGACGTAGGCGGCCGCGCCGGTGAGCGCGAAGGCCACCACCAGCGGGCGCCGCTCGCGCGCCCGCCAGGCGGCGGGCACCGAGAGGAGGATCGCCGCCCCCACGTAGGCGCCGGGGGCGCTCCCGAGGGAGAACGGCCATCCCGCCCACACCCCGTCGCTCGCGATGGGGCGCTCCCCGGTCCTCCCCGCCCCGTCGAGCGGGGGGACCAGCCACGCGTAGCCCTCCCGGAGGCTCGACCGCTGGACGAGCATGGCCCGGGGCAGGAGCACGGCTAGGTTGGCGAGGGGGAGGGCCGCGAGGAGCAGTGCGACCTCGAGGGACGCGCGGAGGGGCGACCGGGCCCCAGCGCGCACGTCCCGGATGGCTCCGGCCACGAGGTAGAGGGCGACGAGCGCCGTGCCCATCGCGAGCCCGTGGCTCATGTGGGCGCCGGCGAGCTGACCCCAGGCGAACGCGGCCAGCGCGAGCCACCCGAGCCTCGCCGACCACCGCGCGGCCCGCCGGTACCCGCCGGCCCCAGCGAGCACGAGGGGGGTCCAGGCCAAGGTCCCGGCGAACGGGAGCGAGATCGCGACCACGGAGGCCGAGACCGCCAGGGCGAGCGAGAGTCCGCCCGCGGTGGCGGCGGGGCGGGAGAGCCCCTCCCGCCGGAGGAACGCGTACAGCCCCAGGCCCCCCAGGAGCGGGTTCCACACGATCAGGGCCCGGATGGCCGCAGCGGGCGGGAGCATCGAGAACAGCGCCATCGCCGGGAGGTAGAGCCACCCGGACTGGGGATCGGCGGCGAAGGGCGCCCCCGCGAGCTCCGAGGGGTTCCAGAGGGGGACGTGCCCCCGAGCGAGGCTCCTCCCGAGGAAGGCGAACCGCGGCAGCCAGAAGGCGAGGACGTCGGGGTGCTGGTTCGTGAGGAGGTCGTGGAACGCGAACGCCCGGAGCGCGGAGACGACCGAGCCCGCGATCAGGAGCGGACCGGCAGCAGCCCGGGCCCAGGCCGGTAGCCGTGGAGCTGCCCTCGGGGGGGTCGTCTCCTCCCTCGCGCGGGCCACGAGCGTCTTCATGGCCCCAGCCTACGCGGGGCCGCCCCGGATCGGCGGCCGCCCGAGGCCCTGCGAAGGGCGTCGGCCGCGGTCGAGGTCGTTCCCCGCGGCGGGTTCCGCTGCTAGACTCGGGCGCTGGCCCCCCGCCCGAACCCTCGAAGACCATGATCAGCCTGCGGAACGTGACCAAGACCTACAGGAACGGGGTCACCGCGCTCGCGGACGTGAGCGTGGAGATCGGCAAGGGCGAGTTCGTGTTCGTCGTCGGCCCCTCGGGGTCGGGGAAGTCCACCCTGATCCGCCTGCTCCTCAAGGAGGAGGAGGCCACCGCGGGCGAGATCTACGTGGCAGGGAAGAACCTGGCCAAGCTCTCGCACTGGAAGATCCCGCACCTGCGCCGGAACCTCGGCGTCGTGTTCCAGGACTTCAAGCTGCTCCCGGACAAGACCGTGTTCGAGAACGTGGCCTTCGCCCTCGAGGTGATCGGGAAGCCCAAGCACGTGATCGACCAACGGGTCCCCGAGATCCTGGAGCTGGTGGGCCTGGGCGACAAGCTGAACGACTATCCCGACCAGCTCTCCGGCGGGGAGCAGCAGCGGGTCTCCCTCGCCCGGGCCGTGGTGAACCGCCCCCTCGTCCTCCTGGCCGACGAGCCCACCGGGAACCTCGACCCCGCCACCTCGGTGGACATCATGCGGCTCCTGGACAAGGTGAACAGGATCGGGACCACGGTGGTGATGGCCACCCACGACCAGGCCATCGTCGACGCGATGCGTCGCCGGGTCCTCCAGCTCGACGGGGGCCGGGTCGTGCGGGACCAGGCCCGGGGGGTGTACTCCTAGCGATGCTGCGGCGCCTCGACTACTACTTCCGCGAGACGTTCGTGGGGCTGCGGCGGAACGGCCTGGTGGCGTTCGCCGCGATCTCCACGGCGTTCATCGCGCTCCTCCTGTTCGGCATGGCGCTCTTGATCGGCCGGGAGTTCCGCCTGATCATCGAGGCGGCCACGGGGAACGTCGAGGTCGCCGTGTACCTCACCGACGAGGCCGACGACCAGGTCGTCCAGTACCTCACGGACAAGCTGCTCGAGCTCCCCGTCGTGGAGCGGGTGGACTACGAGAGCAAGCAGGAGGCCTACCAGCGGTTCCAGCGCTTGTTCGCCAACCAGCGTGCGCTCGTGGACAACGTGACCCCCGACGCGCTCCCCGCCTCGCTCCGGGTGAAGCTCCGCGACCCCGAGCGGTTCGCGCAGGTCGCGGCGGCCCTGGGGTGCGAGCCGGACGCCTCGGGGCGGTACCGGTGCGCCCAGCCGGGGATCGAGACCGTCGCCGACCAGCGCGAGTTCCTGAACCGGCTGTTCGCGGTGATCCGCGTGCTCTCGTTCGGCGTCGGGGCGGTCGCGATGATCATGCTGGTGTCGGCCACCGCGCTGATCGCGAACACCGTCCGGATGGGCCTGTTCGCCCGGCGGAAGGAGATCGGGATCATGAAGCTCGTGGGCGCGACGAACTGGCGGATCCGGATCCCCTTCATCATCGAGGGACTGGTCGAGAGCCTCCTCGGTGCCGGGGGAGCGGTCCTCGCGCTCTTCGTCGGGAAGGTGGTCTTCGTGGACCGGCTCCGGGGCGAGATCGGGTTCCTGCCGCTGATCGACAACGGCGATGTGATCGCCACGATCCCCTGGCTCCTCGGCGCAGGCGCCGTGGTCGCGGTGGTGGCGAGCACGATCGGGATGCGCCGGTTCCTCGACGTCTAGGGCGCGGCCGTGGGCCGCGGGGCGGGCGAGCGGACGGTCGCGACGAACCGCCGCGCGCGCCACGACTACGAGATCCTCGAGCGGGTCGAGGCAGGGATCGTGCTCACGGGCTCCGAGGTGAAGTCGCTGCGGGCGGGGCGGGCCTCGCTCACCGACGCCTACGCCCGGGTCCGGGACGGCGAGGTCTGGCTCGAGGGGATGCACATCGCGCCCTACGAGCCCGGCCAGGTCCGGGGGTACGAGCCGAAGCGGCCCAGGAAGCTCCTCCTCCACCGGGCGGAGATCGCCCGCCTGCTCGGGAAGACCCAGGAGCGGGGCCTCACGCTGGTCCCGCTGCGGGTGTACTTCACGCACGGCCTGGCCAAGGTCGAGCTGGGGCTGGGTCGCGGGAAGCGGAAGTACGAGAAGCGCCGGGCGATCGTGGAGCGTGAGCAACGCCGGGAGATCGAGCGGGCCAGCTCGCGGGCGCCCTGAACGAGGCTCCCGGCTCCGCCTATACTGGAGGCGACAACCGCATAGGGGGTGCAGTGGCTTCGACCTGGGCGTCGTACCGCCTGGGGGAAGCGGGCCGAGGTCCCCGGAACCTCGTACCAAAGCCGGGAACCTGAACAAGCGCCAACCACGAGTTCGCGCTCGCTGCCTAAGACCTAGGCGGCCGTCCGTCCGGGTCCGCCTGCGACCCGGGTGCGGGCGTCACCGAGCAGGCTCGCGGCGGCGGCTCCGCCCGGCGGCCGCCGCCGGACACCCGACCGGGCTGGCCGACGGGCCCTCCGCCTGCGGGAGGCCCGGAGGCGAGATCGCACCGCAGGCTGCGCCCGGAGAAGCCCCAGCCGGTCGCCCGGGGACGCGGGTTCGATCCCCGCCACCTCCACGAAGCACGGGCCTGCCGCGGCACTCGACGTTCGCCCCTGGGATCGCGGCCCGACCCTCGACGTTCGCTCTGGGATCGCCGCCGCGATCGTTCCCTTCGGCGACCCCGGATCCGGCGACCCCGGATCGCTCCCTCGCCTGGAACGCGCGGAAAGTTAACGGGCGTGAAACACGCTCCCCGTGACAAGGGAAGCGACACGGTGTATAAACCCGGCCTCGAACAGTGGCCGGACCGGAGGGAGGTCCCCGTGGGACGGATCGACGGCGCCGACACCGCCTGGCTGCTCACCTCCGAGCGCGCTCGTGATGCCGATGACGCCCGCCGTCGCACTGACCACGGCCGCCTCGGCGGGGGCCGAGGACGCCGGAGGAACGATGATGCGCTCCTTCCTCCCGCCCGGGGGCCGTCTCCGCCCTCCGGGCGCCGGTCGTCCGCCGCTCCAGGCGAGGTGACGGTGATGGGGGCGCCCCCGGCCGCGCCCGGGTAGCGGGGCGGGTCGGCGCCCGCCGCGCGCGAGACCCTCCGCGCCGCGGGGGGTCTCGCGCATCGGGGGATGGGGAGGTGAGGATGGACGCACGGCGAGAGCGGAGCGCATGCGGGATCGGGTTCGTGGCGGACACCGCCGGCCGCGCCCGGCGCGACGTCGTCGAGCTGGCGCTCGAGGCGCTCCGTCGGCTCCGCCATCGCGGCGCGGTGGACGCCGACGCCCGGACCGGCGACGGGGCCGGCGTCCTGCTCCCGGTCCCCCGGCGCTTCCTCTCGCTCGAGGCCGGCCGGCTCGGGCTCCGGGTCCCCGACCTCGATCGGCTGGGGGTAGCCATGGTGTTCGAGCGGGACGCGCCCGGCACGGTCGAGGATGTCGTGGTCCGGGCCGCCGCGGCCGAGGGGATCGCTGTCCTCGGCTGGCGCGACGTACCCGTGCGCCCCGGGGCCCTGGGCAGGCAGGCGCGGACCACGATGCCCAGGATCCGCCAGGCGCTGCTCCTCGCGCCGGAGGGCTGTCCCGAGGAGCTGCGCCAGCAGCGGGCGCACCGGGCGCGGAGGCGGGCCGAGCGGGAGCTCCGGGCTCGGCGGCTCGCCTCCTCCTTCCCCTCGTTCTCCTTCCGCACCGTGACCTACAAGGCCCTGGCGGCCGCCGACCAGCTGGCCGCGTTCTACCCGGACCTCCGCGACCGCATGGTGGAGGCGCCCTTCGCCCTGTTCCACCAGCGCTACTCCACGAACACCACGCCCTCCTGGGAGCGGGCGCAGCCGTTCCGGATGCTCGGCCACAACGGCGAGATCAACACGATCGCGGGGAACGTGCGGCGGATGCGGGCGCGCGAGGGCCGGCTCGGGTTCCCCGAGCGGGACCTCGAGGAGCTCTTCCGGCCGGTCGTGGACGAGGCGGGGAGCGACTCCCAGATCCTCGACGAGGTGGTGGAGCTGCTCTGCCGGGAGGGAGGCGAACGGGGCGTCGGCAGGGACGTCCGCCTCGCCGTCGCGATGCTCGTGCCGCCGGCATGGGAGGGCGACCCGCGCCTCTCGGAGGAGGTCCGCGGCCTGCTGCGGTTCCACCGGTCGCTGATGGAGCCGTGGGACGGACCGGCGGCCCTCGTGTTCACCGACGGCGTGCGGGTGGGGGCGGCCCTCGACCGGAACGGGCTCCGCCCCTTGCGATTCGCCGTCTGCGAGGACGGCACCGTGGCCTGCGCCTCGGAGGCGGGAGCGGTCGACCTCCGGGGCCGCGGGCGGGTACGCCGGGGGAAGCTCGGGCCCGGCGGGATGCTGGTGGTGGACCCCGCGGAGGGCGGCCTCCAGCTCGACCCCCTGGAGCGGGTCGCGCGGCGGAGGCCCTACGGGGCCTGGGTGGTCCGCCACCGTGGGGATCGGGCGGGCGGGCCGGCGTCGGCCCCGGTCGTCGAGGACCTCGAGCGACGGCAGGTGCTCCACGGCTACACGCGGGAGGAGCTCACGCTGATCATGGCGCCGGCCGCGGCGTCGGGGAAGGAGCCCACGTTCTCCATGGGCGACGACACCCCGCCGGCGGTCCTCTCGGCGCACGACCGGCCCCTCTACCACTCCCTGAAGCAGCGCTTCGCCCAGGTCACGAACCCCGCCATCGACCACCTCCGGGAGCGGCACGTGATGTCGCTCGCGGTCCTCCTGGGGCCCCGCGACCCCCTCCTCCTGGACCGCTCGGGGCGAGCGGCGCTGCTCGAGTGCGAGAGCTTCCTGCTCCCGGAGGCCCCTCGGGAGGCGGGGGGCCTGGGGGTCGTGGCCCTCGACGCCACGTGGCCCGCGGCGGAGGGCCCCGGCGGCCTGGGCTCAGCCCTCGGGCGGCTGGGGCGGGAGGCGACGGCGGCCGCGGGCGGCGGGGCCGCGATCGTGGTGGTGTCGGATGCCTCCGCGGACCCGGAGCGGGCGCCCGTCCCCGCGGCGCTCGCGGTAGGGGCCGTCCACGCGGCGCTCGTCCGGGCCGGGCTCCGGACGGCGGTCTCGGTCGTGGCCACCGTGGACGACGCCCGGGAGTCGCACCACGTAGCCTGCCTCCTCGCGCTGGGCGCGGAGGCGGTCCACCCAAGGCTCGCGCTCGCCACGGTGGCCGCCCTCGCGGACGCGGGGCGGGTTCGGGGCCGCACGCCCGAGGAGGCCGTGGCGGGGTTCCGGACGGCCATCGAGGAGGGGATCCTCAAGGTGCTCTCGAAGCTCGGGATCTCCTGCGTCGACTCCTACGTGGGCTCCTGCCTCCTCGACGCCGTCGGGCTCGACGCGGAGGTGATCGACCGCTGCATGCCCGGGGTCGCATCCGCGCTCGGTGGCCTGGGGTTCGAGGCGATCGCCGCCCGGGTGCTGGCCCGCCACGCCCGGGCGTACGGGGAGGAGCGGCCGGCCCTCGCCAACCCCGGCCTCGTCAAGTTCCACCGCGGCGGCGAGTACCACGCGACCAACCCCTCGGTGGTCCGGGCCCTCCACCGCAGCGTGGACCCCGCGCTCCTCCGGCTCCGCTCCACCGCGGCGGCGGAGGGCGAGGACGAGGCCCTCGCGGGTGCAGCCGGCGACGGGCAACCCGACGTCATGGCGGGCGTGACGGAGGCGCCCACGGGAGGGTCCGGCATCAGCGCCGGGGAGACGGAGGCCCACGCCCTCCAGCGCGCGCTCCGCGGCGAGCCGAGCTTCGAGCGCTACGAGCGGTTCGCCGAGCTCGTCAACGGGCGTCCCCCCACCGCCATCCGCGACCTCCTCGAGCTCGTGCCGGCCGGCCCGCCGGTGCCCTTGGACGAGGTGGAGCCCGCGGCGGCCATCCTCCGGCGGTTCTCGAGCGGGGGCATGAGCCACGGGGCGATCAGCCGCGAAGCCCACGAGACCCTGGCGGTAGCGTTCGGCAGGCTCGGAGCCCGGGCCAACACGGGGGAGGGCGGCGAGGATCCCGCGCGCTACCGGACCGAGCGGAACAGCGCGATCAAGCAGGTGGCCTCGGGCCGGTTCGGCGTCACCCCCGAGTACTGCGCGTTCGCCGAGGAGCTCCAGATCAAGATCGCCCAGGGCTCCAAGCCGGGGGAGGGCGGCCAGCTGCCCGGCCACAAGGTGACCGAGGAGATCGCCCGCCTGCGCCATACCCGCCCGGGCGTGGCGCTCATCAGCCCCCCGCCCCACCACGACGTCTACTCGATCGAGGATCTGGCCCAGCTGATCTTCGACCTCAAGCAGGTGAACCCCCGGGCCGAGGTCTCGGTGAAGCTCGTCGCCGAGGCCGGGGTGGGGGTGGTCGCGGCGGGGGTAGCGAAGGGCCTCGCCGAGGTCGTGCACGTGGCCGGGGCCGACGGCGGCACGGGCGCCTCGCCGCTGTCCTCGATCAAGAACGCGGGGCTGCCGTGGGAGCTCGGACTCGTCGAGACCCAGCGGGTCCTCTCGGAGAACGGGCTGCGGGACCGGGTCCGGGTCCGGGTGGACGGGGGGATCAAGACCGGGCGCGACGTGGTGGTGGCCGCCCTCCTCGGGGCCGACGAGGTCTCGTTCGGGACGGCCGCGCTCCTCGCCGAGGGCTGCCTCATGGTCCGGACCTGTCACCTCGACACCTGCCCCGTGGGCATCGCGACCCAGGACCCCGAGCTCCGCGCCCGGTTCGCCGGGACCCCGGAGATGGTGATGGCCTACCTCGCGTTCGTGGCCGAGGAGGTCCGCCGGATCCTCGCGTCGCTCGGCCTCCGCTCCTTCGCCGAGGCGGTGGGGCGGGCCGACCTCCTCCGGCCCCGGGGGGACGTGGTCGCGCCGCTCGACCTCCGCCCGCTCGTCGAGCCCGCGCCGGGCGCCCGCCGGTTCGAGGCCCACCGGCCGTTCCAGCGGCCGCGGTCGTCCCTGGGCGACCGGGTGTTCCGCGACGCCTGGCCGGTCGTCCGCGACGGCGGGACCGCCTGGCTCGCCTACCCGATCGGGAACGTGGACCGGAGCGTCGGGGCGCGCCTCGGCGGCGCGATCGGGCGGCGGTTCGGGGACTCCGACCCGCCGGGCCGGGTCTTCCTCCGCTTCGAGGGGGAGGCCGGGCAGTCCTTCGGAGCGTTCCTCGCCCGGGGGGTGGAGATGCTCCTGGTGGGCGAGGCCAACGACTACGTGGGCAAGGGTATGGGGGGCGGCAGGATCGTGATCGTGCCCCCGGAGGGCGATGCGGGGGACCCCTGGCTCGTGGGGAACACCGTGCTGTACGGGGCGACCGGCGGGGAGCTGTTCGTGGCCGGCCGGGCTGGGGAGCGGTTCGCGGTGCGGAACTCCGGGGCCGTCGCGGTGATCGAGGGGGCCGGCGACCACCTCTGCGAGTACATGACCGGCGGCCGGATCGTGGTCCTGGGCCCCGCGGGGCTGAACGTCGGCGCCGGGATGACCGGCGGGGAGCTGTTCGTGCACGACCCCGGGGCCGGCCTCCCGGCGCTCGTGAACCCCGAGCTGGTCGAGGCGCGCCGGCCGACGCCCGCCGAGCTCGAGCCGGTCTGGGAGCTCGTCGAGCGGCATGCCGAGCTGACGGGCTCGCCCCGCGCCCCGGCGCTGCTCGCCGATCGCGCCGTCGCGGCCGCGGCGTTCTGGATCGTGGTCCCCCGGGACGACGTCGTGGAGGTCACCAGGAAGGAGGAGGGGACGGTCCGGGCCCGGGCCTGAGCGGGGCCCGTCGTCACAGCGAGGGGATCCCGTCGGGGTCGGCCTCGACGTAGCGGGTCGCCCCGTAGCGGGAGAGGTCGCGCCGGGCCAGCTCGGCGATGAACGAGGTGGGGAGGACCGCGGCGAACGACCGGTGGGAGAGGCGGTCGCGGCGGATCGCCTCGGGCCGGACGTAGGGGCCGATGTTGTCGCCGTAGCGGTAGTCGGCGAGGAAGGCGGCCAGGTCCTCGGCGCTGAGCCCGGCGTCCCAGAGGGCGGCCCGGTCCAGGTAGATCTCCGAGGGCGCCACGGCCTCGACGAGCCCGAGGAGGCTCCGTCCGAACCGCCGCTCCAGGTCCTCCTGGAGCTGGATGGGGTCGATCCGGACGCCCCCCGCGGGGTCGATCAGCGGGCACTGTCCGTGGTCGGCGGTCACGATGAGGGCGAAGCCCCCCCGACCGAACGCCGCTTCCAGGAGGTCGGCGAGCCGCCCCAGCTCCCGGTCCACGGCCGCGAGCACCTCGCCGATGCGGGGGTCCTCCATGTTGTAGACGTGGCCCGCGTAGTCCGGGGCCTTGTAGTTCACGTACAGCAGGTCGGTGACCTCGTCGTCCCCTACCCTCTCGGAGGCGAGGGTGGCCTCCACGAGCTCGGCCTGGTAGCGGACGATCGGCGGCGAGCAGCAGACGGCCTTCCGGCCCTGCGGGTCGAAGGGCGAGGGCGGGAAGCCGTCGAACGCCGCCCTGAGCTGCTCGAGCCGCCCCGCGGGCGGCACGGCCCGCGGCAGGCGGTACAGCTCGGGGTTGTGGGGCTTCCACCCGCCGCCGCCCTCCTCGTCCCAGAAGACGCCGACCGGGAGCTCCCCCCGGGGCCGCCCGCCCCGCCCCAGCATCCCCACGTGCCAGACCTGGTAGCCGATCTCGCCGACCCACGCCTCGTTCCCGGTGGCCGCGGTCCAGGCGTCGGCGAGCGTGGGGACGAGGAGGAACGAGGGGTCGATCCGCCCGGGCTCCCCCCACGCCTTCCGGGGGCGCCCGTCCCGGCGGACGTTGTGACCGGTGATCCCGTGGGTGCGGGGGAAGGCGCCGGTCCCGATCGTGGCGTGGGCCGAGGCGGTGACCGCGGGGAACGAGCCCGTGATCGCGTTCCGGTACAGGGCGCCCGCCCGCGCGAGGCGCCGCAGGTTCGGCCAGGCGTCCGGCCAGCGGCGGAGGACGTTCCAGCCACCGCCGTCGATCACGAACGTGACGATCACCCGTGGGGGTCGGGCCGGCGCCGTGATCCCCGGGAGCGCCCGGCCGTCGGGGGCCCGGAAGCCGTCGAAGCCCGCGAGGCGGGCGGTCGTGGGGGCGAGGTCGGCGAGGGTCACCCGCTCCGTGGAGTCCGAGGGCTCCACGAGGCCGGGTGCGTAGACGACGATCGGCACCCGCTCGGCGTACATCCAGACCACCGCGTGGCTGGTCCGCGGGTCGTTGGGGACGAGCGAGCGCGATTCCTGGGGGTAGTTCGAGCTCGAGAACGGCGTGACGAGGAGCTGGAGGTCCCCCGAACGCTCCGGGTGGTAGGCGCGGACCACGAGCTCCAGGTACTCGGCGCCGAGGTCCCGGGCCATCGCCTCGAGCCTCGGGCGGGGGTCCGGTCGGAGCCAGCGGGCCAGGGCGTGGCCGACGCCGGCGCCGGCCGCGAGGACGCCGACCGCGCCGAGCCCGGCCCTGAGGAGCGCCCGCCGGCCGGGGTCCTCGGGGGCCCCGGCTCTGAGCGTCCCCAGGCCCAGGGCCAGGACCGCCGCGCCCGCGAGCAGTCCGACGAGAGCCGAGTGAACCGCGGCGACGGCCGCGGCCGCCGCCGAGGCGAGGAGCGCGACGAGGAGGCGCCGGGGGAGGTGCCGCACCGACCACCGATGGTCGCACACGGCCCGGCCGCCGCCCACCGCCCCCGCGGACCGGGTCAGGTCCGCCGGCGGGGGAGGTCGAGGAAGGGGAGGGGGACGACGGTGGCGGCGACCCTCGCGGGCTCGCCCTCCACGATCCACTCGACCTGGAGGCGGGTCCCGGGCTCCTCGAAGCGCCGGGCGACCTGGGCGAGCGCGATCATCCGCTTGAGGATCGGGGACCAGGTCGTGGAGGTGGCCCGCCCGACCTGGGCGCCGTCCGAGAACACCGGGATCGGCTCCCGGCGCACGACCGGGGAGACGGCGGGCGGGAGCCCGTGCCGCGCGAACGCGGCCTCGATCCCCTCCCACGAGAGCTCGAGCCCCACCAGTCGGCGGGGCGGACCGCCCCGGGCGGCTTCGGCGGCGAGGGCCCGCCTCCCGACGAAGTCCGCCTTCCCGAGGTCGACGAACCGGCCCAGGCCGATCTCGTAGGGGGAGTGCTCCTGCTCGGGGGAGGCGGCGCGGCGGACGCCCGTGTAGTCGACGTCGGCGAGGATCAGCCCCGCCTCCACCCGGCACACGTCGAGGGCCCGGATCCCCGCGGGCCGGATCCCGTGCGGCGCGCCGGCCCGGAAGATCGCGTCCCAGACCTCGAGCGCGCCGCCGGCGGGGACCCACAGCTCGTAGCCGAGGTCCCCGGTGTAGCCGGTCCGGGTGACGTCGACCTCGACGCCCGCGATCTCCGCCGGCCGGCGGCGGAAGTACCGGAGGTCGGCGAAGCGCCGTCCCGCCGCGGCCTCGAGCACGTCCCGGGAGCGCGGCCCCTGGAGCGCGAGCGCCGCGAGCTCCTCGGTCACGTCGCGGATCTCGACGTCGAGCCGGTGCGCGTTGAGGGCGAACCAGCGGTACGAGGGCTCGGCCGAGGTCCAGCGGAACCGGTCCTCGGCGAGCCGGGTCACGGTCCCGTCGTCGATCACCTTCCCCCGCTCGTCGCACCAGGGCGTGTAGAAGACCTGGTCGACCGCGAGCTTGGAGACGTCGCGGGTCATCACCCGGTCCACGAGCCGGGCGGCGTCGGGGCCCGAGATCTCGTACTTGAAGAGGGGGGAGACGTCGATCGCCGCGGCCTGCTCGCGGATCGCGTTGTACTCGATGTCGTGGAGGTCCGCGTAGACCTGGGCCGAGAGGTACCCGGCCCAGTCGCCCCAGGCGAGCTTGCGGTTGAGGGCGCTGGTCCGGGGGTGGAACGCGGTGCCGACGGCCATGGTCCTCCTCCCTCGGGGTCGCCGTAGAGTATCGCCCACCCGGCGGGCGGACGACCGGCCGAGCGCGGGGGTCGGGCGACCCACGGTCACGGCCCGGCGCCGGGCGCGGCCCACGGTCGTCTAGCATGGGCGGGCCGCGCCCGGGCGCGGCGGGAGGCGGTCGGTGGAGCGCTACGACGCGGCGATCGTGGGCGGGGGCCACAACGGCCTGGTGGCCGCGGCCTACCTGGCGAGGGCCGGCCGGCGGGTGATCGTCCTCGAGCGGCGCGAGGTGCTCGGCGGCGCGGCGGTGACGGAGGAGGTCGTCCCGGGCTTCCGGTTCAGCGTCTTCTCCTACGTGGTCTCGCTCCTCCGCCCGGAGATCATCCGGGAGCTCGACCTCCCCCGGCACGGGCTCGAGATCCTGCCCCTCGACGGCACCTTCACCCCGCTCGAGGGCGACTACCTGTGGCGGGTGAACGACCACGGGCGGACGATGCGCGAGCTCCGCCGGTGGTCGATCTCCGACGCCGAGGCCTACGAGGAGTACGGCCGGGCGATGGTGGACATGGCTCGGTTCATCAAACCCATCCTCTCGGTTGTCCCGCCGGATCCGGGGAAGGTGGATGCGCGGGAGTGGCTGCCGCTCGTCGGCCTGGCCCGGTCGTTCCGGGAGCTCCCCGAGCGGCTCAAGGCCACGTTCGTGCAGCTCATGACGATGAGCGCCGCGGACTTCCTCGCCCAGTGGTTCGAGACCGACCCGCTCGTCGCGACGATGTCCGCCTCGGGGATCATCGGGACGTTCCAGGGCGTCCGCTCGCCCGGGACGGCCTACGTGCTCCTCCACCACTACATGGGCGAGATCGACGGGGCCTTCCGGGCCTGGGGGATCCCCCGCGGTGGCACCGGTGGGATCTCGGAGGCGATCGCCTCGGCCGCTCGGGCCCTGGGCGCCGAGATCAGGACCGGTGCACCGGTCGCCCGGGTGCTCACCCGGGGGGACCGCGCCGTCGGGGTCGTCCTCGAGACCGGGGAGGAGATCCGCGCCCGCCACGTGCTCTCGAGCGTCGACGTCCGCCGCACGTTCCTCGATCTCCTCGAGCCGGGCATCGTGGACGAGGGGTTCCTCCGGGAGGTGCGCCGGTACAAGTTCCGCGGCTCCTCGGGGAAGGTGAACCTGGCCCTCGACGGGCTCCCCGAATTCTCCTGCCTCCCGAACTCCGAGGCCACCGAGCACCTGCGCGGCGCGATCAGCTTCTCGCCCTCCGTGGACTACATGGAGCGGGCCTACGACGACGCGAAGTACGGGCGCTTCTCCCGCCGGCCCTACCTCGACGTGGTGATCCCCTCGCTCGTCGACGCCACGTTGGCCCCGCCGGGCAAGCACGTGATGAGCTGCTTCGTGCAGTACGCGCCGTACCGCCTCGCGGAGGGGGAGTGGGACGACGCGACGCGGGAGGCCTTCGGGGAGACCGTGATCGACACCCTCGAGGAGCGGATCCCCAAGATCCGGGACCTGATCGTGGGCGTGCAGGTCCTCTCGCCCCGGGACATCGAGGAGATCACCGGGCTCTCGGAGGGGAACATCTTCCAGGGCGAGCTCTCGCTCGAGCAGCTCTTCTTCAACCGGCCGGTGCCGGGATGGGCGCGGTACCGCACCCCCGTGCGGAACCTGTGGCTCTGCGGCTCGGCGGCCCATCCGGGGGGCGGCATCATGGGCGCGCCGGGGCGGCTCGCGGCCCTCGAGGTGCTCAAGGCCGACCGGCGGGCGAGGTGGGGGGCGTGAGCCGCAAGGGGGGCGGTGGCCCCCGCCCCGGGCGATGGCGGGGCGGATCGGCGTGAGCGGCCGGTACGACGCGGTCGTGATCGGAGCGGGCCACAACGGCCTGGTGTGCGCCGCGTACCTCGCCCGCGCCGGCGCGCGGGTCCTCGTGGTCGAGCGGCGCGAACGGGTGGGGGGGATCCTCGCCGACCACGAGCTCGTCCCGGGGGCGCGGGTCCCGGCGGTGGTCCACACGGTGGGGCGCCTGCGGGCCTCGGTGGTGCGCGATCTCGGGCTCCGCTCCCACGGGCTCCGGCTGATCCGCCCGGCGGTCCGGGCCTTCGCCCCGTCGCCCCAGGGCGGTGGCGTCACGCTCTGGGCCGACCCGGCGCGGACGGCCGAGGAACTCCGGCACCGTTCGGCCCGGGACGCCGAGGCCTACCCCCGCTTCGACCGCCGGGTCCGGGTGATCGCGAGCTTCCTCGCCCACCTGGCGGCGGGCCCGCCGCCGGACCTGGGGTCGCCGGGCCTCGCCGATGCCGTGGCCGGCCTCCGCCTCGCCCGCGCCTTCCGCCGCCTGGCGCCCAGGGCCCGCCGGGAGGCCCTCCGGGCGCTGCCGATGGCCGTCGCCGATCTCGTGGGCGAGGCCTTCGAGACCGACGCCCTGAGGGGCGCCCTCGCCTCCCGGGGCGTCCTGTTCACCGCGATGGGGCCGTGGTCGGCGGGGACCGCCGCCGTGCTCCTCATGGACTCGGCGGGGAACGACGGGGGCGCCGCGGGGCAGACCGCGTTCGCCCGGGGAGGGGCCGGGGCCCTCGCCGAGGCCCTGGCCGCCGCGGCGCGCGCCTCCGGCGCCGAGCTCCGCACGGAGACGGAGGTGGTGGCGATCACGACGCGCGAAGGGAGGGCCACCGGCGTGGCGCTCGCCTCGGGGGAGGAGGTGGCGGCGGACGCGGTGGTGTCCGGGGCCGACCCCAAGCGTACGCTGCGGGACCTGGTCGATCCCGTGGTGCTCGGCCCCACGCTCCTGTGGCGCGCGAGCAACATCCGCACGCCGGGCGCGACCGCGAAGGTGAACCTCGTCCTCTCCGGGCCGCCGCGGTTCCCCGGGGCCGGGGAGGAGCGCCTGCGGGGGCGGATCCTGATCGCCCCGGGGGTGGACGCGCTCGAGCGCGCCTTCGACGCCTGGAAGTACGGGGGGGTCTCGGAGGAGCCCTTCCTCGAGGCCGTGATCCCCTCCCTCTCCGACCCCACGGTCGCGCCGGAGGGGATGCACGTGATGAGCGTGATCTGCCAGTGGGTCCCGTACCGGCTCCCGGACGGCGACCGGGAGGCCGAGCGCGACCGGCTCGGGGACCTCGTGCTCAAGACCCTCGAGGCCCACGCGCCCGGGATCTCGGACCTCGTGGTGGCCCGGGAGGTCCTCACCCCGGTCGACCTCGAGCGGACGTTCGGGCTCCCGGAGGGGCACGTCCTCCACGCCGAGCCGGGCCTCGACCAGTTCTTCGCCTGGCGGCCCCTCCTCGGGCACGCGGGCTACCGGTTCGGGATCCCCGGGCTGTACCTCTGCGGGTCGGGCGCCCACCCGGGCGGGGGCGTGACCGGCGGGCCCGGCGCGAACGCGGCCCGGGTGATCCTGGCCGACCTCGAGCGGCGGTAGGGGGCCGGTGGGGGAGGAGCGCCCGTTCCCGGGGGAGGCCGAGATCCGGGCCGAGGACGAGCTCGCGGAGTTCGACGACCGCGACCTCCCCTCCTACGTCGGCGCTGCGTCGTTCCAGAAGCTGCCCTGGTGCCCCGACGACGAGAGCCTCCGCCGGGCCCGGCCGGAGGTCGCGATCGTGGGGGCGCCCCTGGACGACGGCACCTCGCACCGGCCCGGCGCCCGGTTCGGCCCCCGGGCCATCCGGGCCGCCACCTACCACGCGGGCGACCTGTACTCGATCCAGGTCGGAACCGAGGTGTTCTCCGTCGTCCGCTGCGTGGACGCCGGCGACGCGCCGGTGGTGCCCTCGCGGCTCGGGCGGGGGCACCGGGTGATCCGGGAGAAGGTGCGGGGGGTGGCGGAGGCCGGGGCGATCCCGATCGTGCTGGGGGGCGACCACTCGATCACGTACCCCTCGGTCGCGGCGGTGCGGGAGGTGCAGGGGGCCGAGGTGGGCGTGGTGCACTTCGACGCCCACGCCGACACCGGCCTCGAGGTGTGGGGCTCGCTCCTCTCCCACGGGACCCCCATGCGGAAGCTGATCAGCGAGGGGTGGGTGGCCGGGCGGAACTTCGTCCAGGTGGGCCTGCGCGGCTACTGGCCGGAGCGGGAGACGTTCGAGTGGATGCGCGAGCAGGGGATGCGCTGGCACCGCATGGTGGAGATCGAGGAGCGGGGGGCCGAGGCCGTGATCGACGAAGCGATCGCCGAGGCCCTGGAGGGCCCCGAGCGGGTCTACCTCTCGATCGACATCGACGTGGTCGACCCCTCGGCCGCGCCGGGGACCGGCACCCCCGAGCCCGGGGGGCTCCTCGCCCGCGAGCTGCTCCGGGCCGTCCGCCGGATCGTCTCGCGCGTGGAGCTCGTGGGGATGGACGTGGTGGAGGTCTCCCCGCCCTACGACCACGCGGAGCTCACCGCGGCCCTGGCCCACCGCTGCGTGCTCGAGGCGATCGGCGCCCTGGCCGCGAAGCGAGGTGGGGGCCTTCCGACCGACCCCCGACCGGGGGACCCGGGCTCGCCGTGAGGGGAACGGCCGGGCCGCGCCCGGGGGGTGGGAACGCGCGACGGATGCCCGTGGCCGGCGCCCTCGGGGCGGCCGATACTCCGGGTCGTGGCGCTCGCCGGGAGGTTCACGGGACGACGGGCGGCGGTCGGGATCACCGCCGCGGTCCTCCTCGTGGGTGGCGCGGGGGGCGCCGCGGCCCGCACCCTGCTCGCACCGGCGGACCCGCCGTGCCCGACGTCGGAGGTCGCCCCGGTCGAGCGGACCGTCGGGGGCCCCGGGACCGACGCCGAACCCTGCGGGCCGGAGGGGACGGACGGGACCACGGTCGGGGTCGAGGAGCCGGCGCCGGCCGATGCCCAGGGTTCGGAGGAGGGGTCGACCGAGGACGCGGCCGAGGGAGCCGGGGACGGGGGGTCCTCGCCCCAGGGCCCCTCGCCCGAGGACTGCGAGGGCGCCCTGGATCCCGACCTCGGCGAGCGTTCCGACCTCGCGGCCGTCTTGGAGCAGGGCGGCGGCACGGGGCTCGCCCACGCGATCGAGGAGGTCCTCGCGAACTGCCAGGATCACCCGAACCACGGCCTCGTGAACGCGCTCGGGCGGCTCGCCGGCGACCGGCAGCGCCACGCGGAGCACGAGGCCTGGAAGGCCGAGCGCGAGGCCGCCCGGGAGGCGGCCCGGGCCGATCGCGCTGCCGCTCGGGCGGCCGCGGACGCGGAGCGGAGGGCCGCGAGGGACGCGCACCTCGCGGCGGTCCACGCGGGCGGCCACCCCGGCAGGGGCCGGGGACGCTCGTAGTCCGGCTCAACGGCGGGCGGGCCCCTCGCGGGTACCCTCTCCTCCGGAGGGAACCCGTGCCCGAGCTCCCCGAGGTCCAGGCGCTCGCCGAACGGCTCGACGCGCTCCTGTCGGGCGCGCCCCTCGAGCGGATCGAGCCGCTCCACGTCGCCGGGCTGCGGACCGCGGCGCCCCGGCCCGGCGAGGTCCGGGGGAGGGGGGTCCGGGCCGTCGGGCGGCGCGGCAAGTTCCTGATCTTCGACCTCGGCGGGCCTCGCGTGCTCGTGCACCTGGCGCAGGGGGGGCGGGTCGAGGTGGAGGACCCACCCCGGGCGACGAGGCCCCGGGGGGCGCTCGTGCGGTTCCGGTTCGAGGGACGGCCCTCGGTCCTGGTGCGGGAGTACGGCACCGAGCGGAAGGCGGGGTGGTGGGTGCTGGCGGAGGGCGACGAGGGCCCCCTCGCCGGGCTGGGACCCGAGCCCTTCGACGACGCCTTCGCGGTCCTGGTCCTCCGGGGCGAGGACGGCCGCCGCGTCCACACGATCCTCAGGGACCAGCGGACCGTCGCCGGGATCGGCCGCGGCTACGCCGACGAGATCCTCCACCGGGCCCGCCTGTCGCCCTACGCGACGCTCTCGGGGCTCGGCCCGCGCGAGCGCGAACGGCTCCTGGCAGCTGTGCGGTCCGTCCTCGCCGAGGCCCTCGAGGGGGAGCGGGCACGGACCGGCGGCCTGCCGGCGAAACTCGGGGAGCGGTTCGCGGTGCACGGTCGCCACGGCCGCCCCTGCCCGCGCTGCGGGGACGACCTCCGCCGGATCTCGTACGAGGCGTACGAGGTCACGTACTGCCCGAGGTGCCAGACGGGCGGGAGGGTGCTCGCCGACCGCCGGCTCTCCCGCCTCCTCCGCTGATCGGTCGGGGAGGGTCGCACCGCTCGCGGCCGTCGTCCGCGGCCGGTGGTGGTGAGGAAGGGGGGAGGAACCATGGACGTGGGGATCGGGCTGCCGAACCCGCTGCTGGATGTGCCCGGGGAGCTGCTGCCCGCCTGGGCCCGCCGGGCGGAGGAGCGGGGGTTCGCGGCGGTCGCGACGATCGACCGGATCGCGTACCCCTCCTACGAGTCCCTCGTCGCGCTGGCCGCGGCGGCCGCCGTCACGGAGCGGGTGGAGCTCCTCACGAACGTGCTCCTCGGGCCCACGCGGGACCCGGTGCTCTTGGCGAAGCAAGCGGCGAGCGTGGACCGGATCTCGGGGGGCCGGCTCACGCTGGGCCTGGGCGTGGGCCGGCGCGACGACGACTACGCGGCCACGGGACGGGGGTTCCACGACCGCGGGCGGCGGCTCGATCGCGACCTCGAGACCATCCACGCCGCCTGGCGGGGTGAGCTCGTCGCCGGCGCCCGGCATCCCGTGGGGCCGCCTCCGGTCCGGGGGACCGTGCCGATCCTGTTCGGGGGGATGAGCGAGGCGTCCCTCCGGCGGGTGGTCCGGTGGGGCGCGGGCTGGACCGCAGGGAGCGCCCCGGCCGAGCAGGTCGCGCCGTTCCTGGATCGGGTGCGGGAGGCGTGGGCGGCGGCGGGACGGCCGGGCGCGCCGCGCCTGGTCGCTCTGGTGTACTTCGCCGTGGGCGACGCTGCGGAGGCCGAGCGGAACGTGCGGACCTACTACGGGGACGAGGCCGGGGCTGCGATCCTCGCTCGGATGCCTAAGGACGCCGCCGCGCTGCGGGAGACCCGGGACGCGTACGCCGCCCTCGGCATCGATCTCCTGGTGTTCGATCCCACGGTGGCCGATCTCGCCGAGGTCGACGCGCTCGCCGACGCGGTCCTGGGACCGGGTGGACCCCGGGTACCCTGACCGGCGCTCCTCCGGGATGGGCCGCCGCGCTGCTCGTGGCGAGGTGGCCCGGGCGGCCGCGGCGATCCCGGGCGTCGCCGTCCGACCCCCCTACGCCGGGCTCGACGAGGGCCTCCGGGCCCTGGAGCGGGATGCCTGCCTGGTCGCGGCGGAGCGCATCGTGGTCCGCTCCGGCGCCCCCGGGCCGTTGCTCCAGCTGCTCCAGGCCGCGGTGCAGGTCGGGAGGCACCGGGAGGCCCTGCTCGCCGTGGGGCTGGACCCGGCCGAGGTGGCCGAGGTGCACGCCCCTCGCGCGACCCCCGTCGAGGTCCTCGAGCCCGCGGCGGCCGGCCGGGAGGACCGGACCGTCACGTTCGTCGCGGTCCTCCTGCTGTACGGCCAGCTCTTCGGGTACGGCGTCTGGTTCGCCACGGGGGTGGTCGAGGAGAGGTCGGGTCGAGGAGAAGTCCTCCCGGGTCGTGGAGCTCCTCACTCTCGGCGGTCCGCCCGCGCCAGCTCCTCCTCGGGAAGATCGTGGGGCTCGGGCTCCTCGGGCTGTTCCAGCTCTCGACCGTCGGGACCCTCGGGCTCACCGGCTTCAGAGGAGCGAGGGCTGGTCCCGCGGCGCCCGCGGCCGGGCCCTCGCGGGCCGCTCCGCCGGGTGCTCGACCAGCGCGATCACGCGGGAGGCCATGAAGCGCCCGGTTCGGACCGGCTGGCCGGTCCGGGTCACCTCCGAGACCTCCACCACACCGCGGGAGGTCGTCACCTCGACCCGGCGACCGGCCTTGGTCGCCGCGATCTCGAAGGTCTGCGCCCCGGCCCCGGTGTCGACCACGACCTCCACCCGGTCTCCCCGCACGGCCGCATCCTACGTCGCCGGCGGCCCCGGGGGTCGGCTGGCGAGCTCGCGTCGGAGCGCCGGGAGCGGCAGGGAGCCCAGGGCGAGCAGGCGGTCGTGGAAGGCGGGGAGGGAGAACCCGGCGCCCTCCCGGGCCGCGGCCTCGGTCCGGAGGCGCTGGATCTCGAGCATGCCGACCATGTAGGAGAGGGCCTGGCCCGGGAGCGCCACGTACCGGTCGGTCTCGATCACCGCGTCGACGTGGGGCACCCCCGCCTCCTCGAGGACCGCGATCGAGCGCTCCCGGGGCCAGCCGAGCGCGTGGATCCCGGTGTCCACGATGAGCCGGGCGGCCCGGTGCGCCTGGGCGTCGAGCATCCCCAGGCGCTCCCATCCGTCCGCGAACAGCCCCATCTCGTCGGCCAGGCGCTCGGCGTAGAGCCCCCACCCCTCGACGAAGGAGCTGCCGGCGACGGCGCTCCCGAACCGGCGGAGCGCGGGCCGGTCGGGGAGCTCCTGCTCGAGGGAGAGCTGGAAGTGGTGGCCCGGGTTGGCCTCGTGGAACGTGGTGGTCGCGAGGTGGTGGAGGGGCCGGGCCGGGAGGTCGTAGGCGTTCACGTAGTAGATCCCCGGCCG
>Ga0101943_1000841_pt1 | contig 36030 bp, 35 predicted proteins | sample DewCreD2012metaG_5_FD_75244 | JGI IMG/M metagenome (GOLD analysis project Ga0101943, IMG submission 75244) | Hot spring sediment bacterial and archeal communities from British Columbia, Canada, to study Microbial Dark Matter (Phase II) - Dewar... ... | reverse complement strand
CCGCCCGTCGAGCCGGTAGCCGCCGTCGGGCTCGGGGGTGGCCCGGGTCCGGATCCCGAGGGCGTCGGAGCCGGCCTCGGGCTCGGTGAGGGCGTAGGCCCCGACGGTGGTCCCCGCGACGAGCCCGGGCAGGTAGCGGCGGCGCTGGTCCTCGGTGCCGAAGAACACCAGGGGGAGCGTGCCGATCCCGGTGTGGGCGCCGTAGGTCACCGACAGCGACCCGGCGTCGCCGAGCGCGTCGATCGCGACCACCGCGCTCGTGAGGTCGAGCCCGCCCCCGCCGTAGGCCTCGGGCACGTCGATCCCGAGGAAACCCTCCCGCCCGAGCAGCTCGAGGAGCTCCCGGTGCGCCGCGTAGTCGCGGGCCTCCACCCGGGCGCGCCTCGGGACGACCTCCCGTTCCACGAAGGCCGAGACGGCCCGGAAGATCTCCCGGTGCTCGGGGGAGAGGCGCTCGGGGGTGGCGACGGCGCCCGCCTCGACCGGGGCGAGGAGGAAGGCCCCGCCCGGCGGGGGTCCGCTCATCCGGCCGTCGGCTGCTCCCCGCCCAGCCACTCGATCACCCCCGCGGCCCCCTGGCCGCCGCCCACGCACATCGTGACCAGCCCGTGGCGGGCCCGGCGGCGGGCGAGCTCCGAGAGGAGCTGTACGGCGAGCTTCGCGCCGGTCGCCCCCAGCGGGTGGCCGAGGGCGATCGCGCCGCCGTTGGGGTTCGTCCGCTCCTCGTCCAGGCCGAGCCGGCGCACGACCGCCACGACCTGGGCGGCGAAGGCCTCGTTCAGCTCGATCACGTCGAGATCGTCGAGCGCGAGCCCCGCCTTGGCCAGGGCCTTGGGGACCGCTTCCACCGGGCCCATCCCCATGATCTCGGGGGACACCCCGGCCGTGGCGAACGAGACCAACCGCCCGAGGGGCCGGGTGATGCCGAGGGCGGCGGCGCGCTCCCCGCTCATCACCACCATCGCCGCCGCCCCGTCGCTCATCTGGGAGCTGTTGCCCGCGGTCACCGTGCCGCGCACCGCGAAGGCCGGCTCGAGCGCGGCGAGCTTCTCCTCGTCGGTGTCGCGGCGGATCCCCTCGTCGGCGTCGAACCGGAACCGCTCCACCCGGACCTCCCCGTCCTCCACCACCGTCCGCCGGGCCTCGACCGGGACGATCTCGGCCCGGAACCGCCCCGCGTCCTGGGCCGTCGCGGCCCGGCGGTGGCTCCGGAGCGCCCAGCGATCCTGCTCCTCGCGGCCCACGCCCTCCCGGCGGGCCACCTCCTCGGCCGTGAGGCCCATGTTGAGGAACACCTCGGGCCAGCGCCCGGCGAGGTCGGGGTCGGGGTCGAAGTGCCACCCGGCCATGGGGACCGCGCTCATCGACTCCATCCCGCCGGCCACCACCACGTCGTGGACCCCGGCCGCCACGGCCTGCGAGGCCAGGGCCAGCGCCTGCAGCCCCGACGCGCAGAACCGGTTCACGGTCATCGCGCTCGCGGAGACCGGGAGGCCCGCGGCGAGCGCCACGTGGCGGGCGACGTTCAGCCCCTGCGCGCCCTCGGGCATCGCGCACCCCAGGACCAGGTCCTCGACGTCGTCGGGCTCGAGCCCGGGGACCCTGGCCACGGCCTCGCGGACCGCGGCCACCGCGAGGTCCTCCGGCGGCGTCTCCCGCAGCGCCCCCCGGGGCGCCTTCCCCACCGCGGTCCGCACCGCGCTCACGATCACCGCCTCGCGCATCGCAGCCTCCTTCAGTTCCGGAGCGGCCTGCCGGTCCGGAGCGTGTGGCGGATCCGCTCCCGGCTCTTCTCGGTGCCGAGGAGCCGGAGGAACGCCTCGCGCTCGAGATCCAGCAGGTGCGACTCGGGGACCTCGGTGCCCTCTGCGACGTCGCCCCCGGAGAGCACCCGCGCGAGCTCGAGCGCCACCCGGCGGTCGTGCTCGCTGATCCGGCCGGCGGCGAGCTCGTTGTAGGTGAGGGCCTCGGCGGCGGCGATCCCCCGCCGGCCGAGGACCCGGACGCCGGCCTCGACCGGCGGCCGGTACCCGGCCTCGGCGAGCAACCGGGCCAGGGCCCGCGCGTCGGCCCACTGCCGGTCGGGATCGGCCGTGGCGGGATCCTCGGGCCCGAGGAACCCGAGGTCCCGGGCATCCTCGGCGCCGGTCGATACCCGCGCCCCGGCCACCGTCTCGAAGGCCCTGCGGAAGCGTGGGAAGGGATCGGCGGGGAGCCCCTCGGGCACCGCCCCCGCGGCCCGCCGGGCTACCTCCACGCAGCCGCCGCCCGCGGGGACGAGCCCGACCGAGGTCTCCACGAGCCCGACGTAGGTCTCGGCGAGGGCCTGGCGACGCGCCGCCGCCAGGCAGAGCTCGGCCCCGCCCCCGAGCGTCCGGCCGCGCGGGGCCGCGACGACGGGCACGGCCGCCCGTCGCATCGCGCGGGTGGCTCGCTGGAAGCGGCGGATCATGAGGTCGAGCTCCTCCCACTCCTCGGCCTCGGCGGCCATGAGGATCAGCGCCAGGTTCGCGCCGGCCGAGAAGTCCGCCGCCCGGGTCCCGATCACGAGGCCGTCGTAGGACGCCTCGGCGAGCGCCACGGCCCGCTCCAGCAGGTCGATCGTGTCGAACCCGATCACGTTGAGCTTCCCGTGCAGCTCGAGCCCGAGGATCCCCTCACCGAGATCCACGAGGGAGGCCGAGGCGGTCGCGGGCAGGTCCCTGCCCGCGCGTCGGGCCCGGGCCCGGAGCTCCGCGGGGTCCAGGACCCAGGGCCGGGGCGGCACGGGCACGTGGGTGCGCGGGGCGAAGGCGAGCGTCTCCCGCCGGCCTTCGGCCTCCCGGTGGAACGAGCCCAGGCGGTCCACGACCTCCCGCGCCGCCTCGGGCAGCTCGCCGTCCTCGGCCTCGATGAGATCGGCGACCTCCGCCGGCCCCAGGAGGTCCCAGGTCTCGAACGGTCCCCGCTCCCAGCCGAAGCCCCAGCGCATCGCGCGGTCCACGGTCTCGGCGTCGTCGGCGACCTCGGGCCCGACGGCCGCGGCGTAGCGGAGCGTGGCCGCGAGGAGCCTGCGGACGAACCGCCCCGCGGGCTCGTCGGCCTCGAGCAGGAGGCGGATCCGCCGGGCCGGATCGGCCTCGTCCCGGGCCCGCGCCACCGCAGGCCCCTCCGCCCGCCGCCGCGGCCGGTACTCGAGGGTGCGGAGGTCGAGGGCGAGGATCTCCCCGTCCTCGCGCCGGTAGAACCCGGCCCCCGCCTTCTCGCCCAGGGCCCCCCGGCGGACGAGCTCCCGGAGCACCTCCGGCGCCCGGAACCGCTCCCGGTCCGGGTCGGCTTCGAGCGCGGCGTAGCAGTGATCGGCGACGGCCAGGGCCACGTCGAGCCCCACGAGGTCCAGGGTCCGGAACGTGGCGCTCCGGGGGCGGCCGAGGAGCGGTCCGGTGAGGTCGTCCACCTCGTCGGGACCGAGCCCGAGCTCGAGGGCGAGGGCGAGCGCGCTGAGCATCCCGTGGATCCCCAGGCGGTTCGCGATGAAGGCCGGGGTGTCCTTGGCCCGGACCGTCCCCTTCCCCAGGTGGCGGGAGGCCAGCTCCTCGAGCCACGCGAGCCGCCCGGCGTCGGTGCCGGGGGTGGGCACGAGCTCGAGGAGCCGCGCGTAGCGCGGGGGGTTGAAGAAGTGGGCGCCGCAGAACGCGGCGCGGAACGCCTCCGAGCGGCCCTCGGCCATGGCCCGGACCGAGAGCCCGCTCGTGTTGGTCGTGACGAGGGGGAACCGCTCGCGCCCGGCGAGGGCCTCGTCGACCCGGGCGAGCAGCTCCCGCTTGGCGCCGAGGTCCTCGACGACCGCCTCGAGCACCCAGCCCGCCCCCTCCAGGGCGCCGGGGAGCTCGTCGAACCCGCCCGGGCGGATCCGGCGGAGGTGCGAGGGGTGGTGGAGGGGGGTGGGGCGGAGCTTCGCGGCCCGATCGAGCCCAGCGCGGGCGAGCTCCGCGTCCAGGTCGAGGAGCTGGACGGAGGCGCCGGCGCCGGCCAGGAGGCAGGCGAGCTGGGCGCCCATGGTCCCGGCACCGAGCACCACCGCCTGCCGCACCCGCGGGATCATGCGTCTTCGGGCACCGTAGCAGAGGCCCGCGTTCCCGCGCGGCCCGCCGCCCGTTCGGCCGCGGCCTCGGCGGGCCCGGGAGCGTCCCGCCGGCGCGCCTCGCGTAGGCTGGGCGGGCGATGAAGGCCTCCGACCTCCTCGTGCGGTGCCTCGAGGCCGAGGGCGTGGAGTACGTGTTCGGCGTCCCCGGCGAGGAAACCCTGGACCTCAACGAGTCCCTGGACCGCTCGTCCATCCGGTTCGTCCCCGTCCGCCACGAACAGGGCGCGGCGTACCTAGCCGACGCGTACGGCCGACTGACCGGGCGGGCCGGGGTCTGCCTCGCCACGCTCGGCCCGGGCGCCACGAACCTCGTGACCGGCGTCGCCGACGCGTTCCTCGACCGCGCGCCGCTGGTGGCGCTCACCGGACAGGCGGACCTGGAGCGGCTCCACAAGGAGTCCCACCAGTCCGTGGACGTCCCCGGGATCCTCCGGCCGGTGACGAAGTGGAACGCGAGGGTCTCGGACCCGGCCATCGTGCCCGAGGTGGTCCGGAAGGCGTTCAAGGTCGCCGAGACCGACGAGCCCGGTCCCACCCACGTGGAGCTCCCCGAGGACGTGATGCGGGCGGAGACCGAGGGCGAGCCCCTGCCCCGACGGGCCGCGCCGCGGCCCGAGCCGACGGTCCACGACCTCTCCCGGGCCGTGACGCTGATCGTGGAGGCCGCGCGGCCGGTGATCCTCGCTGGGAACGGGGTGGCCCGCGCCCGGGCCGCCGGTGCGTTGCGGGCGTTCTCGCGGAGCACCGGGATCCCGGTGGCCGTGACGTTCATGGGCAAGGGCGTCGTGGACGACGACGACCCCCTCGCCCTGGGGGCCGTCGGGCTCCAGGCCGGGGACTACGCGATGGCCGGGTTCGACGATGCGGATCTCGTGATCGCGGTGGGCTACGACCTCGTGGAGCACGCGCCGGTCCACTGGAACCCCCGGCGCGACAAGCGGATCGTCTCGGTGGGGGCGGTCCCCGCCGAGATCGACGCGCACTTCGTCCCCGAGGTGGAGCTGGTGGGCGACCTCGGCCACATCCTGGGGCGCCTGGCCGCCGAGTGCTCGGGCCGCACGCGCGCGGGCGGTTCCCCCCGGCTCCGGGAGGCGGTCCGTGGGCGGCTCGAGCGCGCCGCCGCCGACCCGGACGCGCCGCTCCTGCCCCCCCGCGTGCTCCTCGAGCTCCGCCGGGCCCTGGGCCGCCGGGACCTCCTCGTCTCCGACGTGGGGCTCCACAAGCTGTGGGTGGGGCGGATGTTCCCCGCGCACGAGCCGAACACCGTGCTGATCTCGAACGGGCTGGCCGGGATGGGCTTCGCCGTCCCCGCGGCGATCGCCGCGAAGCTCGTCCACCCCGACCGGAAGGTGGTGGCCGTCTCCGGCGACGGCGGGTTCCTCATGAACTGCCAGGAGCTCGAGACCGCCGTCCGCCTGCGGACCGCGTTCGTGAGCGTGGTCTGGGAGGACGGGGCGTTCGGCTCGATCGCCTGGAAGCAGCGGGCCAGGTTCGGCCGCGCCTTCGGCACGGCCTTCGGGAACCCCGATCTCGTCGGACTCGCCGCCTCCTTCGGGATGCCCGCCTGGCGGTGCGAGGGCGCCGCGGAGCTCGCCCGGCGCCTCCGGGAGGCCCTGGCGCTCGACGTGCCGTCGCTGATCGTGCTCCCGATCGACTACTCCGAGGACGTGGCGATCGCCGGGGGGCTCGGCCCGGGGAGCGCGGGGTAGCTGCACCCGCCCCGCGTCGGCGAGCACGGGCGGCCGTGTCCCCCGGGCGGGGGACCCGGCGATGGACGTGCGGTCGTTGAAGGGGCCCTCGGTGGGTGCGAGCATCGCTCGATGGAGATCCGGAGGGGAGGAGGTCCATGGAGCGGTCGAAGGGCACCGACCCCCTGCCGATCGCGGCCGGGGCCGCCGCCGTCGGCGGGCTGATCGCGTTCCTCGGCGTGTACCTGAACTGGTTCACGGTCACGGCGGGCGGGGTGCAGGCGGAGGTCCGGGGCACGGAGGACTGGACGGGGCTCGTGGCGGTCGTCGGCGGGCTCGCCGCGCTCATGGGCGGCGGGGCGGCGATGCTGATCAAGGAGGGCCCCGTGGGGAAGCTGGGCGCGGCCCTGGCCGGCGTCGGTGGGGTCTTCGCCGCGGCGATGGCGATCATCGCGCTCCTGCGGCTCGACGCCATCGCCCAGGACGTGGCCGGGGGCCCGGCGGACGGCGACTGGGCCACGGGCCTGTGGATCTCGCTGATCGGCGGGCTCGTGGCGATGATCGGCGGCTGGCGGTCCCAGCACGTCGGGGCCGGCTCGTGAACCGCCCGCTGGGCGACCGGGCCCGTCGTCGCGCCCCGGGCGGTCCCTGGGATGGGTCCCCGCGGGGCTCCGCCGGGAGCCGTGGGAGGGTCGCATGCGGGTCGCCGTGTGTCAGATGAATCCCGGGGAGGACGTCGAGGCGAACCTCCGCGCCGCTGAGGAGCTGCTGGCCGAGGCCGCCGAGGCTGGGGCCGACCTGGCCGGCCTCCCCGAGCTGTTCACGTACATGGGGCCCGCCGCCCGGCACGCCGAGGTGGCCGAGCCCATCCCGGGCCCCACCTCGGAGCGGCTGGCCGAGGCCGCCCGCCGCCACCGGATGTGGATCCTGGGCGGCTCGATCTACGAGCGGGAGGGGGACCGGATCTACAACACGAGCCTCCTGTTCGATCGGGCCGGCGGCATCGCCGCGCGCTACCGGAAGATCCACCTGTTCGACGTGGACCTCCCCGGCCAGCCGCCGATCCGGGAGTCGGCGACGTTCACGCCCGGGGAGCAGGTGGTGACGGCCGACGTCGAGGGCGTCCGGGTGGGGCTCTCGATCTGCTACGATGTCCGCTTCCCGGAGCTCTACCGGATGCTGGTCGGCCAGGGCGCGGAGGTGCTGCTCGTGCCGGCCGCCTTCACCGAGGTGACCGGCCGCGACCACTGGGAGGTTCTGGTCCGCGCCCGGGCCATCGAGGACCAGTGCTTCGTGGTGGCCCCCGCGCAGTGGGGGCCGTGGGGGCCGCCCGAGGACGACCGGCGCTGCCACGGGGACAGCCTGATCGTCGACCCCTGGGGGAGGATCCTGGCCCGGCTCGAGGAAGGGGTCGGGGTGGCCTGGGCGGACCTGGACCTCGAGGAGCTCCGGCGGGTGCGGGAGCGTCTGCCGGCCCTCCGTCACCGCCGGCTGGCGCCGTCCTGCTGAGCGTGGCCCGGCCGCGCGAGGTCACCGGCGCTCGACCCTGACCGCCGCTCGGCCCCCGACGGCCTCGACCTCGACCCCGGCCCCGTCGGGGATCCGGGCGTGCGCGTCGGGCTCGAGCACCACCACGGGCGGCGCCGTTCCGTACAGCTCACGGGCGACGATGGCCCCGAGCGCCACGAGGGGGTCGGGCTCGGTGAGCACGATCGCGGCGGGGGCGGTGCCGGCCCGCACGGCCTCCGCGAGCACGCTCGGGCTCGAGCTCGAGCCGCGCCCGGTGGGCATCACGAGGACCCGGCCGCCGAGCGCCGTCCCCCGCTGGGGGTGGCGGGCGTCGATCACCCGGCCGGTGGCGGGGTCCAGCCCGCCCCAGAACGAGAGGGGCTCGGCCAGGACCACCGCGGCCCCCGCGGCCCGCCCGGGGACGAGCGTCCGGCCCGTCAGCTCCACAGCCGCTCGTCCCGGACGACGCGGCCCAGGGCGGCCGAGCGGACGCACTCCTCGAGGCTCCCGAACACGACCTCGATCCCCAGGTTCCCCGGCGCGTACCAGGCCCACTTCGCGGAGTCGGTCATCACCGGGCCCCGGACCTCGCCGATGACGGGCGCGAGGTAGGTGCAGGTGTCGGTCACGATCCGGACCCCGGCCCGGGCGAGCGCCTCCGCGACCCCCCGCCGCTCGGCCTCGGCGAGCGTGGCGCGGGAGGTGTTCACGTAGAACCCGACGCCGGGCGCGATCCGCACGCCGTCCAGGAGCTCCGCGAGCCGCTCCAGCTCGCCGACCGACGCGTGGGGGGTGCCGACCGACACCGCGGCGAGCTCGCTTCCGCCCGCGGTCGTGAGCTCGTCGCGGGCCCGGCGGAGCCGCTCCGGCGTCACGGCGACCTCGGGGACCGCCGCGCCGCCCGTCGCGGCCTCGAGGGTCGGCGCCTCGGGCGTCACCCCGACCGCGTGGAACATCGCGACCGACCCGGAGGACGCGGCCGCGGCGCCCAGCGCCTTCAGCCGGTCCTCGGCGGTGCCCGGCGGGAGCCCCACGATCGCCGGGACCCGGGAGCCCGCCTCACGGCCCACGAGGTGGCCGAGGACCGGGTAGCAGACGTCGGACGCGAGGAGCCGCTCCGGGACCCCCTCGAGCCGGAAGGCCACCCTGGCGCGGCGCCCCTCGTCGGTGTGGAGCCCGACGTAGGGCGCTCGCCCGGCGACCGCCGCGCAGATGTCCAGGAAGTCCCCGTAGCGCTCGGTCCGGGCGCCGAGGACGGAGTTGGCGAACACGATCGCGTTCGACTCGGCCCACGCCACCTGTTCCCCGAGCCCCGGCCGCGCGTCCGGGAGCTGGTAGGGGGCGCAGGTCCACGTCGGCCGGCAGCCCATCGCCACGTAGGCCTCCATCAGGCGCCGAGCGGCCCGCCGGGTCTCGGGGTCGGCCCGGACGAGCTCCGGGTGGAGGAGGTCGAGGAGCCCGACGTTGAGCGTCGTGGGCACCGAGACCCGGGCGCCCTCGGCGAGGAGCCGCTCCGCGAAGTCGAGCCCGGCCCGGCCGTGGTAGAGGCACCCGTCGACGTGGGCCCTGGAGATCTCGACGAACCGGTCCGCCCCCATGGCCCGCGCCGTCTCCACCAGGATCCGCATCGCGGTCCGCGCGGCGGGCCCGCGCTCGCCCGCGAGCATCGCCCGCTCCTCGGGCGAGAGCTCGGGCCCGGGCTCAGCCATCGGTCCCCGCGCCCCGGGGGAGGTCGCGGCCCCGGGCCCCCGCGGCCCGCGCGAGATCCTCGGGCCGGTCGAAGTCGGGCGGGGCCGGCTCGTCGACGGCGACCTCCACGACCCGGTCGGGATGGCGCGCGACGAGCGCCCGCGCCCCCACGTCGCCGGAGAGCCCTCGGGCCTCCCCCCACGCGGCGCGGGAGAGCAGCGCTGGCCCCGGCCCGTCCCGGAACCGGAGCCGCACCACCCAGGCGCCGGTCCGGCGGAAGGCATCGGCGAGGAGCCGCACGTGGCGGGCCTCGATCCCCGGCTGGTCGGCGAGGAGGACCACGGCGCCCTCGCTCGCGGGGTCGCAGGCGCCGAGCCCCGCGGCGAGGGAGGTCGAGAGGCCCTCGGCGTAGCGGGGGTTCTCGACCACGCGCCCCGAGGGGGGGAGGCGGAGCGCGGCCCGCACCCGGTCGGCGTCGTGGCCCACGACCACCACCACCTCGTCCAGGCCGGCCCCCGCCGCGGCGTCGACGGCGTGCTGGACCAGGGGCTTGCCGGCGAGCTCGTGGACCTGCTTGGTCCCGCCGAACCGGGTGGCCTCCCCGGCCGCGAGCACGACCGCCGAGAGCACGCCGGGTCAGCCCGAGGGGCGCCCGCCGAGCAGGCGCCGGAAGAAGCGCCCGATGGCCCGGAGCAGGGCCCAGAGCCCGAGGCGCAGCCCCCCGATGGCCTCCGCCCGGGGCGGGGCGGGGGCGGGAGCGGGCGCCGCCGGGGCGGCCTCCCCCGCCGGGACCGCCGCGGCCTCGAGGGCGGCCATGTTCGCCTTGAGGCAGTCGGCGAACTGCTGTGTGAGCTTGGCGGAGACGTCGGGGAGCATCCCCCGCGAGACCTGGGCCACGAACCCGGAGAGGGTGATGTCGGCCCGCATCCTCACCTTCGTCAGGCCGTCGCCGGGCTCGAGCCAGGACGTGACGTTGGCGGAGGCCGCGCCTTTCCCCTTCTGCTCCATCCCCTGGGCCTTGAGCACGACCCGGTGGGCGGCGTCGTCCCGCTCCTCCATCGTCACGGTCCCGGCGAACGAGAGCGACACGGGGCCGAACTTCACGTTGACCTTCCCCTTCCAGGTCCGCTCGTCGACCACCTCGGTGAGCTCCGCGCCCGGCATGCAGGGCGCCACCCGCTCCACGTCGAGGAGGTACGCCCAGAGGCGGTCCACCGGCGCCGGCACCTCGAACTCGTTCTCGATCAGCATCGCTCCCCCCTCCGGATCCCCGGGCCGCGCTGTATCTCGACGTGAAGATACATCCCAGGCGGCGCCGCCGGAGCCACGGTCAGCCCACCGGGGCTCGCTCGTGGATGGGGCCCGGACGTTCCCTCAGGAACCCGGCGGGCCGGCGGCGACGGACCGCCACGATCTCGGCCACGATCGCGTGGGCGATCTCCTCCGGCCCCTCGCTCCCGATGTCGAGCCCGGCCGGCCCGAAGATCCGGGCCCGGTCGGCCTCCGTGACCTCCACGCCCTCCTCGGCGAGCTCCTGGAGGAGCCGCTCCGTGCGGGCCCGCGGCCCGAGCATCCCGAGGTAGGGGACCGGGGTCCGGAGCAGCGACCGGAGGTACTCCTTGTCCCGGAGGAAGTTGTGGGTCATCACGACCACGGAGGTCCGCGCGTCGAGCGGCGCCTCCTCGGCCACCTTCCCCGGGTGGTCCACGTAGACGAAGCCGTGGGCCTCGGGGAACCGCTCCTGCGTGAGGAGCTCCTTCCGATCGTCAACCACCACGACCCGCCAGCCGAGCGCGGCCCCCGAGCGGACCAGGGGGATCGCGTCGTGCCCCGCGCCGCAGACCACGAGGCGGTGGGGCGGCTCGAGGACCTCCACGAAGGCCCGGGCCTCGCCCGCCGTCGCCGGGAGCGTCCGCACCTCGCTCCGCTCGGCGGCGAGGAGCTCGAGGGCGGCCCCCGTGGCCGCGCGGTCCAGGGCCGGGTCGCCGAGCGTCCCCTCCGTCCCCCCGTCCGGCCGCACCAGGATCCGGTTCCCCCGCTCCACGCCGGGGGCCGTCGAGGCGAGGACCGTGACCACCGAGATCGGCCGCTCCTCCTCGAGGGCCGCGCGGAGGGCCCCGGCCACCTCCGCCGCCTTGTCGGCGGGCTCCACGAACACCTCGATGGCGCCGTTGCAGCCGAGCCCCCAGCCCCAGACGGCCTCGTCGTCGGCGGTGAGGTCGAACGAGACGATGCGGGGCTCGCCCTTCACCATCACCACCTTGGCCACGTCGGCCACGTCCCCCTCCAGGCAGCCCCCGGAGATGTTGCCGACCAGGTCCCCGTGCTCCGGCACCAGGAGCCGCGCGCCGGGCCGCCGGTAGGTGGAACCGCGGACCGCCACGATCGTGGCCAGGGCCATCCGCTCCCCCCGCCGGGCGAGGGACTCGATGGCCGAGAGGACGTCCGCGATCTCGCTCACCGCTCCCCCGGGGATCCGCCGCTCGGCGCGAGGTAGGCCGTCGGGTCGGCCTCGAACCGCGCCAGGCACCCCGCCGAGCACAGATGGTACGTGCGTCCGGCGTGGACCGCCCGGTACCGGGCGGTCGGCACGTCCACGCGCATCCCGCACACCGGGTCGGTGGCCTCGTGGCGCGCGGCCGCCCCACCCCGGCGGGGCCCGGCGGCGGCCCGGAGCTGGACCAGCTCGGCCAGGACCGCGACCGCGATCTCCTCGTGCGCCACCGGGCCCAGGTCGAGGCCGGCGGGGGCCCGGACCCGGGCCAGGGCCTCCTCGGGCACGCCGCGGTCCCGCAGGTACCCCAGGACGCCGGCCGCGCGCCTCGCCGATGCCACGAGGCCGACGTAGGCGGCGGGGGTGGCGAGGGCCCGCTCCAGGGCCTCCTCGTCGTAGTGGCCCTGGGTGGCGACCACCACGTAGGCGCCGGGCTCCACGCCCGCCTCCTCGAGGTCGAGCCGGGTCACGACCCGCCCGGCCTCCGGGTAGGCGGCGGGGTCCCCGCCGTCGTCCACGACCACCGTCCGCCACCCGAGGGCGGCGCCGAGGGCGGCCAGGGTCCGCACGGCGGGCGAGCGGCCGATCACGACGAGCTGCGGTTGCGGCAGGACGGGTTCCACGTACACCTCCATCGCCCCCTCGCTCTGGCAGGCGATGGGCACGGCCACCACGCCCTCCCGGCCCCGCGCCGCGAGCTCGTCGGGCGGGCCGAGGAACAGGAGCCGCGGCCTCCCCTCCTCGAGCGCCCGGAGCGCCTCCCGCACCACGGTGGGCTCGGCGCAGGCCCCGCCCATCCACCCGTGGACCCGCCGGTCCCCGGTCACGAGCGCCGTCGAACCCTCCTTCCCGGAGGAGGGCGCCCGCCGCCACACCACCGTGGCGAGCGCGAACGGCTCCCCCCGCCGGGAGAGCTCGGCGGCGAGGGCGAGGACGTCCGGTCGCACGTCCCGAGCCTACGACCCCTGGCCGGCCCTGGCCGCCTGGATCGCCTCCCAGACCTTGGCCGAGGTGAGCGGCATGTCGATGTTCCGCACGCCCAGGTGCCACAGGGCGTCGATCACGGCGTTCACGTAGGCGGCGGGAGAGCCGACGGTGGCCGACTCGCCCACGCCCTTGGCCCCGAGCGGGTGGTGCGGGGAGGGTGTGACGGTCGCGAGGGTCTCGAACCGCGGGGTCTCCCAGGCCGTGGGGAGGAGGTAGTCCATGAAGTTGGAGCCGATGCAGTTCCCGCTCTCGTCGAACGTGATCTGCTCCATCGCGGCGATCCCGAAGCCCTCGGTGAGGCCGCCGTGGATCTGCCCCTCGACGATCATCGGGTTGATCCGCACGCCGCAGTCGTCGACCGCCACCACCCGCCGGACCTTCCACTCGCCGGTCTCGGGGTCCACCTCGACCACCACGCAGTAGGTGCCGAAGGGGAACGTCATGTTCGGCGGGTCGTAGTAGTGGACGCCCTCGAGCCCCGCCTCCTCGCCCTCCGGGAAGTTCGTGTAGGCGGCGAAGGCCACGTCCTGGATCGTGACGGCCTTCTCCGGGGCGCCCTTCACCCGGAACACGCCCCGCTCGAACTCCACGTCCTCCCCCGCGACCTCGAGGAGGTGGGCGGCGATCCGTGTCGCCTTCTCCCGGAGCTTCCGGGCGACCATCGCCGTGGCCGCCCCGCCCACCGGCGTGCTCCGCGACGCGTACGTGCCGAGCCCGTAGGGCGTGTGGTCGGTGTCCCCGTGCTGGACCTCGACGTCCTCGGGCGGGATCCCGAGCTCCTCGGCCACGATCTGGGCGAAGGTCGTCTCGTGGCCCTGGCCCTGCGTCTTCACGCCGAGCTTCAGCACCGCCTTGCCGGTCGGGTGCACGCGCAGCTCGGCGGAGTCGATCATCTTGAGGCCGAGGATGTCGAAGTCCTTGTGGTTCCCGGCCCCCACGATCTCGGTGAAGCTCGCGAGCCCGATCCCCAGCAGCCTCCCCTGCTTCCGGGCCTCCTCCTGCTCCTTCCTGAGGTCCCAGTAGCCGACGTGCTCGAGGCAGAGCTCCATCGCCCGGTGGTAGTCGCCGGAGTCGTAGACCCAGCCGGTGGCGCTTCGGTAGGGGAACTGCTCCTTGCGGATGAAGTTGTCGAGCCGGAACGTGGCGGGGTCGACGCCGAGCTCGTAGGCGGCGGTCTGGACCAGGCGCTCGATCAGGAACGACGCCTCGGTCACCCGGAACGAGCACCGGTAGGCCACCCCGCCCGGGGCCTTGTTGGTGTAGTAGCCGTCGGCCTCCACGAACGCCGCCGGGATGTCGTAGGAGCCCGTCACGACGTGGAACAGGCCCACCTTGAACTTCGTGGGTTGCGCGTCGGCGTAGAAGGCCCCTTCGTCCGCGATCACCTTCACGTGGAGCCCGGTGATCTTCCCGTCCTTCACCGCGAGCCGCCCGGTCATGTGGTAGTCGCGTGCGAAGCCGGTCGAGATCAGGTTCTCGGTCCGCTCCTCGATCCACTTCACCGGCCGCCCGAGGAGGAGCGAGGCCGCGGTGGCCACCACGTAGCCGGGGTAGACCGGGACCTTGTTCCCGAACCCCCCGCCGATGTCGGGCGAGACGATCCGGATCTTGTGCTCGGGGAGGCCGGCGACCAGGGCGAACACGGTCCGCACGGCGTGCGGGGCCTGGGAGGTCATGTAGAGCGTGGCCTTCCCGGTGGCGGGGTTCACGTCGGCCACGATCCCGCAGGTCTCGAGCGGCGAGGGGTGGGACCGCGGGTAGTGGGTGGAGAGCTCCACCACCCGGTCGGCCTCGGCGAAGGCCCGCTCGGTGGCCTCCCGGTCGCCGGTCTCCCAGTGGAAGATGTGGTTGTCGGTCTGCCCCTCCTTCTCGTCCCGGATCAGGGGCGCCCCCGGCTCCATCGCCTTGAACGGATCCGTGACCGGGTCGAGGGGTTCGTACTCGACGTCGATCAGCTCGAGCGCGTCCTTCGCCACGTACCGGTCCTCGGCGATCACCGCCGCCACCTCCTGGCCCTGGAACCGGACCTTGTCGGTGGCGAGCACGGCCTGGGTGTCGCCGGAGAGGGTCGGCATCCAGGCCAGGTTGTGCTGGGCGAGCAGCTCGCCGGTCACGACCGCCACGACGCCGGGGAGGGCCTGGGCCCTCGAGGGGTCGATCCTCCGGATGCGGGCGTGGGCGAACGGGCTCCGGAGGATCGCCATCCAGAGCATCCCGGGCAGCTCGATGTCCTCGACGTAGTTCCCCTTGCCCCGGATGAACCGGTCGTCCTCGAAGCGCTTGACGCTGTGCCCGACGCCTGGGACCTCGCGTGCTTCGACCGCCATCGCTCGTTCCTCCTCCCGCCCCCGCCGCTCACACCGCGGCGGCCGGGCGCTCCTCGGCCATCCTCCGCGCCGCCCACCGGATGGCCTTCACGATGTTCACGTAGCCGGTGCAGCGGCAGATGTTCCCCGAGATGGCCCAGCGGATGTCCTCCTCGGTGGGGTCGGGGTTCCGCTCGAGGAGGGCCTTGGCCACGAGCATCATCCCCGGGGTGCAGAACCCGCACTGGAGGCCGTGCTCCTCCTTGAACCCCTCCTGGATCGGGTGGAGCTTCCCGTCCTGCCCGAGCCCCTCGACGGTCGTGATCTCCCGCCCGTCGGCCTGGACCGCGAGCACGGTGCAGGACTTCACCGGCGTGCCGTCCAGGAGCACGGTGCAGGCCCCGCAGCTCGTGGTGTCGCAGCCCACGTGGGTGCCGGTGAGGTCGAAGACCTCGCGGATCAGGTGGACCAGGAGGAGCCGCGGCTCGACGTCCGCGGTCCGCGGCACCCCGTTCACGGAACAGCTGACCTGCATCGTCGCCTCCTCCATCACGCGGCCCGCGCCCGTTCCACGGCCGCGGCCAGGCCGCGACGGACGTAGACCTCGACCACGTGGCGCTTGTACTCGGCGGAGCCCCGCACGTCGGAGACGGGGCTCGCGGCCTGGGCGGCGAGGCGGGCGGCCTCGGCGAACGCCTCCTCGGTGGGCTCGGCGCCGGCCAGCGCCGCCTCCGCCGCCTCGGCCCGGAGGTTCGTGGGGCCAACCGCGGCCATGCCGATCCCGGCCCGGCCGATCCGGCCGTCCCGCATCTCCACGTGGACGGCCACGGCGACCGTGGCGAAGTCGCCCACCTTCCGCTCGAGCTTGAGGTAGGTCCCTCCGACCGGCCCGGCGGGGGCCGGGACCCGGACCTCGGTGAGGAGCTCGTCGGGCTCGAGGGAGGTGGTGAACGTGTCGCGGAAGAGCTCCCGGACGGGGATCTCCCGCTCGCCGCGGCGGCTCCTCGCGACCACCGAGGCCCCGAGCGCGAGCATGACCGCGCCCCAGTCCCCGGAGGGATCGGCGTGCGCGAGCGAGCCCCCGACCGTCCCGAGGTTGCGGACCAGCGGGTCCGAGATCTGGGGGGCGGCCGCGGCGATCGCCGGGTACCGCCCGCGGAGCGAGGCCTCCCGCTCGAGCGTCGCGTGGCGGACCAGCGCGCCGATCCTGAGGTGCCCGCCCTCCTCCGCGAGCCCGTCCAGGCCGGGCACCCGGTTCACGTCGACGAGGAGCGCGGGGGCGGCCAGGCGGAACTTGAGCAGCGGGATCAGGCTCTGCCCGCCGGCCAGGACCTTGGCCTGGTCGCCGTGTTCCGCGAGCAGGTCGACGGCCTCCTCGAGGCTCCCCGGCCTGCGGTAGTCGAACCGTGGGGGCAGCATGCGTGACCTCCTCGGTGGACGGTGACTCCGGCGGATGCGTCGAGGGGTGCTGGGACGCGGACGGCCCCGAGGCCCGAGCGGCCTTCCCCCCGTACCACGGCCATCCGTCCCTCCTGGGTGGAGCGCGGCTCCTCGCGCGCTCAGCCGTGCTTCTCGACGAAGCTGACCGTCGGATTATCAGCTACCCGTCGAAACGCGGTCAAGGCGGCGGTCGCCGCCTCGGGAGAGCCGGCCGAGGCGGGCCCTACGTGGTGCTGGCGGCGGACGTGCGGCGTCGGTCGGATGACCCCGTCGGGGCCACCGCCTATCATCGGGCGGGTGCGGGAGCGGTTCGTCTCGGCGGCCGAGGTCGGCGAGCGCCTGGGGGTCTCGCCCGACACCGTGACCCGGTGGTGCCGGGAGGGGCGGATCCCCGGGATCAAGCCCGGCCGGGACTGGCGGATCCCGGCGTCGGTGGTCGAGGACCTCCTCGAGGGCCGGCCGTCCCGGCACTGGTCGGCGGACCTCGCGCGCCAGCTGCTCGCACTCCGCGGTCCCGCCCACGTCCTCTGCCTCGTGCCGGGGCGCGCGCACGACGCGCGCCGGTTCGCGGGGGTGCTCGAGGGCCTGGGGCCGTCGTTCCGCCGCGCGCCCGAGCCGCCCCGTGGGCCGGTCGGCGGGATCCTCCCGCGGACCGTGCTCCTGGCCGCGCTCCGGGCGACCGCCGAGGCGGAGCTGGAGCTCCTGGCGGAGGCCGACGGGGCCTTCGTGCTCCGGTTCGTGGGGCAGGACGGGGCCTCCCTCGCCCCCCAGGAGCGGCGGGTCGACCGGCTGGCGCGGGCCCGGGGGCGCGTCGTGCTGTGCCTGGCCGCGCTGGGCGAGGCCCCGGAGCTCGGGGCCCTCCTCCCGTTCCACACCCACCTCCTGCTGGGAGCGGTCCACGGGCGGTCGTGGCTCTCCCGCAGCGAGCCGCCCGCCGGGGCGGCGGGCGCCGGGGGGGCGTGAGGTGTTCCCGCCGCGCTTCGACTACCGCGCTCCCCGCAGCCTCGAGGAGGCCCTGGCCCTCCTGGCCGAGCTGGGGCGGGAGGCCCGCCCTCTCGCCGGCGGGCAGAGCCTGATCCCCCTCCTCAAGCTCCGGGCGGCCCGGCCCTCGTGTCTCGTGGACCTGCGGTACCTGGGCCTCGACGCCCTCGGCGAGGAGGACGGGCGCCTCGTGGTCGGGGCCACCGTCACCCACGCGGCGCTCGAGCGCTCGCCGCTCGTCCGGGACCGGTACCCGCTCCTCCACGATGCGGCGTGCGTCATCGCCGACCCCCTGGTCCGGAACCTCGGGACCGTGGGGGGGTCGGCGGCGCACGCGGACCCGGCCGGCGACTGGGGCCCGGTCCTCCTCGCCGCCCGGCCGGTCCTGGTCGCGGCGGGCCCGGCCGGGGAGCGCGAGATCCCGGCCGAGGGGTTCTTCGTGGGGAGCTTCGAGACGGCGCTCGCCCCGGAGGAGCTCCTGGTCCGGGTGGTGTTCCCGCGCCGAGCCCGTGGCGGAGGCGCCTACCACAAGCTCCGGCGGCGGGTCGGGGACTTCGCGACCGTGGGGGTGGCGGTCGACCTCGCCCTCGACGAGGCCGGGGCGATCGAGCACTGCGGGATCGGCATGAGCGGGGTGGGGCTCTCCTACGTCCGCGCCGCCAAGGCCGAGGAGCACCTCCGGGGCCGCCGTCCCGACCGCGCAGCGCTGCGGCGGGCCGCCGAGATCGCGGCCGAGGAGGTCCACCCGGTCTCCGACCACCGCGGGTCCGCCCGCTACAAGCGCGAGCTGGTCCGGGTCTTCACCCTGCGGGGCCTCGAGCGTTCCCTGGAGCGGGCCTCGGCCTGATCCGATTTCCCTCTCCGCGGCCCCCGGGTGTACATTCCGCGCGAAGCCCTCTTCCGTCGAAAGGAGGCAGCCGTGAGACGGATCGCGGTCACCGTCAACGGGGTCCGGCGAGAGGCGGAGGTGGAGCCGCGCCAGCTGCTCGTCTACTTCCTCCGGGAGCAGCTCGGCCTCACCGGCACGAACGTCGGCTGCGACACCTCGAGTTGCGGGGCGTGCACCGTGCTCCTCGACGGAGAGTCTGTGAAGTCCTGCACGCTGCTCGCGGTCCAGGCCGACGGCCGGGAGGTCATCACGATCGAGGGGCTCGCCTCCGACGGGCAGCTCCACCCGGTCCAGGAGGCCTTCCACCGCAACCACGGCCTGCAGTGCGGCTACTGCACGCCGGGGATGATCATGGCGGCGGTCTCCTACCTCAAGGAGAACCCGACCCCGACCGAGGAGGAGGTCCGCCTCGCCCTCGAGGGGAACCTCTGCCGCTGCACCGGCTACCAGAACATCGTGAAGGCGATCCTCGACGCCGCGCAGCAGATGAGCGGCGCCCGGGCTTGAGGGGGTCGAGCGATGGCGATGACCCAGGAACGCTACGTCGGACGCGAGGTCCTGAGGAAGGAGGACCCCGAGTTCCTCACTGGGCGGGCCAGGTACGTGGATGACATGGCCCTCCCCGGGATGGCCTGGATGGCGGTGGTCCGGAGCCCCTTCGCCCACGCCCGGATCAAGGGGGTGGACGTCTCGCGGGCGCTCGGGATGCCCGGGGTGGTGGCCGCCTTCTCCGGCGCCGACCTCCGTGGCGAGTGGGCAGGGCCGCTCCCCATGGCCTGGCCGGTCACGGAGGACATCAAGAACCCGCCCATGTACCCCCTCGCCACCGACGAGGCCCGCTACCAGGGGGAGCCGGTGGCGGTGGTGGTCGCCGAGAGCCGCGCCCAGGCCAAGGACGCCGCCGAGGCGGTGGAGGTGGACTACGAGCCGCTCCCGGCGGTGATCTCGGTGGAGGATGCGGTCCGGGAGGGCGCGCCCCTGGTCCACGCCGACCTCGGGACGAACGCCTCCTACACCTGGACCCTCACCAACGGCGACGTGGAGAAGGTCTTCGCCGAGGCGCCGATCGTGGTGCAGGGCCGGTACTACCTCCCGCGGCTGATCCCCACGGCGATGGAGCCGCGGGGGGCGATCGCCGAAGCGAACCCCGTGACCGGCGAGATCACGCTGTGGTCCTCGACCCAGATCCCCCACATCACGCGGGTGACGATGGCGGCCTTCGTGCTCGGGATGCCCGAGCAGAAGCTCCGGGTGATCGCCCCCCGCGTGGGCGGGGGGTTCGGGTCGAAGATCCGGGTCTCGCACGAGGAGGCGCTGCTCTGCGTGCTCTCCCGCCGGCTGGGACGGCCCGTGAAGTGGATCGAAGAGCGGAGCGAGAACTACCTCGCGACCCACCACGGGCGGGACGTGCTCCAGGAGATCGAACTCGCGGCGGACGAGGACGGGAGGATCCGGGGCTACCGGGTGAAGCTCCTCGCCAACATGGGCGCCTACCTGTTCCTGGTCGCCCCGGGGGTCCCGCTCCTGGGGGCCTTCCTGTACTGCGGGCCGTACGGCGGGGAGGCCTACCACTTCGAGTGCACGGGCGTGTTCACCAACACCACGCCCACCGACGCCTACCGCGGCGCCGGACGCCCCGAGGCGACCTACGCGATCGAGCGGACGATCGACCAGCTCGCGCGCCGGGTCGGGAAGGACCCCGTGGAGATCCGGCGGCTGAACTTCCTGCCGCCCTTCACCGAGCCCACCAAGTCGCCGGGCGGCCTCGAGTTCGATGCCGGTGACTACGGGGCGGCCCTCGACAAGGCCCTCCAGCTCGTGGGCTACGACGACCTCCGGAAGGAGCAGGCCGCCCGACGGGAGCGGGGAGACGCGAAGCAGCTCGGGATCGGGTTCTCGAGCTACATCGAGATGTGCGGCCTGGCCCCCTCCCGGATCCTCGGCCAGCTCCGCTACGGCGCTGGCGGGTGGGACGCCGCGAGCGTCCGGGTCCTGCCCACCGGGAAGGTCGAGGTCGCGATCGGCACCACCCCGCACGGGCAGGGGCACGAGACGACGTTCGCGCAGATCGTCGCCGACGACCTCGGGGTGCCCGTCGACGACGTCGACATCATCTTCGGGGACACCGAGCTGGTCCCCCGGGGCATGGACACCTACGGCAGCCGGAGCCTGTCGGTGGGTGGGATCGCCGTCCACCGCGCGTGCCAGAAGGTCGTGGAGAAGGCCCGGAAGATCGCGGCCCACATGCTGGAGGTCGCCGAGGAGGACCTGGAGTACGAGCGAGGCACGTTCCGGGTGAAGGGGGCCCCGGAGAAGGCCAAGACGATCGCGGAGATGGCCCTCCCGGCTTGGACCGCGCACGACCTGCCGGACGGCGTCGAGCCGGGGCTCGATGCGCTCTCGATCTTCGACCCGGTGAACTTCACGTTCCCCTACGGGACCCACGTGGCCGTGGTCGAGGTGGATACGGAGACCGGCGAGACGCGGATCGTGCGCTACGTCGCGGTCGACGACGTCGGAACCGTGATCAACCCGATGGTGGTCGACGGGCAGGTGGCGGGCGGCGTGGTCCAGGGGATCGCCGAAGCGCTCTACGAGGAGGCCCGCTACGACGAGAACGGGCAGCTCCTCACGGCGAACCTCACGACCTACGCGGTGCCCGCCGCCCCCGAGGTCCCCGCGGTCACGATCGGCCGCCAGGAGATCCCCTCCTCCAGCAACGAGCTCGGGGTGAAGGGGGTGGGCGAGACCGGGACCATCGCCGCCCCGCCGGCGGTGATCAACGCGGTCGTCGACGCCCTGTCCCACCTCGGGGTCACCGAGGTCGAGCGGCCCGCGACCCCGGAGAACGTGTGGAGAGCCATCCAGCGGGCGAAGGCCCAGGGGCCGCCCGGGACCCAGGGGGGTTCGGCCACGGGAGCGGCCCCGGCGACGGAAGGGGGTGCCGCATGATCCCCGCGCCCTTCGAGTACGAGCGGGCCGAGTCGGTCGAGCAGGCGATCGACCTGCTCGCGGCCCACGAGGACGCCAAGCTCCTAGCCGGCGGGCACTCGCTCCTGCCGCTGATGCGGCTGCGCCTGGCCCGGCCCTCCATGCTCGTGGACATCGGCCGCCTCCGGGACCTCTCCTACGTCCGCGAGGAGGGGGACGTGGTGGCGATCGGGGCGCTCACCCGCTGGCACGACCTGGCGACGAGCGAGGTGCTCCAGCGGGCCTGCCCGATCGTGGCCCACACCGCGGCCGGGATCGGCGATCCGCAGGTCCGCCACATGGGGACCATCGGCGGGTCGGCCGCGCACGCCGACCCGGCCTCGGACATCCCCGCGGTCCTCGTGGCCCTCGGGGCGGAGCTGGTGGCCCGGGGCCCGGGCGGGGAGCGGACCATCCCCGCGGCCGGGTTCTTCCAGGGGCTCTTCACGTCGGCCCTGGCCCCGGACGAGGTGCTCACCGAGGTCCGGGTGCCGAGGACCGCCGGGCGGGGCTGGAGCTACCTGAAGTTCCACCGCCGGGCACAGGACTGGGCGATCGTCGGGGTGGCGGCGCTCGCCGGGGACGGCGGCCCTCCGGCGGTGGCCCTCACCAACATGGGGGACCGGCCGATCCGGGCGGCGGGCGTCGAGGAGGCCCTGGCCGGCGGCGCGAGCCCGGCGGAGGCGGCGGAGCGGGCGGCGGAGGGGACGAACCCGCCCTCCGACACGTTCGGGAGCGCCGAGTACCGGAGGGAACTCGCCAAGGTCCTGGTGCGCCGGGCCCTCGAGGCCGCCATGGCCGGCCGCTGAGCGCCGGCCGCCGAGCGCCATGCGGTGAGCGCCGGCCAGTGAGTGCTGGCCGCTGCGCGGCGGGCCCCGACCCGAGGGGTCGCGGATCGCGGTCTTTGACGCCGGCCGTGGGCGGCGATTGGATGGTGGGCGATGGAGCCCACCGAGGTCGCCGCGGACTGGTTCTCTGCGCACGGGGTCCGGGTGCTCGCGACCCTGGGCGTCGCGGTGGTCGTGACCGTCGTCGCCCGCCTGCTCGTGCGCAGGTTCCGCCGCAAGCTCGAGGGGGTCTCGAGCGTCACCCAGGAGATGAACCTCCAGCGGGCCGCGACCCTCGCGAGCGCGCTCTCCGCGGGGGCGGTGGTCGTGATCTGGACCCTCGCCGCGCTGATGGTCCTGAACGAGGTCACGAACATCGCCCCGCTGCTCGCCTCGGCCGGGGTGGCCGGGGTGGCCCTGGGCTTCGGGGCCCAGAGCCTCGTCAAGGATGGCCTGTCGGGGTTCTTCATCCTGCTCGAGAACCAGTTCGGGGTGGGCGACGTGGTCGAGATCCGGAGCACCGGTGGGCCGCTCTCAGGGAAGGTGGAGAGCCTCACGCTCCGGGTCACCGCGCTCCGGGACTTCGATGGGACCCTCCACATCGTCCCCAACGGGAACATCCAGGCCGTCTCCAACAAGTCCCGGGGCTGGGCCCGGGCCATCGTGGACGTGCGGATCGCCTACGGCGAGGACGTGGATCGGGTGCGGGGGGTCCTCGACGAGCTGTTCGCCGAGCTCCGGGAGGATCCGGCGCTCAAGGCATGGATCATGGACGGGCCGAGGATCCTGGGGATCGAGGCCCTCGCCGAGGGGGCCCTCGTGGTTCGGGTGGTGGCCGAGACCCGTCCCTCCAAGCGCTGGGACGTCGAGCGGGCCCTCCGGGAGCGGATCGCGAGGCGCCTCGACCAGCGGGGGGTCCGGGTCCCGCTCTGATCTGAGCGGCGCTCGAGGCCCCTAGAAGGGGCCGGTGGGGCGCGTCATCTCTTCCAGGTGGAAGAACGAGACGGAGGCCGGTCGCGGGCGGCGGCTCGCGGCCGGGCCCCGAGAGCCCGGAAGGAGGTGATGCGCGATGCTCGCTCGGACCTGGATGGACGTGGACGAGCTGTTCCGCCGGATCGAGCGGGACTTCGCGGACCTCTTCGGGCGGACGTTCTGGGGCACCGCCCGCGACGCGCGGGTGACCCCTCCGATGGAGGTCCTGCGCAAGGAGGGTGAGCTCGTGGTGCGGGTGGAGCTGCCCGGCATCGACCCGGAGAAGGTGGACGTGACCCTCGAGGACAACGTCCTCCGGATCCGGGCCGAGCGCGGCGGTGAGCTCCCGGAGGGCGTGGAGCCCCTGCGCCGTGAGTTCGCCTACGGGACCTTCGAGCGGGAGGTGACGCTCCCGGAGGGGATCCAGGCCGACAAGCTCACCGCGCGGTACGAGGCGGGCATCCTCGAGGTGACCGTCCCGTACGAGGTCCGCGCGGCCCGGAAGATCCCGGTGGAGATCGGCGCGGGCGAGAAGAAGGCGCTCGCGGCCTGATCCCGCGGGCCGGGGCCGGCGGCCCGTCGGCGGGCCGCCACCGGCCCGTAGACCGACGCCCGCCCCGGCTCGGGCGACCGGGCGCGGGGCGGGCGCCGGTCCGGGCCCGTGAGGGCCGTGCTGGGTCCCAGGCGAGGGACCCGTCCCATCGAAGCGTGACTTCGAACGGAAAGGAGGTGAGGAGCCATGTCGGTCGGGCTGCTGCTGCTCAGGGTGATCGTGGGCACCCTCTTCGTGGGCCACGGCACCCAGAAGCTGTTCGGCTGGTTCGGCGGCCACGGCCTGGACGGCACCGGGGCCTGGCTGGAGACCCTCGGTTTCCGCCGGGGCCGGGTCTGGGCCGGGGTGGCCGGGCTCGCTGAGGCGGCGGGCGGCCTGCTGCTCGCGCTCGGGTTCCTCACCCCGCTGGCGGCGGCCGCGATCGTCGGCGTCATGACGACCGCCGTGCTGGCCGTCCACCTGCGGAACGGGGTGTGGAACTCGAACGGGGGCTACGAGCTCCCGCTCGTGTACGCGACGGCGGCCACGGCGCTCGCCTTCACCGGGCCCGGCGCCTACAGCCTGGACCGGATGATCGGGCTGGCGATCGACCCGGTGACGTCGGGGGTCTTCGCGGTGGTCCTGGGGCTGCTCACCGGGGCCCTGGTGAACGCGCTCCGGGCCGAGCCGGTGGCGGCCGAGGCGCCCAGCCCCGAGGAGCGTGTCGCGGCCTGAAGCCGCCGACCGTTCGAAGGCCGACGGCCCGCCCGAGCGGCGGGCCGTCGCGCATCCGCGGACCGAACCGAGGCGCGCCGCTCGGGGGCTCGGGGCCCTCGGATCCTCAGGCGAGGCCGCGCTCGAGCCACCTGGCGACCGCGTCCACGATGAGCTGGACGGCGATGGCCGTGAGCAGGAGCCCCATGATCCTCGTCACGAAGTGGATCGCGCTCGGCCGGATCAGCCTGGCGACCAACGTGGCGAGCCGGAGCGCCAGCAGGACGAGGCCGAGGGCCAGGGCGATGCCGCCCGCCACGGCCAGCCGCTCCGGGAGCTCCTCGTGGCGGCGCATCGCGAGGACCGTCTGGACGATCGCGCCGGGCCCGGCCAGCCACGGCGTGCCGAGGGGGACGAGCGCGAGGCTCGCGTCCTCCGGCGCCGCCGCGGCGGGATCCCCGCCCCGGAGCATCTCGGCGGCGACCAGGAGCAAGAGGAGGCCGCCCGCCACCATCAAGCTCTCCAGGCTGATCGAGAGGTAGGCCAGGAGCGCCTGGCCGAAGGCGGCGAAGGCCGCGAGGACCCCGGCCGCGGCGAGCACCGCCAGGTAGGCCGCGCGGTGCCGTTCACGGGGGGTTCGGCCCTCGGTGAGGGCCAGGAAGAACGGCACCGAGCCGATGGGGTCCAAGATCACGACGAAGGTGACGAGGGTCTCGCCGAACACCCGCCAGGGCATGGCGGGATGCTACCCGGCCGGCGCTCGCTCGCGGCCGGCTCCGTCCCCGTCCTCGACCCCGAGCGCCCGGCGCAGCTTGGCCAACGCCGCCGCCTCGATCTGCGCGACCCGCTGGAGGCTCACGCCGAGCCGCTCGCCCACCTCGCGGAGCGTCTGGGGCCGGCGGCCTCCGAGGCCGTAACGGGCCTCCAGCACCTCCCGCTCGCGGGGCGAGAGGACCCGCTCGGCCGCTCGGATCAGGCGTTCGACCTCGGCCTCCACGAGGACCTCCTCGAGCGCCTCCTCGGCCTCGCGATCGGCGAGGACCTCCTCGAGCGTGCGGTCCGAGCCCGGGCTGGCCGGCCCCTCCAGCGGCAGCGGGTTCCCGAGGAGCGGCGCGAGGACGGCCGCGTCGTCCACGCTGAGCTCGGCCCGTTCCGCGAGCTCCTCCCACGACGCCCACGGCCGCTCGGCTCGAGCCTCGGCCAGGCTCCGGAGCTGCCGGCGCTTCGCCTCCGGGAGCCGGACCGCGCCCACGTGCTCGCGGACCGCCCGGGAGAGGGCGTGGCGCACCCACCACGCCGCGTACGCGCCGAAGGGGGTCCCCCGCCGCCAGTCGAACCGCTCGGCGGCCCGCAGCAGCGCCAGGATCCCCTCCTGGAACAGGTCGAGGACGGGGAGGCCCGACCACCGGTACCGGTGGAGGAGCCGGACGACCAGCGGCAGGTGGGCGGCCACGAGCCGCCGCTTCGCCTCGGTACCGCGGCGGACCCGTTCCTCGAGCTCGGCCCGGACGGCCGGCTCGAGCTCCCCGTCCTGCTCGAGCCGGGTTCGGGCTTCCTGGCCCTCGGCCACGGCTCGGGCCAGTTCCCGCTCCTCCTCGGGGGGCAGGCCGGGACGGACCCCCACCTCCTCGAGGAGCCGGCGGACCAGCAGGCGTTCCTCCGCGACGGCCACGGCCCCAACGCTACCCGCCGCGGAGCCGGTACGCTTCCTTCCCATGGGGAAGCTTCCGTTCTCGACGGTGGAGGAGCTCCAGGAGGCGCTCCGCCGGGAGCACTACCTGGCGGACCGCGGGCTCGCGACCGCCATCTTCCTCGCGGTCTCGCTCGACAAGCCGCTCCTGCTCGAGGGCGAGGCCGGGGTGGGGAAGACCGAGGTCGCCAAGGTCTTGGCCTCGCTCCTCGGACGGCGGCTGATCCGCCTCCAGTGCTACGAGGGGATCGACGCTTCCCAGGCGCTCTACGAGTGGAACTACTCCCGACAGCTGATCGCGGCCCGGGCGATGGAGGCCGAGCGGGCCGAGGCCCACGTCGAGGACCTGTTCGGGCCGGAGTTCCTCCTGGAGCGGCCGCTGCTCGCCGCGATCCGCGCGGGGGCGGGGGCCGTGCTCCTCGTCGACGAGCTGGACCGGGCGGACGACGAGTTCGAGGCGTTCCTCCTCGAGATCCTGTCGGAGTTCGCGGTGACGATCCCCGAGATCGGGCCGGTCGTCGCCCCCGAGCCGCCGGCGGTGGTCGTGACCTCGAACCGTACCCGCGAGCTCCACGACGCGCTCAAGCGGCGCTGCCTGTACCACTGGATCGACCACCCCTCGCTGGAACGGGAGGTCGAGATCATCGAGCTGCGCGCCCCGGGCGTCTCCCGGACCCTCGCCCGGGAGGTGGCCCGCGCCGTGGCCCGGCTCCGCGAGATGGACGTCGCGAAGCGGCCGGGGGTGGCGGAGACCATCGACTGGGCCAACGCCCTCGCGTTCCTCGGCGTCGAGCACCTCGACGGGGAGGTCGCGGCGGCCACCCTCGGCGCGGTGCTCAAGGACCACGAGGACCAGGAGCTCGCCAGGGCCAGGCTCGGCGAGCTGATCGAGGAGGCCGGGGCCGGGGAGGATGGCTGAGGCCGACGTCCTCGCGCGCCTGGTCGGGTTCGGGCGGGAGCTCCGGCGGCTGGGGCTCCCGGTGGGGACGGGGCGCATCCTCACGTTCTGCCGGGCGGCGGCGGTCCTGGCGCCCCTGGACCCGGCGTCGCTCTACTGGGCGGGTCGGGCCTCGCTGATCTCCCGCCCCGAGGACGTGGAGGTCTACGACCGGGCGTTCGAGCGGTGGTTCGCCGCGGCCGGCCCCGGGGAGGGGGCGGGCCTCGTGGTCCCGGGCTCCCCGCCGCCCGACGGGGACGGGGTCCGCGAGGAGCCCCCCGAGGTCGAGGTCGAGGTGGGTGGGCGCGCGGCGGCGTGGCGGCCGGCCGAGGAGGGGGCGGAGCCGGAAGGGGAGGCCTCGGTCCGCCTCGTGGCGAGCGCGGCCGAGGTGCTCCGGACCAAGTCGTTCGAGGCGCTCACCGAGGAGGAGCGGGCGCGGACGGCCTGGTTGATCCGGGACCTCGAGCTGCGGCTGCCGGAGCGGCGGACCCGGCGGCTGCGCCCCGACCCCCGGAGCGGCCGCTTCGACGTCCGGCGGACGTTGCGGCGGGCGGTCCGCACCCACGGCGAGCCGTTCCACCGCGCCTGGCGGTCGCGGGGGAGCCGGACGCGCCCGCTGGTCCTGGTCCTCGACGTCTCGGGGTCGATGGCTCCCTACTCCCGGGCCCTGCTCCAGTTCGCCTTCGCGGCGATGGCAGCGGGGCGGAAGGTCGAGGCGTTCTGCTTCGGGACCCGCCTCACCCGGGTGACCCGGACCCTCCGGACCCGGGACCCGGACCGGGCCCTTCGGGAGGTGGGCCGCCTGGTCGAGGACTGGGAGGGCGGCACGAGGATCGGAGAGTCGCTCCGGGCGCTCCTGGACGGGTGGAGCCAGCGGGCGGCGCTCCGCGGCGCCGTGGTCGTCCTCTGCTCCGACGGCCTCGAGCGGGGGGACCCCGAGCTCCTCCGCCGGCAGATGGAGCGCCTGCACCGCCTCGCCCACCGGGTGGTGTGGGTGAACCCGCTCAAGGGGAGCCCCCGCTACGAGCCGCTGGCCCGGGGGATGGCCGCGGCCCTCCCCTCGGTCGACGTCTTCCTCCCCGGCCACAACCTGGCGAGCCTGGAGGAGCTGGCCGGCGTCCTCGCCGGCTAGGCTGGGCTAGACGAGCTGGCCGCGAGGAGGAGGCATCACCTGGAACCAGGTCCTCGAGGCCGGGGGCGCCCTGGTCGGGCCCAAGCTCGAGGTCGAGGTCCAGGCGGCCCGGGCCGAGCAGCGCACCGCCTGGTACGCCGAGGGCCGGTCCCCCCGCTTGACCGGCGTCCGCCTCCGGCGGTAGACCGGTCGCGGCGCCGAGGAAAGGAGGGGCCATGGCCATGGTGGACCTCACGGTGAGCGTCGAGGACCGGCCGGGCAGGCTGGCCGACATCGGCGAGGCCCTCGGGCGGGCCGGGGTGAACATCGAGGGCTTCGCCGGGGTCGGCGTGGAGGGCCGGGGGATCATCCATCTCCTCGTGGCGGACGCCGCCGCGGCGCGGAGGGCCCTCGAGGGGGCCGGGATCGAGGTCGAGGGCGAGGCCGACGCGATCGTCCTCGACTGGGCGGCCGACGCCGATCGTCCGGGGGCGCTCGGCGAGGCGGCTCGGAAGGTGGCGGACGCCGGGGTGAACATCCGGGCCGCGTACGTCGCGACCCACGACCGCGGGGTCCTCGTCACCGACGACAACGAGGAGGCCCGGCGGGCGCTGGGGATCTAGCCGCCCGGGCGGGAGAGGCGCGGGACGGGCCGGCCCCGCGTCACCCCTCGGCCGCCCGGTAGGCCCGGTCGAGCAGCTCGATCGGGTGGAGCACCGGGACGTCGAGGCCCAGGGCCCGGAGCCCGGCCCGGATCTGGATCGTGCAGCCGGGGTTCGCCGACGCGACGGCGTCCGGCTGCAACGAGGCGATCGCCTCAGCCTTCCGCCGCATGAGCTCGTCCGCCATCGCCGGCTGGAGCACGTTGTAGAGCCCCGCGGCGCCGCAGCACCGGTCGCCCTCGGGCACCTCGAGCACGTCGAGCCCGGGGACCTGGGAGAGGAGCGCCCGGGGCTGCTCCCGGATCCGCTGGGCGCGCAGCGCGTGGCACGCGTCGTGGTAGGCGACGCGGGTGAACCCGGGGTTCCCGGCCGGGGGCTCGATGCCCGTCGCGTGGAGGAGCTCGAGGACGTCCCGGACCCGCCCGGCGAGCTCCTCCCCCTCCGCGCCCAGCAGCTCCCCGTAGCCCTTGAGGTGCGCCCCGCACCCCGCAGCGTTCGCCACGACGAGCTCGGCCCCGGCGAACGCGGCCAGGTTCCGCCCGGCCATCCGCCGGGCCGCGCCGAGGCGGCCGTGGTGGGCCGCGAGGGCCCCGCAGCAGGCCTGCCCCCGGGGGACCACCACCCGCCACCCGTTCCGGGCCAGGACCCGGATCGTGGCCCGGTGGACCTCGCGGAACCACCGGTCCTGCACGCAGCCGGTGAGGAGGGCGACCGTTCCCCGAACCTCCCCCTCCGGCTCGACCACGCGCGGGAGGCGCCGCCCGGCGCGGGTCCGCGGGACGAGGGCCCGGAGGCGCCGGGGGAGGAAGGGCCGGGCGAGGGGGGCGAGTGCGGCCGCCAGGCCGACGAAGCGCGGACGCGGGAGGACCACCTCGAGCCCCAGCCGCTTGAGCGCCCGGACCCCGAGGGGCTGGAGCGGCTCGGCCTGCACCCGGGCCCGCTCGATCATCCGCCCGAAGGGGACGTGGGAGGGGCAGACGTCCTCGCAGGCCCGGCAGGCGAGGCAGAGGTCCATGTAGGAGCGGAAGGCCTGGTCGACCTCGGCCCGCCCCTCGGCCACCGCTCGCATCGCCGCGATCCGCCCCCGGGGGGAGGCCGTCTCGTCCCCGGTGAGGCGGTAGGTCGGGCAGTGGGGGAGGCACAGCCCGCAGGCCACGCAGCTCGCGATGTCGTCGTCGGCGGGGGCGTCGGGCAGGGGCCAGTTGGGGACCCGCGTCTCCTCGGGCCCGACGAACCGGACGCCCGGGGGGAGCCCCGCGCCGAGGATGGTCCCATCCGAGGGTCCAGCGGCCGGCTCACCGCGGGGCCCTGCCGCCGGTCGGCCCGGGGGCCCCGCCGGCTCTCCGCCCGCGCCGCCCGGGGACCGCGCGCCCACGCTAGAGCCCTCCCCAGCCCCGCCCCGGCGCCAGGATCCCCCGCGGGTCGAAGGCCGCCTTGAGACGCCGCTGCACGTCCATCGCCGGGGGCTCGGGACCGCCGAGCCCGCCGGGCCCGCGGACCACGGGGGCGATGCCGCCGAGCTCCGCGACCCGCTCCCGGAGCGCGGCGAGCGGTCCGTCCGGGGAGGGGAGCCCCACCCACACGATCCCCACGCCGAGGAGCGCGCCCCACGACCGGCCGGCGGCCCGGGCCACCTCGAACGCCCGGGAGGGGGTTACCGCCGCCTCGACCACCACGGGCCGTTCCTCCCAGGGCCGGATGGTCGGGAAGTCGGCGTCGTCGACGACCACGAGGTCGGCGGTCACGCGCCTGGCGGCCCGCGTGAGCTCCTCGACCTCCGCCGGCCATCCCTCGAGGAGGACCTCGGCGGCGCCCGGGGTCGCGAGGACGGCCGACGGCCGCCGCACCGCGTCGAGGAGCCGCCGGCCGAGCTCCAGGCCGTCGCCCCGGGCCACGAGCGTCCGGCGAGCGCGCGGGAGCGGGCGGAGCTTCAGGGCCACCTGGACGATCGCCCCGAGGGTTCCGAGCGAGCCCGTAACGAGCCGGGGGAGGTCGTAGCCGGTCACGTTCTTCACGGTCCGCCCCCCTCCCCGCACGAGGCGCCCGTCGCCGGTCACGAGCTCCGCCTCGAGGAGGGTGTCCCGCACCGCCCCCACCCGCAGGCGGCGGGGCGAGGAGGCGCCGGCGGCGATCACGCCGCCCACCGTCGCATCGGCCGGCTGGTCCACCGGCCACTCCTGTCCGCGTTCGGCGAGGATCCGGGCGAGCTCCCCCACCCGCATCCCGGCCTCGACGACGACCACCATGTCGGCCGGCTCGTAGGCCACGAGCCGGTCGAGCTGGGTGGTCCACAGCTCGGCGTCGACCCCGCAGGGGTTCCCCTTGTCGAGGTGCCGATGGCCGCCCGCGATGAGGATCCGGGTGCCGCGCGCCGACGCCTCCCGCAGCATCGCCGCTACGTCGCCCTTGGTGTGGGGGTGGAGCGTGGGGAGCGCCATCGGATCACGCACCCACCGGCTCGAGGGCCCGCGCCATCAGATCCACGCCCCCTCCGGCATCCGGGCCACCGCCTCGGCCACGTCCCGCCCCCGGGCCATGGCGAAGTCCCCGCACCGGGCGCCCGCGGGGAGCACCTTCTCGGGGTTCATCCGCCGATCAGGGTCGAAGGCCGCCCGGAGGCAGTCCTGGGCCGCGAGGTCCTCGGCGGAGAACACGAGCGGCATGAACTCCCGCTTCTCGAGGCCGATCCCGTGCTCGCCGGAGAGGACCCCCCCGGCCTCCACGCACAGACGCACGATCTCCTCGGAGGCCCGGAGCACCCGCTCGAGCGTCCCCGGCACGCGCCGGTCGAACGAGAGCAGGGGGTGGAGGTTCCCGTCGCCCGCGTGGAACACGTTGGTGACGACGAGCCCGTGGCGGCGGGCGATCTCGTACACGCCCGCGAGCACCTCGACGAGCTTGGTCCGGGGCACGACGCAGTCGTGGAGGTGATAGTGGGGGGCGATCTGGGCGACGGCCCCGAAGGCCGTCTTCCGCCCCTTCCAGATCAGCGCGCGCTCGGCCTCGTCCGCCGCCACCCGCACGCTGCGCGCGCGGTTCCCCCGGGCCGCCTCCTCGACCGCCCGGGCCTGCGCCTCGACGGCGGCCGGGGATCCGTCGACCTCCACGATCAGGATCGCGGCGGCGTCGGTGGGGTAGCCGGCGTGGGCGAAGTTCTCCGCGGCCACCACGATCCCGTGGTCCATCATCTCGACGGCGGCGGGGATCACGCCCGAGGCGATGATGTCCGAGACGGTCTGGGCGCAGTCCTCGACCGTCTCGAAGTCGAACAGCATCGTGCGCACGTCCTCGGGGAGCGGGGTGAGGCGCACGCAGACCCGGGCCACGACCCCGAGCGTGCCCTCGCTCCCCACGACGATCCCGCGGAGGTCGAGGCCCGGCCACTCGGGGCCCTCCGACCCGAAGCGCTCGAGCCGGCCGTCGGGGAGGACCACGTCCACCGCCAGGACGTGGTTCGAGGTGACGCCGTAGGCGAGGCAGTGGGGCCCGCCCGCGTTCGTGTTGACGTTCCCCCCGATCGAGCAGGTCTGTTGGGACGAGGGGTCGGGCGCGTAGGTGAAGCCGGCGGGGGCCAGCGCGAGCTGGAGGTCGAGGTTGATCACGCCGGGCTCGACCCACGCCAGGCGGTCCTCCGGGCGGACCTCGAGGATCCGGTCCATCCTCGCCGTGGAGACCACGAGCGCGTCGCCGATCGGCGTGGCGCCCCCGGCCAGGCCGGTGCCCGAGCCCCGGGGGACGATGGGCAGCCCGTGGCGAGCGGCGATCCGGACGCAGGCCTGGACGTCCTCGACGCTCCGCGGGAACGCGACGAGGGCGCAGCCGCCCTCCACCATCGAGGCGTCGCGGGAGTAGAGGAGGAGCCCGAGGCGGTCGGCGAGGACGCCCTCCGGCCCGAGCGCCTCCTCGAGCTCGCGGCGGGCGGCCTCGACGTCCGCCCCCCGCGCCGGGCCCGTCCCCACGGACGCCCGGTCCGCGGGCGCCGGGTCGTCCGCCCCGCCGGTCGCTCCGCGCATGCCCATATACTGCCGCGCGTGCCGACGGTTGGGGGAGGGGCCCGCGCGCTCCGGGTCCGGTCGGCCGTCGGGGTGCAGGTCCTCTTCGTGCTGTTCGGGCTGGTCATCGCGGCCTTCTTCCCGTTCTTCGCGCCCTACCTCCGTTCCCGCGGGCTCCGGCCGGAGGAGATCGGCGGGGTCCTGTCGGTGATGGCCGCGGCCCGGATCCTCGCGAACCCCGTGTGGGGGCACCTCGCGGACACGACCCTGGGGAGGCGGAGCGCGCTCCGGGTGGGGACGGCGCTCGCCGCGGCCTTCGCCCTGCTCCTGTTCGCCGTCCCCGACGGCCTGGTCCCCGTGGCGACCGCCGCCGCGCTGCTCGCCGGGGTGGGTGGGGCCCTGGGCCCGAACATCGACGCGATCGCCCTGGCGCACCTCGGCGAGGAGCGGATGGAGCGCTACGGCTTCATCCGGGCCTGGGAGAGCCTGTCCTACGCGGTCGCCACCCTCGTCCTCGGGGTGGTCCTGGATCGGGTCGGGGTCCGCTGGATGCTCCCGGCCTACGCGGCCGGGAGCCTGCTGGTGCTGGCGTGGAGCGGCGCGCTCGACCGCGACCCGCCGGCCCGCGCGGAGCGTCACGGACGGCTCGGCGCGGTGGGCCGGGTGCTCCGCGGATCCCCGCGGTACCGGGCGTTCCTCGCGGCCTCGCTCCTCCTCTGGACCGGCTTCGCCGCGGCGTGGAACTTCATCGCGCTGCGGATCGAGGACCGGGGTGGCGGCCTCGCGACGATCGGGGTGGGGATCGCGCTCGGCGGCGCGGTCGAGGTCCCGGTGATGCTCGCCTCGTCGCGGCTCGCGGCGCGCCTCGGTCTCCGGGCCGTCTACCTGGCGGGGGCGGCGGTCTACGCCCTGGGGTTCCTCGTGTGGGGGCTCCTCTCCGACCCCCTCCTGCTCTCGCTCTCGGCGGCGCTCGAGGGGATGGGCTTCGGGCTGCTGTTCACGAGCGGGGTGGCGATCGTGGGGAAGCTGGTTCGGCCGACGCTCCACGCGACCGGCCTCTCGCTCCTCGGCACCGTGGGGTTCGGGATCGCGCAGATCCTGGGCAGCCTGCTCGGGGGGTTCGTCTACGGACGGCTCGGGTCGGCCCCCGTCTACGCGGTGGCGAGCGGCCTCGCCTGGATGGCCGCGGCCGTCGCGTGGTTCGCGCTGGACGCGCCGGCGCTCCGCCGCCCGGAGCCGGTCCGCCTGCCGCTCGCGCCGGAGGCCGCCCCGCCGCACGGCTCCGAGGCGGGGTGAGGGGGGCGACCGCCCGGGTGCCGACGCCCCCCGCCGGCGCTCAGGCCACGCGGCCGGGCGAGCCGTCGGGGGCGCTGAACGGCAGCCCCTCGCGGGCCCAGGCCTCCATCCCGCCCTCGAGGTTGTAGGCCTCGAAGCCGCGGGCCTGGAACATCATCGTCGCGAGCTCGCTCCGGTTCCCCGAGCGGCACACCACGACCACCGGACGGGACCGGTCGAGGCCGTCCTCGTCGCCCGCCATGATCCGGTTGAGCGGGAGGTGGATCGCGCCCTCGATCCGCCCCGCGTCCCACTCGTACCGCTCGCGGCAGTCGACGAGCTGGACCTCGCCCAGGCGCTCGAAGACGCCCTTCGGATCGGTGAGGTGCTCGCTCATCCCGGGGAAGAACTCTACCAGGGAGGTGGGAAAAGGTGGACTCAGCGCGCCTCGGCGAGGGCGCGCTCGAACGCCTCGTAGGCCCGTCGGTCGAACAGCACGAACCGGACCTCCTCCACCCGCGTGTCGGCCTCCCGGACCGCCCGGATCGCCACCGGCGCGGCCTCCTCGACCGGGTACCCGTACACGCCCGTCGAGATCGCGGGGAACGCGACGGTGCGGGCCCCGAGCTCGTCGGCCACCGCGAGCGCGTTCCGGTGGCAGGCGGCGAGGAGGTGGGAGCGGTCCTCGCGCTTCGAGTAGACCGGCCCGACGGTGTGGATCACCCACTTCGCGGGGAGCTCCCCGGCGGTGGTGGCCACCGCCTCCCCGGTGGGGAGGCCGTCGGGGTAGCGCGTCTCGCGGATCCGCTTGCACTCCTCCAGGATCGCGGGTCCTCCGCGGCGGTGGATGGCCCCGTCCACGCCCCCGCCGCCCATGAGCGAGGGGTTGGCCGCGTTCACGATCGCGTCGACCCGTTGCTCGGTGATGTCGCCCTGCACGAGTACGATCCGCGGCACGCCAGCATCGTAGCGGGCGGAGGGCACGGGGGCGAGGCTCGGAACGCGGCGCCCGAGCGGGCTCGCGTAGGATGGGAGGCCCGGGACGAGGAGGGCACCGTGACGAGCGCGTACATCCTCATCCAGACCGAGGTCGGGAAGGCGGCCCACGTGACCGAAGAGGTCGCGCAGATCCAGGGGGTGGTCTCGGTGGACGGCGTGACCGGCCCCTACGACGTGATCGCACGGGCCGAGGCGCCCGACCTCGACGAGCTGGCGAGGAACGTCGTGATGAAGATCCAGGCGGTCGACGGGGTCACCCGCACCCTGACCTGCCCCGTGCTCCGGGTGTAGGGCCGCCTCCGCCGCGCCGCGCGTCTCGCACCGCGGCCCGCGTCTTGCACGGCGCCGCCCGGTCCTCTAGCGTGACGCCTGGGTCACGCCATGACCGGTCCGTCGACGCCCCTCCGGCAGCGGGCCCGCGAGTTCCGTGAGCGGGAGATGCTCCGCGGCGCCGCCCGTCTCCTCGCGGCCAAGGGCTGTCGCGCCTTCACGATGGACGACCTGGCCCGGGCGCTCGGGGTCTCCAAGGTGACGCTGTACGGGTACTTCCGGAGCCGCGACGAGCTGCTCGCGCGGGTGGTCGGCGAGGCGGTCGCCGCGCTCGTCGAGGACCTCCGGGGGCTCGGGGGGCGGCCCGGCCGCGCCGCGTATGAGCGGGCCGCACGCATGCTCCTCGCGCACTGCCTCCCGGCGGGGGACCGCGACGCTCCGCTCGTCTGCTGCCTGGCCGAGGTGGAGTGCCCGTTCGCCGATTGGGACGACCTCGACCGCGCCCTGGTGGCGGCCCGGGGATCGTCCCCGGGCCCGGATCCGGTGGGTGCCGCCCGCGCGCTCCGCGCGCTCGCGGCGGTCTCCGTGCATCGGGCGAGGTCGCGGGGGGCGGCGCCGGATCCCGAGGCGCTGCTCGCGCGCCTCCGGGCCTGATCCGACGTCCGCGCCCGATCCGACGGCGCCCCCGGCGGATCCCCGGATGGTGTATACGCTCAAGTTCGGATCTCGAACGCACGAGGAAGATCACGTGAGCACCGAGGGGTCGCTCGGGCCAGCCGCATCGAGGGCGAACGAGGCCGACATGCCGCAGCCGGGCGCGCGACGATCCGCGGGCTTCCTCCTCCGGGCGCGGCGGGAGCGGGTCCGCGAGACCGCGGCCGCCGCCGCCCGGTCCTTGGAGGGAGCGGGCTGCTTCCGGTTCCGCGTCGAGGACGTCGCGGCCGCCGTCGGCGTGGCCAAGGGCTCCGTC
>Ga0101943_1000840_pt1 | contig 36149 bp, 43 predicted proteins | sample DewCreD2012metaG_5_FD_75244 | JGI IMG/M metagenome (GOLD analysis project Ga0101943, IMG submission 75244) | Hot spring sediment bacterial and archeal communities from British Columbia, Canada, to study Microbial Dark Matter (Phase II) - Dewar... ... | reverse complement strand
GGCAGCGAGTGGGGCGGTTATGCCGCAGCGCCTGCGATTGGCGGTGGCCGGCGTGCCGTGCGCGAAGCCGCCGAAGAAGCCAGCGAACACCTCGCTCGGCAGGGTGTAAGGCAGGCGGCAGGGGAAGCAAACTCGCTCCGTTTGGCGCTTCCTGCTCCACGCAAGATAGAAGCCGCTTGGGGGTGCAGGCACCTACAGACATGGAGGTATCATGAATTCTATCGAGCACATTATGTACCGCCACGGCTGGAATACAGGTTTCAAAAACGTGAGCCGTTTCTTCAGCGGTACGACGGTACGCGATGTCGTGTCCTATGTCGACGAGGCTCTACGATATGGAGAAGTCAAAAGCTTGCGACCAAGTGTGTATGAGGTTATCCATAATCTGCGGCGAGCTATTGGTGTGGATGTGCACGGGCGTCCGACCTCGTTTCTGCGTGTCATTATTGAAGACGCTATCATTCGCACAGCCCACCCGTTGTAGGTGTACCTATGATGCCAACTGTTCTCTTATACTTCTTTGGGGACATAAGTCCCCAGATATGCGCCGAAATACTTACCGACATCGAGTCAGCTCGGAGCAAGGGGCGGGCTCAACTCTCTTACGAGTTCAACACTACGGAGGTAGAGATAGATTTAGAGGAGGAAAGGGTGACAATATACAATGTTCTGAATAGCAAGGAGAGCATCATTCTTAGCCTGCGCGATTTCGTGGTAATCTGTGATATACTTAAGACCTTGCCAGGTTAGATGCCTTCATGCGCCCGCTTGTGGTGGGCAGCGAGTTGGGCGGTTATGCCGCGGCGCCTGCGATTGGCGGTGGTCGGCGTGCCGTGCGCGAGGCTGCCGAAGAAGCCAGCGAACAACTGGCACGGCAAGGCGCACGAGAGGCGGCACAAGAGAGCGACGAATGGGTAAGGCTCTACCGAGTGGTTAGTATGAAGGAGCTGGAAGATATTATGAAAACAAGTGAGCGATTGCGACCACATCCGAGCGGATTCTCGCTGGCGGGCAAGTGGTTTACAACGACGCCCGAACTAGCCGCACAGTGGGGAAAGAAGCTCTGGAAATACGACAAACTGCCCTATTCAATCATAGAGATAGGTGTACCGAAACGAATACTAAAGCAGATGTACTATTCCTCCCGACTCGATTTTATCGGTCCTGCGTATTATGCGGAAGGGCACCTTCTCCCTTCTTTGCGATTCATTCGCGAACTGCCTTACATACCGTGGATACCTTGAACTCTTTATGGTGAAGAGAGTTGAGAGCTATGTCAGAGCAACATCTGCTTGCCGACGCAAGGATCCGCCTTCTGGAAGGTGCCCGCCGAGTTATTCGGCTTCCCCGACGAGAAGCTTGGGCGTGGGCTGCGGAATTTGAGCGGTGCCAAGATTCTGCATTCACGATGTTCGTCTTGCCTCAGGAACCGATGGATGTGAATCGATGGACACACTGCAAAGTGTGGGTGTTAGTGGAGGAAGCCGAAGAATTTCTAACAGTTGGATCTAGGTTTGTTTTTAAATTCCAAACGCTCAGCACGCCACCCGAGTTGATTGGTGAAGGCATAGTAGAGGCAGTTCATCAAGTCACTCACAGAGAGTTATCGGATCTATTCGGAGATGTACGGAGACTTTTTTGAGAGCTTTGCTGTATCCTTACTAGTCCGCGCAATTTATCTGCCGTGTTGGGTATACTGTAGGAGACCCTTCCGCCAGCGAGTCGGAGCGGTTTGCATCGGGGCTGAAAGCGCTAAGTCGGCTGCTGGCGGTGGGCAGCGAGTGGGGCGGTTATGCCGCAGCGCCTGCGATTGGCGGTGGCCGGCGTGCCGTGCGCGAAGCCGCCGAAGAAGCCAGCGAACACCTCGCTCGGCAGAGCGCACAGCAGGCGGCAAGGGAAGCGGGCGAGCAGTTCGCCATGCCTACCCGTGGTACACGCATCTACCGCGTGTTCGGAGGAGAGCCGATGGAGGCAGACGCTTGGATGCGCAACGAGTTCTCGGGACCTTGGGGGCGATACTGGACGCCGATTGACCCCCGCACAGTTAGGAACTACCGAGATATAGCAGGGCTACCATCCCAAAATCGTGAGCGCTTTTTGGTAATTGGTGAAATTGTCAATCCCCGTGGCATAGAAGTATCACGTGCTGCTCCCATTGGTGGCAATCGTGGAGGATTGATTGAGTATATGATCCCTAATCCTCGTCAACAAATTCGCATTTTGCGAGTAATGGGACTGAATCCGCCTTTATAAAAATATACCGACGCTATGGGGCAGTTGGGTCTCCAACTGCCCTGAAGGAGGTTATAATGTCACCGCAGTGGCGTAGCGTAGTGGAAGCGTTGGAAGCAATCGCTGAATTCTTCGAACGCCTTTCTCAGCCGAGGCTGGGCGACTATTTTCGTGAAATCGCCACTATGATACAGCTCGGTAGACTGGAGGAAGCGGTACAGGAGCTAACGGGGACAAGGCTGTGGGGAGGCGCAGGTTCATACATGGATCGGGTACTGTACCCTGAGGATGGATATGTTTTTGCTGAAGAAGAGTTTTGGCAGGTAAACTCAGAGTATTCTCGCTTGCTATTGAGTCTGCTCCATGCTGTAGAAGCTGTATCCCCGCGTGAGTGGATGCCTGAGCTCAAGGCAAGCCTGCGAAACTGTATAGAATACTATACGCAAAGAGGTGATGTGTAGAAACCTTTTAGGAACTGCACTCCCAGGTCAGGCGCTTCACCTCCCGCACGGGCAGTTCGCAAAACCCCTACGCCCGCTTATTCCGCCCCGAAAAGAACTTCGCCGACGCGAACTGGAACCTGGTGGTTGCGTTTGCGAATTGGGGGTATACTGTAGGGGATCCTTCCGCTGGGTGTGCGTCGCCGACGCTGATGCTTGTGCCTTGGTCATCCGCTCGGCAGGGGGAAAGCCAGCCTGTTCCCCCTGCCGAGTGTTTTAGGCCGCCTCTCGTTGCGCGGTTGCGGTGGGTACGCGCAGGATGAACTCTGCGCCCTGATTAGGATCGCCCAGCAGCAGCGCGCCGCCGTGCTTTTGCGCAATCTCCAGCGAGATGGCAAGCCCCAGCCCTGTGCCCTTGTTCGGGTCTTTGGTGGTGAAAAACGGGTCAAAAATCTGGGCGCGGATGTCGGGTGGCACGCCGGGTCCGTTATCGCGTACACGCAACTCGGCATAGAGGCGTTTGCCGTCATCGTGCAGCCCTGTGGAAAGCGTGATTTGCCCCCCTTCGCGTCCTTCCAGCGCGTCGCGGGCGTTTGTCAGCAGGTTAATCACAATCTGCTCTAACGAGGTCGCTTCACCCAGTACCGGGGGCAAGGTCGTGTCGTATGCCTCGGTGAGCTCAATACCGCGCTGGCGGAGCTGTTCCCGGAGCAGGATAAGCGCGTTCTGCGCGACCTCGTTGAGGTTCACAGGCTCAAACTCCTCGCGTGGCTTGCGTGAGAAGGCACGCTCATGCGCACGGTCTGGCGATGGACGATTTGCAAATCTTCGCGGAGCTGTGCGATTAGTTGGGGAGTAGGTATCGATTCCAGCGTTTCCAGGTTTTGCTGGGCAATGGCGCGGATAATCGCCAGGGGTTGGTTCAGCTCGTGCGCGACGCCCGACGCCAGCGTGCCCAGCGAGGCGAGCTTGCTGGACTGGATCAGTTGTGCCTCGGCTTTTTGCACGGCGTCCACCATGTGATTGAACGAGTCGGCGAGGTCGTCCAAGTCGGGGATACCGCGTTGGGGCAATCGCACGCGCTGGGTCAGATCGCCTGAGGCGATGGCGTGGGTGGTCTGCACCAAGACGCGCAACGGGCGTATCAGGCAGCGGTGCAAAAACACCGCGCCCAGCCCCACACACAACGCCACACAGCTCAGCGCCAGCAGAAACGAGTCGCGCATCCGCTGTTGTATCGCCTCGCGCATGGTGGCGGTAATCTCCTCCAGGCGTTGCAAGGCACGTTGGGAGGCTTCGCGCAGGCGCGTGGTCAGTCCGTTGCGCAACGCCTGCTGGATATGCTCCAGTGAGGCGTCAACCGTGCGGGCGACGGCGCGTTGCTGGGCGTGATTGAGGTTCGCCAAAGTCGTCAGCGACTGCTGGAGCGACGCGCGTTCCGCCGCGTGCAAGCGTTGGCGCACCTGCGCCTGCTGACGCTGGGTCTGCTGGTTGAGCTGGTGTTGCGCGGTTTGGCGGGCAATCGTCAGGGCGAGGCGGGTCTGCTGCTGTTGCTCCTGAAAACTCTGGCGCAGGTTCTGCTGGAGGTGCGTGGCGAGCTGGAAGGCTTCTTCGGTGGGCTGGGCGATGACGAGCGCGGCGCTGATTTGGCGGATGGGCGCCGCCGCCGTCAACCATTCTTCCTGATCGGTGCGCACCAGCTGGCTCCGGGGCTGGCGGAGGGTCTGCAGCAGCGATTGCAGGCGCGGCTCGATGTGCCCCACGCGTGTCGGGTTGGTGTGCGCGAGGATCAGCCCATCCTGCTGCGCTAGGAGCACCGCGCCGCGCTCGCCCACGCGCCCCCAACGAGTCAGCGCACTCAGATCCTCAGGGTTAACGAGTGCAAACACCGCGCCGACCTGTTGTGCGCCCATGTGCCGTATCGGGGTCATCAGCGGGATGAGCGGGCGCAGGCGTCCGTCAACCCGAAACAGATGCGCACGCCCCCACACGGTATCCTGCGCTTGGCGCACCTGCGCCCACAGCGTGCGTTGCAACGGTGTCGGGTCGTCCACCCCATCACCCAGCGTCAGCTGCGGCTGTCCCGAAGCGTCCAGCAAACTCAGATACAGATAGGCAGGTTCCTGATCCTGCAGCGCCTGCAGGATCCAGCGGCTCTGGGTCAGGTCGCCCTCTTGGATGGCGGGCTGCTGCGCAATGAGTGTCAACTGCGCGGCGTAGTTGCGCAGCAAACTCTCCACCTGACGCGACAGCTGCAACGAGAGCTGCGTCAGCTGCTGCAGGATCAACTCTTGCAGTGCTTCGCGCGTGGCATCGGCGGTGGTTTGCTGCAGGCTCTGCAGCGACTGCGTCTGGGCGCGTTGCACCTCGCGCTCCACACGCTCCAGCGTCTGGTTCAGATGATACAGGGTTTGCTGCTCGCTTTGCCGCAGGGCATCGCGCGTGGTGGACTGCAGTTCGCGCACGGTTTGGCGCAGCAGCGCTGCCTGCTCGGTGCGGGCGCGTGCACCCAGCTGCGTGAGCTGCTCCGAGGCGCGCGCACGCATCTGACGGCGGGCGGTCTCCAAAGTCTGCGCCGTGCCGTGCTCCAATCGGCTCTGGTAGCGACGCAGCTCCGTCTGCATGCTTTGCTGGAACTGTATCGAGGCGTGGTCCGCTTGCCGCTCCAGATAGTTATAGAGCACCACCCGACAGCGCCATCGGCAACAACGCCATCAGCGCATACAACAGCAGCAACCGTCCGCGCAAGCCGAGTCGTCTCATTGATGCACCCTTGTCGCCAAGTTCAGCAGCATCGGCGCAATCGTCAGGTTCAGCGACTGTGCCGTTTTGAGGTTATAGTAGGTCAGCAGGCGTCGCGGGGTCAGCAGGGGCAAGGTTTCGGGTGGCTCACCGTTCAAGATGCGTGCTGCCAGCTCGGCTGCCAGCGCACCCTGCTCTGCCAAGTCCACGCCAATCGCCATCAGTGCGCCCCGTCGCACGAAGCTCTCTGCAAACGCCACCATCGGGATCTTGCGTTTCTGCGTCCACTCCAGAATCGCCTTCAGGGGTTCGGCGCTGGCGCACACGGGGTCGGGGATCAGCCACAGCGCGTCCACCGTGTCCTGCAGTTGCGTCAGGGCGCGGGGCACTTCGGCGGGGCTGCTCGCCAGCGCCTCCACCAGCGTCAGCCCCAAACGCTGGGCGTCCTCGCGCCCTTGCTCAATCATCCGCTTGGACGCTGCGTCGTTGGGGTTATACACCACGCCAATCCGCAGGGCTTTGGGCGCCACATCCTGCAACGCCTGGAACTGGCGCTGGGGGCGAATGGTAAGCGCCACCCCGGCAAAGCGCGTGCCACTGCGCTCCTCGCTTTGCACCAGCCCCTGCGCCAGAGGGTCCACCACCAGCGCAAACACCACGGGCGGCGCCCTGCTGGCGTCGGGCAGGGTCGCATAGTGCGTGCGGAGCATGGTCGCAGCGTCGGTGCCCAGTGCCACCATCAGCGCGGGCTTGCGCGCCACAAGCTGCGCCGGCAGCGCGGCGTCGCTGGGGTCGCCCTTGCACACGAACCGCTCCAGCTGCGCGTCGATGCCCTGCTGCGCCAACGCCTTCTGGAACTGCTGCAGCGCGTCGTCGTAGAAGCCCCCCTCGCCGCTTTGAAGCACGACGATGAGCGGGCGCTGCGCCACGCCACCCAGCACCAACCCGACGCCCAACGCCCATGCCCACACGCCTCTCATGGTTTCGCCGTCGCCGTCACCACATCGCTCCAGTCGCCTATCGGCTGGTCGTTGCGGTCGATGAATCGCGCCCGATATTCGCGCACTTCGGGTTTGCCCGCCTCCAACGGCTCGCGCCCATCGATATAGGGCGAGCTGGTGTCAAACGCAATCGTGGTGAACTCGGTCTCGTTCCCACGCCGCGACTGGATTTCCAGCATCGGCATCCGAGACATCGTGAAGGTCAGGCGCACGCGGAAGTTGGTCTCGGCACGGGCCCGCAAGGTGGGGCGGTCGGGCGGGCTCACGCTGGGTGGCTCGATGCCCAAGTCCTCCCCGATTGCGGTGGTGTAGCTCGGGTGCGCCTTGAGGCGTTGCACCAGCGCCCGCACGCGCGGCACAATCGACGCCTGCGCCCCCGTCGGCAGCGTGCCCACAGAGCCCGGCACCGGCACCGACGGCATCGGCGTGCCCAACGGCGCAAACAGCACCGTATCGCGAAACTGCACCCACTCCTGCGCGTCCGTCTGCCGAATCTGCGTCCCGATAACCGCAAAGCTCAGCACCACATTATCCGTCGTCACTTGGGTCACCTCCGCGGCGGTCAGCCCGAAGGTACTCGCATAGCCCGGCAACTTCGACGCAAAGTTCGCCATCCACACAATCAGGTCGCCTAAGCGTGTCGGTATGTAGTCCATAGTCCCTCCTTGCTTGCACCCTGAACGCCATGCCTCACGCCATGACGCCATGCTTTCGCGCCATGACGCCATGCTTTCACGCCATGACGCCATGCTGTTGCGTCAGGAGGCGCAGGGAGCAAAGCGTGAATCATTTTACCAATCCCGCTGATAGCTAATCCACACGCTGCGCCGTCCGCCGGGCACCCAGCGTGCCAGCTCGGTGCGCACATTGAACAGGTTATCGATGCGCAGGTTCCAGTGGCTGCGCGGGTTGACGCGATAGACCAAGCTCAGATAGGTGTTCCAGCCGTAGGCGTCGCTGAAGCCTTGGCGCAGCGCGGGGTAGTTGAACACGAGTTGCCCACTCAGCCCGCGCTCGTTGTGGTGGGCGAGGCGCAGCACCACGCGGTCGCGGGCAGGCTTGTAATCTTCCTGCACGCCGCCCGTGTAGCGCACATACATATACGCCCCGCTTAGAGTCCAGTTTGAGGTCAGCTTCACCACCCCATCCGCCGTGTAGCCCCACACGCGGAAGCGGTAGAGATTGCTATATTGGCGCACCAGGGGGCGGTTCGGGTCTACGGCGAACACGGAGACGGCGTTGTTCACCTCGTTGGCGAAGTACGAGACATCCAGTTGCCAGCGTGGGTGGAGGTATTTGTAGCCGAGTTCGGTGCTGAAGACGGTTTCGGGGCGCAGGTCGGCGTTGCCTTCGATGCTGAGGGGCACGGGGTTGCCGTTGACGGGCCACCAGACAGAGTAGTTGCGCAGGTAGAGTTCAGCGAAGCTGGGGGCGCGGAAGGCGTGTCCCAGCGAGGCGCGGAAGCGGTGTTGCTCGTTCGCGATATAGGTAAAGCCGGCGCGGGGGCTGAACTGGTTGCCATAGAGCGAGTGGGTGTCGTAGCGTGCGCCAAGAATCGGTCGCCAGCGCCCCCGTTGCCACTCGCCTTGGGCATAGAGCGCGAAGTTGGTGGCGTGGTGGCTGCCGCCCAGGTGGGCTTGGCTGCTGCCATACATCCAGCGATAGTCCGCGCCTGCAAGCAGCGTGGCGTTGCCCCGCGTCCACTGCCAATAGGTTTCGGCGGCGAGCAGGCTCTGGGTGAAGGGCATGCGGGTCAGGGGCGCGTTGGGCACGAAGGGGGGCTGGGTTTGGGCTTTGAGGAACACGGTTTCGCCGCTTAGCCCATACAGGCGGGTGGTCTGCGTAAGATTAGGGAAGGCGCGTTGATACTGCGCTTGCCAGTAGTGCGTGCGCCAAAACAGGCGGTCGTTGGGGGTGGGGTAAGTAGCATAGCGCATGCCGACCTGTCCGCGCTCCAAGTCGGTGTAGAGGTAGTTGAGGCGCCACTGTCCGCGTTCGGGGGCGCCTTGGGTGAGGGCGAGGCGTGCGGTGCGCACATTCGAGTCGTTGTTTGGCACGCGGTCGCTGCCGGGGTCGCGCCAGAACGAGGTTTGGAGGCTGAGCTGGGTGGGGCTGGCGGGGTTATTGCGCCAGCGCAGCGAGGTGGTGTAGCCGCCGCGCCCCGTGTAGCCGTTCCAGAACGAGGGTCGCGCCGTCGCCTCCTGCTGCGTGATGATGTTCACCACGCCGGCGAAGGCGTTGGGTCCGTACATCGCCGAGCCGGGCCCGAACGCGATTTCAATCCGTTCCACATCGTGCAGGCTCATGCTCATCGCGGGGAAGTTGCCCAGCAGCACATCGTTGAGCGGTTGCCCATCCACCAAAAAGAGCATCCGCTCGTTGAACTCCGACGCGCTATAGGCGCCGCGCATGCTCAGAAAGCGGTGCTGCGACGATTCCTGCCCTTCAAAGTCGGCGACCATGCGCTCCAGCAGCTCTTGGATGGTTTGGGCGCCGCTGAGTTCTATCTCGCGTCGGGTCAGCACGCGCACGGTGGTAAACGATTCCGCGACGGGTCGCTCGGTGCGCGTGGCGGTTTTGATGGTCTCTTGGGGGTCGGCAAAGAGCCATTCGCCCGTCTCAGAAGTGCGCTGCGCGTATGCACTTATCAGGAACGTCCAGCCTGCCAAAATCAAAAGAATCGTTCTCATGCTGCACACCTTGCCTCGTTCAGGGTTTGGAGGACCTGCCGGACCTCGCTCAGGTCGAAGGGCTTCACAAGCGTGGCAAAGACCCCATCGGCAGTCGTGTCCTCCAGGAAGGCGTCTGGGTAGCTATCCATCACGACGATGGGCAGAGTAGGATGATGCTGGTGGACGATGCGCACAAGGTCTGCACCACTCAGCCGGGGCATGTGGGTATCGGTGATGAGCAAGTCAACTGGCTCCCGCTCCAGGATTTGGAGCGCCTCGCAGCCGTTGCTGGCGATCAGCACCGTGTGCCCCTCGTCCTGCAGCAAACTGCTGAGCAGAAACTGCACCATCGGCTCGTCGTCCACCACCAGAATTGTCATGACGCCGAGACCTATTTTCGGCATGGGGCGAAGCGTTCTGAAGAGGCATCGGGAGGGGCTTCTTGCGAGGTTCAAAGCTGTGTTGGACAGGGAGACTGTTATCCATTCATCTCTTGCACCAGTATCATCTCCAGCTCAGGTATAAGCGCAGGTACTTTGCGTGTAATAATGTCCCACACCGTATCTTCGTCCAAGGCAAAGTAGGCATGCGCCAGGATGTCGCGTAAGCCTGCAATTCCACGCCAATCCACAGTAGGATACCTACAACGCAAGCTATTAGGAACCCGTTTTGCAGCCTCACCGAGAATCTCTAAGTTGCGTAGCACAGCGTCGTAGGTCAGCTCGCTACGGAAAAACTCTTCTCGGGATAGCCCTTGCGTGTAGCGCACCACTTTGTGGGCGCATTCCAGCATATCCTGTAGAAACAAGCGTGTGCTACGCGACATCCAGCGCCTCCTGTTCCACCACAGGACGCGCCCATGCACACAGCGCACCTTCCATCACCAGATCTACACGCCCGCCCAATAGTTCCTCCAGATAACACTTGAGCGCAAAGTAGCCGTCATAACCGGGCGGCGTGCCGAAACGCACCAGCAGGTCGATGTCGCTGTCGGGGCGTGCTTCATCACGCGCTGCGGAGCCGAACAGCGCCAGCCGCTCCACCCCGAATCGGGTCTGGATTTCACTCCAGTGCTGACGCAATCGGCTCAGAATCGCTTCCCGTTTCACGCGTACATTATACCACTCTCTGCGCGAAAGGCAGAGGAGAGGTATAATCCCCCCGATGAGGCTCGTTAGACGGTGGACGGCGGCGCGGGTGGCTACGCTGGTGGTGGGAGTGCTACTTGTGTTATACGGGGCAAACACTCTATACGGCTACTATCAGCTCAGCCGCATGCGCCTTGACCCGGTTGCCCCTTCGTACTTCACCTTGCTGGGCTTCCCCTCGCGCGAAATGGGAGAGCGTCGCTGGAAAATCGTGATCTCGCAGGAGGTGCCCAAGGTGGTGGAGGTGCTGCGCGAGCAGCCGTTCGTGCGACCGGAACTAGGTGCGGAGGAGGGCGCGGTGCGCCGTGTGGCGATCGAGCAGGTGCTGAAGGTGTGTCCAGTCGTGTTGACTGAGCGACATATTCAGGATGCGTGGATCGAGCGGCGAGAGGCGGAGGTGCTGCGCGCGCGACCGGAGTACTTTGTCGTGCATCTGCGCCTGACCCCTGAAGGGCGTGCCCGATTGTGGCGCTATGCCCGCACCTATGTGGCGCGCCCGCGTACACTGGGCGAGCCACCTGCCGACGAACGGTTGCTGCTCATCGTGGACAAGCAACCCTGGGCGGCGCCTATCATCCGCTCCGAAGTGGCCACCAGCTGGTGGCTGTTGAGTCGCGCGGCAGCGCTGCAGACCTCCGATGTGCAGATCCAGCCCATCTTCGACGAGGAGATTGCGAACGAAATTGTCAATGGCTTCCGAAAAGCGCGTCAACTTGCCCAGAAGGGAGTGGTTCCATGATTATCCGTCTCGGACATAGTCCCGATGCCGATGATGCCTTTATGTTCTGGGCGCTAAGCGCTGGGCTAATCGAGACCCCGTTGCAGTTTGAGCATGTCCTGCGCGATATTCAGACGCTGAACGAGTGGGCGCGAGAGGGACGACTGGAGTTCACCGCACTCTCGGTGCATAATCTTGCCTATGTCGCAGACCGCTACGCGGTGCTGAGGCATGGGGGCAGCTTTGGCGACGGTTATGGTCCGATTCTGGTGGCCCGCGAACCTGTGCCGCTGAAAGAGCTGCGCCACTATCCGATTGCTGTACCTGGTAGGCTAACCAGTGCTTATCTGGCGTTGCGCCTCTTTCTACCGGAGGCACGGACGGTAGAGATGCCCTTCGATGCGATTATGCCTGCTGTGCAATGGGGCGAGGTGCCTATCGGCTTGCTCATTCATGAGGGGCAGCTGACCTATCAGCAGCATGGACTCGTGCGCCTGCTCGATCTGGGGGTGTGGTGGGCGGAGCAGACAGATGGGTTGCCCCTGCCGCTGGGTGTGAACGCGGTGCGCATGGACCTGCCTCTGGATGTTCAGCGCGAAATCGCCCGCGTGTTCCGCGAGAGCATCCGGCTGGGGCTGGAGAATCGGGAGCAGGCGATGGCGTATGCGCTGCGGTTCGGGCGCGGGCTGGATGCTCAGACAGCCGACCGCTTTGTCAGCATGTATGTGAACGCGCTCACACTGGACATGGGCGAGCGAGGGCAGCGCGCAATTGAAGAGCTTCTGCATCGTGGTGCCGAAGCGGGTATTGTGCCTCACACCACGATTCACTATTGCCTGACCGATTGAACCTTTGAGTTGAGCGGGGCACTCCACCTGCCCGCATGGCGGACTGATTTAAATTCATCACGGTTCAGCGCGAGGCTCCTCGCTGATTTCTCCATCGGTGAGTCGGCGGAAGGCGATAAAACCGGGTGAAACATCGCCTTTCAGCATCCATTCGACAGCGTTCTGCTCGGCGAGCAGTTTTGAATCGGGCGTTGCCCATTCCTCCCCGATGACCATCGGCAAAGCGTTCACTCCAGCGCGGCGCAGGGTATCCGCTCGCTGACGGGCACGCAGCACATCACGCCCATTCACTTTCAGCGAGATCTCCACTACAGCGACCTGATCGCCTTTCCACCAGATGAGGTCTGCCAGTGTGGGATCATCCTCGCCGTCAGGGTACTGGTCAGGCTCCTGCTGCCAGAGGGCTTGCAGCCAGCGAGTGAGTCGCTGGCGCACATGGGGCTGGTCGGTTGGGCCGCCTTCGCCACCGTTCAACAGGCGCGGGGCACGCTTAACGGTCTGGATCTCGAAACGCTCACCTGCGCGTCGCCCCTCCTCACCACGTCGCCACTCTTTGAGGTCTTGCGAATCGCGTAGCAGCTGCTCCTGCACCTCCACAATATGCTGAAGCAACACCGCATGCTGACGAAGCTGCTCCGTATTCTGGCGACTGATTTCTGCCAGTTCTTCGGTGAGTGCTTCCAGGCGGGCGATGCGGGCGTCGTGCTGACGCAATAGCTCCGTGTTCTGTTGCAATAGCTCGGCGTGGCGTTGGAGCTGCTCGGTGTTCTGGCGACTAATCTCCAGCAGTTCGCGCATCAGAGCGGGAAGCTGGAGCAGCTCGTCTCCTAACAGAAGGCGCCGTGCCGCTTCGCGCAGCTCCGCTCGCTGCTCCAGCAAGCGTAGCAGCACCTTCTCGTTGACCAGCCGCTCCTGCAACGCCTCAGCCCACTCTGGATGTTCATCCAGCAGGCGGATGAGGCTTTCCAGATCGTTGACAGAGATCGCCATACCCGCTCAAACAGATTATACCTTCCGCAAATTGGCTTGCTGGGTTGCCTGGACTGCCATCAGCAGGGAGCGATAGCCGTTCCATTCGGTCAGACGGCGTGGATGCGACGGGTTGCGCAGATATGCCAGCTGATCTTCCAGCATTGCTCGCAACAGCCGTCCATAGTTGTGCATCTTGAGATCCTCCAGACCCCAGCGCATCTCGATCATCTGATAAAGGTCTCGCTCCCTGAAGCGACTGCGTGCCTGACGCTCCTTGCCACCATAGATTGCCGTGACATCGAGCAGGGCGCGTGGGAAAATCTCGCACAAGATGCGCGTCTGTGCCTCGTCCACCACTGCATGGATGCGCACGCGCGTGGGGATCCACTCATAAAGCGTCACATCGCCCAGCTCAAACACGAACCGCATTTCCTGACGGTCCATTCGTGCCACCTGATGGAAGCCGTGATAGAAGTTCACCAGCACATTGCCGCGATAGCACACGGTGCATTGCACCTGCTCCTCTACCCCGCTTTCAGAGCGCAGGACATGCTGGGCAGCGAGCACTTCCCCTTCCCCCAGCCAGCCCTCGAACAGGTCGAAGAAATGCACCCCATGCTCAATAAAGATGCCGCCGCTTTTCTCGCGATCCCAGAACCAGTGATCGGGAGGCAATCCCTCATCGGTTGCGTAGTTCTCAAAGTAGGCGTGTAGCAGCTCTCCCAGCGGCTTCTGCTCAATCAGTCGCTTCACCATGTCAAACAGGGGGTTGTACCGCTGCATCAGGTTGGTGACGAGCAGGCGCTGCTTGCGCTGCGCCAAATCAATAAGTTCCTGGGCGTGTTCCAATCGAGTTGCAAGCGGCTTCTCCACGATGACATGCTTGCCCGCTTCGAGCGCAAGCTTTGCCTGCGGGTAATGCAGAAAGGGGGGCGTGGCGATGTAGACAATATCGATTTCGGGCATCTGCACGAGTTGCTCCACTTCGATGGGGTCGGGAATCCCAAATCGTCGGGCACAGGCGATGGCTTGCGGGCGATGGGTGCCTGCCATCGCGACAAGACGTACCCCTTCGACCTGGGTAAAGTGCTGGAGCGCAAATAGCCCGAACCCGCCGCAACCGATCACACCTAATCCAACGGTTTGCATGGCACTATGAGGATACCTGTCCGTCAAAATCAAACGCAAGGAGGAGGAACCACGAGATACATCGGCATGGACATCGGCCAAAGCAAACAGGAGCCGTGAACCCGCTAAACCGCTGGAACCGCCTCTATAAACGCCTGCGAAAAGAGGGCAAAAAGCACAATCAAGCCCTGATCCGCATCGCCACCTATATGCTGAACGAAATCTACCAAGAAGCCCAGCGGTCAAATATGTACCATTAATACCAGCGGTCAAATATGTACCATTAATACAAGCCCGATGGGCGCGGGGCACGCTGGCGCGTGCCTCCGCGCCTTCAAGGCTTCCTTATCCGGGAAGGGACTAAGAAAACCCTGATAGTACCCCTCTATCCGTTCCCTGTGGGAAGGGACTAAGAGAACCCTTGATAGAGCTGCGTACAATACGGAAGCTGCATGCGCTAAGGCATTGCTGCGCATGCAAAAGGGCGTCCTGCGTCGACGCACGCTGAGTGAGTAGCGTGCGCTCGCACAATGTGAAGGCAGCATCACGCACCTATGCATCGGGCGCGACGCTGGAGGCAAATCGGCTCGCTGATGCTGCGTGCAGAACGAAAAAGGTGGATCGCGAAGCGTGCAGAGCGCCTCAATGAGGCGCACGGCATTCAGGCGGAACACCTACACCTGCGGGCAGGAATCGCGCCCTCGTCATCGAAAAGAGTGTGTCTGGAGGTTGAACGACGATGGCAAGACCAGTCACGCTTTTCACGGGACAGTGGGCGGACCTGCCCCTGGAGACGATGGCGCAGAAAGCGAAGGCGTTCGGCTACGACGGGCTTGAACTTGCCTGCTGGGGCGACCATTTCGATGTCGAAAAAGCCCTGACCGACGAACGCTATTGCGAATCGCGCTGGGAGATTCTCACACGGTATGGGCTGAAATGTTTTGCGATCAGCAACCATCTGGTTGGTCAGGCGGTGTGCGATCCTATCGACGAGCGACACAGGGCGATCCTGCCGCCGCGGGTGTGGGGCGACGGCGATCCGGAGGGGGTGCGCCAGCGTGCCGCCGAAGAGATGAAAAACACCGCCCGCGCGGCACGCCGCTTTTTCAACGCCGCGCCCCCGGAAGTTAAGCAGCAGTTGACGCGCGTGGTGGTCAACGGCTTCACGGGAAGCAGCATCTGGCAATATCTCTATGCCTTTCCGCCGAATCCACCCGATCTGGTGGAGCGCGGCTTCGCCGACTTCGCCACGCGCTGGAAGCCGATTCTGGAGGTGTTCGCGCAGGAGGACGCCTATTTCGCGCTGGAGGTGCATCCGACCGAAATCGCTTTTGATATTGTGACGGCAGAGCGCGCCATCGAGGCAGTGAACGGGCATCCACACTTCGGCTTCAACTATGACCCCAGCCACTTGGGCTATCAGGGGGTGGATTATGTCGCGTTCATTCGCCGCTTCCGCGACCGCATCTTTCATATGCATGTGAAAGATGTCTGGTGGTCCAATGGGCCGCGTCTATCAGGCGTGTTCGGCGGGCATCTGAACTTTGGCGACTCACGCCGCTACTGGGACTTCCGCTCGCCCGGACGGGGATGCATCAACTTCGAAGAGATTATCCGCGCACTCAACGAGATTGGTTATCGCGGACCGCTCTCGGTCGAGTGGGAAGACAACGGGATGGATCGCGAGCATGGGGCACGCGAAGCGTGCCAGTTCGTGCGCCGACTCGATTTTGAACCTTCCCGAATGACCTTTGAGGCAGCCTTCGAGCGGTAGCTACAGAATCAGCATCGCGTCGCCAAAGCTCAGGAATCGGTAGCGCAGGCGGACGGCTTCCTGATAGGCGCGGAGAATCCGTTCGCGCCCTGCAAAAGCACATACCAGCACCAGCACCGTAGTGCGCGGCGCATGGAAGTTCGTGATGAGGGTGTCCACCACCTGGAATTCGTAGCCGGGCGTAATATAGAGGCGCGTCTCGCCGGTCATTGGCTGTACCCGTCGCCGGCCGACCGCCGCGCTTTCCAAGGTGCGCACGCAGGTGGTGCCGACCGCCACGATGTGCCCGCGCGTATTGTTGATGACCGCAGCCGCTTCAGGCGACACAGTGAACCACTCGCCATGCATCTTATGCTCCTCCACCTGGGCGCTTTGCAATGGGCGGAAAGTGTCCAGACTCACATGGAGCGTCACCGTGACAATCTGCACACCCTGCGCCCGAAGCTTCTCCAGCAGGGCAGGTGTGAAGTGCAGTCCCGCCGTGGGCGCAGCGGCGGAGCCGGGTTCACGCGCAAAGACCGTTTGATACCGCTCGGGATCAGCTAAGGCACGGTGGATATAGGGGGGCAGAGGCAGCTGACCCATCTGCTGGAGCCATGCGTCATCAGGCGGAACGAACCGTACGAGGCGAACCCCTCCCTCCAGGCGCGCTTCGATCTGCGCGGTGTGTCCTTCATTTAGCAGGATGAGGCTTCCCTCCGGCAGGCGTCGCCCCGGGCGCACCAGTGCCTGCCAGCGTCCCTCGCCCAATGGACGCAACAGCAGTAGCTCCACCTGACCACCCGTCGGCTTGCGCCCGAACAGCCGTCGTGCCGACACGCGCGTGTCGTTCAACACCAGCGTGTCGCCCGCCTTGAGATACTCGGGCAGGTCGTAAAAATGGCGATGTTCCAGCTCATCCGTGTCGCGATGCACCACCAGCAGGCGCGACGCATCACGCGGCTCCGCTGGCTCCTGCGCGATCAGCTCCTCAGGCAGCTCATAATCAAAAAGCACAGATTCCATCGTGTTATCGGGCGCGACCTGCCAGCCACGCCAGAAAGCTCAACAGCAGCGTCAGGAGCAGACTAATTAGGAGGCTGGTGCCCAGCGGAAAATAGAAATGAAAACCGTCCCGATGAATGATAATGTCACCGGGCAGACGCCACTGACGGATGCCGACACGCTCCAGCCCTATCAGGAGCAATCCCACCAGCACCAGCAGAATCCCCAACCCAATCAGTGCTTTGCCCACACTACCCATCGCATTAATTGTACCGAAGCAGAGCATGGGAAAAAAGCGGCGCCCTGTGGAATAACCCATCCGTGAGGTGGCAAGAGCGATGATCACGGTTCGGCAATATCGCGGGATCGATTCGCTCCCTGTGAGCGAGTGTGGAGCTGCAGAAGCTCGGGAGCTGCTGCTGGTGTTTGGCACGACAGAGCAGCTAAGTCAACCCGAAGTTCAGCAAGCGTTGAAGACATGGGCGCAGACGCGGGTGGTGGCAGGGGCAAGCAGTAATGCGACCATCACCAACGAGGGTGTGGATGATTGCCTCGTGTGCACGCACCTGCGCTTTGAGCATACCACGGTGCGAATGGCGAGCATGCCCGTGCCCACACTCGAAGCGTCGTATGAAGCGGGGGTCGCGCTGGGGCGCGCCCTTGCCGATCCCGAACTTGCTTATGTGCTGCTCCTATCCGATGGCCTCCGGGTCAATGGCTCTGTCCTGGCGCGGGGGATACAGGATATCGTCGGAGGGGAAGTGCCCATCACGGGTGGGCTGGCGAACGACGGAGCGCGCTTTCAACAGACGCTGATCGTCGCAGGCGAGCAGGTCATTCCAGGCGCAGCCGTCGCTGTTGGTTTCTACGGCACGCGATTCCAGATTGGGCATGGCGCCGTCGGCGGCTGGAAGCCGTTTAGTCCGCTGCTACGAATCACCCGCTCGCAAGGTAGTATTGTCTACGAGTTCGACGGTCAGCCCGCGCTTGCCCTTTATGAACGCTATCTGGGTAAGGAGTCCGAGGGACTTCCTGCCAGCGGACTGCTGTTCCCACTTGCACTCTATAACGACCAGCAGCAGCCCGTGGGATTGATCCGCACCCTGCTTAATGTCGATAGGAACCGAAGCGCGCTCATCTTTGCAGGGGATGTGCCGGAGGGCAGCTGGGGACGACTGATGCACGCCCGTTTCGACGATCTGGTGGACGGCGCGGAGCACGCAGCACACTATGCTTTGAACGGACTGCACGCGGAGCGATCGCCCTTCGCCCTGCTTATCTCCTGTATTGGACGCAAGTTCCTTATGGGCGATTTCGTAGCGGAGGAGGTGGAGGCGGTGCGCCGCCTGCTCGGTGACTCCACGGTAATGACCGGTTTCTATTCCAACGGCGAAATTAGCCCCTTCAACCTCTCAGCTCGCTGTGAACTACATAACCAGACGATGACCATCACGCTCTGGGTAGAGCGATGAAGGAATGGCATCCGACACTGATGCGGTAACTGGAGCGCTATTTTGGCACGGTTAATCCGAGCGCGTGGTGCGACGCCACCTGCCTGCACCAGCTGGAAGCGTTTCTGGAGGCGGTTAGCCACACCTATCTCCATCTGGAGCATCAGCTGGAGCGCCTACAGCACGCCTATGATGTTGCGGCAGAGGAGATGTTCCGCCAGAACCTCGCGTTGCAGGCACACAAGCGGATTCTCTCCGAGATTGCACAGGATGCACCGCTGCAGAAAACACTGGAGATGGTCTGCCGCCTCTTTGAGCAGCGGTTTCCCGACGCACTCTGCTCGATCTTGGTGGTTGATGAGCAGGGTGAGCGGTTGTTGCACGGTGCTGCACCCAGCCTGCCCGATTTTTACAACATGGCGGTCGATGGCATCCCGATTGGCGAGGGCGTCGGCTCCTGCGGCAGTGCGGCCTATCTGGGCGAGCCGGTCATTGTGGCGGATATCGAGACCGACCCACACTGGAGTGATTATCTGGAACTGGCACGACGTGCGGGGCTGCGTGCCAGCTGGTCGGTGCCACTGAAAAGCTCTGCTCGTCAGGTGCTGGGTACTTTTGCCATCTATCATCGCCAGCCGAAGGAGCCTTCGCCCGAGGAGTGGCAGTGGGTGCAGGACTTCTCGGGGATTGTGGCACTCGCCCTTGAACGACACCGTTTTGAGCGAGAGCGCCAGCGACTGATGGAACAGTTGCAGCAGGCGTTGCGTGCTGCTCAGGCAGCCAGTGAGGCGAAATCGCGCTTCCTTGCCACCATGAGCCACGAAATCCGCACCCCGATGAACGGTATCCTGGGCATGGGACAGCTCCTGCTGCAGACACCCCTGAACGAGGAGCAGTGCGAGTACCTGCGTACTCTGCAGGGTTGCGCGGAGCACCTTCTTGCGCTGCTGAACGACATCCTGGACCTTGCCCGCCTGGAGGCGGGTAAGTTCACACTTTCGCGCACAAAGTTCGATCTGCACACACTGGTGAAGGAGGTCGTGGTGTTGTTCAAGGCGAAGGCGGTGCAGCAGGGGCCGGCGCTGACTGCCACGATAGACCCCGATGTGCCCCCCTATGTACGGGGCGACCCCGTACGCCTGCGCCAGATTCTGGCGAATCTTGTTGGAAATGCGATCAAGTTCACTCATGAGGGCAGTGTCGCTCTTCGTGTGGAAAGACAGCCGGGCGAGCAGCTCCGCTTCATGGTGCAGGACACGGGCATCGGCATCCCACCTGAAAAAATCGCCACCATCTTTGAGCCTTTCACTCAGGCAGATGACAGCACCACACGCCAGCATGGTGGCACTGGACTGGGGCTAACGATTAGCAAGCAACTTGTTGAAGCGATGAGTGGGCGTATCGGAGTCGAAAGCGAGGTGGGCAAAGGGAGTACCTTCTGGTTCGAAATTCCGCTGGAGGTTGTTGATCAGGGCGAGCTTGAGCCGCCGCCCTCTTCGCCTGAAACGGCTTTACCCATTCCGCGCCTGCATGTGCTGGTCGTGGAGGATAACGAGGTCAATCGCAAAGTGGCAACGCGCATGCTGGAAGGGATGGGCTGCCGTGTCGATATCGCCACCAATGGGCGTGAGGCTGTGGAGATGACCGCTAAACACACCTACGACCTGGTACTGATGGACTGCCAGATGCCTGAAATGGATGGCTACGAGGCGACGCGTCTCATCCGTGAGCGTGAACAGGGCACGGGTCAGCATTTGCTGATTATCGCGCTCACGGCCCACGCTCTCTCTGGGGACCGAGACAGATGCATTACCTGTGGCATGGACGATTACCTGGAGAAGCCGGTGCTGCGCGACCGCCTGGAGGCGATGTTGCGTAAGTGGTTTCAGGGCGAAGGACAGATGGCACGCAGTGCCTGACGCCTGAAGAGAGTATCAGCCTTGCGGTTGTGCTTGCGGCGTGCGAGGCGACGCAGCTGCCTGATCGGGCAAGGCAACAACCTGAATATTCACTAACCCCTTCGCCAGGCGCAGCGCGGTCTCTACTGCCTCGGTCAGGCGCGACTCCGCGCCAGGGCGTACAACCAGTCGATCCACCACGATCTCGATGGTGTGCTGTTTATAACGATCCAGCGAGGGCACATCACCTACTTCATAGAGCTGTCCGTCCACGCGCACTCGGATGAAACCGAGCCGTGCAATCTCTTCAAACACATGGCGATACTCGCCCTTACGCCCACGCACCACAGGCGCCAATACATGGATGCGTGTGCCTTCGGGCAGGCGCATCACCGTATCGACGATACTGTCTACCGTCTGGCGCGTGATGGGTTTGCCGCACTGTGGACAGTGCGGGCGTCCCACCCGGGCGAATAACAGCCGCAGATAATCATAAATCTCGGTGACCGTGCCCACCGTGCTGCGCGGGTTATGACTGGTCGATTTCTGGTCGATGGACACCGCGGGCGACAGACCCTCAATCGAGTCGACATCGGGCTTATCCATCACCCCGAGAAACTGACGTGCGTAGGACGAGAGGCTCTCCACATAGCGGCGTTGCCCCTCGGCGTAGAGCGTGTCGAAGGCAAGCGTCGACTTGCCTGACCCCGAAATGCCCGTGATAACCACCAGCTTATCGCGCGGGATTTCCAAATATAGATTCTTCAGGTTATGCTCTCGCGCGCCGCGAATAATAATCTTGTCCTGCGCCACGGAGTCTCACCTCGCTTCCGGTCGGAACAAGCCCCAGAGCATCAGTGCCAACATCACTGCGCTCAATACCACACTGACCCCGGCAGGCATCCACTTGCCCGTATTAATGAAGCGGATAAGGAAGAAGACGCCCAGCGCCAGAGCGATGAGTGCGGCGAAGCCGAAGCCTACTTTTGGATTGCGCAGCGACAGGGCAAAGGCGACCAGTAGCAACGCGCCGCTCAGCAGACCGCTGATGAGCGAGGGGGTGCTTTTGGCACTCACATAGCCCATCACGCCCCCTGCCGCAATAATCAGGGCATAGACCAGCACCGCGATTTGAAACGCATTCATGCACGCACCTCCTGAAAGACCTGTTGCAGAATCGCCCTCGCCTCGTCCACCTCGCGCTCGGTGATGACCAACGGCGGGGCAAGGCGCAGGATCCAATCCCCCACAGGATTGATAATCAGTTGTTTTTCGAAGGCTTTATCCACCACGGTGCGGGCAATCGGTTCCGTGAGTTGGACCCCAATGAGCAAGCCGCGTCCGCGCACCTCCTGGATAGGTGCGCCTTGCTGTTGCAATTCGAGCAGGCGTTGCCGCAGGTAATCACCCACACGCGCGGCATGCTCGCACAGGTTCTCCTGCTCAATAATCTCGATCGTTGCCAGTGCCGCGGTGCATGCCAGCGGATTGCCTCCGAAAGTGGAACCGTGATCGCCCAGCTGCAAGATTTGCGCGGCAAGACCCCGTGCCAGGCATGCGCCGATAGGGAAGCCCCCACCCAGCCCCTTCGCCAGCGTGACCACATCGGGCACCAGCCCCAGAGTCTGATAAGCAAACCAAGTGCCCGTACGTCCCATGCCTGTCTGAACTTCGTCAATCATCAATAATGCATTATAGCGCTGGCAAAGCGACTGTGCCTCCAGCAGATACTCGTCGGTCAGAGGGTTCACCCCACTCTCACCCTGAATCGGTTCCAGGAAAATCGCTGCCGTGCGCTCGCTGAACGCCTCGCGAAGCGCGTTCAGGTCATTCCGGGGCAGGGCGCGGAAGCCTGGTAATAGCGGCACGAATGGCTGCTGGTACTTGGGCTGCATCGTGGCGGAGACCGCGCCCATCGTGCGTCCATGGAAACTCCCTTCCAGCACCAGAATCTCATAATCGGGTGTCCCTTTGTGCGTGTTGGCGTACTTGCGGGCGATTTTGATAGCGGTCTCACACGCTTCCGCGCCACAGTTGCAGAAGAAGGCGCGCTCCATGCCGGTTAGCTCGCACAATCGGGACGCCAGCCGTGCCTGTGGCTCGCTCAGCAGCAGGTTGCTGATGTGCATCAGCTGGGCTGCCTGTTGCTGGATACGGGCAACCAAATGCGGATGGCAGTGCCCCACATTGCACACGGCGACACCCGCCAGAAAATCGAGGTAACGATTGCCCTCCACATCATAGAGATACGCCCCTTCGCCGCGCACAAACAAGGTGGGCTGACGCCGATAGGTCTGCATCAGACGCTGCTGGTCCAGCTGCCACACCTGCACCTGCAAATCGCTTGATCGAGTCTCAATCATCGCCTCGAGAGTTTACCCCATGCCCAAGGGTGAGTACTTCCGCTGGGCAACGCGATTGCCAGATGGATAAGAAAATACTAAAGATAAGTCTCCTATAGAAGGATGACAGCAATATCAGGTATACTACGGTGTGGTGATAGGGATTGGGCGGTGCAGGAATCGTCGCAACGCTTTTCGAAATTAAAAGCTATAGCGAGGTGCAACCATGCAAAGAGATAAGAAGGCATCCAAACAGTGCCTATATAAGCGGCTGGTTGGAGCGGTGTTGATTGCCGCGGCGATGGTATTATCCGGTTGTTCTCCAGAGACGAGTGGAACCGGGGTTTCGACGAGTCAGAAACAAGGCTCCATTTTGGTCCTCGTATTGGTCGACTCAACGGATTCGGCAGCAGCCAGGAAAGAGGAATGGCACCAGGCGTTCCAGAAGCTGCTCACAAACTATTTGCCTGATGATGCCAAGATTACCCTAATCCGCTGCGATCATCATCCCGAAGTGGGGGCAAGCAAACGGCTCAGGGGCACCAAAGCGCAGCGCGAGGCAATCCTGAAAGAGCTGGAGCAGGTGTGGAAACCTCGCCCGTGTGGGCGTGATATCCAGGGGAAAGAAACCTACTGTGGTTCCGATGTGGTTGGTGCTCTGGAATTAGCCATTCAGTATGCCACCAAACCAGAAAACCAGGGGTACCGGCGCAAAATGATTATTGGCTGGACCGACCTGGTTGCTGATCCCTGCAAGCGTGATCCGAAAAATCCCGTCCGATACCGTGAGCCGACAGACTATCAACCTTCCGATGCAGCCAAAGCGCTGGAGTTGATTCTCCATGGTGTACCGGTGCAGAAACATCAGGCATTGCACCAGAAATGGGACCCTGCGTTCAAACGGGTGCACCTTTACGGTCCGGGCGAGGAGATCGAGGTTGAGCGACAGTATGAACTGCAAGCCATCGAGGGATGGCTCTGAAGCAAGAATGAATATGTGCGCCGGAGGATAAAAATGTCCACACAGAATGATGATCCGCGTGGCAGAGCAATTCGGGCAGCGAATAACATGCGCGATGAGTTGCATGAGGAATATGCAGCGGCGACACGCGCTGTAATCCTGTGGAGCGTGCTCCTTGTGCTTGCTTCTCTCATTTTCGCTGCACTGACCTCACGCCCACTGATGCGCTTCACTGGCGAGTTCTTTACCGCCTATCTTATCGGTATCTTCCTGCACGCCGCACTGGGTCTTTCGATGCACATGTGGAAGCTAGGACAGGCGCGTCAGCAGGGTATCTACCGGATATTTGGACTGTTTGTCATCCTGCTTGGTATTGGCATCCTTGTAATCGCCTATTTCCGCGCTGATATGATGATTGAACGCGGGCAACCAGCCATGGGGGCCTACCTGGTTAGCCTGTTCATGGCGATTCTGGAGATTGGGGTTCCAACCCTGTTTGGTGCGCTGCTGGCGAATGCATGGCTACGTCGGGACTTCCTTGCTGAAGAATATAAGTGGGCGCGCGAACTCGCTCGCCGCATGCCAACCGAAAGTGACCCGATGGATGCCTGGGTGCACGAGGCGTATACCCTGGAAAGAGATAGGGGCACTCTCCAAAAGCGTATTAGAGAATGGGAGCAAGAACGAGATGCCGCTGATGCTGACAGAAACTGGCGGAAAGTCAAGGAGCTGGAAGAGAAGATAGCGAGCGCGAAAAACCAATCTCACTTGCTTGAAGATCGGCTCACGCGGGTGGAGAAGTGGTATCCGGGATCTCCTGAAGAGATGCATCGCAGGGTAAATCAAATGCTAAAAGGAGAGGAGAAACCACTGGGGACACCAGAAAGTTCATAGGGGAAAAACAGTATGCCGAGCGCAGGGGGAATAGCTGACGCCGTCCCTTTTCTTATCTGAATCTGCGCTCGGCTTACACCGTTCCCAAGAAGCTCCCGACCACTCAGGGGGAGCCGACCTGTGCGGCGACAGTCCCCGACAGGGGCTATAGATTCTTACTCCGCTACAGGTTTACCCTGTAGCGGGGAGAGCTGTTCTGCCTTTTTGGCGTAGGTTTCTGGGTCGGCAAGGAACTTCTGCTTGCACTTGCTGCAGCAGACATAATAGCGCTTGCCATTATATTCGAAAGCGATCGCCTCGTCGGGAGTGATCTCCTCCTTGGATACGGGGCAGAACAGTTTCGCGTTTTGTGCAGGCTCCTGTTCAGCTGCCTGCTTCGTGTTGCCGTTAGTCTTCTTGTTTTCGGCAGTCTGGTTGCCATTTTGGGCTGCGCCCAGCTTGTCGCTACAACAGCTCTTGCCAGAAGCCTGTTCGCCCTTTTTGTCTGAACAGCCGCCGCCTTGCTCGGAACTGCAGCACGCCTTACCTGCCTGCTGCTTCTGGTTGTTGGCTTTGGTAGGCTTGCGGTTGAGGTAGGTCGCGGGTGATGCCTTGAACTTGTTCAGGCAGTCCTTGCAGCAGAAGTAATAGGTCTTGCCCTTATAGGTATAGCGTGGGGCTTTAGACAGGTTCTCGATCGTTTCGCCCGATACAGGGCAGGTAAGCACGGGCTTCTTTCCTTTCGCATCGGCAGTTTTCGTTTGCGCCGTTGCGGAAGCCGTCAATGTCAATGTCAATGTAAGCGCAATCCCGGTTGCAATCAGCCAGTTTTTCATTGGTTAACCTCCTCGCGGGGGATTATACCTCATCTGCCACATAACTCGCCCAGCTCGTGTCCGATTCCCACACTTTAACCTCCACGCAGCGGATATGTGGAGGCAAATGCGCTTGCAGATAGTCGTAGATTGTTTGCGCGATTCGCTCTGCCGTAGGTTGCGGTAGCCAGTCGTTGAGGTGGCGATGTATCGAATTGGCTTTCGAGGAGTGGCTCCACCCATTGCTTGACCTGGTGGAAATCGATCACCATGCCCGCTTCATTCAGCGTGTTGGCGGCAAGCACTACTTCCACCTGGTAGGTGTGCCCATGCAGCCGCCTGCAAGGGTGTCCTTCCGGCAGTTCCTCTAACTGATGGCTGGCACAGAAGGTGAACCGTTTGCCGATACGGTAGCTCATAGAACCCTCCTCAACGACCGCGCTGGAAAGAGATTTCAGGAGCATATCGGAACGCCTGATAGTGCTGTGCGATGTTCGCTTCTTCTGTACGCCCTCTGTGCAGGCAGAGGCGGTAGCGCAGGGTGAGGCTTTCGCCGCGCTTCAGCAGGTAGTCGCCCGTGCCTTTGGGTGTGCCCGGTACAAAGTCGTGTATACCGAATGGGTTCGCTGCGAACAGTCCGTAGTCGCGCACATGCCAATAGGTAGGGTGGCGCAGGTTGTCTGGGTGGTCAAAGATAGCGATGCCGACCATCTCGCCCTCCACGGGTCCTGTGTAGTCGCACCATTCGGCGCGTTTGCCCCAGGCGTCGTGGTCGCGCTGCCCTGCAGCGTTCACAATCTGTCCACCCTGCTTGCGTGTGACCTCCATGCTGGATGCCACACGCACGCCGAAAGTGCCCTCCTTTGTGTCACCAAAACGCACCTCGCCCTCGCTTGCCCGGATCGTCACGGCGTAATCGAACCAGACAAGATGGGGTGCGCGATAGACGATGATTTCGGTCGTCTCCTCACATACTTTTTTGCCGTCAGGGGCGAGCCAGTCGTTCTGTGCCTCGATACGCGCCAGCACCGGCCCCACTTCAACGCGCCTGATCTGGCGGTTGACGATGGTGCCTTTGCCGGCACCTTCTGCCCAGAAGTCGATGCCGTTTACCTCGCCATGGGTGAACCAGACGGAGCGATGGTGTGGGTGATCCATCGATTCGCCTGGCACGACCTGCATCGGGAAGTGGCGGGTGATGGGCTTGCCGTTAGGACCATAAAGCGGGTAAAGGTACGGCTTGGGCACATCACGGTAGACATAGGCGGTCAGAGGCTGACCCCCATGACGCAGGGTAATTGATTTCTCGGTGCGTGTCGCCTCAAACCCCTGCAATGGAGCGGTAGCAGGGCGCAACATATAGCGTTTCTCGCCCCCGCGCGGCAGGTCTGGTTCAATCCAAACCAGGTAGCGCTTGCCGTGATGCTCCACAAGTTGCGCGGGAATTGGCTCCTCCGCGCCGGTCAAAAGAAGTGGCTCTCTGGGCAGTTGCCTTGTGAGAGCCACCCACACAGGTGTCTGTTGATAGCTCGCCTTCGTCGCCCTGACAAGGATACGCATCAATCGGTATTGTACCTGAGCGACAGGGAATGCGCTGCGCATGGCGAAATGAGAATCGCCCACAGATGACCACAGCGATTGTTCTGGCAGGCGGTGCAACGGATGAGGCGTGGCGGCAGGCGAGCGGCGCACAGACACGAGCGATGGTGCCTCTTCATGGCGCGCCAATGTATCGCCATGTGCTGCGTGCATTGCAGGGTGTGCCCGAAATCGGGCGCATTCTGATAGTGGGCGAGGTGCCTCCCGGCGAGGGCTATGAGGTGCTGCACGCTCCCGGCGACCTGCTGGAGAGCGTGCAGCTTGGACTGGAAGCCAGCCAGACCGAATCGGTGCTGTTTGTGACGGTCGATGTGCCCTTTCTGACCGCAGAGAGCGTGCGCTTCTTTCTGGAGGCGAGCCTACAGAGCGGTGCGGCACTGACCTATGCGGTTGTGCCCGCCGCGTTATGCCGCCAGAAGTTCCCCCAGATGAAGCGCACCACTGTCCGCCTGCAGGAGGGTGAGTTGACGGGTGGTAACCTGTTCTGGGCACAGCGCACCATCGCCATGCGCGAGCTGCCACGCTTGAAAACACTCTACGCGGCACGCAAGCAGCCGTTACGCCTCGCGCTCTATGTGGGCATCGGCATCCTGATCCGCTTCCTGCTGGCGCAGTGGGTCTCGCCACGCTTTTTGAGCATTCGGGATGTGGAAAAGCGGGCGGAGCGGCTGCTTGGGGTACCAGGGCGCGCTATCCTTTGCCCCTATGCCGAGATCGGCACCGACATCGACACCCTTCACCAGTGGCAGCAAGCACAGGTATAATATTAGTTGGCTACGAAACACGAACATTCTGCACAGGAGAGGTCAAAAATGAGACTGATACAGGGTAGTCCAAACGAAAAGGTGCGTCTGGCGATTATCGGTTGCGGTGGCATCGGACGCCACCACTATAATGTGTTCACCAGCCAGGCAGGCACGATGTGCGAGGTGGTCGCCATCGCCGACCCCTACCGCAAGCAGATCGACGAGTTTCAGGCGATGGCGAAACGCTCCTTTGACGCCTACAGCGACTATCGACGCACTCTGGAGCGCAAAGATATCGACGCTGTAATTGTTGCCACACCCGACCACTGGCACGCCCGAATCACCATCGACGCATGCGAAGCGGGCAAGCATGTCTATGTGGAGAAGCCCGCTTCGCACAATGTGGTGGAGGGGCTGGCGATGGTGAACGCCGCACGCGAGCATAAGCGCGTGGTGATGGTCGGTCTGCAGCAGCGCAGTGGCGAACATTTCCAGGAAGCGGTGGAGATTGTGCGCTCCGGCAAACTGGGCAAAATCACGATGGTGCACTGCTGGAACATGGACAACGAGTCGCCCAACGGCATCGGCAACCCGCCTGATAGCGACCCGCCCCCCGGGCTGGACTGGGATATGTGGCTGGGTCCTGCGCCCAAACGCCCCTATAACCCGAACCGGTGCCTCTATCACTTCCGCTGGTTCTGGGACTATGCGGGCGGCAAGGTGACCGACTGGGGCGTGCATTTGATCGATATAGCGGTCTGGGCAATGGGCGAACATAACCCATTAGAGGTTTCGGCATCGGGTGGCAAGTTCGCCCTGCGCGACAATCGCGAAACGCCCGACACGGTGGAGTGCCTGTTCCGTTTCAAAGACTGGCTGCTCATCTACTCCCATCGGGCAGCGAATGCCTTCCCTGCGAACGGACGTGGCTACGGCACGATGTTCTTCGGTACGAATGGCAGCCTCTTTGTGGATCGGGGTGGGCTGCAGGTGCATCCTGAAAAGGAGCGCATTCCCGCCTATCAGCGAGGTGGCTCGCCCCAAAGTGAGCCACACGCGGTGAACTTCCTTCGCGCCATTCGGGAAGGTGTGCCGCTGGCGTGCGATATCCTGACAGGGGTGCGTTCCACGATTGTGCCGCTGCTGGGCAATATTGCCTATCGCACGGGTCGCACGATTCGGTGGGATGCGCAGAAGGCGCAGATTATAGGGGATAAGGAAGCGAACGCGCTGCTTGCCCGTAACTGGCGCGCCCCTTGGGGCATCCCCAAGCGCTACATCCAGCCGGTTGGTTAACTGGAGAAAGCGCACAACCTGCCGCGCCCATCCTTTAGCCATGTCCCTTAGCAATCGCTAAGGGGCTAGCGTGCTTTGCCATCTAAACCCCAAAAACCCGTAAATCTACGCGGAACCCTGCTCTGCATGGCGATGGTCAAATAGCCGATAATCTCAGGTGGGAGAAGGATCTCCTAAACCAGCGAGTGAGGCGATTTGACCATGCCAGGACGAGAACTCAAAGTGGTGCGTTTGCTGGAGCCGGAGCTGTGCATGCGCTGCCGGTTCGCCGATATTGCGGATGTGGAGATGGCGGATGGGCGGGTGCAACGGATGCTTTACTGCCGCCGCCTCGACTGCGACAATTGGGACTACTCCTCGGCGGAACCTGCAAAGCGGGTGCAGCTGTCTAATGGAGTCGAGGACTGGGATGAGGAGGCGTAAGGAACGGGTGTGGACCGTCAGGTGCATGCAGAAGTTGCCTGCCGTGGGGTTGGTGAGGACGACTTGGTCTCAGGCTCCGTTTCCAGGAACTATCTTGCAAGTGCAGGTCGTGCTCCGACAGGCACTGGCGCGGATCGGCGAAGCGGGGCGTCGGTTCGCCCAGTGCCTTTCCGAGATGCATTCGTAGCTTTTCCCCTCCCACGCACGCGCCCAACACACGCAGCGCCGGAGCCGCCCACCTCCGGCGCTGCCCTCTTTTCGGGTATAGTACTCCAAAGGAGTGAGAAGCGATGGCAGGACATTCCAAATGGCACAATATCCGCATTCGCAAATCGCGGCAGGACGCGATGCGCAGCAAGCTATTCACCAAGCTGGCACGCGAGATTATCGTGGCGGCGCGTCTGGGAGGCGGCAACCCCGATGCGAACCCGCGCCTGCGGCTCGCCATCGAAAAGGCGCGTGAACATCACATGCCCGCCGATAATATCAAGCGTGCCATTCAGCGCGGCACAGGCGAACTGGAAGGTGCCCAGTATGAGGAGGTGCTGTACGAAGGCTACGGACCTGGTGGCGTCGCCATCCTGGTCGAATGTCTGACCGATAATCGCAACCGCACCGTGGCCGAGCTGCGCCACCTCTTTTCCCGCCATGGGGGCAATCTGGGCGAGGCGGGTAGCGTCGCATGGCAATTCAAGCGGCAGGGTGTCATCACCGTACCCGTCGAGTCCATCAGCGAGGATCGGCTGCTGGAGCTGGCCCTGGAGGCGGGCGCAGAGGATGTAACCACCGAGGAGGAGTTCTATCGGGTGTTGACCGCGCCAGAGCAGTTCCATGCGGTGCGCGAGTATCTGCAGGCACAGGGCGTACCTATCGCGGAAGCACAACTGGAGCTGACACCGACCACTACCGTGCGCGTGGAGGGCGAGACCGCGACCCGATTGATGCGCCTGCTGGAAGCCCTCGAAGAGCATGACGATGTGCAGCACACTTACGCCAACTTCGACATCCCCGATGAGGTTTTAGCCGGGCTGTCATAGCCCTGACCGCCGATGCGCGCGCGATTCCCGCTGGCAACCCTGCTGCTAATCGGCGTCACCAGCGTCATCACGGTGCTGGTCGTGCACGATGTGCCGCGCGTGGAATCGCTGGGCTTCACTCCTGCCCGCCCCACGCTCATCCATCTGTTCACCAGCCTGTTTGTGCATGCCAGCCTGCCCCATTTGATACGCAATCTGCTGTTTCTGGCGTTCTTCGGCTGGTATGTGGAGCGAGTGCTTTCGCCCGTACGCTTTCTTATGCTCTATCTGCTGGGTGGCGTTGTGGCGGTGCTGACCCACTGGCTGATGACCCTGACCGTGCAGCCTGCGCTGTATCGCGAGTCGTTGGTGGGGGCGTCAGGCGCGATTTCTGCGCTGGTGGGCTACTTTGCGCTCCGATTCTATCGGGTGCGTGTGCGGCTGGTCTGGTCGCAGCTGAGTCGTTGGGGACTGGCGGTGCCGATGTGGGTGGCGGTGCTGCTGTGGGTGGCGTGGCAGGGGTTGGGCGCGATTCTGAGCGCGGGCGCGGAGCACCCCGTCGAAATTGGGTACTGGGCGCATCTGGGCGGCTTCGCCTTCGGCCTGGGCTGTGCACTGTTGTGGGGTGCAGGCACCCAGGGCGAGCGCGAGTACCTGCTACAAAACGCCATGAACTGCCTGCACGAAGGCACGCCCGACGACGCGCTGCGCTGGCTGCACCCGCTGCTGCAGCGCCCGCAATCCGACCCGCTCGCCCTTTTGCGTGCAGGCGAAATCTGGCAGCTGCTGGGCGACCAAGACACCGCCATCGACCACCTGCTGCGTGGGCTACGCGCCGCGCAAGGCGACTGGAACCTGCTCGGCATGATCGCCGACCGACTCAGCGAGCTGAATGCGCTGAATCGTCTGACGCCCGCGGAGCTGGATACGCTCCTGCAGCTCGCCGAACGACATCGCGAACCCCAACGTGCCGCGCGCTGGCTGGAGATTCTGCTCAAAGACCCCGCGCTGCCGCGACGCCCCGAGCTGCTGCTGCGATATGCCCACCTGTTAGACCAGAGCGGTCAACGCAAACAGGCACAGCAGGTGCGCCAGCAGATTTTACGCGAATACCCCCATTCGCTGCAGGCAGACCTTGTACGCCTGCAACGCAGTGATTAGCGGTCAATACCCTCGGGCAGTCTATGCCCACAGGGGTTGCAGGGGCGACCTGTTCCCGCCCCTGCAACAAGCACCTCAGCAACCACTGCCAAAGTTGAACAACACCATCAGCAGGTCGGCGTCATCCACTACGCCGTCCCCATTGACATCCTCTGGACCACACTCTGAGCTGCAGCCGAAGGCGAACAGCACGGCGAGCAGATCGGCATCGTCCACGCAACCGTTGCCGTCGACATCGCCAGGCACCTGCTCCACCAGCACCCGGATGTTGTCAATTAGAAGGGTATAGGCAGCGCCGGAGTTGAAGCCCAGGGCAATCTGGAACCACGGCGCATCCGCAGGAGGCAGACTCAGCGTCCGGTAATCGATGGCGATGCTGAAACTGCCGCTGCCGACGGGGATCTCGATCGGTTCCGAGGTCTGGCGCCAGCCAGTGTCATCATTGAAGGCGAGGATCAGGTTGCCCCATGGCGTGGACGCGCCCGATGGCACCGTAATATCCAGCACGAGCAGGTGCCCACGCCGAATCAGGGCTGCGAGTCCGTCGCTACTGCCGCCTCCAATCCAGACGAAGCCGCCGTTCGCGACCCACTGAACGCGCAACGCGCCGTTGTCCCAGCTGGCGTTGGCAACATTCGTGTCCCAGGAGCTGAAGCCTTGCGTGTCGCTGTTGAAGGTGAACGCGGTCTGTGTGCGTGATTCGTCGAAGAGGCGCACATTGTCCATGTAGGCTTCGTGGGCACCGCCCGCGTTCAGTCCCAGATTGAACTGGAACCAGTCATTATAGCTGGAGGAGGGCAACGCCAGCGAGCGCGTGTCGATCATTGTGGTCATCGTGCCTGGATTGCGCGGAATGGTGACGCGATAGTTGTTGGTCTGGCGCCAGCCCCGCTCTCCATCGTTAAACGCGACGATGAAGTTCGCCCATGGCACACTTCTGCCCGCAGGAACCGTGATGTCTACGAGCAGTCGCTGCTCGGTGCGCAATGCAGCCAGCATGTCAGGCACGCTGTTGCTGATTAGCCAGCGGAATCCACCCGGCCACTTCACGCCCATCGAGTAGTTGCCGTCCGTGACACCCTGCGTTGCCTGAAAGATTTGCCAACAGTTGTTCCAGCCAACGGCATCGCAGTATTCAGGGGGGTCCGAGTCATCGGCATAGCCGTGCAGGTCGGGGGTTTCGAACGAGAAGACTACCTGCGCAGGCGCATAGCTCCCAAGGAGCGCGCCCATCATCAAGCCCAACAGCCATCGATTCAGCCTCATCGCATATAACCTCCTTTGCAGCGGGGGTTCAACCCCGTTGTTGAAGCGGTTCAACACTTCTATTATACCCCACTTTGGGGCGATTCCCTTCCTGCTAAAGGGCGATTTAAGCGATTCGGCGACACATTCTGCCCCCTTTTCGCGTATAATATAACAGGAGCAACGCCAATGCGGGGACAGAAACAATGGAGCCTATGGAAAGGGATCAGCCTGCTTTTGCTGATCCCATTATTGACACTCGGCGGAACCGGACAGCAAACGCCCACGCCCAATACGCTGTCCAAACCACCAGAACAAACGGAGCGCGACCGACAGGAGATCGAGCTGGGCAAGAAGATCGTCGCCGAGATCGAAAAGGAGTACAAATTTGTCACCGACCCGGAGCTGGTAGAGCGGGTGAACCGTATCGGGCAGACGCTGGCAGCCATCGCACGCCAGACCCATACCGAAGCGCGTTGGGGCGAACCGGGGCCCGCGCCGTTTGAGTACACCTTTCGCATCATCGATGAGAAGGATGTGAACGCCTTCTCGGTGCCAGGGGGGTTCATCTTTATCAACAAGGGGTTGCTGGATGTGGTCTCCAGCGATGATGAACTGGCGGGCGTCATCGCCCACGAAATTGCACACGCTGACCATCGCCATGTGATGGCGCTTATTCGTGCCGATAACAAGGTGCAGCAGAGCGTGCTGCTGCCAGCCATTCTGGTGGGGTTGCTTGGACGGCTGCCGTCGGACGACTTTATGAATGTGGCGCTGGGGGCACAGCTCTATCGCATCGCGAAGGTGAGCGCGTTCAGTCAGGAGGCAGAGACCGACGCCGATTTGACCGCATTGGAGTATTTGCGCCGCTCACCCTATAATCCGGTGGGACTGCTGGTGTTCATGGAGCGGTTGGCATCGGAGGAGCGACGCCGTCCACAAATTGACTGGGGCATTTTCCGCACCCACCCTGTGTCGCGCGAGCGCGTGGAGCGATTGCGTCAGGCACTCAATGCCTACGGCATCCCTATTCGGCGGCGCGAGGTCAGCCCTGCGCTGCGTGTGCTGGCAGTTCCGGTGCAACTGGAGCAGCCCGATGGTCTCTATCGAGTGCGCTACGAAAAGATCGAGATTTTCGAGCCAGCGGATGACCCACAACTGGGTCGCTCACGCGAGCGCGCCCTCCAGCTGGCGAAGGAGCTGAACCGCCTGCTGGACGACGGCATCGAACTTTACGAGATTCAACTGACCCCCGATCGGCAGGGCGTGATGGTGCGTGGGGTGGAGCTCATACGCATCACCGCAGCCGACGCGCAGCTCGCGGGCAGGAGCGCGGAAGAGCTTGCCGGGCAGGTGCGTGAAGCGCTGCGCCGCCTTGTCTGGAGCGAGTCGATCCGCCTGATGTTTTGAGCAGTCTCTGAATGAGAGGGCGAGCCAAAACTCTTTGCCCTAAGGCGAGCGGATCGACACACGAGACAACACAAATTACCCCCATCTTAAGCAGGAATCTGTGATTCTGCGGCGAATTTTCCCGAAAAGGGCGAGCAAAAAGCAGGAATCGCGATCGCCCATGTCGTATAATAAGCACAGTTGCCCCGATGCACCACCCCATAGACGGGCCCATGCACGGGTAGTATCTCGCATATCTCTCAATGGCAGGGGAGGATGGGAACATGGTGGAACGCCGCTGGAGCGCAGCGCATCTCGAAGCGGTCTTGCGCGAGCTGAAAGGCGTGTGTGGGGCGCGTGTGGTGGCGGATGAAAAAGGTCTGATTCAGGAGATCCACCTGCTGGTAGAAGGCGACCGAAACCCCAAGCAGGTGGTGCGTGATGTCGAGTCGGCGCTGATGGCACACTTTGGAATCAGCATCGACCACCGCAAGGTGAGCGTGGCGCAGAAGGGCGGAAGTCGATGGTCCCCCCCCCCTCGCTTGCGCTGGCTCGATGTGCAAATCGCACAGGAAGGCACGCGGGCGACCGTCTCGGTCTTTGTGGAACGCGCGGGACAGGTTTATCGGGGGATGGCAACGGGAGTGCGTGCCAGTACGCAGTTGCCCCGCCTGGTCGCTCTCGCCACCCTGCGTGCGGTCGAATCGGCGCACGGCTTACACGAACGGTTCGGACTGGAAGATCTCTCCACCAACACCGTGTTGGCAGGGTATCCTGTTGCAGTGGTGCTGGTCAGCGCCGTGCGCGATAACGGTGAGGACCTGTTAGTAGGCAGCGCTCTGGTGCGTCAGGACATCTATCGGGCAGTCGGTCTGGCAACTCTGGACGCGATCAATCGGCGGGTGGTCGCCTTTCCCAGCGATTTTGAGCCAGCGTCCGAAGCGGTGGTTTTGTTGGATGCCTCGGAACTGGCTCAAGAAACGAGTTAGAAGTGCAGGGGGCGCATAGCCTGGAGGTGCGCCCTGTCAGGCAGGCGCGAGCGCAGAAGCGAAGCGGAACCGAGCGGCTGGTTACTCTAAACAGGAGGGACAGCAGATGAAACGGTGGCTCATTCTGATGGCTGCGCTCGTTGCCATCATGGCAGTTGCCAGCGCGAAGCGGGTCTACTATCCGCACCGCTGGGATGATCCGCTGGAGCGCGAGGTGCAACAAGCGCAGGTAAACCTGCCGAACCTCTAAGCTGCGCTCTGTGAAAGGTGCCGAGGCGCTCCGCCTGCCTGAAAGAAAGAATGGATTGTTTTTCATGATATGCAGCGGAACGGGGGCTGGAAAATTTTCATCAAGAAGGTGGCGCGATGTCTCTTGAGCGAAGAGGGCGATTGCGGAAGCGGTACTGGCTCTGGAGCGGACTGCTTTCGGGTGTCGCACTGATTATTCTAATCCTGGCAGGCAACCCCTTTCAACAGGGTGGGCATCTGCCGCTCCTGTTGGGGCTGGGACTGGTGGCGCTAATCACAGAACTGCTGCTCATTCGCTATCCGTTGCAGCACGGCTATACGGATCGCGGCATCTGGATGAGTGTCAGCACGCCCATCGTTGCGGCGGTCCTTCTGCTGTATGGCTGGCAGATGGGCGTCTGGCTCGACGCGCTGGTGACCTTCGGGGCGGGGTTGCTCACCGCACGCCTGAAGCAGTCGCATCTGCGGTGGGTCTGGCTCAACACAGCACAGAGCATCCTGTGTGCAGCCGGTGCGAGCGCATGGCAGATAGGAGCGGGGTATACTGCGGTGTTCGACACATTGCCTTCCTTTCTGAAGGCTGCGCTCGCCCTGTTGGGCGTCCTCGGTCTCTATAGCCTGATCAATATCTTTCTGGTTTCCGTCACGGTGGCGTTGGCGGAGGGTGTGCGCCTGCACTGGGTGCTGCGCGAATCGCTGCGGGGCCTCCCCCGCGAAACCCTGCCGATGTTCCCACTCAGCTTGCTGCTGATGACCGTGCTGCATCTGTACGGCTTTGCTGGCTCCCTCGCGGTGCTGGCACCCTACCTCGCTCTGCGCCAAGCATTCATCCTTTATACGCGCCAACATGAGTTGTATCATCAGACCATCCGCAGCCTCGGTTTTCTGATTCAGCGGGCACATCCCTACACCGGAGGGCACCTGCAGCGTGTGGCGCAGTGGGGGCGCAAGGTCGCGGAGCGACTGGGGCTACCCCCGGAACGCTGTGAACTGGTCTACGAAGCGGCGTTGCTGCATGATCTGGGCAAGACGGTGCT
>Ga0101943_1000839_pt1 | contig 36153 bp, 30 predicted proteins | sample DewCreD2012metaG_5_FD_75244 | JGI IMG/M metagenome (GOLD analysis project Ga0101943, IMG submission 75244) | Hot spring sediment bacterial and archeal communities from British Columbia, Canada, to study Microbial Dark Matter (Phase II) - Dewar... ... | reverse complement strand
CGGGGGTAACCAGTTCGGGATGGGCCTCCTCCAGCTCTTTTAGCTCGCGCATCAATCGGTCGTACTCGGCATCGGAAATCTCGGGTTTGTCCAGCACGTAGTAACGGTAATTGTGGTAACGAATCAGCTCCCGCAATTCCATGATTCGCTGCTTGGGTGTAGACATGCCCAGATGCTATCAGCTAGAGTGCCGACTGCAAAACATTACTGGCTTGCTCGTTTTGGCTTAAAAAAGGAGCTTCATCCTTTTGTCAAGCCCCTTTCAAGCCTCATGCCTTGTGCTCTATAATGCCTGAGGCTAACAGCCAGTTCAGCACTTGTGGTGTGCACAAGTGAAATGGAGGCGAATCACATGAAGAAACTCGTAGTGCTCGGTGTTGCCGTAGCGACCGCGCTAGGCTTGGGTCTGGCCCAGGAGATTCGCGTGGGCATGGCTTTCGATGCAGGTGGTAAGAACGACCGCAGCTTCAACCAGTCCACGTTCGAAGGGGCCCAGCGGGCAGCCAAGGAGCTTGGCGTAAAGGTCTTCGACTTTGAGCCCGGCGACCCCGGTCAGGTGGGCCAGGGTATCCGCCGCTTTGCGGAGGAAGGTTTTGACCTAATTGTGGGCGTGGGCTTTGCCAACGAACCCTCAATTACCAAGAATGCCCAGGAGTTCAAAGACGTTAAGTTCGCCGTAATTGACTCGGTGCCCTGCGAGGGCAAGTGCCCCAACGCAGTGGGCCTGGTTTTCCGGGAGCACGAGGGCAGCTACCTGGTTGGCTACATTGCAGGCCGCATGACCAACACTGGCGTTGTGGGCTTTGTGGGGGGCATGGACATCCCTCTGATTCACAAGTTTGAGCAGGGCTACCGGGCCGGGGCGATTGCAGGTATGCGTGAGCGGGGCATCTCCAACCCCCGCGTGCTCATCAACTACGTGGGTAACACCCCTGCTGCCTGGAACGATCCCGGTAAAGCCAAGGAAATTGCCACCGCACAGGCTAAACAGGGCGCCGACATCATCTATGCCGCTGCTGGTGCATCGGGCCTGGGCGTGCTGGACTATGTCAAGCAGCAGAAGTGCTTGAAGCAAAACGAGCTGCCCTCGGGCGTGCGCTTTATCTCCAATAACGGTTCTAACGTGCCGCGCTATGCCGCTTACAACCAGTCCTGCCCGGCAGCGACCAGCCGCCCCATGTTCATGATTGGCGTGGATGCCAACCAAAACTACCTGGGTGACACCGACAACAACCCCAACACCCTCAACCACGTGCTCACCTCCATGCTCAAGCGCGTAGATGTTGCTACCTACGATGTCATCAAGTCGGTCAAGGATGGCACCTTCAAGGGTGGGGTGCGCGAGTTTGGCCTGAACAACAACGGTGTGGGCTTTGCCCTCGACGAGTACAATAAGGCCCTGATCCCGCAGGCCGTTATCAACCGACTGGCGGTTTTGCGCAGCCAGATCATCTCCGGTGCCATCAAGGTGCCCGATAAGCGTTAAGCTCTGCTTTTCTACAAGCGCCCAGGGGTTTTCCTTTGGGCGCTATTTTGCTCGAGGTGTTGGGGTTATAGCTTGTATGATTGTGAGCATGGATATTTCTGTTTCCGACTCTAAGACCTACGCAAAGGGTGCGGTAGCTCTCGAGCTCAAGAACATCACCAAACGCTATCCCCTGGTGTTAGCAAATGACCGTATTTCCCTCGATGTTCGCTGGGGTGAGGTGTTGGCAGTGGTAGGGGAGAACGGGGCGGGGAAGTCTACCCTGATGAAAATTGTGTATGGTCTGGTCAAGCCCGACCAGGGTGAGATATGGATCAACGGCCAGAAGGTAAACATTACCGAGCCGGGCGATGCCATTGCCCAGGGGATCGGGATGGTGCACCAGCACTTTATGCTGGTAGACCCCTTTACAGTGCTGGAGAATGTGATTCTGGGTTCTGAGCCCACGCAGGGGGGACAGCTCAACCTGGCTCAGGCCCGGGCCGAGGTCGAGGCTTTGATGAGGGACCTCGAGTTCGATCTGCCGCTAGATACGCCGGTAGAGGAGCTGCCAGTGGGCTTGCAGCAACGGGTAGAGATCCTCAAGGCGCTTTACCGCAAGGCCAAAATTCTTATTCTGGACGAGCCAACCGCCGTACTAACCCCGCAGGAGGCCGATGAACTGTTCGACTTCCTGCACCGCTACGTGGAGCAAGGCAATGCGGTAATTTTTATCAGCCACAAGCTTGCCGAGGTCATCAAGCTCTCCCACCGTGTGACGGTCATTCGCGACGGGAGGGTGGTGGGTACTGTGAATACACCCGAAACCAGCGTAAACGAGCTGGCCCGTATGATGGTAGGTCGCGAGGTTATTCTTTCGGTAGACAAGTCGGAGGCTAAGCCTGCCGAGGCTGTGCTGGAGGTCAGCGACCTACGAATCCCCGGAAAAGACAAAAAACACCGGCTTAACGGGGTGTCATTTCAGGTGCGGGCGGGTGAGATTGTGGGCATTGCGGGCGTTGAGGGCAACGGCCAGACCGAGCTAGTAGAGGCTATTACTGGACTTCGACCCTTTGAGGGAACCATCCTGTACCACGGCCAGGCCCTCAAGCCCAGTGCCCGCACAGTACGCGAATGGGGGGTCTCGCATATCCCCGAAGACCGCAACGCCAGAGGGCTGGTGCTGGACTTCACCACCCGCGAGAACCTGATTCTGGGTGACCATTACCGACCGCCCTACGCAGGTTTTCTGGGTTTTCTGAATGCGGATCAAATGGAAGCCCATGCACAGGAGGTGGTCGAGACCTACGATGTCCGGCCCCGCAGTACCGAGTTGGCGGCCCGTCGCTACTCGGGGGGTAATGCGCAGAAAATTATCGTGGGGCGAGAGCTAAGCCGAAAGCCCAAGGTGTTGGTTGCTGCTCAACCTACCCGCGGGGTGGACATTGGGGCCATTGAGTTTATTCACGAGAACATTGTAAAAGCCAGGGATGCGGGTATGGCCGTTCTACTGGTCTCCGCCGACCTCAACGAGGTGCGCTCGCTTTCCGACCGCATTTTGGTGATGTTCGAAGGGCGCATCATGGGTGAACTTAAGCCCACTGAAGCTACAGAAGAAAAATTAGGACTTTTGATGGCAGGCATCACCCTTAGCGCCGCTCAAGGTTCCTGAAACTCCCCCTGCACCCCCTCTAGCACCACCACATCGCCGCTATCAAGGTGGTACAGAACTTTGGTGCCCTGCACGAAGCCATCCTTATTCTGGCTGCGTACCGGCTTGTCCTTCCTACCGTACAGGTAGGCGATACGATCTTTCTCACGTACCACCGCGCTTTCTGCTGTGGAGGTGCGGCCATCCTGCACCAGCTTAATCTCGCCGAATAGGCGCAGAATTTCGTCGTCTACGTTATAGATCATGCGTTGGGCGCTGCCCTGCAAGGGCTTTTCTCCGGTACGCTCGAGCTCGATAGGCCCCGTTACTCGCGCGTCGCCGCTCTGATTATCGTAGTCGAGGCGGCTGCCCCAGGCCTTGCTCTTGCCTTGCTGAACTTCTACCGCCCTGGGCGTGGGCTTGAGGTCGAGCTCGAGGCGGTCTTCTTCTTCAATATACCTGGCGGTGCCCCCGGTCATGAATACAAAGTCGTTTACTTCCCGGATTTGCTCCACGCGGGCGATGGACCCGAAAGCCTTGGCATCCTCACCAAAGGTAATCTGGACGCGATAGGGGGGTGGATCGGCAAAAAGCGAACGGCTAAGGGAGGGGCCTTCGGGCTTACCGCCAATCTGCACGTCAAAGGCCCTGAGGCTGCCATCGTTCTGCTCGGCAGCCTCGAGGCGAACCTGCTGGCCCACCTTCAAGTCGGTAAACTGTACCGGTTTACCCTCGAGCCAGAAACGGGTCAGTGTATCAGTGGTAAATTCTCGCGCGCCCAGGCGAAGGGACTTCTTTTCGGCGTCCAATGCTGTGATAACCCCGCCATACAGGTCGCGCAGCTCGATGATGGCCGGGGGGTTATCCGGCCCGGTTTTGACCACCACAATTTTCTTGCCCCGCCGCTCGATCTCGGCAGTGGTCTGAAACGAGGGCTCGGGCTCCTGCTGGGCTATGGCTACCAGCAACAGCCCCAGAAGCAACCAAAACCAGCGCATGGCGCTTATTATTGCTCACTCAACTTGCGAAAATCGCTGACCGGTAGCCGGGGTGCCTGGGCCAGCACCCGCACCTGCGAACGATTAACGTTGTGCAGCAGCGAGTTGCCCGACAAAGTGGCCCGCTCCTTGGCGTTCACGCTCCGGGCAGGCACGTTTTGATTTCCTACCCTGCCTGCCACGATGGTGGCCTCACCGGTATTGTCGTTGTAGATCAGGCTGGCCCCGGTAGTGGTAATGTCACCGTCCACCAGGGTTACCCCGCCGGTTGCCAGCAAACGCTTTTCGTCGGTCAGACTACGTACTTCCTTAGCGCGGATTACCAGATCGCCCTTGCCCTCGCGCTTGCGCAGCAGCACAACCTCCTTGGCATCGCCGAAAACCGCCAGCCCTCTATCTTCCTCGTAATAGACCGCATCGGAGCGCCCTTCTTGGCGGCCATTCTTTAGAGTTACGCCACCTTCGCTGGTAGAGATGTTGGTGTCGACCTCAAAAGTCATACGTGGAGCCAACACCTCTACTGGATCGCTATTTTTATCTTTGGGCTCCTGGCGCATGCGGGCATTGCCCTCGAGGGTGCCACGTCCACTGGACTCGCGGTAAACCAGCCTGGGGCCGGTAGCGGTCATTCGGTCGCGCTTGACCACTACGCTGCCCTCGAAAGAGGCCACCCGCTCGCCTTCGGCTTCCTGCATGGTTTTGCCCTGGGGTGCTTCTAAGGTTGCACGGGTTGCATTGATTTCCAAGTCCTTAACTTTACCAATAACCCCGCCAGGCTTACCTGCTTCGTAGACCCAGGGGCCATTGCGCAGGTTGCCCGAACGCTGCCCACCGGGTGCCTCGATGGTGATGATGCGCTGCTCTTTGCCTTGGGCCAGTACAACCAGTGCCAGAAGAAGAAAAAGCCATGCTAAACGTTTCATGAGCTACCACCTTCGATGGGACAGGGCGGCTGTTCTCCGCCAGAGATAAATTTCTCGATGGGATCCCGCCAGCTGGGATTCTCGATACCAAAATCGCTTCTGAAATCCTTGCCCTGCACCTCCAAACTGGGCGCGGTAATGTGAACGCTGGGGGCCCGGAACCCCTCGCGCTGGTCTATGGTAACCGGCATTTCACCGGGCTTGCCAAGGTTGACCGTGTAGCAGCCCTTAAGAATTTCCACTCTGGCGTAGGGAAGCAGAAGGTTATCGACGCGATCGATGACTACTTCGGGAGCGAAGAGCCGCAGGTCTAACTGACCTTCCACATAGCGCTCGCCTGATTCCAGGCCGGTAACTCTGGCTTCTCGTGTACTGGGGTCTTGTTCGACCTGAATTGCAGCAAACTCCCAACGGGCCTTGGGGTCTTGCTCTGGGTAGAGGGTCAGGTGGACGTCCTCGAGCCTCACCCCCCGATTGGGCGTGGCCGGACTTGGCGTGGGACGGGTGACCAAAAAAACCGAAAGTACAACAATGGCCACTAGAGCGATGAGTGCGGTTCGAACCACAGCTCGAGGTTAGAAGCAAGGTAGCTTAGAAGCGTGAACTTTGGGCTAAACACCGAGTGCGCTACCACCGATTTTTCCTCATCCTGGCTCATGGGAAGTGCATATACGCGGCTTGCTTCGATGGGCCAGGGGGCGAAGCTTCCCGTGGGACACCAGGACAGCAGCCCCGATGTTTCACCACAGTTGATCCCCTAATTAGCCAGCGTTGCTGCGTAACTCGGCTACAAAATCGTAGCGATCGCCCCGGTAGTGGCTGCGGGTAAATTCCAGCACGCTGCCATCGGCCAGGTAGCTAAGCCGCTCGATATAGAGCACTGGCTCGCCCACGCGAAGGCCCAGTAACTCGGCCTCTTGTCGACTGGCCGCCACCGAGCGCAGGCGTTGCAGGGCACGAACCGGACGCAGACCCTTGCTTTCCAGATAGGCATACAGGGATTCTTTGACCTGCTCTGGATGGGGAAGGAGATGCGCAGGCAAAGCGGCCCGTTCGACAGCCATGGGTTCACCCTGGGCGCTACGCACGCGCTCGAGCCGGGCCACCTTCTCGCCGGGTGAGAGCGATAGGGCCAGCACCTCCTCGGGAGAGGCGGTGAACAACCCTCGCTTGAGCCAGCGGGCCGTAGGCTCGAGGCCGCGGGCCCGCATATCCTCGCTAAAACCCGTAAGGGTCGAGAGGGGCTGCTCGAGGCGGGGGGCTACATAGGTGCCCGATCCTTGACGGCGCTGCACCAGGCCCTGGGCCTCAAGGCGCTCGAGGGCCTTGCGCAGTGTGAGCCTCGAGACCCCGAACTGCTCTGCCAGGGCCCGCTCAGGGGGCAGGGCTTCACCGGCTTTCCAGGTGTTGGAGGCCAGGGCTTCCCGCAAAAGGGCCTCGAGTTGCAGGTAAAGCGGGGTGGCGGAGTGAGGATCCAGCTTAGTTTCCATAGATTGCCAGATATTATACCACTTGAATACCAATAACGTCTGACGTATACTTCAGCCGAACCAATGCGTGTGGGGCCCAGGGGCTAAGGCACCAGATGGAGGAGTTAAGATGAAAAGACGTTTTTGGCTTATAGCTGTGGTTTTGCTGATTTCGGGTCTGGGCTTTGCTCAGCCCAAGGTACTGCCGGCCTATACCAGTTTGGGTGTGACAACCGGCAAAGCTGGAGGGAGCCTCACCTTGTCGCTGGCCAGCGCCCCGCAGACGTTTTTTTACTACGGAGCAATCGATTCGGCCATCCAGAACCTGGCCAATCAGATGTTCGACGGTCTGATTGAGTATAACCTGGCCAACTACCAGATCGAACCGGCCCTAGCCACCCGCTGGACCATCACCGATAGCCGGGTTTACACCTTCGACCTGCGCCGGGATGTGCGCTGGCACGATGGCCGCCCCTTTACCGCCGACGATGTGGTTTTTACCTACACCCAGATTGTCGCCAACCCCGAGGCCCGGGGCGGCGACGCGGCCAACTTTGAGGGCGTGAAAATCGAGAAGCTGGGCGATTTCCGGGTGCGCTTTACCCTGCCCAAACCTGCGCCCGCCTTTATCCATTACATGCGCCTGCCCATCATGCCTAAACATAAGCTGCTACCCTTCAGCCAGGAAGGGGGCAAGCCCCGCGCCGAAATCAACAGCGCCTGGCCCACCAACGTCAACCCCGAGGAAGTGGTGGGCACCGGCCCCTTCCGCCTGCGCAGCTACACCGCCGGGCAGCAGGTTACCCTGGTCAAGAACCCCAACTACTGGAAGCGCGATGCCGCTGGCAACCCCCTGCCTTATCTCGAGCAGCTCCAGTACCTGATCATCACCGACTCCCAGGCCCGGGTGGCCCAGTTTTTGGCGGGTAACATTGGCCAGATCAACATCACCGGGGCCGAGTTCCCCGACCTCAAACGGCGCGAAACCCAGGGGGCCCCCTTCCGGGTGGTGCAGTTCCGCGCGCTGTTTGGTTCGCCGCCGCACATCGGCTTCAACTACAACGCCAAGAACGCCGAGCTGGCGAACCTGTTCAAAAACAGCGACTTCCGCCGCGCGCTACAGTTCGCCGTCAACCGTGAGCGCATCATAGAGGACGTATACAACGGTCTGGCCGAACGGGCCAGCTATGGGGTGGCCCCGCTTTCTGAGTGGTACTATCCGGAAGTGGCTCGTCTGCAGGGCCGGTTCGACCTGAATGCGGCCAACGCCGCTCTGGATCGGCTGGGGCTGCGGCGGGGCCCGGACGGCATCCGGCGCCTGCCCAGTGGAAGGCCGCTCGAGTTCACCCTCACCTACGGCTCCAACTCCGCGGTCTTTACCGCCATCGCCACCATCCTACAAAGCGACTTTCAGCGGGTAGGGGTCAAAGTCAACCTGCAGGGCATCCTGGCCGCTAACCTGCTGGGTACAGGCCGCGGGGCCGATTGGGAGGCCATCCTGCTGGCCCTGGGCGACCAGCCCGACCCCGAGCTGCGCACCCCCATTTGGAAGCCGGGCGGGGCCCTATACTACTGGCACCAGGCCACCCAGCCCACCACCCCCACCGGCCAGCCCCAGTTCAACAACTTCCTGCCCTGGGAGCGCGAAATCTACGACCTGTGGGAGCGGGCGGCCAGCACCACCAACTTCACCCAGCGCAAAGCCCTCTACGACCGCTGGCAGGCCATCGCGGCCCGTGAGGCCCAGGTCATCATGATTGCCAAAGAGTATGCGGTAGGAGCGGTTTCCAACCGCTATGGCAACTACATCTACAGCCTGGGCGTTATCCCCGGCTTCAACCCCGTGCCGCTGATGTTCCAGCGGTAAGGGCCAGTAGCTTTCCCTGGGGATGGCCATAACCGGAAACCGGCAAGGAATTCCACAAGTTACTTGGAGGAAAGAATGGGCAGCTATCTTCTGCGCCGCATTCTGGTGGCCATCCCCACCCTGCTGCTGATCTCGGTGCTGGTGTTTGCGGTCATCCAGCTCCAGCCGGGGGGCTTCCTGGAGAACCTGCTGGAAGACCCCCGCGTCAGCCGTGAGACGATAGAGAATATCCGACGGCAGTACCTGCTCGACCAGCCGGTCTGGGTGCAGTACCTCCACTGGCTGGGGGGTATCATCCGCGGAGATTTTGGCTACTCCTTCCTCAATAGCCGCCCCGTCTCGGAGCTAATCTGGGAGCGCATGGGCTGGACGGTTTTCCTGGCCGCCCTGACCATCCTGGTCACCTGGGTGATCGCCATTCCCCTGGGCATCTACACCGCCCTCAACCGCTACGGCCCCACATCCACAGCACTCAACTTTGTGGGCTACTTTGGGCTGGCCACCCCGGACTTTCTGGTGGCCCTCCTGCTCATCTTCCTGGTGCTGCAAAGTGGTGGAACTGCCGTGGGAGGCCTTTTCAGTCCGCAGTACATTGATGCGCCCTGGAGCTGGGCCAGGTTCCAGGACATGCTGGCCCACCTCTGGATTCCCCTGATTGTGATTGGCCTGGACGGTACCGCGACCATCATGCGGCAGATGCGGGCCAACCTGCTGGACGTGCTCTCGCAGGACTATATCCGCACCGCCCGCGCCAAGGGGCTGGCCGAACGGGTGGTGCTCTGGAAGCACGCGGTGCGCAACGCTATCAACCCGCTCATCAGCCTGGCCGGATTACAGCTCCCTACCCTGATCTCGAGCACCATCATCGCCTCCATCGTGCTGAGCCTGCCCACCATTGGGCCCTTCCTGTACGACTCCCTCTTGAACAAAGACCAGTACGTGGTGATGGCCCTCCTGATGCTTTCGGCAGTCCTGCTGATGGTGGGCAACCTGCTGGCCGACCTGTTGCTGGCCTGGGTAGACCCCCGCATCCGTTACGAGTAGGCCTATGGACAAGCGCAACAACCCCCTCTACCTGGCCTGGCGGCGCTTTTTGCGCTCCAAGCCGGGGGTCATCAGCGGCGTAGTTCTAATTGCGCTGTACCTGGTGGCCTTCCTGGCCGGCTTCCTGGCCCCCAACAACCTGGCCGTGCAGCACCCAGACGCTGTCTACCAACCCCCCCAGCGGGTCTACTTCTTCCGCGATGGCCGGCCCGTGCGACCCTACGTGTACCAGCTCAAACGCGAGCGCGACCCGGTTACCTTCATCAGCATCTACCGGGAAGACCGCACCCGGCCCACTCCCATCCGCTTTCTGATCGCCCAGGGCGAGCCCTACCGCTTTTTGGGGTTCAAAACCAACTGGCACCTGTTTGGGGTGGCCGAGCGCGAGGGGTACTTTTTCCCTTTGGGCACCGACCAGTTTGGCCGCTGCCTCTTCTCGCGCATCCTGGTAGGGTCGCAGGTCTCGCTCACGGTAGGGGTGGTCGGGGTGCTGATCTCCTTTGCTATCGGGATTTTGTTGGGGGGCATCTCGGGCTACTTTGGCGGCTGGGTGGATACCCTCATCCAGCGCATCACCGAGGTGCTGCTCTCGATTCCCCGGCTGCCCATCCTGATGGCCCTCTCTACGGTGATTCCAGCCAGTTGGCCCAGCACCTACGTGTATCTGGGCATTATTGCGGTGCTCTCGTTTATCGGCTGGGCGGGGCTGGCAAGGGTGGTGCGGGGGCAGGTGCTGGCCCTGCGCGAGGTGGACTACGTGACCGCTGCGGTGGCCCAGGGGGCTTCCAACCTGCGCATCATCCTGCGGCACATCGTGCCCAACCTGAGCAGCTACCTGATCGTGACCGCGACCCTGGCCCTGCCCGGCTACATCATCGGCGAGTCGGCGCTGTCGTTTTTGGGGCTGGGCATTAAGGAACCCATGGCTAGCTGGGGCCTGCTCTTGAAGGACGCACAAAACTTTCAGTCGCTGAGCCTCTACCCCTGGCTGCTGACCCCCGGCATCCTGATATTTATCTCGGTGCTGGCCTACAACTTTTTTGGCGACGCGCTGCGGGACGCCGCGGATGTGCGCTCGAGGGACTGAGAGGAGGTACGCATGAATAGAAGAAGGTTTTTACGGCAAGCCGCGCTGGGGTTGGGTGCAGGTGTGCTGGCCCGTGGGCTGGCCCAGGGTGGGGTCGCCAATGTTCCGGTCAACCTGTTTCAGGAGATTGGCCGCCGTGGGGGCACCCTGACCCTGCCGCTGGGCTCGACCCCCCAGAGCTGGAACTACTTTGCGGTGATTGATAACTTCGCCTACACCGTGCTCAACAACGTATTTGATCGCCTGATGCAGCTCGACCAGATCAGCTTTGAGCTGGTGGGCGTGCTGGCCGAGTCCTGGAGCATCTCCAAGGACGCCCGCACCACCACCGTCAAGCTGCGCAGCGGCATCAAGTGGTCGGACGGCACCCCCTTCACCGCCGACGACGTGCTTTTCACCTTTACCGAGGTGGCCTCCAACACCAACCTGCGGGCCAACCAGGCCGCCACCCTCACGGTGGCCGGGGTGCCCTTGCGCTTCGAGAAGGTGGACGACCTCACCTTCCGGGTGATCTCGAGCAAGCCCTACGGGGCGGTGCTGCAAGCCCTGACCTTCTCGCCCATCCTGCCGCGGCACAAGCTGGCCCAGTTCAAGCCCAAGGAAGACCCCGGCGGCTTTAGCCGGGTCTGGGCCACCAACACCGACCCCAAGGAGATTGTGGGCACCGGGCCTTTTATCCTGCAAAGCTATGTGCCCGACCAGAAGGTCACCCTGGTGCGCAACCCCAATTCCTGGCGGCGCGACCCCCAGGGCAACCCACTGCCCTACTTCGACCGCCTCGAGTACCTGATTATCCGCGACCCCAACGTGCAGATCGCCCAGTTCCGGGCCGGCAACCTCGACCAGGTGCCCATCACCGGGGCCCAGTTCCCCGAGCTCAAGCGGCTCGAGGTGGGGGGAGCCAAAATCCGCGTGCTGAGCGGTAGCACCATCTACACCTCGCCCCCCCACTGGGGGTTCAACTTCGACGTCCCCAACCCCGAGCTGCGTGAGTTTTTCCGCAACCTGACCTTCCGCAAGGCCATGCAGTTTGCGGTCAATCGCAAGCGTATCATCGAGGATGTGTACAACGGCCTGGCGGTGCTGCCGGGGCATGGGGTGGCGCCGGGCACCTTCTGGTACTACGACACCCGCAGCTACCTGGGGGAGTTTAGCCTCGAGCGCGCGGCGGGCCTGCTGGACTCGCTGGGGCTGCGGCGCGGCAGCGACGGGCAACGGCGGCTGCCCAGCGGAAGAATCCTCGAGTTTGCCTTTACTTACGCCTCCGACTCGGCCCCGTTTGCGGCCATTGCGGCCATCCTGCAAAACGACCTGCGCCAGATTGGGGTCAAGCTCAACCTGCAAGGCATCCAGCAGGGCACCTTGCTGGCAACCGCTACCGGCGGCAACTTCGAGAGCATCCTGATGGCCTACGGCGACCAGCCCGACCCGCAGTTGCGCAAGGACATCTGGCAGCCGGGCGGCCAGCTCAACTACTGGCACCGCTCAGTCTGGCCCGACCGGGGTAGCAGCGAGCCCAAGTTCGACCAGATGTTCCCCTGGGAGAAAAACATCTGGGAGATCTTCCGCCAGGCCGAGCAGCTCGGCGACCAGAATGAGCGCAAACGCCTCTACGACCGCTGGCAGCTTCTCTCTGCGCAGAACCTGCCGGTGATTATGATTGCCAAACCCACTGCAGTAGCTGCCGGACACGCCCGCCTGGGCAATTTCTTCGCCCGCGACAACCGCATCATCTTCACCAACTTCAGTATGTTTGAGAAAGCCTGAGAGGCTTGATGTTTATTGGCCTAAAGAACTCTTTGGGTGCATCCTGCGAGGTGCACCCGAATAAATCTTCTCGAGCGCAAGACGAGGCATTTCAACGAACTATGAGTTTACCGTCAGTTAACCCAGGGCTCGCGCCTACCGGCCTCGAGCGATAGACGAGGCTAGCTCAGCTTATGAATGAAAGCCTCATAACTTCCCCAAGCTCGCGCCCTACCGGCCTCGAGCGGTTTCTTGATGAACCCAGCCTTCTAGGAAAAACAGGGCGCCTTGGACTGTTGAACCATCCAGCGGGGGTGACCCGTGACCTGGTTCCCGCTGCGGTGGCCCTGCTGCAAAAAGGAATCCGCCTCGAGCGCCTCTTTGGGCCCGAGCACGGGGTGGACGGCTCGGGGCAGGCCGGCGAGGCCCCCGAGATGGCCGCCGACCCCCTCACCGGCCTGCCGGCGCACAGTCTCTACGAAAAAACGCCGGATGAGCTGGCGGGCCTCATTGCCCAGGTGGATACCCTGCTGGTGGACTTGCAGGACGTGGGGCTGCGCTACTACACCTTTGTCTCCACCCTGGTGCAGGTGCTGGGGGCGGCCCGGCAGAGGGGGGTGCGGGTGGTGGTGCTCGACCGGCCCAACCCCCTGGGCTTTGCAGTTTCGGGGCCCATCCTGCAACCGGCCTACCGCTCGTTTGTGGGGATGCTCGAGCTACCCCTGCGCCACGGCCTCACCCTGGGGGAGTGCGCCCGCTATGTAGACCCAAATGTTGAGGTCATCCCCTGCGACCCCCAGGCTGCCTTTGGCTCCGAGGCCCTGCCCTGGGTTCCGCCCTCGCCCAACCTGCCCAGCCTCGAGAACCTCTGGCTTTATACCGGCGTGGCCCTGGTGGAAGCCTCGGCGGCCTCGGAAGGGCGGGGTACGGCGCTGCCGTTTGGGCTGGTGGGGGCACCGGGGCTGGACGCAGCCCGGCTGGCCCGGCGACTGAACGAACTGGGGCTGCCGGGGGTGCGCTTCAGGCCCACCTTTTTCACCCCTTACTTCTCCAAGCACCAGGGGCAACGCTGTGCAGGGGTGCAGGTGCACCGGGTGGGGCCACCCACCGACCTGCTGGCCGTGGGCCTGGCGCTCCTGGGGGCGCTGGCTGAGCAGGGGGTGGCGATTAACCCGGACTGGCTCCAGAAGCTGCTCGGCATCCCCTTCACCCCGGATTTGCTCGAGCCCGAACAGACCCTGGCCCATACCCACCGCTGGGCTGCCGGGGCGCGGGCCTATGCCCAGGCCCAACTGCAAACCTGCTGGCTGTATCCGCGCCCCGGTTTATCCGCATTTCGGTAGTATCGCTCACTTTGACAAGCCTAAACGATACTACCGAAATGCTTTTCTGCTCCCTTCGGCCGGCTTGAATCCTTCACCTCTGACTGCGCAGGGCGGTGAAGGATTCAAGCAGAAACGGTATTAGCTGTCTAGCTCGAGCTCCTCTAAGGCTTCCCGGTGAATGCGCCGGGCCAGGGCGGCCAGCTCGGTGTGCTCGAGGCGGGCCAGCAGCTCTTCGTCCAGCGGATCCAGGCGAAGCCCAAAGAGCCAATCCTCCGGGGCATCGCTCTGGCGGCAGGCCCGCAGAACATCCTGCAGCCAGGCCGCGCGGTAGCGCTCGAGCACCGGGTGATCCAGCCCCTCGAAGGGGCCTTCTTTACCTCGTGCGTCTTCCCACAGATCCACCCGAAGCTCGGGAACCCGGCATAGCGCATAGGGTCTGAGGAAATAACCGGGCGCGCGGGGTGGGCGTCCGGGCTCGAGGGCACCCAGCAGCTCCGACCACAGCACCCGGAACTCGCCGTCGGAGACCTCGAGGGCCTCCATCAGGGCCTCCTTGCTCCAGTCGCGAACCAGCAGCAAAGCCAGCAGGGTGCGGGTTTTCTCGCGCTTAAAGCGGACTTCCTGGTGGTTCACCCAGACCTGAAAACCACCTCGAGCGCGAATTTCAACGCTCACGCCGGGATGATAGGCCACGTCCAGCCTTCCAGCCTCCCACAAAAGCCGGCGGCTGCGATGCAAAGGGGGGGCAAAGAGGGTGGGCTGGCAGAGAAAGGGGTAGCGCGCCAGCATCCCCTCCGGGTCGGCGGCCCAGGGGTAGCTGGCAGCCAGTGCGCGCAAAAAAGGGTCTTGCAGCCCTGGCAGGGCAGGCAAGTTGAAGGGCAGGCCCCGCCGCAGGTGGGCCTGGGCGGCTACCAGGGTCATGAAGGCCTCGACCCAGGCATCCCCGGCCTCGCGGGCCTGGCGCACCATCTCTTCGAAGGCGCGGGCCTCGCCGAGCGCGGCCAGTCCTCCAAGGGGTTCCACCCGCAGGCGAGCCGGCCCACCCTGCGAGAGGGAAAGCGCCCTTCGGTAGGCTTCCCCAGCCTCGGCCCAGCGGTTCTGGGCCAGCAAGGCATGCCCAAGCCGGGCTTCGGCCAGGGCCACCACAAATGGGCTACCCAGCGTTTCTCCCTCGCGGCGGCCCCGGTAGGCGGCCTGCTCGGCCACCACCGCGTCGCCCGCAATGGCTTCCAGCAGGGCCAGCAGCAAGGTTCCCTCGCGGTGGTTTTGTGGGGCCCGTGCGGTGGCATCCCCTTCCAGTCGGCGCAACTCGGCCAGCGCCCGCTCGGGCTGGCCGCTGCGCAGCCAGACCCGCGGGCCCTCCAGGCCAAGCGCTCTGGCTTCCTCGACCCGCCCCGCGTTGAGCAGGTTCTCGGCCCAAAGCCCTTCAACCTCGTTGGGAAAGCGCACACGGGCGGCCAGCAGATAGCCCTGGGCCTTGGCCGGCTCCACCGTGTCGAGGTACAGCCTCGATAGGCCCAGCAGGGCCTGGCCCACACCGGCCTGCAGGGCCTGCTGATATGCCGCTTCGGCCTCGGTATAGCGCCCGGCCTGCCGCAGGGCTTCCCCGTGCAGGTAGCGCAGGTCGGGCCGGGTGGTTCGCGTGGCCTCGGGCAGGCGCTCGAGCAGGGCCAGCACGCTGTAGGTGAGACCTCGAGCCAGCCAGGCCTGGCCCTGGCGCTGCAGTAGGTCGGCGGCATGTCCCAGCCGTCCAGCCTCCAGCAGATAAACCGCTGCTTGAATTTCCTCACCCCGCTCCAATGCCCGATCGGCGGCTTTGGTCAGCAGTCCCCGCACCTCGCTGGGCTCGAGCAGGCTCATCAGGGCGGCCCGCACCAGGGGGTGGAATCGGATGCGTCCGCCCACATGCTCCAGCAGCAGGTCGGGGGCATACGGCTGCAGGGTTTCCAGCTTTCCCACCCATGCTGCTTCCTCGGGCCCGACTTCGCCCAGCACGCTGGCCCGGGCCGCCAGGTGAAGTATCTGCTCGGGCAGGGCAGGCATCAGGTAGACCAGCAGACTGGCCGGATCGGGGTGTGCGTAGAAGGCCTCCTCCGGCTTGGCCCCCCGTTGCATGGCCCGCAGCAAAAGCCGCAGCCCTAAAGGCCAGCCCCGCACCAGGCTGTGGGCCTGCTCAACCTCAAAAGCGTTCAACTCGGGGGCAATGGCCTGGCCGAGCTGCAGGGCCTCGGCGGGGTCGAAGGCCAGCTCGCTTTCGTCCAGCACCTGCCCCAGCACCTCCCAGGGGGCGGCCCGGCGGGTGAGCAGGGCCAGGTGCAGCCCCGGTACCTGGGTGAGGGTGCGCAGAAAGGCGACGGCCTCCCGGCTTGCCACCCGCTGGGCTTCGTCGAGCACCAGGGTATGGGCTGGCTGATTGGCCAGCCGCTCGAGTAGGAGTTCGCTGGCTGCGGCCCAGGCGCCCCGCTCGAGCGCGCCCACCACCCCATCCAGTCCATCCCCCAGCCGGGGCCGGTAGACCTCGACCAGATGCCAGCCCAGCACCACCGGGTCGGAACAGTCCTCGCCCAGGGTCAGCCACAGGGCTGGAAGGCTCGAGAGCAGGGTGGACTTGCCATACCCGGCCCCCGCGGCCAACACCAGCACCGGGCTTTTGGCGAAACCCTGTCGCAGCCGCTCCAAAAGCCGCAGCCGTTCCACCTCGCGAGCGGTACGGGGCGGCAGCAGCCGACTTTTAGGCACACGATAGGGCATTAACCACAGTTTACCGCGTGTTGACCTGGGTTTGCTCCAACACGGCTGGGATTCTCCTGAAACCCGCCAACCGGGTGCGCTATCGCTCCGACCTGTGCGTCGGGCGCTCGGCTGGCTCGGTCTGGAGCTTTCCAAACAGCAAACGGCCCACCTGGGTCTGAATGGACTGGGTGATGACCACCCCCACCTCCTTGCCCTTAAAGGGGATGGCGTCGTCCACCACGACCATGGTGCCGTCTTCCAGATAGCCCACGCCCTGGCCGGGCTCTTTGCCCTCTTTGACGATGGTGATGCTCAGGGTGTCGCCCTGCTGCAAGGGGGCCCGCAGCGCCGAGGCCAGGGCCTGCACCGAAAGGGTTTTGACCCCGTAAATGCGGGAGAGCTGGGCCAGCGCGTGGTCGTTGGTTACCAAAGCCGAGCCCAGCCTTTTGGCCTCGGCCAGTATCTGGTCGTCCACGGGTTCGTCGCTCTCGGAGCTATCGAGCACCTCGAGCCCCACGCTCAGCTTCAGGCGCTCGAGGGTGTCCAGTCCCCGGCGCCCCTTAGCGCGCTTTGGGGCATCGGAGGAATCGGCAAACTGCTGTAACTCGCGCAGCACCTGCCGGGGCACAAAGAGCGGGCCCTCCAGAAACCCCACCTCGGCGATATCCGCAATGCGACCATCGATCAACACCGAAGTATCGAGCACTTTGCCCCCCCGGGGTTTGCTGGGGGCAGGCGCGGGGCGTACCAGGCGGAAATACTCGCGGTTGGCAATGGCAAAGGCCGAGAGCGAGATGACCAGCACCGCTGCGATGATCAAGGAGTGAATCGCGGAAAAGCCGGGAATCTGGTTCAGCAGGTTGGTCAGCAGCACGGCCAGCAGAAGCCCCAGGCCGGAAGCGGCCGTGATGGCCACGGGAATCTCAGGGGGCAGTTCCTTAAGCCAGTTCTGGGTGCGTGTCCAGCGCTGTTCCAGCCAGTCGGTTAGACGGGGCACCAGCAAAAAACCCACCAGCAGGCCCACCACGCTCAGGTATAGCTGGTTCAGGCTGATCAGGCTGCCCAAGGGGCTGCTCCCGATAAGGTTGTGGGCCTCGAGCCACACCCCAGCCCGGTAGCCTAGATAGGCGAATAGCCCGTATAAAATCCACCGCACCATACTCATATAAACATGTTCACTGCTGCTTCCAGGCTCTTGAACTGGGGTGGGTGTACCAGGCGCTCAAAGCCTGCCCGCTGGCCTTCCCGCAGGCGGCGCTCGAGGCCCTCCACGCTGCGCAGCTCCCCAGCCAGCCCCACCTCACCCACCACCGCCACATCCTGGGGGATTGGGCGGCCTACCACAGCAGAATACACCGCCAGCCCCACGGCCAGATCCAGCCCTGGATCGAAGATTCGAAGTCCGCCAGCCAGATTCACGTAAATATCCAGGTTGCCCAGGGGCAGATTGAGCCTTCGCTCCAGCACCGCCAGCACCACGTCCACCCGGCGGCTGTCCAGCCCTTGCGACACCCGGCGCGGAGCAGGAAAGGGCGTGCGCGCCGCCAGGGCCTGTACCTCCAAAGCGAGCGCCCGCTCACCCGAGAGGCTCAGGGCCACCACCGAGCCCGGTGCACCCAGCGGTCGTTCGGCCAGAAAGGCTGCCGAAGGGTTGGGAACCTCTGCCAAACCTTCGTTTACCATGCTGAAGACCCCCAGCTCGCCCACCGGCCCGAAGCGGTTTTTGCTGGAGCGCAGTATCCGGAAGTTTCCAGCGCTTTCCAGGTACAGGGTGGCGTCCACCACGTGCTCGATCACCTTGGGCCCGGCTACCACACCCTCTTTGGTGACGTGCCCGACCAGCACGGTGGTGACCTGATGGCGTTTGGCAAAGCGGGTTAGGGCAGCCGTTGCGTCGCGCACGGCGACCAGTGAGCCTGGTGAGGCTGTGGTTTCGATGGTCTGGATAGAATCCACCACCAGGAAGTCGGGTGGAGCAGCCTCGAGGGTGGCCAGCATTGCCTCCAGTTCAGTCTCCCGCAGCAGCTCGAGGCCCCCTGAAACGCCCAGCCGCCGGGCCCGTAAACGTATTTGCCCGGGCGATTCCTCGCCGGCCAGGTAGACCACCCGCTGGCCCGCCTCCAGCATCTGCTGGGCTACCTGCAACAGCAGGGTGCTCTTGCCCACCCCCGGTTCGCCGCCCAGCAGCAGCACCTCGCCGGGTACGAACCCCCCACCCAGCACCCGATCCAGCTCGCCGATCCGGCTGGAAAACCGCGCCTCACCCTCCTCCGACACATCCTCGAGGCGGGTCAGCGCCGCTGGATTGGGTAAGGGGCGGGATCGCGCGATCCCGACCTTGCCAGTGCCCACAGATTTGAGCGGCGGTGCTTCTTCTTCGAAGCTGTCCCAGGCTCCACAGTTGGGGCAACGCCCAAGTGCCTTGACCGATTTATACCCGCACTCGGTACAGCGAAACTGGATAGAAGCCCTGGCCATCTGAGTGCAAGTTTAGCCTACAAATCGTGCAAACTACAGGTGTTGACGCACCTTCAAGACGCGCTGGTTTCAGCCTGGGCATCCGCGAACAGTTGGGTCGAGAGGTACTTCATCCCCGAGTCGCAGGCGATGGTTAGAACCCTTTTACCAGGCCCGAGTTCGCGGGCTACTTGCAAGGCGGCCCAGATCATCCCGCAGGCGCTCATTCCGACAAAAAGCCCTTCTTCGCGGGCCAGGGGCTTGGCTAGGGGGAAAGCGTCTTCTTCCAGCACCTGAATCACCCGATCCAGCATCCTCACGTCGAGGTTGGGCGGGATGAACCCCGGCCCCATACCCTGAAACTGATGCGAGCCCATCTGGCCGCCCGAGAGCACGTTGCTCCGGCGAGGTTCGCAGGCAATTATCTGGACATTGGGCAGGCGCTCACGCAGGTAACGACCAACGCCCATGATGGTACCGCCCGTGCCGGAGCCATATACGAAGGCGTCCAGCCGACCCTCCATCTGCTCAAAAATTTCCGGGCCGGTGGTCTCGTAATGGGCCCTGGGGTTGGCGGGGTTGTCGAACTGGTTGGGCATAAAAGCCCCCTGCTCGGCTACAATCCGCTGGGCCTCCTCGATGGCGGCCAGCATCCGGCGGCTGGGGTCGGTGAGTATCAGCTCGGCCCCATAGGCTTTGAGGATGCGCTTGCGTTCTTCCGACATCTGGGCCGGCATGGTCAGGATGAGCCTGTAGCCCCGACTGGCAGCCACCATGGCCAGGCCAATGCCGGTGTTGCCGCTGGTAGGCTCCACGATGAGCTGGCCCGATCCTGGCTTCAGAATGCCGCGCTCTTCAGCGTCCTTGATCAGATACCAGGCGGTGCGGTCTTTGATGGAGCCGCCGGGGTTGTTGCCCTCGAGCTTCACCCAAACCTCCGCCATCTCTGGCGTTACCAGGCGCTTCAGGCGAACCACCGGGGTCTTCCCAATCACGTCTTCTACGTTCATGTGTATAAGCATAGGCCATGGCCTGGTGGGCGAGGTTCGCTTTAGTTTACGATTGTTTAATCCAGATGGCTTATACTCGGTTGTCTCGCGGAAACGAAGGTTGGTTTCTGTGAATGGAGAGGAGTTGTTATGACAGCAAGCAAAGGCAATGTGGTGACCATTCAATATACCCTGCATGTAGAAAACGAGCTGATCGACCAGGGTGAGCTGGATTACCTGCATGGATACCGCAATATTGTGACCGGCCTGGAGGAGGCCCTCGAGGGCAAGGCCGCCGGTGATCGTGTGGTGGTTTCTGTGCCCCCGGAGAAAGGCTACGGTCTATACGATCCCGAAGGAGTGCAGGTGGTCGATCGGGCGGCCTTTCCCAAGGACGCCGAGCTGGTAGAAGGCGCCATGTTCTACGCCGAAGACGCCCAGGGGAACCCCATGCCCTTCACGGTGCTGAATGTGGACGGTCAGGATGTGACCATTGACTTCAACCACGCCCTTGCTGGTGAGACGCTCGACTTCGACGTCACCCTTACGGCCATCCGGCCTGCCACCCCGGAAGAGCTCGAGCACGGCCACGCCCACAGCGCGCACCAGCACAGCCACTGACCCATCTGGGGCTGCCGAAGCAGGGGAGCGCTCCCCTGCTTTTTGTTATTGGGTACTTGCGCGCGCTCGAGGTTGGCTGCCCGGCCCCCTCTTGCCGCTGGGGCCGGTGAAAAAAACGAGTTCGGTTCTAAGCCAACACCTGATAAAGCACCGGCTGGCCTTGAGGAAGCTTGAACATCAGATACTCATCTTTGCTACGAAACAGCAGCAGCAGGTGTGTAGGTAGCTTGAGACGCATGAACAGCGGCAGGGCATAGCGGGCCTCACCCCGCTCGATACGGGTTTGCTCGAGGGTGTAGGCCATATAGAAGTCCAGGTCGCTTTGCATTAAATGGGGCGTGTAGAACATGGTGAGATCGGCCTGGTCTTTATCGGCTCGAGTGAGCGCCTCCCAGACCAGCTCCTGGGCTTCCTGGGGTGACAGGTACTGGCCCTGCACGGGGCCCGAACGACCATAGAACGCAGCAGGAAACTGCTTAAACTCGTAGTAAAACCCGCTTGGGCTATGCCACCAGCGCACAATTTCGTTCTCGCCGCTGCTGCCCTGGGCGAGCTCCTGGGCATATTCACGGGCCAGCTCGAGCGGCTCTAAGTCGGGCAAGGCCCCTGTTTCCATGCTTTCCAGCAGCAAGCGCTGGGGATCTACTTCGATGGCAGGATCAGGTTGGTTCATCAGGGTCAGACTCTCCGGTTCGAACAACCCGGCTGGCTGGGGCCGGGCTGGGCTTATCGCCAATGTGCAGCGCGGTGATACCGCCGGTGAATAGTTGATACTGCGTGACAAAGCCAGCCAGATTCATCATATTAGCCAAAGCGTCGGGATCGGGGAAGCGCTCGACTGAGTCGGGCAGGTACCGGTAGGCCGCAGCGTTGCCGGAGACCAGCCCCCCGATGACGGGCAAAATGCGCGTGAAGTAGAAGCGATAGAGCAGGCCCAGGCCGTTGCGGGGTGGAGGGGGAAACTCCAGAATGCACAGCCGCCCCCCCGGTGCAATAACCCTGTAAAGCTCGGTCAGCGCCCTGTGGTAATCGGCAAAATTGCGGAAGCCGAAGGCGATGACCACCGCGTCGAAGCGCTGATCGGGGAAAGGTAGCCGCAGGGCGTCGGCCTCCACAAAAGGAATCTCGAGCCCTGCCTTGAGCGCTTTTTGACGGGCTAGCTCGAGCATGGGGGGTGCAAAGTCGCCGCCGATCACCTCGGCTTCCGGCGCCACCTTTTTAAGAAGCAGTGCAATATCACCGGTGCCGGTGGCTAGGTCGAGGACGCGCGAGGGATTTTTCTCCAAAGCCGCCCGAACAGCGGCCACGCGCCAGAGGCGATCCACCCCAAGCGATAGCACCCGATTGAGTAGATCGTAGCGCGGGGCTATTTCCGAAAACATTTGCTGAATGGCTCTGGCCCTGGTTTCAGTCGAATCTTGCACCCGACAAGTCTATCACCCCGGGCCGCATAAAATAGAGGCAGTTTCCAGGATCAGCCGGGGCCTTAAGAAGGTTTGCCGGGGATGTGGCCGCGCTATGCAATGGAGCCGCACAGTGTAGAATCCGCTCTGAGGAACTTATGGGTAGGTATCTTTTCTTGCTTGCGGGACTGATTGTGCTGGTGCTGATGATCTTGTCCCCCTGGGCTGTACCCATGCGGGAGTTTGACGGCACCGGTTACTTACTCAACCCCCTAGGGGCCATGAACCCCAAAGGCCTGACTCTGCCGGAGGGGCTGAGTTTTGGCTGGTTAGGGGTGGTGTTTGGGCTCTGGGTGGGGCTGCTTCTGGCGGCCAGTGCTGTTGTCTTTTTGCCAAACGCTGCAACCCGGGCCAGGCTCCTCTATGTGCTAGGGGGGCTGGGCCTGGCTTTGTTTGCGCTCGAGGCTTATCTGTTTTATCAGGCTATTGCCGCGGCCAACGAGGCGGCTTTGGCAGCAGGAGCCCGGCGTCCACCCCTGCGCCGCTTTGCACTTTCGCTGGGTGCTTATGTGGGGCTGTTCTACGCCCTGGGGCTTTTGCTGGTGGCCCGGATGCAGCTACCGGGTGGGCTGGCCTTTCTGGTGCGCCTGCGCGGGGTGGTGGTTCCGCTGGTGTCGCTGCTGCTGGCGGTGGTGGTCGGGGCCGGGGTGGTGGCCATCCTGCGCCCGGGGCTTGGCACCCAGGGGGTGGAGGGCCTGGGCCTGCGTGAGTTGATTGCCGGCAAACTCGACCTGGTTACCTATACCTTCCAAATCCTGTTCAGCCCCATCCTCAACCTGCCCGGCATCTTCAACAGCCTTAGCTTTGCCACCCCCCTAATCTTTACCGGGCTGGCTGTGGCTTTTGGCTTCCGGGCGGGCCTGTTCAACATCGGGGCCCCCGGACAGCTCACCATTGGGGCGCTTTTTGCCATGCTGGCCGGGGTTTACCTGCCCCTGCCGGGCTGGTTGCTGCTACCCACAGCCATACTAGCCGCGGCCCTGGGCGGGGCTTTGTGGGGCGGACTGGTGGGCTGGCTCAAGGCCCGTTTTGGGGCCAACGAGGTGATCAACACCATCATGATGAACTACATTGCCGCCTCGGTGCTATTGTTCATGCTGGCCGCCAACGAGTACAGCTTCTTCGGCAACAAGGTGACCCTGCCCTTCAAGGCCGAGGGCTTTGAGGGGCGTAGCGAGGAGATCCTGGAAGGGGCCCGCATTCCACCCATGATCGATATCCTTGCGCCCAACAGCACGTTTTCGTGGGCCCTGCCGCTTGGGGTGGTGGCGGCTCTAGGGGCCTACTACGCTCTGCGGCGGCTCGAGCTGGGCAAGCGCTTGTTGGCTGCGGCGGCTGCCCTGGTGGCGGGCTACGTGTTGGGGGGGCTTCTGCCGGGCATCCCGGTTACCATCAGCTCGGCGCTTTCCTCGCAGCTCCTCAACGGCTCGTTCTTGATCGCCATTCTGGCTTTGCTGTTCTATAACTTTTACCTTTTCCGCACTTCAGGCGGGTACGAACTACGGGCCACCGGCCTGGCCCCCAAAGCCGCGGAGTATGCTGGGGTTGATCTGAGGCGAAAAATGGTGCTGGCCATGTTCATCTCAGGGGCTTTAGCCGGGCTGGCCGCGACCCACTATGTTTTGGGGGCGGGTATGGACGGCACCTACCGGCTTAAAACTGCCATCCCATCGAGCGTTGGCTTTGACGGCATCGCGGTGGCTCTGATGGGTCAGAACACGCCGCTGGGGATCTTCCTCTCGGCCACCCTGTTTGGTGTTTTATTGGCGGGGGGGGTCTCGCTTAATGCCCAACTGGGTATTAGCAATCAGATCATTCAGGTTTTGCAGGCCCTGATTATTTTGTTCATAGCGGTGGGCGGCTTCCTACCACGCTACTTTACCGATCCGCTGCGGGCTGCTCAGGTCGAGACCGAAGCCAAGGCCGAGCAGGAGGCCCGTCAGGCCAAGACATCGCCGGTTGCAGGAGATTAACCCATGGAGCTTGTCATCGCACTGTTTTTCTCAACCTTGCGTCAGGCAACGCCGCTGCTGCTCACCGCGCTGGGTGGGCTGTTCTCAGAACGCAGTGGGGTGGTCAATATCGCCCTCGAGGGCATGATTCTATTCGGCGCGGCTGCTGCAGCCATCACCGTCAACCGCATCGAGGTAGCCACGGGCGGCCTCGAGGCCTTCTGGATCCCCTGGGTGGGCCTCCTGGTGGGGGCCATTGTGGGCGGTCTGGTAGGCCTGATTCACGCCATTGCCTCCATCAAATACCGCGCCGACCAGATTGTCTCGGGGACGGCCATCAACATTGCTGCGCTGGGCGCACCTTCGATCGTACTGCAGGTGCTGTACAACAACACCTCCACCTCTCAGGAGGTCAACAACCGCCTGCCGCTGGTCAACCTGGGGATAGGAGAAGTTTCCATCCTGGTTCTGATCGCCTTTCTGCTGGTGCCGGTGGTCTGGTGGGTGCTCTTCAAAACCCCCTGGGGTCTGCGCTTGCGGGCCGTGGGCGAACACCCCGAGGCCGCCGAGACCATGGGCGTTAATGTGATACGGATGCGCTATACCGCGGTAATTCTGTCCGGTATGCTGGCTGGCATCGCGGGCGCCTACCTCTCGATAGGCTTCCTGAACCAGTTTATCCGGGCTATGAGCGCCGGGGCCGGGTTTATTGCCCTGGCTGCGCTTATCTTCGGGAAGTGGCATCCATTTGGCGTGCTGGGGGCTACCCTGTTGTTTGGCTTTGCCCAGGCGCTGGCGATTCAGCTTCAAGGCGGGGATATCCTGCCTGCAACCATCGTGCAGGCCCTGCCTTTCATTCTGACCATGCTGGTACTTGCGGGCTTTATTGGACGGAGCCGCCCCCCTGCCGCTGTTGGCAAGCCCTACGATAAGTAGGGTAGGGGGTTGGAGCGCTTCGGTGGGCTGTGCTTGGCGATTGGGCTTCCCGTTGTGGTTTGCGTGCGTGAGAACCTGTGTGATGTAAGCGGGAAGCCCCTTCCAGTGCCTTGGATTTCAGATGGACTTCAGCCATCAGAGTAAACTATGCACAGGAGACTGCCATGAACCTGGGAATGACGGAAATCCTGATTATCTTGCTGATTGCGTTGCTATTGTTTGGGCCCCGCAAGCTTCCTGAGCTTGGGCGCAGCCTGGGCCAGAGCATACGCGAGTTTCAGCGTGGGGCTAAAAGCATCCGCGAGGAGTTTGAGAAGGCCGCTGATGTTCGCGAGTTCAAGGAGATAAAAGAAGAGGTGGCTAAGCCGCTGGAAGAGCTTAAGCAGCCCCTCGAGGTCAAGGAAGAGTCCAAGTCCTGAATGGGGGTATCCATGCGTGAAGCCCCTTTGATGGAACACCTGGAGGAATTGCGCAGCCGCCTGATCTGGGCCATCGTCTCCTGGGCGGTAATGACCGCAGTCGCCTTTACCTTTCGCGTGCAGATCCTCGAGGCCCTACGGCGCCCCCTGGATGCCTACAACGCCAATGCTTCGCTCAAAGCCGAGCTTATCGTCCTGAACATTACCGAACCCTTCCTTACTGCTTTCAAGGTGGCTGCGTTTGGGGGGCTGGCCCTGGCGCTGCCCTTTATCGTCTACCAGATATGGGCTTTTATCGCCCCTGGACTGTACCCGCACGAGCGCCGACTGGCGGTTCCGTTTATCCTGGGAGCAGGTTTCAGCTTCGCGCTAGGAGCGGTGTTCGCCTATTTTGTGCTGCTGCCCTTTGCGGTTCCATTCTTGCTGGGCTTTCTGGGGGATGTGGTCACCCCGCAAATTTCTATCGGAATGTACATGGGACAGGTGGTGACCTTCCTGGCCCTGATGGGCATCCTGTTCGAAATGCCGGTGGTGAGCTTCCTGCTAGCCAAGCTGGGTCTGCTCTCGAGCCGCTTCCTGGTGGATAACTGGCGCATTGCGGTGGTCTTGTTGGTCACCCTGGCCGCCCTGATTACCCCTACGGTGGATGTGGTCAACCTGAGCCTGGTATCCCTTCCTCTAATGGTGCTTTATGGCGTTTCCATTTTGTTGGTAAAGTGGGCTGAGCGGGGCCGCCCCAGGGAAGTGGAAACCAGCCCGGTTTAGGGGACTGGGCTTGCTTGTAAAAGACAACTTTGGTATACCATTGGGTTCATGGATCAGCGAATCTTAGACCTGCGCAAGGAGGTTGACCGGATCAACCGCGAACTGCTCCGTCTCCTCTCTGAACGCGGCAAGCTGGTGAGCGAGATCGGCCGGGTGCAAACCGAGCTGGGCCTGCCCCACTACGACCCCAAAAGGGAAGAGGAGATGCTGGCCTACCTGACCCGGGAGAACCCGGGGCCCTACCCGGCTGAGACCATCAAGCGGCTATTCAAGGAAATTTTCAAGGCCTCGCTGGACTTAGAAGAGCAGCAAGATAAACAAAAATTCCTCTACTCACGCCAGGTCAAGCCCGAGGACACCACGGTTAAGGTAGGGGACGTGGTCTTTGGCCGGGATAAGGTGCTGGTAGCTGGGCCCTGCTCCATTGAATCGGAAGAACAGATGCTGCTCACCGCTAAGTTTCTGGCCGGGCATGGGGTGAAGGTTTTACGCGGTGGGGCCTACAAACCCCGCACCTCCCCGTATGGCTTTCAGGGTATGGGGGAGCCAGCCCTCAAGATAGGCCGTGCGGCTGCCGATGCCAACGGGATGGTTTTTGTTACCGAGGTGATGGATACCCGCGATGTGGAACGGGTGGCCCAGTATGCCGACATCCTGCAGGTAGGCACCCGCAATGCGCAGAACTTTGCCCTGCTGCGTGAGGTGGGCAAAGCCAACAAGCCGGTGCTGCTCAAGCGGGGTTTTGCCCAGACCATCGAGGAGTGGTTTTACAGCGCCGAATATATACTTTCGCAGGGTAATTCCGAGGTGATCTTGTGTGAGCGCGGCATCCGCACTTATGAAAAGTGGACCCGAAACACCCTCGATCTATCGGCGGCCATCCTGGCTAAACAGCTCACCCATCTGCCGGTGATTGTGGATGTGACCCACGCGGCGGGGCGGCGGGATTTGCTGGCCCCCCTGGCTCGAGCCGCTCTGGCAGCCGGCCTGGATGGGGTGCATGTTGAGGTGCACCCCAACCCTAAAGTGGCCCTCTCCGACAACGAACAACAGCTCGACTTTGCCCAGTTTGAGCAGTTTTTGCAGGCCATCGAAGACCTCATGCCGAAGCCGGCCTCGAGGGTGTAGCAGATGCGCCCACAGCCTTTTAGCCTAAACTGTTGGTTTTTCCCCTCTTTACCTCAACCAATCCGGTAGGCTGTTGCTGTGGGACTGCTTGACAACCTTGTTGGGGCCTTTCTAAAACTCACCGACCCCACCCCCGAATACACCGGGCCGCGCTGCCTGCTCGAGCGCAACAGCGTCGGGGGATGCGATAAATGCCAGCAAGTTTGCCCGCACGGGGCTATTAATCTGGAGAGCTTTACCGCTGAGATCGACGAGGTAAAGTGCACAAGCTGCGGGTTATGCACGGCCGTCTGTCCCGGTCTGGCCCTCGAGTTTCCACTGGGCCCCATACAGGAGAAACTGCACCGCGGGCGCGGCCAGATCCGCTGTTCTAAAGCGCCGGGGGCAGGCGACGAGATCCACTGCCTGGGCCAGCTAACCCCTGGCGCTCTGGCTGAGGCCGCCTCTCGTTTCGGTGCACTCGTTCTGGCCCGGGGCGACTGCGAAAGCTGTCGGATTGGGGGCCCCACCATTCCAGAGCGTGTGCAATGGGCGGTGCAGGAGGCCAGGCGGTATTTTCCTGGGCTCGAGGTGCACATACAAAACCAGCCCCTGCGCGGGGCCGAGGTAGGCCGCCGGGAGTTTTTTGGGGCCCTGCTAGGAGGGGCTAAGCGCTCGGCTGCGGAACTGGTACCCAACCTGCCCCTACCGCCTTCGGAACCCTATGAGGACAAAAGGGGTGAGCTGCCCGCCGAACTTCGCTTGCGCAGGCTGGCTGCTTATCGGGCCCAGGCCGTCCACTGGCCCCGTATCGCGGTGGCTGAAGGGTGTACCTTATGCCCGGTTTGTAGCAATGTCTGCCCCACCAAGGCCGTCGAGCGTGAACGCGCACCTGGCGGCGAGGAGTACGTGCTCAAGTTGAATGTATCGGCCTGTACGGGGTGTGGGGCTTGCCTGGAGAGCTGCCCGCCGCAGGTCATCTCGCTGACGGAGGCTGCAAGGGAAGAAGTCTTGGGGGCGCCCATCGAGCTATTCCGAGGCCGGCCCCCCTGGTACGACCTGTGAATTACAACGCTACTGGATCGCTTGTGCTTGGCTAAGAACACGAAAGGCCACCGGTTTGGAAAGCACCAGGGCTGTGGTGGTTGTGCCGTAGACGCCCAGCTTCTGGTTTAGCACCTGCTCGAGCTCCTGCACAGAGCGAAACACCGCCCGAATCAGGTAGCCGTCGCGCCCGGTCAGGTTCCAGAACTCGAGCACGTTGGGAAGCTGGGATATATAGCGGATGGCGGCCTCGTGGTGGCTGTGTGTGACCTCGGCGCGGATAAAGACCTCGAGGGTGTACCCCAGTTGGCTGGGATCCACATCAGCCCGGTAACCCCGGATAATCCCGGCTTCCTCCATACGGCGTACCCGTTCGGCCACGGCGGGCGCCGACAACCCCACCTGCCGGCCCAGTTCGCTGTAGGGCAGGCGGGCGTTTTGCTGAAGCAGCTCCAGGATCTTCCACGAGACCTCGTCCAGAGGTTTAGATTCAATAGCCATAGGCAAATTTTACTTTGTTTTCGTTTGAAAAATCCATTTATTTATTTCGATATGCCATTCTCAGTTGTGAGTCTACCTACTAATATAAAGACATCGGCTCGAGCCTGGCCGATCAGGGAGAACAAGCATGAAACGTCCTCTCAACGTCAAAACCTTAGAACAAAGCGCCCTTACTGCCCTGGCCCTATTTGTCCAAAAGCAAGGTACTCAACTGGACTGGCTGATTGACCGGCATTTTGTGGTGGCGCACCTGGTGCCCACCTTGCATTACCGCTGGCAGGCCCACCTGCCCATCAAGGCGACCGAGCTGGTTGAGCTATGGGCCGAGCACCTGGGTCTTTCCGAGGCTGTGTTGCGCGCCTGGATGCCACAGCTCGAGCCTGTCTTTGCCGAATACTTGAAACTTCTGGCGGTTGATCTGCAAGCGCATACGCAAAACCCCCGTCTCTTGCAGCGGATGCTAGGCTATGCAGCCTAGGCTGGCCGGTGGGTTTGACACACGGTGCGAAGACCCCTAAAATACCGATTGCTGTCCTGCGGGGTTTCTGGCAACCCAATGGCGCCTTCCGCTGGGGCATCGTCTAATGGCAGGACAACGGTCTTTGGAACCGTCGGTCGTGGTTCGAGTCCACGTGCCCCAGCCAGCAACAGGGCGCCAAAACCCGAGGGTGAATATCCCTCGGGTTTTGTCTTTTTTGGGTGATTCTGTGGTTTGTGGGTTCAGGTTTTGGCCCGCGGCGGCTCTCCACGTCCACTGCCCAGCCCTGCGGCTTGAGCAAGATGCTGGCTTGGAAAAGGCTTTGGTTTTACAAGCTGTGATATTTGGGGCTAGGGCCTGGCGTTTGGTTTGGTACTATTTGACCTATATGGCGGACGCAGTGCCAAGCAATAAAGTGTTGGTGGTTACCTCGAGCCAGACCTTACGCGCATTACTCGAGCTGGTTATAGAGGAGCACGGTATTGAAGTTCAATTCCACGAGACAGCTAAAGAGGGCCTGGATTACCTGAAAGCGCACACCCCCCGTGCAATTGTGCTGGACGATGCAATAGAAATAGATCCTTTCTCAATCGCTTCCAGGCTCAAAATGAGCCGCCGACTGAGGGAAGTGCCGGTCGTGCTCCTTACCACTGATGGAGACGAGCGAACCAAGCTAACGGCCGAGTTCGCTAGAGTCGATCACGTGATTTCTAAACCGGTAGACCGTAAGGCATTTTCTAACATCCTTCGCCACCTGCCACAACAGCAACCCAGCGCATAGGAGTGAGAAATACCTCAGCTGATCCACAACTGTAACCCGGTGTGAATGTAGCTTTTTTACCCTGCGCAGAATACGGCATCGCCTGCTGCTGTTTTGGGGTCAAGCTGTGAGCAGAATCGGGTAACTTGTGGCTTTTTGCCAAAACTGCTCTTACAAACCCTCTAATCTACTGCTGCTAAACTGAAGCACGTGCATAGATTGATCCGAGTTTTGCGGGTGGTCATATTTGCAGGGGTTCTGGGGGTTCTGGGGGCTGGGGGATATGTGTCCTGGTTGCTGCTGCGTGACCTGCCCAGCCTCGAGACCCTCGAGGATCTGCGTTTTACAGCAACCTCAACATTTTTTACCCGCGATGGCATACCCATCGCCGACCTGGCCTCGGTAGAGAATGGACGCGCTATTGCCCGGCAGCTGGTACGGTTATCCGAAGTATCGCCAGCTGCAGCCGTAGCGGTAGTGGTTTCGGAGGATCAGCGTTTTTTTAGGCACTACGGTATAGATTTTATCCGCCTGCTGGGTGGCCTGTACTACACCTTCCGTGGCGACCTGCAGGGGGGCTCCACCATCACTACCCAAGTGGTTAAAAACACCCTGCTCAAGGATCTGGCCTTTGAGCGCAGGGGTATAAGCGGCCTCGAGCGTAAGCTCAAGGAGTTTCCACTGGCCATCCAGGTCGAGCGGCGCTACTCCAAAGAAGAAATTTTGGAAATGTATTTGAACGTGGTGCCTTGGGGGGGGAACGCACAGGGAATATGGGCGGCTGCCCAGGCCTATTTTGGCAAGGAACCTTCCGAACTCAACCTGGCCGAGGGAGCTTATCTGGCCGTTCTGATACCTGCGCCCAACACCCGCTACCTGGACTTTAGCGCAGCCCGGCGCCGCATGAAGGTTCTGCTCAGCAATATGGTTTCGGAGGGGTGGGTTAGCCAGGCCGAAGCGGATGCGGCTTGGCGCTACAATTTAGTGCCCAAGGGCTGGGAAGTGGTCTACGACGAGAACGGTAACCTAAAATCGGCCAAGCTTGTTGACCCCAGTGTTCGCATCGTACCTGAGCGAAATGTACGCCTGGCCCCTTACTTTGTGTACGAGGTACAGCGCTACTTGAAAGAAAAACTTGGCGCAGACAAGCTCCGCGATCAGGGGGGCTTGCGTATCATTACTACCCTCGACCTCAGAATGCAATCCGCTGCCGAAAAGGCCGTTACGGGTCGTCGCCTGCCCGACCAGGCGCAGCTGGCCTTGGTGGGCCTCGAGCCCAATTCGGGCGAAGTGCTGGCTATGGTGGGGGCACGCCCTGGCACCGAAGGTGAATTTAATCGGGCTACCCAGGCCTGGCGTAGCCCCGGCTCGGCCATCAAGCCATTTACTTATGGTGTGGCCCTGGAGGCTGGCTGGACGCAGGCCACTACCGTGCGGGACTCGCCGGTGGAGTACCCCACACCCAGGGGCGTATGGCGACCCAAAAACTTCGATGGAACCTACCTCGATCGCCCGGTCAGCATCCGCTATGCCCTGGATCGATCTTTGAACCTGCCGGCCATTCGTACGGCAGAGGCCATCGGGGTTCAGCGACTGGGCGATAAACTCCGGGCTGCTGGCTTTCGCCTGACCAACAATATGGCCGTGCTGGCTAACGCGATTGGTGGAGGGGCTGATATTACACCCATGGGCCTAGCAGCGGCTTACGCCAGCTTTGTCAATGGCGGCTACCGAGTCGAACCACAGCTTGTGCTTCGTGTAGAGGATAGCAATGGTCGCATAATCTTTCAGCCTGAACCCAAAAAAGTTTTGCTCTGGACGCCACAGGTCGCCTACCAGATATGGGACATGCTTAAAGGCTACGTTTACGATGTGCCCCCTGGGTTTCGCTCGAGCCTGGCAGCAGGGGCCCGAATTCCTGGTCGCATTGTCGGCGGAAAAACGGGAACCAGCGACGAGGCCATTGACCTGTGGTTTGCAGGAGCGACACGAGGCTTGGTAGCCACCCTGTGGATCGGCCGGGACGACCACAAACCCCAGCGCATGGGCGGCGTAGAACCGAGCAGTTCGATGGTAAACCCCCCGATCTGGCGCGACTTCGTAGAACAGGCACTGCGTGGCCGCCCGACGGGTGATTTCCCGCAGCCCTCGGGACTGGTCTTGGCCAACTTCGACTTGCTTACCGGCAACATAAGCTCTAGTGGTGTAGCAGCGCTGTTTCCTGCCCGCCAGCTACAGCGTATCCAGGCTTCCAATACCCAGCCTGCCGTGCTGGATGCCCCACCACAACCCACCTACATCACGCGTCCGGGCCCGGCAGTGGCCTCGGGCAAGGCCTACCTTACCATCGCGGTAGACCGTGTGACCAACTGCTTGGCTGCCCCAGACACCCCTACCGAACGGGTGGTATGGCTGCAGGTTTCGGAGGGTGGGATTGGCGAGTACCAATGTAACTGAGGGTGGTTGGCACAAAGATCACCCCAGCCTGAAAAGCACCCTTGCGAAGCCGGGAATGATGTCACCCACAGGGCTCACTCCTCAAAAATCGTATGCCGCGCCACACTGCCTTCTAGCAGCTTTCTTAGCAGACTTGACCGCTATGCCGCATAGAGCCCCAGGAAGCGCAGGGCGGAGAGGGGGTTGAAGGAGAAGATTTCTAGGGCTGCCTTCTTCTCCCTCACCCCCTCTCGGTGAAGCATGGAGACCAGGAAGGCCCGCAGCACCGCTAGCGCCCACGCCCCCACCCCCCGCACCTGACAGGCATCCTCCCCAAAGCACACGTCCCGCACCCAGAAAGACCGGTTCTCCACCTCCCATCGGGAAAGCAACAGGCTCCCCAGCCGCTTTGCGTCCGCTACCTCCGGCCCCAGGCTGGTGAGGGCGTAGCTCACCGTCCGCCGCACCTCCCCCGTCCCCTTGTGCCTCACCTCCCGCCAAAGCCGCACCACCTGCCTGGCCCCAGGGAAGGCCCGCACCTCTTCCGGCAGGTAGGGGGAAGCCCAAACCCGGTAGGTCCACACCTCCCCGTCCCGCACCCCACTCCAGGTCGCCTCCGTCTCCCCGGGAAGACGCCTCCCCGCCATCCCCTTGAACACCTCCAGGGCCCACTCCAAAAGTTCCCCCTGGTTCCCCTTCAGGACCAAGAGATAGTCCCCCCTTTTTTCCGCACCCGGGCCGCCACCTCAGGGTACAGGTACCCCGCGTCCCCCACCACCACCTTGCCCTCCAGCTCCCTCGCCTCCAAACGGTCCAGAAGCTCCAGGAAGGCCTTCTCCTCCCTCCCTTCCGCCCGGGCCTGGGCCAGGGTGGTATGGAGGTGCAGGGCCAGGACCTCCACCAGCTTGACCTGGGGGCTTTTCCCCTTGCCGCTTCCCCGCAGGTGCTTCCCGTCCACCACCAGGACCTCCCCAAGGTCGGCTTCGGGGAAGACCTGGCCAAGGGCCGCCTGGAGCTTCTCAGGATCCAGGCGGTGAAGGAGAAGGGTGATGGCGGTGTGGCCTGGGGCCTTGCGCAGGCCCAGGTGGGGCAAGAGGTGGGGGTTGGCGCGGGCAAAGCGTTCCACGCCGCGCAGGGAGTCCACGCGGCTCAGGAAGGCCACCAGGATGAGGGCCAGAAGGCCCCAAAGGGGGTACTGCCGGTTGTGGGCCCGAGGGTCCGGGACCTGGGATAGCGCCTGGCGCAGAGTCATGATCTTTCTCTACCCCAAGGGCTGTATATCGGTCAAGTCTGCTTTCTTAGGGTGCGTATTGTGCCTTTGCGTGTAGGTGTGCTACACTAACGTTTGTGTTTTGTGGCCTGCACCCTAGGTGTGCCCCACAAAAAGCGTAAGAGCCAGCCGCCGCAGGGATTTTTTTCGCCTGCGGAAGAACCCTGTTAGCTTACGAAAACCCCCTAACGACCCCAAGCATGCCGTAGCTGCACCGACTGGGTGCAGACAAGAGCTCACGGGTTATGAGGTGTTTTGATGAAGATAGAGCGGTTCGGCAAGATTAAAGAAGTTATTCCCCTTCCACCCCTCACCGAGATCCAGGTCGACTCTTTTGCCAAAGCCTTACAGGCCAATGTTCCCCCTTCCAAAAGGGAGAACATTGGGCTGCAAGCGGCCTTCAAAGAAACCTTCCCAATTGAAGAAGGGGAGAAGGGGCGAGGGTTGGTGCTGGATTTCCTCGAGTACCGTCTGGGTGAACCACCCTTCGGTCAGGATGAGTGCCGTGAAAAAGACCTGACCTACCAGGCCCCCCTTTACGCCAAACTGCTGCTGGTGCACAAGGACACAGGCCTTCTCAAAGAAGACGAGGTTTTTCTGGGCGACCTGCCCCTCATGACCGAAGACGGCTCATTTATCGTCAACGGTGCAGACCGGGTGATCGTTTCGCAGATCCACCGTTCGCCGGGGGTGTATTTCACCGCCGACCAAGCCCGCCCCGGCAAGTACGTGGCATCGGTTATTCCCCTGCCCAAGCGCGGCCCCTGGATTGACCTCGAGTTCGAGCAGTCCGGTGTGGTGGTGATGAAGGTCAATAAGAAGAAATTCCCCCTAGCCCTTTTGCTAAGGGTGCTTGGTTTCACGGCCGAAACCCTGAGCAAGGAGCTGGAAGGTTACCCCGATCTGCTGCCAGGCTTGCTGGAAGCCCAGTTTCGGGGTACCAAGGCCCTCGAGATGGGCATAGACGAAGCCCTCTTGAAGCTCTTTACCGAACTGCGCCCGGGTGACCCGCCCAAGCGCGACAAAGCCATTACCTACCTACACTCGCTCCTGTCCGACCCCCGCCGCTACGACCTGGGAGAAGCTGGAAGGTACAAAGCTCAGCAGAAACTGGGCATTCAGCTATCCGGCCGCATGCTGATCAAGTTTGAAAACGGCGAGTTCAAAGACGAAGCCCTGCTGCCGGTACTCAAATACCTATTTGCCCTGCAAAGCGGTGAAACTGGCTATGAAGCCGACGACATCGACCACTTGGGTAACCGCCGCATTCGCACCGTAGGCGAGCTGCTGGCTGACCAGTTCCGGGTTGGGCTTTCGCGCCTGGCTCGAGGGGTGCGCGAGCGTATGCTCCTGGGGACTCCCGAATCGGCCACCCCGGCCAAGCTGGTCAACAACCGCCCGCTGGTGGCGGCCATCCGCGAGTTCTTTGGTCGTAGCCAGCTCAGCCAGTTCAAAGATCAGACCAATCCACTTTCGGAGTTGCGCCACAAGCGGCGTATTTCCGCCCTGGGGCCGGGTGGCCTGACCCGCGAGCGCGCAGGCTTCGACGTGCGCGACGTCCACCGTACCCATTACGGCCGCATCTGCCCCATCGAAACCCCCGAAGGCGCCAACATCGGTCTGATTTCTTCGCTGGCCTCGTTTGGCCGCATCAACGACCTGGGCTTTATCCTCACGCCTTACCGCAAGGTGGTCAACGGGCGGGTCACCGATCAGGTCGACTTCATGACCGCTACCGAAGAAGACCGCTACGCCATTGCCCAGGCCAACACGCCGCTCAAGCCCGACGGCCACTTCGATACCCAGCAGGTGGTGGTGCGCAAGAAGGGTGAACCGATTGTCATGCGCCCTGAAGAAGTGGAATACATGGACGTTTCACCCAAGCAGATTTTTTCGGTGAACACCAACCTGATTCCCTTCCTCGAGCACGACGACGCCAACCGCGCCCTGATGGGTTCCAACATGCAGGCCCAGGCGGTGCCGCTGCTGCGCGCCCAGAGCCCGGTGGTCATGACTGGAGTGGAAGAACGTGTGGTGCGCGACTCCCTTACTTCGTTGTACTCCCACGTAGATGGGGTGGTGGAGTACGTAGACGGCTCCAAAATCCTGGTCAGGGGCGAAGATAAAGGCCTGTACGAATTCAACCTGCGCCGCTTCACTCGCTCCAACCAAGGAACTGCCCTTGACCAGCGTCCCCGTGTTTCCAAAGGCCAAAAAGTACGCAAGGGCGATCTGCTGGCCGATGGCCCGGCCTCTGAAGAGGGCTATCTGGCCCTGGGGCAGAACATCCTGCTGGCCATCATGCCCTTCGACGGCTACAACTACGAAGACGCAATTGTAATCTCCGAAGACCTTCTGCGCCGCGACTTCTACACCTCGGTGCACATCGAGCGCTACGAGATCGAGGCCCGCGACACCAAGCTGGGCCCCGAGCGCGTAACCCGCGATATCCCCAACCTATCCGAGGCCGCCCTGCGCGACCTTGACGAGGACGGCGTGGTGCGAATTGGGGCCGAGGTTAAGGCCGGGGATATCCTGGTGGGCCGTACCAGCTTCAAGGGCGAGACCGAGCCCACCCCCGAAGAGCGGCTTTTGCGCAGTATCTTTGGTGAGAAGGCCCGTGATGTGAAGGATACCTCCCTGCGGG
>Ga0101943_1000838_pt1 | contig 36153 bp, 29 predicted proteins | sample DewCreD2012metaG_5_FD_75244 | JGI IMG/M metagenome (GOLD analysis project Ga0101943, IMG submission 75244) | Hot spring sediment bacterial and archeal communities from British Columbia, Canada, to study Microbial Dark Matter (Phase II) - Dewar... ... | reverse complement strand
GCGGGCGCACAGGTACCCGCGTATACTCGGCTACGTCCACAGTGGCCATAGACATGACCATTTCCTTGTCCGGCATGAGGAAGACCGGGCAGCGGAAGCGCTCGGCCAGGTTGAAGGCGTGGATGGTCAACGTGTAGCACTCGGCCACGCTAGAGGGGCACAGCGCGATGATCGGATAGCCGCCGCTCGTACCCCAGCGGACGAACTGGATATCGCCCTGGGCAGTCGTCGTCGCGCCGCCGGTGGCCGGGCCTTGACGCTGGCAATCCACAATCACCAGCGGCACCTCGGCCATGATGGCGTAGCCGATGTTCTCGGAATACAGGCTGATGCCGGGGCCGCTGGTCGCGGTCATCGCCTTGGCGCCGGCCAGGGCCGCGCCGATGCACATGCTGATGGAGGCGATCTCGTCCTCGGCCTGGATGGCCTGCCCGCCCACCTTGGGGAGTTCGGCGATCATGTGGAGCAGGATAGGCGTCGCCGGCGAGATGGGGTACCCGGCGAAGAAAGTGCAACCCGCGTCAATCGCACCCCTGGCGATCGCTGTGGCGCCGTCAATATATTCTCTCATCGGGGGGAACGTCCTCGCTTGCCGCGCAGGCGGGCCAGTTCCGCCTCCAACGCCTGAACCCGTTGCTCGGCCGCCAGCCGCGGCTGGCGCTCAGCCTCCGCGTCCTCCTCGCCGGTTGGCAGCAGCTTGCCCTCTGCATCGTAGTAACGCAGCCAGACAGCTTCCTCGCCCTGAATCGCCCCAGCCCAGGGCCCCAGCCACAGCTTTAGTTCCTCGCTCCACAACCAGCCACGCTCATCCGGCGGGATGGGTGCATAGCGCCCCGCACTCAACCGCCAGCCCACGAACGCCTGTGGATCAAAGGGATCCCAGCAAAAGTATTCCGGCGTGCGGGAAACCTGTTCGTACAATTCCTTCATAACTGTCAGGTCTATCTGTGCAGTGCTGGGCGAGAGCAGTTCAATGATGACATTGGGGTAGCGGCCTCCCTCCTGCCACACCACCCAGCTTTTGCGCTCACGCTGCCTGTCCACATTCAGGACAACGAACACCTCCGGCCCGCGATAAGCGACCCGCTTGGGCGCCCTGCCCTCCAACTCGGCGATCACCTGCTGGGCCTGGTCTAGACTATGGTAGATGAACATATTCCCGCCCACGAAAAAGTCGGCCCGATCACGCCAGGCGTAACGGAGGATGCTGAGGCACAAGAGCATTTGGGTGACATGGCGATCCGATTCTAAGGGTTCACCGTCCTCATAGGGCAGGTCCAGGTCCGGCAATTGGACCCCAGGGATAGCGGCAAGCGGCTCTCTCATAGGCAATTCACTCCACTACTCCAGATTGTACCCGCCCAGGCCAAATCGTCAAGCGGCGCTTATCCATCGCCAGTTGAACCCGCCTGCGCCTGGAGCGCCCTCCAGGCCGCCTCCACCTGGGCGCGTGTCTCCTCCGGTGTGCCGGAGTTGTCAATGACTACATCGGCCAGGGCAACCTTCTCGGACTGGGGCGGCTGGGCAGCCATGCGCCGCTGGACCTCGGCGGCGCTCATTCCCCGCTCGCGCACCAGCCGCTCTAACTGCTGCTCCGGACGGGCAGTGACCACCCACAGCGCATCGCAATCGCGATACATACCGCTCTCAATCAACTTGATGGCCTCAATCACCACCACGCCGCGCCCGAGGGCGCGGATGCGCCGGTCAGCTTCCTGGATAACCAGCGGGTGAATAATGGCTTCCAGGCGGGCCAGGGCCGCCGGATCGGAGAAGACGATAGCCGCAAGCCGGGCGCGATCAATCGTGCCATCCGCTGCAACAACCTCCGGCCCAAAGGCGTCCACCACCTGTTGCCAGCCCGGTGTGCCAGGAGCGATGACCTTGTGAGCCAGTGTGTCGGCGTCAATCACCGTCGCCCCCAGGTCGGCGAGCATCCGCGTGACCGTGCTCTTTCCCGTACCGATGTTGCCGGTCAGGCCAATGACCGTGACACCAGGCCAGCGGCGAGACATCAGACCTCAACTCTGGAGGCAAGGTCCACCCATTCGTCCAGGCGGGCCTGAAGTTCGGCTTCAAGCTGCGTGTACTCCGCGCCCAGCGCTCGCACGCGGTCCAATTGCTGTGCCAGCCCAGCCTGCTCCAGTTCATGGCCCACCTGCGCCAGGCGGCTCTCCAGTTCAGCGATGATCGTCTCAAGCTCCGCCGCACGCTCGCGCATCTGACGGAGGACGGAGGACGGAGGATGGAGGGCCGTTGTCTGGGCTTGCTGCCTGTCTTCCGTCTTTCGTCGTCCGCCGTCCGTCGTCCGTCGTCCATCGCCCTCCCGCGCCTGCACAACCTCGGTATAGCCGCCCGGATAAACGCGCAGTTCGCCACCCTCCAGCACCCAGACCTGCGTGGCCAGTGCGTCAATCAGATAGCGGTCATGCGAGACGAGCAGGATCGTGCCCTCAAAAGCAGCCAGAGCCTCCTGGAGCACCTCCTGCGAGGGGATGTCCAGATGATCGGTCGGCTCGTCCAGGAGCAGGAAGTTCGCCCCCTGCAAGGCCAACAGCGCCAGCGCCAGCCGCCCGCGTTCGCCGCCGCTCAGCGCCGCGATCGGTTTGAACACATCATCACCGCTGAAGAGAAAGCGAGCCAGATAGTGGCGCGCCTGGCTCACCAACATCTCCTGGGCCGCCAGAATCTCCTGAAGCGGCGTCCAGTCCGGATGCAGCCCCTCATGGGCCTGGGCGAAATAACCGACCTTCACGCTCACGCCCAGGCGGGCCTCGCCTGCCAGGGGCGGGGTCCGCTGGAGGATCGTGCGCAGGAAGGTGGTCTTGCCCGCGCCGTTAGGGCCGATCAACGCCGCGCACTCGCCGCGCCAGAGCAGCAGGTCGGGACAGGTGAACAGCGGCCCATCTTCCGGGTAGCCCACGACCAGGCCATGCGTCTCCAGGACCTTATCGCCGCTGCGCAGATCGGGGCGCAGGTCCAGGCGCAGGCGGGGTTGCTCACGCGGCTTCTCCACAGGCGCCAGCCACTTTAGTCGCTTCTCGCGTCCCCGGGCCTCCCGGGCGCGCTGCCCGGCCTTGTAACGACGGATATAAGCTTCCGTCCGGGCAATGTACGCCTGCTGAGCCTCATATTCCGCCTGCTGCCGCGCCCGGCGTTCGGCGCGTTGGCGTACATAGGCGCTGTAGTTACCACTATACACCTCCAGCCTGCCGTTTTCCAGCGCCCAGACCGTGTTCACCAGCCGATCCAGGAAGTAGCGATCGTGTGAGACCAGCAGGACCGCGCCGGGCCAGTTCGCCAGCGTCTCCTCCAGCCATTCCACCGCCCGGATGTCCAGGTGGTTGGTCGGCTCGTCCAGGACAAGCAGAGCGGGGGCTTCCAGCAGCAGCCTGGCCAGAAGGGCGCGCGTCTTCTGGCCGCCGCTCAACCGGCTGAGGGGCCGGTGAACATCGCCGACGTCAAAACCCAGGCCGCCCAGCACCTGTCGGATGCGCGCCTCATAAGTATAACCGCCTGCCTGCTCAAAACGCTCGCTGAGCAGGCTGTATTTCTCCGCCAACGCCTCAAAGCGGGCCGGGTCGGCCATCTCCATTTCCATCTGGCGCAACGCCTCCTCCTGGGCGCGCAGGTCGGCGAAGACCTCCAGCATGGCCCGGTAAAGCGTGAGAGCGCCATCCAGGTGTGCCTCCTGGGGCAGATAGCCGAGGGTCAGCCCGCGGGCGCGGGACACCTCGCCCGCCGAGGGCTCCTCCAGGCCGCACAGGATGCGCAACAGGGTCGTCTTGCCCGCGCCATTGGGCCCGACGAGCGCAATGCGGGCGTTGTGCGGGACGGTCACGTTGACGCCCGCGAACACATCCTGCGCGCCATAAGATTTCGCCAGATTGGAGCCGGTCAGGAGTGACATCAGGGGTAATTATACCATGTTACTTGAGGATAAGCGGCAGGGCCGCCTGGCACATCCCCGGCAGGGTGACCGTGCGCGAGGCCATGACCACCGGCGCGGAGCGGTTGGTGCGCATCCACAGGTCGTAGAGGAGCTGGCCGTCGCCGTTCGTCACGTTCTCATCGCGCAGAAATTCAATAAACTCTCTGGAGGCCGTCTGGTAGTAGAGCGTCACGCTGGCGCGCACCGCCGTGCAGGGGAGGCGGTAGCGCGTATCATCCCAATACTGCCCATCGGCGTAGCTGTAGCCCACCGGCGCGGCCTGGACAGCCGCGAAGCCGGCGTTGGTGAAGCCGCGTGGCGGGATACGGTTGTCAAACAGGATGACGTTATTGAGCATCAGGTGGAAGGAGGGGCCGGGCGGCAGGCCCAGTTGGGCCGCCCAGGCGGGCGTCAGGCCCTGGCGGGCCTCGTACACCTTGATCGCCGGATCGCGGGTCAACTCGCCCGTTGCCGGGTCGTAGTGGCCCGACTCAAACACAAGCTGGTTGTTGGCGTCGTAGGCCTGGACATGCAGCCAGATGCGCCGACCATCCGGCTTGCCTGTGGGCAACTTATGGCCGCTCTGATTGGTCACGCGCACGACCAGTTCCCCACCCGCAGCACTGAGCACATCCAGTGTGGCGGCGTTCGTCAGCATATAGGTCGCCCGCACCATGCCGGTGATCAGCGCCTGGCTGTCCACCGTGCCGGAGAAGACCGGGTGGATCATGAGCGTCTGGGGCACCCAGGTGTTGCCGCCGGTCAGGTCGTGCTGGGGCAGGTCCTGGCGCAGGATACCGAAGGCCTGGGCGATGCTGGAGCCGTGGCCGGTGACATCGCGCATATGGCAGTCCTGGCAGATGGAGACATAGGCTTTGTTGCCGCCGAACTGGGGGGCATACACGCCCTGGGGGGAATTGTACGCGCTCATCCACCATTCGCCGAAGGTGCGCGAGAGCGGGAACAGGGCGTCATCGCCGATGTCCGCAGGCGGCTGGTTGAGCGGGTTCAGCCGGTACTCGTTCGCCGTCGCGTCCCAACTCAGGATGGGGTTGCTGATGTTATGGCAGGCACCGCACAGGGAAGCCTTCTGGTGAAAAGGCGAGCGATAGGTCCTGAAGGGGTGCGGGTCAAAGGGCATGGGTGGGACGATCTCAAACGGGCCGCGCCGGTGGTCGGCGGTGTCCACGACCAGCGTGGCGCTGCCGGTGATCGTCACCGTGGTGGTCAGCGCCTGGAGGATGAACAGGTCACGGTCAGGGCTGGCGCCCGGCTCATACACCGGGTTGACCAGGCGGTGGCACAGTTCGCATTGCACGCCATCAAAGTCGCTGCCCTCCAGCGCCGAGCCATCCGGCGGGAGGGCGCGCCCCTCCAGCCAGGCTTTCGGCGCGTGGCAGCGCAGGCAGTACGTGCCGGAAAAGGCCGCGTCCTGGTTGGCGACGGCCAGCCCGGCCCAGAAGACCGGGTCGCGGGCGGATTGGGCCACCATGCTGCCCTTCCAGTTGGGCGGCGCCTCGGCCAGCGGCTCGCGGGGGTTGTACTCCTCGGAGTGGCAGCCCTGGCACTCAAAGTAGGGCGTGAGGGTGTGCGTGATCCAGTTCGGCTGCGTGCCGGGCAGGAAGTAATCGGGCAGCGTGGTGGTGATGCGAACAGTTGGTTGTAGCGCCCCTTGTGGTTGCCCATCACCAGAATGGGGCACGTCTAACCCACCGACGGCCATACCGGTCAGGGCAAGCATTGTGATGACGCCGGCGAGGAGTACGGCGAGCAGGATCAAAAGGCGCTCAGTGCGCATCCAGGCCCTTTTCATGACCGAAGGGGGGAACACAATGGCCTTACGCACCGCGCCAAGCGGGGTTATCCAGGCGGAAGCCGTGCCCGCGTACGGTGATCACATAGTTGTGCTCCGGGTCGGCCTCGGCCAGCCGCTCGCGCAGGCGACGCACCAGGGCGTCAATCGCCTGCTCAGAGACGCCCGTGCTCACGGCCTCCGGCCAGACGGCAGCCACGATCTCCTCTCGCGTGACGATACGCCCCTCGCGCCTGTAGAGCAGTTCCAGCAGCCGGAATTGCTGTGCGGAGAGCGGCTCAATCTCCCGGCCCAGAATAAACACAGCGTGAGCCTCCGCGTCCAGCCGCAGGCGGCGTGGCGGTTGCAGGGTGGGGACCTGCCCCAGGGGCAGGGTGGCCTCGCTGCCGATGAAGGCCATCTTCACGCACAGCGCGATCTGCAGTTCGTCGCCGTCCTGCAAGCGCTGCACGCCTACCAGAGGCTGGCCGTTCAGATAGGTGCCGTTTTTACTGTGTAGGTCCTCGGCGTAGTAGCCGCTGTCCTGGCGGAAGATGCGCAAATGGTGGCGCGAGACCTGGCGCTCCGGCAGGACGATATCGCAGTCGGCCTCGCGGCCAATGAGCACCGTGTCGCCGGTGATGCTCCAGCGCTGCCCGGCCAACTGGCCCTCGCGCACAATCAAGTAAGGGGCTTCCGCTTCAGGCATAGTCACCTCCCAACAGGTTCCTGGTAGGGGCGCACGGCCGTACGCCCCTACCTAACCGTGCCGTACCATCTCATGATGAATTTCTTAAAGATTGCCATCCTGATTTCGCTTGACAACTGCGCCGTTCTGAGTACAGTAATAAACAGGGGGTTGTTGCATCGCCTTGGCCACTCCGATGTTATCACCACTGAAACCCGGCGCCACGTTGCGCCAGCGCTACAAGGTCATCCGGACGGTCGGCGCGGGCGGCATGGGCTCCATCTACCAGGCCGAAGACCTGCGTTTGTCGGGCCGCCTGTGCGCCATCAAAGAAGTGCTGCCCGAACCCGGCCTGAACGGCGAGGCCCGCGCTCAGGCCCATGAGCAGTTCCACCGCGAGGCCAGCGTCCTGGCCCGCCTGGACCATCCCAACCTGCCCAAAGTCTCCGACTTCTTTGACGACGCCGGGCGCGATTACCTCGTCATGGACTTCGTCCCTGGCCCGGACCTCAAGCAGGTGATGGACGAGGCCCGCCGCCAGGGCCGCTTCCTGGAGGAGCGCAAAGTGCTGGCCTGGGCGGCGCAACTCTGCGATGCGCTGGAATACCTCCACAACCAGGACCCGCCTATCCTGCACCGCGACATTAAACCCGCCAACATCAAGCTCACCCCCGGCGGGCTGATCAAGCTGGTGGACTTCGGCCTGGTCAAGCTCATGGCGCCGGACGACTCGCGCACCATCACCATCCTGCAAGGCCGGGGCACAGCCCACTACACGCCCTTGGAGCAGTACGGCGGCGACACCGGCCATACCGACGTCCGCTCCGACATCTACTCGTTGGGCGCCACGCTCTATCACCTGTTGACGAACGAGCCACCAGCGGAGGCCAAGCAGCGCTTCCTGCGCCCGGACAGCCTGCGCCCGCCCCGCGCCATCAACCCGGCCATCAGCCCGCGCACCGAGCGGGCCATCCTGTGGGCGATGGAGATGCACCCAGACAACCGCCCACCTAATATTGCTGCTTTCCGCCGCGCCCTGCTGGGCATCACCGGCAACGAAATGGGATTCCCGCTGGTGCAACAGCCCTCCCCCTGGGCCGAGGCCCTGGCCGCCAATCAGACGCTCCTCTTCCTGGTCCTGGGTCTGTTGATCGTGGCTGTTCTGGCAACGGTCCTGGGTCGCCCTTAACCTCTCGTCCGTTCTCTCCTATTACTCGTGCGCACCCTCAGGCGCGCCAGCAGCATATATCCGCCCAGGGCCGCCACAGCGCCGCTCCAGGCCAGGGCGACCACGCTCCAAGCCCCCCAACTCTCTGCCAATACCTCTGCGCCGGGAAGCCCCAAGGCGAAGTAATTGTAACCGATCAGCCCACCCAGCCAGCTCAACAACAGCAGCCGTATCGCCCCCACCAGCGAGGCCCCCCCATGGCGCCCCCACCAGAAGCTACCTGCTCCTACCAGGCCCAGCCCGACCAGCACCACCAGCAGGCTCCCCAGGCTCACAGGGCCAGCGTTCCCGGCGGAGAGCGCCGGCGTGGGCTGCGGCGTGGGCGAGGCCGTCGGTGTGGGCGAAGGCGGTGTAGGCGTTGGCGTCTCCGTCGGTGGCACCGGCGTAGGGGTAGGCGTGGCCGGAGGCGGCGCCACGGTGGCCACCGCCGGTGGCGTGCCACTCTGCGGGATGGTGATCTGCAACTTGATGGAGCGGGTCGCTGGCTCGGCGCTGACGCTGATCTCAAGCTGGCCGACGTGATCCAGCGGCAAGTCCACTTCAGCGATACCCCGGCGCGTCGTCGCGGTCAGCGGCGGCAGTTCCAATCCCTCCGCAGGATAGGAGCGGCGGAACTGCGCCACTGTGCCGTCCGGGACGATATGGCCGTTGTGGTCCAGGATCGGCCCGGCGCGCAGGCGCAGCGTCGTGCCGATCTTCAGCACCTCCGGTGAGGGCGTGGCCAGGCCGCCCGACTCTATCGTGCCCACGCTGAGGGCGATCACCTGGCCGGGGTCAGGCTGCGTTTGCACTGTCAGGTCGTAGCCCAGGCTGCGGATGCTGACCGGCGAGGCGCCCCGCGGGGTGATCTCGCGGAACAGCGCCCGCACGGCCACGTCCACGAACGGCCCGACTTTGCTGTACAGCCCATAGTAGGCAGCCACCTTGCTCGTCTCGGTGGCGTCCAGATAATAGGGCGCGTTAAAGGCCAGGACGATCACCTTCTTGGCGCCGGCCAGGTCGGGGCGCTGGGCCAGGAAGGTCTTGACCACGCTGGACTCCGGCACCTCGGGCACGATGTCCAGCATGGCGAAAATGATCCAGTCGGCCCGATTGAGCCACTCAGCCACCTGGGCGGCTGTGGTCGGTGTGGGCGTGACTTCGGGCAGGGAGGTGGCCTCAGGCGAGGGGGTGGCTTCAGGTGACTCTGTCGGCGTGGGCGATGGGGTGGGCGTAGGCGACGGCGGCGCGCCGAGGAACTGTTGCAGGTCGGCGAAGGAGAAGCTGCGGATGTGGCTGGGGTCCACCTCGCCACTGGAGGCGCGCAAGGCGAGAATGGCTTTCTCCAACGCTGTGCGCGCGATCAGCGGGCGCATCTGGCAGCGCGGCGGCGGGCATTGGGCCGCCTCGCGGACATCGGTGAAGATTACAATATAATCGTCGCGCACGGGCGGGCGCGGCACGCGGTTGGTCAATTCCTCCAGGGGCGGCGAGATCAGTGTGACCGCGTCCTGAGCGATCTCAAAGATGGCGTTGAGAGACTGGCTCAGGTTGACTTTATCGCGCGGGTCGCCCCTCTGCGTCTGCTCCAGCGCCCAGCCGCCCGTCTTGCCGGGTGGGCCGTACAGCTTCTTTTTCAGCGCCAGAATGCGGGCCAGGGATTGGTCCACCCGCGTGCGGAAGGCCGTGTCCTCTTCGTAGCGGCGGCGGAAGAAGTCAATCGTCTCCTCAATCGTCTGGCGCTGCCGGTTGGCCTGCCCCGGCTTGTAGAACTCGGACAGGATCAACAGGTCGTTCCCCGCCAGGAAGGCATCGCGGGCGACAACCTGATTGGGGAAATCCTTGCCCGAAGGGTCGTAAAAGCGTTTCACCGCGCCGACGCCCAGGGAATCGCTGACGACCACGCCGCCAAGCTGGCGCCAGGAGGCGAACTGGGGCAGGGACATCAGCAGGCTGAAAGCGGCCTGGTCAAAGCTGATCGGCAAGGTGGAGGCGCGGATGTTCCCCTGAAAGCCGCGATAGCGGATGTGGGAGGTGAGCAGGGCATCCGCGACCTGGGCAGGCTCCTCGGCGCCGCCGGTGACAGCAAAGAAGGGGGCCAGCTCAATCTGCTTGAGCTGCTCCAACGACTTGGTCACCGTGGCCACTTCCTCATCGGTGCGGCGGTCGCTGCCGCCATGGCCGGGGAAGTGCTTGGCGACGACGGCCATGCGCCCCTCCGACCCCAGGTGAACGCCCTTGATATAGGCCTGGCCCATCACACTAACCCAATAGGGATCGCCGCCGAAGGTGCGTGTCCCTAAGTCGCCTGGCCCCTCCGGATGGGGATTATCCAGCACGTCCAGCGAGGGGCCGAGCAGCATGTTAATGCCCAACGCTGAAAGCTCCTGGCCGACGATGCGCCCCACCGTCTCGGCATGGGTGATCGTCCAAGTGGCGCCAATGGCCATGTTGTTAGGGACGGGCGTCAGGCCATTGCGGATGCGCGTATACGGAAAGCCATCGCCCTCGTGGTCAATGGCGATGAACAAGGGGATGAAGGGCGCGGGCGGTGCCGATGGCAGCTCATTGGGCGCTGGTACAGGCGTCGGCTCTATAGAGGTTTGATAGGCGATGCTTTGCAGGCTGTTAGTCAACGAGACGACGGCGCCGGGCGTGTTGGTGTCCGGGGCGATGTTGCCGTTAGAGGAGAGCAGAACCACGCCGCCCACGTGGGAGTTGTGGATTAGCTTATAAATATCGGAGTCCGGGCCGGTATTTGTGCCGGTGAAAGTGACCAGGAAAAGCTGGCCGACCTTCTCAGCCGGGGACATGCGGATCATCAGCGCGCAGATGTCCTGATCGGGCGAAGGGCATTCTGCGGCAGCCATGAGCGGCCGGGCAAAGAGTGGGCCCAGGAGCGCAAGCAAGAGCAGCCCCACGAGCACGCGGCGTGCCAATTTCTCCTCCTGTTATCAAGTATACCAGGGGCAGGGCGGGGGAGCAAGCGCCCGCCAGCCGTATGGCTACTTTCGTCCTCCGCCCTCGCAGTTGCAAAATTGGCCCTTCAGAAGCATAATACCGCCCTATCCGACCAGCAGTTCCATCATCGCAGACATCGCCAGGGAGGGAAGATGATCCCCATATTTGCGGATTATGTCCAGCGGCTGCAAAAGCTACACGAGGAGATCGCCAAGACCATTCAAGACCTGCCACAGGCAGCGCTGGACTGGCTGCCCCCTGGGCCGGAGATGAACTCCCTCTGCGCCCTGGCCGTCCATGTCGCCGGCGCCGAGCGCTACTGGATCGGCGACGTGGTGGGCCGCGATCCCTCCAACCGCGACCGGCCCGCCGAGTTTCGCGCACAGGGGCTGGATGCGGCTGCGCTTCAGGCGCGGCTGGATCAGGCCCTGGAGCACAGCCGCACAGTGCTGGAAAACCTGACCCTGGCGGACCTGGAGGCCGAGCGCACCGTGCCTAAGGACGGGCGCAAAGTCAGCGTCGCCTGGGCGCTGGCCCAGGCCCTGGGACACACAGCAGAGCACCTGGGGCAGATGCAGATCACCCGGCGCTGGTGGGAACAGTGCAAATAGCCGTCAGCTTTCAGCGTGAAGGGGCGCATAGTAGGGGCGCAGCGCCGCTGCGCCCCTACTGCCCCTACTGCCCTAAAGATGGATCGGAGCCCCCTCCACGCCGTGCGCCGCTTCCATGATCACCTCGGAGAGCGTGGGATGGGCATGGACATTGCGGGCGATCTCGTTGGCGGTTAGCTCCCACATGCGGGCCAGGGTCAACTCCGGCAATAGCTCGGTCACCTCCGGGCCGATCAGCGCCGCGCCCAAAAGCTCGCCGTACCTGGCATCTGCGATGAGTTTGGCAAAGCCTTCGGGTTCCCCCATGCCCAGCGCCCGGCCATTGGGGCGGAAGGGGAACTTGCTCACCTTGACTTCATAGCCCTGCTCGCGGGCCTGCTTCTCCGTCAGGCCGAAGCTGGCCACCTGGGGGTGCGCATACGTCGGGCGCGGCATGGCGTTATAGTCTAGGCGGACGGTCTCGGCGCCGGCGATGGTCTCGGCGGCAACGATCCCCTGGACCATGCCCACGTGCGCCAGCAGCAGCTTGCCGGTCACATCACCGATGGCGTAAATGCCTGGGACATTGGTGCGCAGCCCCTCGTCCACGACAATGAAGCCGCGCTCCGTCTGCACGCCCACCGCCTCCAGCCCGATGTTCTCGGAATTGGGGCGCACGCCGGTGGCCACCAGCACCTGCTCCACCTCTACGGTCTGCTCACCCTTTGGCCCCTCAATCTTCACCCGCACCTTGTCGCCGACAACCTCGGCGGCGGCCACCTTGCTCCCCGCCATCACCTTGATGCCCCACTTAGTGAAAGAGCGGCTGAGTTCCTCTGCCACCTCGTCATCTTCCAGCGGCAGGATATGTTCTAGAATTTCAACCAGATAGACCTCACTGCCGTAGGAGCGCCAGATGGTGGAGAACTCGCAGCCAATCGCCCCCGCGCCGATGATCACCACCGACTTGGGCAGCTCCTCTTGAAGGATGGCCTCGCGGTAGGTGACGATGTGCTTGCCGTCTATCTCAACGTTGGGCAGGGTGCGGGGGCGGGCGCCGGTGGCGATAATGATGTTTTTGGCGCGGACCGTCTGCTCCTTGCCCTCGCTGTCCACCACCAGAATGCGGTCGGCGGCCTGAAGCGTGCCCGTGCCCATATACACATCAACCTTGTTCTTGCGCATAAGAAAGCCCACGCCCTTGACCAGCCGGTCGGCCACTTCGCGGCTGCGCCTGACCGCGACGCTGTAATCCAACGTCAGGTTGTCAAAGGAGAAGCCGAACTCCTTGCCGCGCTGAAGCAGGCGGGCGATCTCCGCGTTGCGCAACAGCGCCTTGCTGGGGATGCAACCGATATTCAGGCACACCCCGCCCAGGAACTCCCGCTCAATAATGGCCGTCCTCAGCCCCAGTTGAGCGGCGCGGATGGCGGCGACATACCCGCCCGGCCCCGCGCCCAGCACGGCGACATCATAGGGTTCGTTGTTTGCCATCGTGAGCACTCGCTTTCGGATTACAACAGCCCTCCCCCTGGATGGGGGAGGGGGTGAAGTCCTTCCATCTCCTCACTCATCGCGCCAGTTCTCCAGCACCTCTTTGACTTTGGCGACAAAAGCGTCGGCGCTGGCCCCGTCCAGGATGCGATGGTCAAAGGTCAGGCTGATGTACACCATCGGGCGGATGGCGATGGTGTCCACGCCGTCGTGCGTCAGGACGACGACGCGCTTCTGCACCGCACCCACGCCCAGGATGGCCGCCTGCGGCTGATTGATGATCGGTGTGGCGAACAGGCTGCCGGAGACACCGTGATTGGTGATGGTGAACGTGCCCCCCTGCACGTCGTCGGGCTTGAGCTGGCGGTTGCGCGCCCGCTCGGCCAGGTCGTTGACCGCCCGCGCAATGCCCAGGAGATTGAGATTGTCCGCGCCCTTGATCACCGGCACGATCAGCCCTTCGTCGCCCAACGAGACGGCGATACCGATGTTGATCGGACGCTTGAGCACAATGCCTTGATCGCTCCAGGAAGAATTGACCAGCGGATAGGCTTTGAGCGCATGGACGGCGGCCTTGACGAAGTAAGCGGTATAGGTGAGCTTGACGCCATCGCGCTCGTAGGCTGCCTTGTATTTCTCGCGGTGGGCGACAACGCGGCTCATATCCACCTCAAACACGGTGGTGACGTGCGGCGAGGTGCGCTTGCTGCGCACCATGTGCTCGGCGATGGCCTGGCGGATGCTGGTCAGGGGCACGACTTCAGCGGGGGGCGGTACGGCCTCGGCAGGGGCCGGGGTTGGAGGCGGCGCGGCAGGCGCAGGCGCCGGGCCGAAGACCTCCTCGGTGGGGCGGAAAAGCTCGCCCAGGCCGGGCTGCTCCCAGGGGGGCAACGCCTCTTTCTTCTCCGGCGGTGGGGCGGCTTTGGCCTTTTCGCGGGCCTCAACATACGCCAGCACATCCTGCTTGGTGATGCGCCCGCCCTGGCCGGTGCCCTTCACCTGGCTCAGGTCCACATTGTACTCGGCGGCGATACGGGCGACAACGGGCGAGATGAAGCCGGCCTTCTCGCCCCTGGCCGCCTTCTCCCTTTCCCCCGCAACTGCAGGAGAGGGGGTTGGGGGCGAGGGCGCGACGTGTGCCGTTGTAGGCAACGGCCCGCCCGCCGGGATCGGCTCGCCTGGCTGGCCGATGACCGCCAGGGGCGTCCCCGCTCTCACCGTCGTCCCCTCCGGGACGAACACCTTGAGCAGCGTCCCGCCCTCAATCGCGGTGACTTCGGTCGTGACCTTATCGGTCTCCACTTCCAACAGAGGCTCGTTGCGAGCAACCTGCTCCCCCTCGCGCTTGAGCCATTTGGTCACCTTCCCTTCAACGACGCTCTCGCCGAGTTGGGGCATGACGACTTGCGTTGCCATAATACCGTAGTTCCTCCTTCGGGAGAGTGGACGACGGACAACGGTTCTCGTCCGTCGTCCACCCTCCATCGTCTAATAAGCTGCCAACTTCCGCATAGCGTCCGCGATCTTCTGCGGGTTCGGCATAAAGAACTCTTGCATGGGGTGGCTGAAGGGCACGCCGGGGACATCCGGCCCGGCCAGGCGCATGATCGGCGCGTCCAGATACTCAAAGGCTTCGCCGGCGATGATCGCGGCGATCTCGGCGCCGAAGCCGCCCGTCAGGTTGTCCTCGTACACGATCAGCGCCTTGTTCGTCTTCTTCACCGAGTTCAGGATGGTCTGCTTGTCCAGCGGCGCCAGCGTGCGGATGTCCACCACCTCCACGTCAATCCCCTCCTGGGCGACCATCTCGGCGGCCTGGAGGCAATAGTAATGCATCATGCCGTAGGCGTACACCGAGAGGTCCGTGCCGGTGCGCGTCACTTTGGCCGGGCCGATAGGCACAGTGTACTCGCCCTCCGGCACCTCGCCCTTGATCAGCCGGTAGCCCTTCTTCGGCTCAAAGAACAGCACCGGGTTGTTATCGCGCACGGCGCTCTTGAGCAGCCCTTTGGCGTCATACGGGTTGGAGGGGATGACGACCTTGAGGCCGGGCACATGGGCAAAGAAGGCCTCCACCGATTGCGAATGGTACAGCCCGCCGCCCACCCCGCCGCCATAGGGGGCGCGGATGACCATCGGCACGGGGAACTGGCCGTTGGAGCGATAGTACATCCGGGCGGCCTCGTTGACGATCTGGTTGAAGGCCGGGTGGATAAAGTCGGCGAACTGGATCTCGCAGATGGGCCTCATCCCGTTCAGCGCCGCGCCAATGCCGACGGCCACAATGGACAGTTCGGCCAGCGGCGAATCAATGATCCGTTTAGGCCCGTACTTCTCATACAACCCTTGTGTGGCGCGGAATACGCCACCGCGCGGCCCGACGTCCTCGCCGGTGATGAACACGCTCTCGTCTCGCGCCAGTTCCTCATCCATCGCCTGGCGGATGGCTTCAATCAGTGTGATCTCTGGCATAGCTCCTCCTTCTTTCCTCTCAGGGCGCGTAAACGTCCCCCAGTGCGTCCTCCGGATCGGGCCAGGGCGCGGCCTCGGCATAGGCCTGGGCATCATCCACAATCGCGGCGATTTTCTCCTCCAGTTGCTGGTTGCGTTCCTCGGTCAGAATGCCGCGCTCCATGAGTTCGGTGCGCAGGCGCACCAATGGCTCGGTCTTCTTGTGTTCTTCCACCTCTTCGCGGCTACGGTAGGTGCGGTCGTCGTCATCCGAGGAGTGCGGCACCAGGCGATACACCTTGGCCTCAAACAGGGTCGCCCCGCCGCCGGAGCGCGCCCGCTCCACCGCCTTCTTCATCTCGCGGTACACCGCGTGGATGTCGTTGCCATCCACCGTCACCCCCGCGATGCCATAGGCGCAGGCGCGGTCGGCCACGTTCTCAATGTTCATCTGAAGGTGGATGGGGACGGAGATGGCGTAGAGGTTGTTCTCCACGACCACGATCAGCGGCAGCTTGTGCACACCGGCCCAGTTGAGCGCCTCGTGGAAATCGCCCTCGCTGGTGGAGCCTTCCCCCAGGAAGGTGAGGACCACGCGGTCGCCCCCCTTCAGCTTCTCCGCCAGCGCCGACCCCGCCGCCTGGGGTACCTGGGTGGCCACCGGGCTGGAACCGGAGATGATGTTCAGGCGCTTGATGCCCCAGTGAGAGGGCATCTGGCGCGCCCCGCTGTTGGGATCGCCCTTGCGGCCAAACAACCCCAGCATGAACTCGCGCGGGGTCATGCCCACAGCCAGGCACAGCCCCAGATCGCGATAGTAGGGATACAGGATGTCATAGCCGCGCCTGATGGCATAGGCCGTGCCGATGTGGATGGCTTCATGGCCCATGCCGGAGATATGGAAGGTGATCTTGCCCTGGCGGTGGAGCAGCCAGGCGCGTTCATCCAGACGGCGCGCCAGCAGCATCCACTCGTACATCTCCAAAAGCGTCTCCGGACTCAGGTCATCCTCGGTCTCTTTTGTCTCTTTTACAGGGACAGTGACAGCTTTAGTGGTCATAGTGACTCCTCCATGGGAAGAACTCCAAGAACTCGTCGGAACCCGAGGAACTCCTGGGAACTCAGAGGGCCTCCAAGTTCCCAGGGTTCCTAATGGGTTCCCCTGATACGTCCAACGACGCGGCCACGATCTCGGCCACGTCTAACACCTCCATCTGGCCGCCAGCGGCCCTGGCGGCATCGGTGAGCATGATCATACAGAAGGGGCAGCCCACGGCCAGCGTGTCCGCGCCGGTGGCGATGGCCTCGCGCACACGATTGGCATTGACGCGCTCATCGCCGTGTTCCTCTTCTTTCCACATCTGGGCACCGCCCGCGCCACAGCAGAACGACTTCCGGCCATGGCGGGGCATCTCCACCAGGTGGGCCTGGGCCTGCCGCAGCACCGCACGCGGCTCCGCGAGAATCCCATTCTGGCGGCCCAGGTAGCAGGGGTCGTGAAAGGTGACCTTGCCCCGACTGTCATGGCGCAGTCTCAGGCGCCCGGCGCCGACAAGCTCGTTGATCAGTTGGCTATGGTGGATGACCTCATAATGGCCTCCGAACGCCGGGTACTCGTTCTTGAGCGTGTGCAGGCAGTGGGGGCAGGTGGTCACAATGCGCCGAGGGGCGATGGCATTGAGCATCTCCACGTTGGTGTTGGCCAGTTCATAGAACAGGTCCTCTTTGCCCGCACGCCGGGCGGAATCGCCGGTGCAGCGCTCCTGCTGACCCAGGACAGCGTAGTTGACCCCGGCAGCGTTGAGGACCTGGGCGAAGGCGCGGGCGGTTTTCTGGGCGCGGGCGTCGGTCGCCGGGGCGCAGCCCACCCACCACAGCACCTCCGGCTGGGGGTTCTGGTCAATCGTGGGCACGTTCAGCCCCTCGGCCCAGTTCAGGCGATCGCCGGGCGGCACTTGCCAGGGATTGCCTGTCCGCTCCATGCCCCGGAAGGCGTTCTGCCACTGGCGGGGGAAGCGATTCTCCATCAGGACCAGGGCGCGGCGGATGTCCAGGATGTCGCGCATCGGCTCGTTGCCCACCGGGCAGATGTCCACGCAGGCGCCGCAGGCCGTGCAGGCCCATACCGCCTCCTCCGGGATGATCGCCTCCACCAGCGTCACCGAGCTAGGCTCGCCCCGCGCCAGGCGGGCGCCCTCGGCGTTCAGCAGATAGCGCTTGTTGATCTCCATCGTCGCCGGGGAGAGAACCTTGCCCGTATTGTAGGCGGGGCAGACCTCCTGGCAGCGGTAGCACATGATGCAGGCGTAGGCATCCATGATCTGCTCCCAGCCCAGGTCCTCAATGCGGGTCGCGCCGAACTGCTCCAGCGCCTCATCCTCAAAATCAAGCTTGCCAAGCTCACCCATAGAGCGGCGTTCCGGCTTGAGCAGGAAGTTCAGCGGTGCGAAGAACAGGTGGATGTGCTTGGAGTAGAGGAAATAGGGGATGAACAGCAGGATCGTGCCCAGCGCCAGCCAGAAGAACACGTGCTCAGCGACCTCTATCGCGCCGGGCGTCAGCCCTGCCCATGCACGGGCGACCATGTTGGCGAACGGCTGCCAGACGTCCGTGCTCTGCCCGGCGATCTTGACGCTCTGCCCCAGGAAGCGCGAACCGACATGCACCAGGATGAACGTGGCCACGATGGCCGAATCGCGCCAGATGCCGACACGGGCCTGTGGGCTCAGCCCGGTCTCAGCGCGCGTGCTCAGGTGGGCGGGGCGGAGCACCCAGCGGCGGATGACCAGCGCGATCATCCCAACCAGGACGGCCACGCTGAGCAGGTCGCCGATCAGACGATAGAGGTTTCCGATTAAACCCATTCCCAAAAAGCGGAAGCCAGGGAGATAGCCCTCCAGCACATCCCCGGTGTTCACCAACAGATAAAACATAAAGCCCCAAGCCACGAACGCATGGAACAGGCTGGGGCCCAGACGCAGGCGGAAGGTGGGCTGAAGGGTAATCGTCTTGATCAGGACAGCGAGCAGGCGACGGGGGACAACGCGCCAATCCACCTGGCCATGCCCGCGACGGATGATCCGGACAATGCGCTCCACGACGCGCCACGCCGCGTAGAGTGTGGCGAGGCTGGCCACCGCGAATATGATTTTCTCAACAGGTGCAAGCACGAACCCGCCTCCGCCTCAACCCTTCTCCAGTTGCCGGAGTAACGCTAAGACCGGCTCAATATCCGGCACCTGGCCGAGATCGCTGACGTAGGCGTAGCGGATGATGCCCTCCTTATCCACCAGGAACAAAGCCCGCTCGGAGGCGCCGCTCTCGCGCAGCACACCATAGGCTCGCGAGACCTCGCGAGCGAAGTCGGAGAGGAGGGGGAAGGTCAGGCCGAGTTGCTGGGCGAAGGCGCGATGGGAGTACGGGCTGTCCACGCTGATCCCCAAGACCTCCGTGTTGAGCCTGTGAAACTCGTGCAGGCGCTCCTGCAGGCCAGGCAATTGCAGGCTGCACACCGGGCTGAAGTCAAAGGGGTAAAAAGCCAGGAGGACATGTTTGTGGCCACGGTAATCGCTTAAGCGGATAGGAAAGTCGGTCGTCCCCGGAAGGCTGAAGTCAGGTGCGGGTGACCCTGCCGGAAGGGGCTTCTGCTCGCTCATATCCACTCCTGGTATCCTGATCATATCTCCTTATCTCATATGGAATTGATATAAAATAGTGTACTATAAACTGAGGACAGTCGCAAGGCATACAGGAAAGAGGGTCTCGGTTTTTAACCCCCGGTGCGTTTCCCCCACCCCAGCCCTCCCCCACAGGGGGAGGGTGAGGGAGGGGATGAAAAATAGCGTCTCTGACGAACCTCTGGTATAATAGATATAATAGACTCACATTGATCCTATACAAGGAGGCATGGATGCGCTCAGCCGCTAAGCGGGTCTCGCTGCGCAGCGCCATCCGGATCGCTCTCACGCTTCTGATTGCCATAGCGGTATTGTGGACCGGGTGGGCCAATGCTGCACCGGCCTTCCAGTCACCCGTCACGGGCAGCGAGCAACCTTCCCAACCGCAGGTGATCAACCCGCCACCCCAAGGCCCCGGCCTGCCCAACCAGACCGGCGTGCTATTGGTGGTGGCGCTCCTCATCGTCGTGCTGGTGATCGGGCAGAGCCTGCGGCCTACCGTGCCACCGCAGTACGTGCCGCCACCCCCGGAGCACCATGCCGAGGGGCCTCACTCCCCTGAAGCATCGCGCCCCAGCGAGCACCATTAAGGCGACGACGGACGACAGACCCCAGACCCCAGGCCACAGGCCGTCTATCGTCCGTCGTCCGTCGTCCGTCGTCTATCGTCTGCTCCCCGCTGCCTGTCCCCTGCTCCTGAGCGCCTATGGCCTGCGCCTGTATGGGCTGACCGCGCAAAGCCTGTGGCGCGACGAGGTGGATGCGCTGCGCTTCGCCCAACTGCCGCTCTCCGACTATCTCAGCATCTTCTCCCAGCCCGGCCAGAACGGCCCCTTGTACTTCCTCCTGCTGCGCGGCTGGGTCGCGCTGGCCGGGACGGGCGAATTCAGCCTGCGCTATTTCTCGCTGCTGCCGGGCGTTGTGGCTGTCGCGCTGACGCTGACGTTGGGACGGCGGCTGTTTACTGCACCCATCGGCCTGATAGCGGCTGCGCTGGTGGCGGCCTCCCCCTACCTGGTGTGGTACAGCCAGGAGGCCAAGATGTATGCCCTGATCACCGCGCTGGCGCTCCTGTCGCTGTATGCCCTGCGGCAAGCGACCGCCGGGCAGCCCCGCTGGTGGGTCGTGGTGGTGGCGGCCACCAGCCTGGCGATGTACAGCCATATCCTGGCCGCGCTGCTGATCCCGCTGCAACTGGCGCTCCTCACCGTCTGGCGGCCGGTGGGCAGGCGCGGCTATGCCCAGGCGGCTGCCGCGTTTGCAGCGCTCATACTCCCTTATGTGCCTTTGCTGAGATGGCAACTGCCTATGGCGCTCACGCCAGCGGAGACGGGCTACCCCTTCTTTCCTCTGCCGGAGATGCTCCTGATCCTGCTGAACGGCTATAGCGCGGGCCTGGTGCCCTGGGTCAGCGAAGCCGTGCTCGCCCTGTTTGGCCTGCTCCTGCTGAGCGGGGCCACAGCGCGTTTTAGTCCGTCGTCCGCCGTCCGTCATCGGTCGTCCGATGCGGCCGCCCTGCTCCTCTGGCTGTTCCTGCCGGTCGTCGTAGTCTTCGCCATCTCCCTTGTCCGTCCCCTGTTCACCGACCGCTACCTGATCTGGATCGCCCCGGCCTTTTATCTGCTGGTGGCCCTGGGCATCGCGGCCTGGGCGCAGCGGGTCCGCTGGCTGGGGCCGGCGCTGCTGGGCCTCCTGCTCGTGCTGGACCTTCAGGCCATTCACATCCAGGTCACCACACCGTTCAAATCGGACTTCCGCAGCGCGGCGGCCTACGTCGCCGCCCGTATCCAGCCAGGCGACCTGGTCATTTTCCAGATCCCTTATGTGCGCTACACCTTTGATTACTACTATCGCGGGCCGGCCTACACCTGGGCCGATGGGCTATGGACGAACGCAGGCCTGAGCGAAGCCGAGGCGGACACGGCCATGCGCGGGCTGACACAGAGCTACCGCGCCGTCTGGCTGGTGGAATCGGAGAGCGCCATGTGGGATCAGCGTGGGCTGGTGCGCCGCTGGCTGGATGCGCACGGCCAGGTGACGGAGGGCGCGGAGTTCACCCGCGTCAATGTCATACGCTACCTACTCCTCCATTCGCCGTGACCGGCCGCCCCGCTCGGACTCGCCGATGATCCCCAGGGCTTCCAACTCGTCCATGAGGCGGGCCGCCCTAGGATAGCCGATGCGCAGCCGACGCTGCAATAGCGAGGCCGACACGCTGCCGGTCTGCCGCGCCAGCGCAATGGCCCGCTCAAGCAGTTCATCGCTATCCAGGCCCTGCTCGCGTTCGCGCAAAATGGCCTCCCAGGGGGCTTCTGGCTCGCGCTCCCAGCCGCTGCGTGCCGCCTGAAGCCGCCAATAGTCCACGACGCGAGCGATCTCGGCGTCGCTGACGAAGCAGCCTTGCAGGCGCACCGGCGCGCTGGCCTCCGGCGCCTGGAAGAGCATATCTCCCCGGCCCAGCAGGGTCTCCGCACCCGGCATATCCAGGATGACGCGCGAATCCACCAGCGAGGCCACAGCGAAGGCAATGCGCGCCGGGAAGTTGGCCTTGATCAGGCCGGTGACGACATCGGTGCTGGGGCGCTGCGTGGCCACGACCAGGTGGATGCCGGTGGCGCGGGCCATCTGCGCCAGGCGACAGAGCATCGGCTCGGTCTGATCGGGCGCGGACATCATCAGGTCGGCCAGTTCATCCAGGACGACGACGATGCGGGGCAGGCGCCCGGCGAGCTTGCCCGCGTGGGCATTGTAGTCGGCCAGGTGGCGCGCCCCGGCTGCGGCGAAGGTCTTGTAGCGCTCGCCCATCTCGCGCATCAGCCATTGCAATACCCCCAGGATGCGGTCCAGTTCCACCTCCACCTGCCCCAGCAGATGCGGCAGGCCATTGAAGCGCGTCAGTTCCACGCGCTTGGGGTCAATCAGCACCAGCCGCAGGTCCTCCGGGGGATTCGTGCAGGCCAGGCAGGTGACGATAGCGCTGATGCAGACCGACTTGCCCGATCCGGTCGTGCCTGCGATGAGCAGGTGCGGCATCTTCTCCAGGTCAGCGACGACCACCGCGCCGGAAACGTCGCGCCCCAGCGCGATGGTCAGGGGTGAACGCGCCCGCTGGAAGCGCTCGCTCTCCATCGCCGAACGCAGGCCGACCAGGCCCACTTTGATGTTAGGCACCTCCACACCGACGACGCTCCGGCCCGGCACGGGGGCCTCAATGCGCAGGCGGGGTGCGGCCAAAGCCAGGGCCAGATCGTTGGCCAGCGCTGCGATCTGGCTGACGCGCACTTTCATGCGGCGTATTTCCCCATTCGGACCGGTGCGCTCAATGTACCCCGGCTCCAGGCCGAATTGCGTCACCGCAGGCCCCTGGCGCACCTCCACCACGCGCACCGGCAGGCCGAAGTACCCCAGTGTCTCTTCTATGATCTGGGCCTTGCGCCGGACCTCGGCCTCGGAGATCACCACCTCTTCTGTCTGGTCAAGCAGGTCCAGCGGCGGCAGGCGCTCATCGCGGGGCGAGGGCCGGCGACGGGGTGTGACCTCCTCCCCTCCTCCCCGATGAGGCGCAGGGGAAACCGGGGGCAGTTTCAGCCCGCCTGGTCTGGCCTCAGGCCGGGGCGCAGGGGCGGCGCGGCGGGCGGCCTGGGGCGCGGCAGGGCGTGATGGCGGGGCGCGGAAGGCCCCCAGGCGGTGCTTCATGTTGAGCACGCCCCACCTCACCCCGTCGGCGATCCCCTGGAGAAGCCGCATCACGTCGGCGCGGCGCAGGCCAACAGCCACGCTCAAAGTGATGGCAAACGCACTCAGCAACAAGAAGGCCGCGATCACATCGCCCAACGCTTCAACCAGGAAGCGGGCAACGGCCTGGCCCACAGCGCCCCCGCGACCGGCGGGCAAAAGCGCCTCGCTCTGATCGGGAGGGCTAAACAGGGCCAGCAGGCCCAGCGCGGCCAGAAAGGCCCCTTCGGCGGCCACCAGGCGCATCCAGGAGAGGCGCAGCGCGGCCTCGCCCCGCCCCCAGCCGAGCCGCCGCACCACCAGCGCGCCCCCGGCAGCCAGGCAGGCCAGCGCCACCACCGGCGCGCCCCAGCCGAACGCGCTGCGCAACGCACCGACCCAGTTCGCTATAAGATGGACTTCAAGGGGGGCATAACCGGCCAGCGCAGCCAGCGTCAGGCCCCCGGCCAGGAGCAGGGAGACCCCCACAATCTCCGGCCACCAGGCCCGCAGGAGGGGCGCCAACCGCTCATCCCAGGTGGGGGGATGCGGATCGCGCTGGCTGCGCCGGGCGCGCACGGAAGGTCGGGCCGATTTCATCCAACGTGGGTGAGCTTATGACGAAGGGCGCAGGGCCAACGACGAATACACGCTATCCCGGTCGCCCTCAGTGGTGCGCTGTTCATCCCCACTGTCCACAGCCCAGGCCTCATCCCGGCTGACCCGGCGCAGGCTCAAGGCCAGGCGTCGCTTGGCCGCATCAATGCTGATCACCTGTGCGGTGACCACTTCGCCTTCTTCCACCACGTTGCGCGGGTGCATGAACGTGCCCTCGGCCAACTCCGAGATATGGATCAGGCCCTCCAGGCCCGGCTCAACACAGGCGAAGGCGCCGAAGCTGACCACATTGGTGATCACGCCCTGGACCAATTGGCCGACGCGGTAGCGTTGCTCCACCGTCTGCCAGGGGTCGGGCTGCAGGCGCTTGATGGAGAGGGCAATACGTCCGTGCTCGGCATCGGTATCAATCACATACACGTCCACCGTCTGGCCGACGCGGAGAACATCGCTGGGGCGCCCGATGCGCCCCCAGGAGATCTCGGAAATATGCACCAGACCCTCCACACCGCCCAGGTCTACGAAGGCGCCGAAGTCGCACAAATGCGTCACCGTGCCCCGGCGCACGTCGCCAGGCCGCAACCCGGCCAGGAGGGCACGCCGCCGGTCGGCTTCGGTGGCTGCCCGCTGCGACAGGATCAAGCGATTAGCTGCACGGTTGATCTCAATCACGCGCAGATGGAGGCGTTGTCCGACACGACGGGCCAATTCCGCTTTGCGCGCCTCTTCGTTCAATAAGGGGGGAAAATCCAGAAGTTGCGAGGCCGGGACAAAGCCACGCAGGCTGTTCCAGGCGACGATCAGCCCGCCGCGATTGTAGCCCACGACCTCCAATTCAACCGTGCGCTCGGCCTCATACGCCGCCTGCGCTGCCGCCCAATCCCGCGCCTGGGCCGCCTCTGGGTTAAGGCTGAGATCATCGTGGTGGCCGTTCAGCCGCAAACTTCGCCATAAGGGTTCGCTATCCGGGGCTGGCCCGCCACCGTTCGCGAACTCGCCCTGCTCCAGCAAGGCCCGCCAGTAGCCCTCATCGGGCACCCACCATTCTGCTTCGTTCGGATGATGCGCCTGTACAAACACGGTCTCTCTCCTCCCACTATCGCCCTTCAGCTATCCGCCCCACCGATCCACGCACACCGCGAAGAGCCACTGTCACACATGCGCTCCAACTGTCTCTCCTGGTCGGCTTGGGTAATCCTTCCACAGCCTCCCATCGGGGGGGTCCGCCAGCCATCCCAGGCTCTTCCGCGTCGTGGCGGTTGAGCTAATAGCCGCAGTTTCCTTGAACCCTGTAGATAATCCGTTGAGCGCCTACTATAGTGCGCCATTATAGGCCCGCGCTTATACCCTGTCAAACGCGCTGCTCCGGTCTGCGGCCCGCCCCCGGCTCCTGCTCAAGCTGGCGCTGCGCGGCCTGCTCCATCTCGGCAATCGCGCGGGCGACGCTCTCAATCGCGATCCGTTGCTTCCGGTACAGGTCCGACTCGCTCATCGCCAGCCGCATGGCGATGTCGCGCACCCGCCGCCCCTGCAGGAACTTCATCTCCAGGATGTTATACAGAATCCACTCACCGGCGGTCAACTTCTGCTGGCCCTCCGGCTTGAGCCGCTCAATCGCCTGGAGCAGCACCGACCGCAGGGCCCGCACGGCATTCCCATCGTTCTCCTGCAGGGCCTGCTCCACCACCTTGAGGCGCAGCAGCGGGCTTTCGGCCAGCTTGGGGCCGCCCCAGTAGTGATTCAAGGCGTCGCGGACAAACTGCACATAGTCCGGGTCCTTCAGAATATCATCGCTGGTCAACAGGTCCGCGCCGCCATACTGGGCGGCACCGCGACGGCGTTGCAATGCCTCAATGCTGGGCAGCAACCCTTCCACCGCAGCGAAGACATCCTGTTGGAGCAGGCGGTCCTCCAGCGCCATGGCCGCCTGGGCGGCCAGCGTCCGCAACGCCTGGAGGCTATCCGGGCTGAGTTCCCCGGCCTGCGCCGGTACAGCCACCCCTAAGACGCCCAGGAGCGTAGTGCCTGCCATATTATGCAGGGGCACCAGCCAATATCCATCCCACAGGAAGAGATCGCCCTGAGGGCGGAGCGCCGGGCCGGACGGGGCCCCCTCTTCCAGGCCCACCTCCCTTTCGGAGGAGAGGGCTGGTTGCCCGTTCCCATTGGCCTGGGGTGCTCCCCACTCTGCCAGCGGCGGCAGGGCCCCCGGTGGCGGCAGATGGCCCACTGTGACCTCCAGGCGCGGCCCGGTCTCCGTGATTGCAGCCACGAAGGCCGACGGTGCACGCACCTGCTCACATACCGCTGCCAGCACGCTTTCCAGAAACTGATGCAGGTCGCGGGTGGTGAGCAGGCGGTCTTCCAGCTTTTGAATCCGGCGCATTTCCGCCCGCTCCTCAAAGTACAACAGGCGCTCCAACGCCGGCTTGAACAGCACAATCGCCCACTGCAACAGCAGGATGACCGCGACCATCGTAAACAACGAGGCGATGTCGCTGGGCAGGCCCAGGATAGACGTGGTGCGCCGGACGGCGATCACCGCCACGAGTGTCACGGTGGCGACAAAGGGACCGCGCACCAGGAACTTGACCAGCCGCGCCCGCACTACACGGTCGGGCGTGAGCACGCCGAAATAGGCCACAACATACGCCATCACCGTCAGCATGGCGGCGACGGCCAGGTTGCCCGCGATGGAGACCAGCCAGAACAGGGTCGGTGTGCGGAAGGCGTCGTAGCTGGCAACCAGCATATAGGGATAGACACCGGCAGCCGGTGCCGCCGATGCTGCCAGCAGGTAGGTCATGCGCCGCCGCATAGTAGGCGTCAGCGAGCGCTCGCGGGCGCGGTACAGGTTATAGGCGCCCCACCCCACAGTGATATAGAAGTAGAGGGTGAACAGCCAGAACAGCGGCCCGGCATCCAGGTGGGGGGCGGTGGCCAGCGCCGGAGATGGGGGGAACACGACCCCATCCACGACCCAGTTGGTGAACAGCGCCGCGGCCAGGAACAGGGCGCTGACAAGATAGGCCAGGCGCGCGGCGACCCGGCGCCGTGCGGAGCGATCGTTGGTCGTGGCCAGCAGCGCATCGGAGAGATGGAGATAGGCCGCCGGGACAAAGGCGATGCCGATCCACTGGAAGCGCAGCCACAGCATCACCTGCGTCGGATCGGCCACCAGCCCGGCGCCCACATCGCCCAGGTACACCACCACCACAAAGCCCAAGAGCAGGCTGAATGCCCGTGCGACACGCTCGCGCAGGTTGTGGGTCAAGCTGTACAACAGCAGCGAGAAGCCCAGGATGACGATGGCCGACGTCAAAATTTGGTTGGTGAGCGTTAAGAGACCGATAAGCGTGGGCATGGTTCAGCGGATGGGACGCGCAAAGAACAGGGCAATATCTTGATTAGGATAGTAGCGGTCGTGGTAGCCGCAGAAGACGAACCCCAGGCGTTGGCAGAAGCGGATCGCCGGGTAATTCTTGGTCTGCGTCTCCAGGATCAGGCGCGTTAGGCCACGTTCGCGCCCCCAGCGCACCGCCGCCTCCACCAGCGCCGTGCCAATACCGCGCCGGCGCTGGTCGCGGGCCACAGCCAGATGGGTGATCCAGCCCGCGTCGGAAACGGGCTGGAGCGCCAGGCCGAGATAACCGAGGATACGGCCTGCCTCATCCGCAACCAGATACAACCCCTCGCCACGCTCAAACTCCTGGGCCAAGGCCTCAACGTTGCGCGGGTAGGTGACGCGGATGGAGCGCGGCAGGCGCACCGTGCGGAAAGCGATCGCCATGTTGCCATCGCTTTCACGCGCCTCCATCTGCCAGACGTATTCCGTCGTGTAGCCCGGATCGATCGCCAGAATGTGCGGCAGATCCGCCGGTGTCACAGCACGCACCCTCATATGTGCGCTATTTTACCACCCGACCGCTCAAGCGCCAAACGCAGGCAATAGGCAAGAGGGACCTGGCCCCCCCCTATCTCCTTTCCCTGGCAGGGGAAGGGGCGGGAGAGGGAGAGAACCGGACTTTCGTCCGGTTGACACGCGCCGCGTTCTATGCGATAATGATGCTATCAGGTGGCTCAGCCACCTCACTATTATTTTTTATCCTGATCTCGCTATCTTTATCCAATAGGAGGTGGTGCCACCATGAGTAGTTATCTTAAGCGCCGCGCCGTAGCATCACCTCCTGTTCAAGGATAAATGCTACGGCGCAAGCAAGGGGTCGTCCTGGGAGGGCGGCCCTTTGTCTTTGGAGTGCTATGAACACCCCTCTCCCGGTGGGTAAACTGCCGCTCGCGCTCCTGAGCCGGCTGTTTGGCCTGGTCGCGCCGACCGATCCGCGCGTGATCGTCGGCCCGGCCATCGGTCAGGATGCCGCCGTCCTGGATTTCGGCGACCGCTACCTTGTCGCCAAAACCGACCCGATCACCTTCGCCACAGATGCCATCGGCTGGTATGCCGTCCAGGTGAACGCCAACGACATCGCCTGCATGGGCGCAATGCCCCGCTGGTTTCTGGCGACCCTGCTTCTACCCGAAGGGCGGACAGAGGCCCCTCTGGCCGAGGCCATCTTTACGCAAATAGGCCAGGCCTGCCGTGCCTTGGGTGTCAGCCTGGTGGGTGGCCATAGCGAAGTCACCTATGGGTTGGACCGGCCTATCGTCGTCGGCACGATGTTGGGCGAGGTGGCCCCCGACCGGCTGGTGACGGCTGCGGGAGCGCAGCCCGGCGATGTCCTCATCCTGACCAAAGGCATTGCAGTTGAGGCCACCGCGATCATCGCCCGCGAGCGTGGCGAGGCCCTGGCAGGCCGCTTCCCACCCGAATTCCTGGACCACTGCCGCAACTTCCTGTACCAGCCCGGGATCAGCGTTGTGCGCGACGCGCAGGTCGCCCTGCACGCGGGTCGCATCCACGCCATGCACGACCCCACAGAGGGCGGACTGGCGACCGGCTTGCATGAGCTGGCCCTGGCCTCTGGCGTCGGGCTGGAGATTGACGCCGAGCAAGTGCCCGTCCTGCCGGAGACCGCCGCCCTCTGCGCCGAGTTCGGCCTGGACCCCGCCGGCCTCATCGCCTCCGGCGCCCTATTGATCGCCGCCCCCGCCGAGGAGGCCCCCGCCATCCTGGCCGCCCTGCATCAGGCCGGCATCGCCGCCCACATCATTGGTCGCGTTCTCCCGGCAGAAGCCGGCCTGTGGCTGCGCGAAGGGCCTGAGAGACGCCCCCTCCCCACCTTTGAGCGCGACGAGATCGCCCGCCTGTTCGCCTGATCACACCAGCGCCAGGCCTGTGATCCTGACCGCATAATAACTCCCCTCCCCCGTCCAAGGGGGAGGGGAAGCCCCCGCGCTGCACTCACAGCCTTGCCGCAGGGGGTAAGGCAGACTATAATGCAGCTTGTGGCTGCACGCATCCTGGTGATTGAAGACGATCAGGGCATCGCCCGTATGATTGAGCGCGGGCTGAAACTGGCAGGCTACCGTGTAGACGTCGCCCCCGATGGCCAGTCGGGCCTGGCGATAGCGCGAGACAACCCGCCTGACCTGGTGATCCTGGATTGGATGCTGCCCGGCGACCTGGACGGCCTGGAGGTGTGTCGCCGCCTGCGCTCGGCTGACCCCGCCGTGCCCATCCTGATGCTCACAGCCAAGGACGCGGTCTCGGACCGGGTGAAGGGGCTGGACGCCGGCGCCGACGATTACGTAGTCAAACCGTTCGCTTTTGATGAACTGGTCGCCCGCGTGCGGGCACTGTTGCGCCGCGCCCAACCCCAGACAGCGGAGGTGTTGCGCTTCAGCGACCTGACACTGGACACAGGTGCACGTATGGCCTATCGGGGTGGGCGCGCCATTGAGTTGACCGCTAAGGAGTATGATCTGCTGGAGTTGTTTATGCGCCACCCGCGCCAGGTGCTCACCCGCGACCAGATTTACGACAACGTCTGGGGCTATGACTTCGGTGGCGAGAGCAACATCCTGGAAGTTTACATTCGCTACCTGCGCAACAAACTGGAGGCCAATGGCGAACCGCGGTTGATCCATACCGCCCGCGGTATGGGCTACGTGTTAAGAGAAGAGTGATGTCCATCCGTGCTCGGCTGACCCTGTGGTACACCAGCGTCCTGGGGGCCATCCTGATCCTGTTCAGCGTGGCCGTGTACGCCCTCCTGCTGTATGCCCTGCTGGATGGCGTGGACCGGCCCCTGTGGGACATCGCCGAAGAGATCAGGGCGCAGAGCCGGGCCTTCCCTGGTGAACTCACCCGCCTGCAGATCCCACCGCTGGATATGTTCCAGTCGCCAGGGGTGTCCGCCATCCAAATCTGGACCCCCGATGGGACCCTCTCGCAACAGTCGGGCCGCCAGCTTGCTGAGCCTCTGGACAAAGAGGCGCTCCACACGCGGCGCCCCGTCATCCGCGACGTCAACGTATTGGGCGCTCATATCCGGGTGCTGACCTATCCGCTGATCGTGGAAGACAGTGGCCAGTTGGTGGGGTATCTGCAAATTGCCTCACCGCCCCTCACCACTGTAGACCAGGCGCGCCGCGACCTGCTGACCATCCTGGCCCTCGGCATCGTCCTGGCCATCGCCCTGTCAGCCCTGGTCGGGGCGATGCTGGCCCGGCAGGCGCTGCGGCCCATTGACACCATCATTGAAACCGCGCTGACTATCAGCCGCGCCGATGACCTGGAACGCCGTATCATCTACAACGGCCCGCCCGATGAAATTGGCCGCCTGGTGGCAGCGTTCAACGAGATGCTGGAACGGCTGGAGAAGCTGTTCCGCGCCCAGCAACGCTTCCTGGCCGACATCTCCCACGAACTGCGCACGCCGCTCACCGCCATCCGGGGCAATGTGGACCTGATCCGCCGCTTCGGCCCCGACCCGGAGAGCCTGGATGCCATCCAGGATGAGGCCGAGCGCATGACGCGCCTGGTCGGCGACCTCCTGCTCCTGGCGAAGGCCGAGGCCGGCAACCTGTCCCTGGCCTATGAGCCGGTGGAACTGGACACGCTCCTGTTGGAGGTCTATCGCCACGCCCGCATCCTGGGCAGTGGGCTGGACATCAAGATCGGCGAAGAGGATCAGGTGACGGTGCTGGGCGACGCCGACAAGCTCAAGCAACTCCTGCTCAACCTGGTGGACAACGCCATCAAGTACACACCGAAAGGCGGCCAGATCACGCTGGGGCTGGCGCGTGAGGACGGCTGGGCGCGGCTGACCGTTGCCGACACCGGCGTGGGCATCCCCCCGGAGCACCTGCCGCACATCTTTGAGCGCTTTTATCGCGTGGACAGGGCGCGTTCACGCGGGGGCGGTGGCGCGGGCCTGGGGCTGTCCATCGCCCAGTGGATCGCCCAGGCGCACGGGGGCCGTATCACCGTAGAGAGCGAGGTGGGGCAGGGGACGACCTTCACCGTGTGGCTGCCGATTGCCCCTCAGGATGGCGAACCCCCACCCTGGGCTGTGGAAGCCAACTCCGGGCTTCCGCACCCCAACGCTGCCCAGCCCCCCTGAACCGGAGCGCATAACTGTGCCCTTCATCCCCCCTTTTACGATGTTATCATCGTCGGTGCCGGGCCAGGTGGGTCAGCGGCGGCGCACGGTCTGGCGCAGCAGGGGCTGGACGTGCTGCTGCTGGACAAGGCTGACTTTCCCCGCGACAAGACCTGCGGCGATGCCCTGACGCCGCGCGCCCTCGCAGTCCTGGCGGACATGGGGCTGCTGGATGAGATGGAGCGAGCGGGCCGCCGCATCCACTATGTGGATATCTTCGCCCCGCAAGGCCACGCCGTCACCACGCCCATCCCCAAAAAGGACAGCCTGCCCGGCTATGCGCTCATCGTCCCTCGGCTGATCCTGGACAACGCCCTGCGCGAACGGGCGATAGCCGCTGGCGCCAGGTTTGAAAGCCCGGTCCATGTGACGGCGGTGGCACCCTTCTCCGAGCAGGGAAAGGAGAGAGGTGTCCTCATCCGGGGGGAACAGCGGGACAGACCAGTCGCATTCAAAGCTCGCGCCGCTGTGATCGCTACGGGCGCCAGCACCAGATTGCTCTGGCCCATGGGCTTGCTCAGGCAGGCGCCGCCAGTAACGCTGGCCGCACGGGCGTATCTGGAAGGCCTGGCTGGCCTGAACGACCATATGCAGATCCGCTTTGACGGCGTGCCCCTCCCAGGCTACGGGTGGGTTTTCCCGTTATCTGACTCGGCTGCTAACGTTGGCGCGGGCTTCTTCCGCGCTGGCCCAGCCACACGTCACCTGCCCGGCACCCCGCGAGCGGCCTTTGAAGCCTTTGTGCAGACCGCGCCACTGCGTCGGATGCTGGCAGGCGCACATTATGCCGGGCCGGTGAAAAGCTATCCCATTCGCATGGATTTCGCCACTGCGCCGACCTTCGGCAAGCGCACTTTATTGATCGGCGAGGCCGCCGGGCTGGTCAACCCGCTGACCGGTGAAGGGATTGACTACGCCCTGGAGAGCGGCAGGCTGGCTGCCCGGCATCTGGCCAGGGGCGATCTGACCCGCGCTGACCTGGAAGCCTATGACGGGCTACTGCGCCAACGCTTTCAGCGCCTGTTCATCTTCTGCAACCAGTTGCGCGATCTGTTCCTCAACCCGCTATGGCTCAACCGCATGGTTAGCGCCGCCGCCCAACGGCCCGACCTCAAGCTGTTACTCACAGACATTGTATTGGGGAATCGGGATGTGGCTGAGGGGATGTCCGTGCGGGTCGTGCTGAAGACCCTCTTGGCGCTGGTGCTCCGATAGCGCCGCTTCCCCTTGCGGGGGAGGGTTGAGGTGGGGGCTATCACCCCCTCCTCCTGGAGGAGGGGGGCCGTAGGGGCGCAGCGCGCTGCGCCCCTACGGAGTTCCTATGTTCGCACCTGGCCCTCCGCCATGCGCCGGAGTTCGGCTTCGTCAATCATGGGGATGCCCAACTCCCGCGCCTTATTGTACTTGGTCGCGCCGGGGGCTTCTCCCACGACCAGGTAATCCGTCTTCCTGCTCACGCTGCCGGTCACCTTGCCGCCATGCGCCTGGATGTAGGCTTCCACCTCCTCGCGGCTGAAGCCGGGCAACGTGCCGGTGACTACGAACGTCTTGCCCGCCAGCGTCTGGGTCCCCGGCGCGGCGGCCGGCCGCTGGCAGGTGAAGAGGCCCGGCGTAGCGCGCTGGCGTTTCAGCGCCGCCAGACGTTTTAGGGATATGTGTTGATCGGCACGAAATCCGCCGCCCACCTGCGGGACAACGCGCGGCTGTGGCGCGAGACGGCCGCGGACTTAAGCGCGGCTACAAGGCCGCGCGGAAGCGCGCCGCTTCGCGGGCGATCGCCTCGGCCATCCCGGTGGTGGTCGAAGAGCCGCCCATGTCGTAGGTGCGGACCTCGCCGCGGCGGACCACTTCTTCCACGGCCTTGTGGATGGCTGCCTCCACGGCCTTCTCGCCCAGCCAGCCGGCCATCATCGCCCCGGCCAGAATGGCGGCGATCGGGTTCACCCTATTGAGGCCCGCGTATTTCGGCGCGGAGCCGTGCGTCGGCTCGAAGACCGCGTAGCGGTCGCCGATGTTGCCGCTGTAGGCGAAACCCATGCCGCCGACGAGCTGGGCGCAGAGGTCGGAGAGAATGTCGCCGAAGAGATTGGTGGTGACGATGACGTCGTAGTTGAGCGGGTTCTTCAGCAGCCACATGCAGATGGCATCGACGTTGGCGGTGTCGAACTCGACGTCCGGGTACAGAGCCGCCACTTCGGTGGCCTGTTCGAGGAACAGCCCGCAGGTGGCGCGCAGCACGTTCGCCTTGTGCACGGCGGTGACCTTGCGGCGGCCGTTGCGGCGGGCGAATTCAAAGGCCGCCTGGACGATGCGGCGCGAGGCGCGCGCGGTGATGGAGCGGATCGAAATGGCCGCGTCGCGCGGGATGCGGGACATGGCCTTCTCGGCATAGAAGGCTTCCGGCATCTGGGGAAATTCCACGCCGATGTACATGCCCTCGGTATTTTCGCGGAAGACGACGATGTCGATCCCTTCGCGGTAGTTGAGCGGGTTGCCGGCGATGGCGCGGCAGGGGCGCTGGCAGATGTACAGATCAAGCAGTTGCCGCATGCGGACGATGGGACTGCGGTAGGTGAGGCCGCGGCCCTGGAGTTCGGGAGCGAGTTCGCGGGCCGCTTCCGCGGCGGGCTTCGAGGTGATGGCGCCGAAGAAGGCGCACTCGGTGCGCGCCAGCAGGTCGAGCGTGCGCTGCGGCAGCGCGTCTCCCTCGGTCACCCAGAACTGCCAGCCGATGTCGCCGTGATGGTAGTCGGCTTCCAAACCGGCGGATTCGATGATGCGAGCGCTCAGGGCGTCGTGACAGCCGGGAACAATAAGGGCCTGGCGGCGCTCGACAGCGGCGCGGAGACGGGACGCGCGATCAGACAGGGATCGTTCGCTCCTTCCCTCCAGAGAACCGCTTCGGGCGCGGAACATTCAGATGAATTCGTCTGAAACAAAGGATTCAGTTCGCCTGGCCGGGAGCGCCGGGGGGCTCGGCGGGCTCGGAGCGGAGCTGCTCGAGCAGCAGCGCCGCGGCCTTCTGCGAGGCCGCCTTCTTGGAGGTGGCCTGCGCGGCGGCGCTGCGGCCCGGGCCGAGGCGGGCCTCGACCGTGAACAGGCGGGCGTGCTCGGGACCGGACTGGGCAATGAGGGCGTAGCGGGGCATGGGCAGGCGGCGGGCCTGCGCCAGCTCCTGAAGGGCGTTCTTGGGATCCACAGGGATTTCGGCGGCACTGGCGGCGGCGCTTTCGACGGCAGGCCAAAGGTAGCGCTCGAGGAGGCGCCGGCAGACGTCGAGCCCCTCGCGGGGGCCGGCATCGAGATAGATGGCAGCCAGCAGGGCCTCGAAGGCATCGGCCAGCAGAGTCTTTTTCGCCCGGCCGCCGCTGCGTTCCTCGCCTTTGCCGAGCTGGAGGTAGCTGCCGAGGTCGAGCGCGAGCGCGACCTCGTAGAGGCGCGAGGAGCTCACCAGATGGGCCTTCAGGCGGGACAGGCTGCCTTCGCTCGCGCCGGGCACGAGCCGGAAGACGAACTCCGAGGCGAGGAAGCCGAGGATCGAGTCGCCGAGAAACTCGAGCAGCTCATTGTGCTGGATGTCGGCGGCCGATTCGGCGCGCAGAGACTTGTGCGTGAGCGCGCGGAGGAGCAGGTCCCGGTTGCGGAACCGATAGCCGATGCGGGATTCCAGCTCCTCCGGCGGAGACGGCATGGAGCTACTTGGCGGCTTCCGCCTTTTTCTTGTTGGCGTCGACCTTGAGCTGCGCGGCCACGTTCTTCACCTGAGCCACGGCGTTGGGGTCATTGAGCACCTTGTCGAGCACGGCGAGCGCGTCATCGGGCTTGCCGGAGTGGATCTGGCAGTTGGCCAGGCGGACCAGCAGGGTGGGGTCCTGCTGCTGCGCGAGCGAGGCGGCGGTGGAAAGCTCCGACGCGCAGGCGGCGTAGTTCTTGCGGACCAGGGCGGCGAGGCCGAGCGCTTCATGCGCCTGGGCGAGGAAGTCTTTCTTGGTCGCCTCCCACTGCTCGTCGCTGATGTCAGGGCGCGGCTTGGGCGAGGAGTTGATGAGCTCCATCGCCTGTTTGGCGAGCTTTTCCGCGCGGCCGAGCTTCTCTTCGCGGTCGAGGTCGAACTCCTGGGTGCGGAGGGCGAGCCCGTTGGCGATCATGAGCATGGCGCCATAGAACTTCGGGTCGGCCTCCAGGGCCTGTTCGGCCCAGACGATGGCGTTTTCGAGGTCGCCTTTCTGCTGATACGAAAAGGCGCCGATGTAGAAAGCCGTGGCCTTGAAGTCGGTGTCGGCGAACCTGGTGACGAAGTCCTTGGCGGCCGCGATGCGGGCGTCGGGGTTCTCGGCGTTGAAGATGGCCTGGAGCGCCTCGACTTCTTTCTGGCTCTTTGGCTGCGGCTGCTTCGGATTGGCGGTTTGAGCGGGGACGACACATGCCGCCAGGGCGGCGAACAGGAGGGTGCGAATCAGGGGACGAATCATGTTGGGGTTTCCTTTTTACCTAAGAGAAAATCACGGCGCCTCGCGCTGTTTCAACTGCTCGGTCACCTGGGCGAGCTCGGAGCGGGCCGCGTTGCGGGCGGCCTCGCTGGCGCCTTCGACAGAGAGGGCGGCCTGATAGTGGCGCACGGCCGTTTCGGGATCGTGGGCGGCGCGGGCCAGCCGGCCGAGGTAGACGAGCGCCCAGGCGCGCTCGAAGGGTTCCGGGTCGAGTTCGAGCGTGCGCTCGAACCATTGCTGGGAAAGATCGAACTGTTTCCGCTGGGCGGCAATGCGGCCGAGCTGTTCGGCGTCCAATTCTCCGAGCACCAGGGTGTCACCAACTTTCACGTTGGGATCGAGCTTTTGCGCTTCCTCCAGGGTGATGGCTTCGGTGGGGTTTTTGACCTCTTCCGGGGTGGCCACCACCTGCCGCACGCGCAGGCAGGAGATCTCTCCGGTTTCCAGGTCCACCTTGGCCTGAACCCCCTTTTCCTTAAAGTGCTTTCTCGCCGCCTGGGCAATGGCGTCCTCGAGCGCCTGCACCATGCGCTCAGGGGTAATTTCCCTTTCGGCGGCTGCCTGGTGAATAAGACCTTTCAGTTGTGCGAGCTTCATGGCTTCTTCCCTCGACCCTTGGGCTTGGCGCGCCAACTTTCTTCGGCAAAGGGCGCCAAGCGCGTTTCAAATATCTCACGTTCTGGCAAAAGATGCACCACGTCCTGCGGGTCCCGCACCCGCACCATCCCTGCCTCCAGACCCTCCAGGTACCCCTCGATGACCTTGGCCCCGCTCCAGGTGGGGGCCATGCGCACCCGCACCGCTTGCCCCACAAACCGCAGGTAGTCTTCCCGGCGGTAAAACTTGCGCTCCATCCCCGGAGAGGAAACCGCCAGGGTGTAGGCGCCGGGGAACGGATCAAAGACATCCAAAAGCACGCTGGCTTGCTCGGAAACCAGCGCGCAGTCATCGAGGCTCACCCCGCCTTCGCGGTCAATG